>Ga0209640_10001223_pt1 | contig 21433 bp, 21 predicted proteins | sample RifCSP10_1_FD_184018 | JGI IMG/M metagenome (GOLD analysis project Ga0209640, IMG submission 184018) | Soil microbial communities from Rifle, Colorado - Rifle CSP2_sed 10_1 (SPAdes) (version 2) | ecosystem: Environmental > Terrestrial > Deep subsurface > Rock core/Sediment | place: Rifle...
AAATGCACCTACGGCCCCGGGCGTGAACTTCAGCAGCAGCCCTTTGTCTTTGAGCAGCTCGAAATGGCCGGCATCGGAAGTATGAATGATGTCGCCATTCTTGATGCCCGCGGTCGCTTCCTGCATGGTCCTTTGCAGAACTCTCTGGGAGCCTGAGCGATGCACTTCGACCTCGATGCCTTTATATTTATTCTGGAAATAATGGGCGATGGCCGTGGAGGAAGGGATCGCCAGTGAGGTGTACCATACGATCTTGCCTTCCTTTCTCGCCGCCTGTACCAGAGCCGCGTCTTGCGCCGCCAGCAGCGACGTTAGGGCCAAAGACGATATGAGTGCAACCAAGCAAAGCACGGTCTTTTTCATAAACTGCCTCCTCTGCGCACGATTGAACCGCTCAGTTAATAATTCGATCCCCGCTTTCACCTACGGGCGCAGCCATTATTACGAAATTAGCTGCTCAGTCAATATCGAGATCGCCGGCATCTGCTCGAGCCGGTTTACCGCGTCAACGATCTGGTCGACCCGGCCTGCGGATAGGAGCAAGGAAGCGTTGGCGCGAAACTTCGCTACGATTTCCTGCGGCGGCAGCGGGTCTTCGAATCCGCCGCGCGGATGCGGCTGATTTTCCTCGAGCACCGATCCGTCTTTCATCCTGACTTTTACATGCCCGGAGAAATGGCGCGGGTAATCGATCGTCGGATCCAGTTCATAGCGCACCTTTTTGGCCAACGCGAGGACGGCCGGATCACCGATCGCCTCATCGCTGAATTCTTCGAGGCCGGCGCGGCCGCGCACGAGCATGACCGCAATGCTGTACGGCAGACTGAATTTCGCGCCGTACGAACTGACCGGTCTCTGCTTGTCGGCCAGCGGCTCCCAGAGCCGGTGCACCGGCCCTTCCGCCGTGCGGCAGATGACTTCGGCAATTTGTTCCGGCTCGGGCGCATGCTGCTGTTTGATTTTGCGCGCGCAATCCATGTACGGGTGGGAAATCGAGCCGCACGGATAGGATTTAAACGTCAGGCGGGGAATTTCCCACGCTTTGCCCAGTTCGAGAATTTTCTCGTAACGATATTCGTTCTTGCCGCCGAACGCGCTGAAAAATCCGTGCGTCCCTTCGAACACTTTCGCCGGGCCGCGAAAGCCTTCGCGCGCGAGCAGGGTGGCGATCACGCCGCCGTGCGCCGACCAACCCGGATGTAGCCGCTTCGTCCACGTGCCGTCGGCAAGATATTCGATGATGCCTGAGCTCTGGCTGCCGCACAGGCCAAGCGCATCGGTCCATTGATTAACATCGAGACCGTAAAGCTTGCCCGCTGCCGCCGCCGCGCCGAAGGTCGAACAAAGCGCGGTCGGATGAAAACCGCGCGCGTGAAACTTGCCCGGCGCCACCAGACCGACTTTACACAGGACTTCCGTACCGGCGATTGCGGCTTCGAGCACCGCCGCGCCGCTCGCGCCGACCTCCTCGCCGACGGCCAGCGCGGTCATCCAGGCGCAGGAGCCGGTGTGGACGATCGCTTCCTCGAGCGTGTCGTCGTAATCCAGACCGTGCGCCAAGGTGCCGTTGGCGATCACGGCATTGGCCGCGGCGACTCTTATCGATGAACCGAGCAGCAAACTGTGCTGCGCGCCGCCCAGCCGTTGCGCCACTCGGGTCACCATTGCGCCGAAGTCCATCGTCGATGACGCCAGCGCAATTCCCAGGGTATCGAGAAAAACGAGTTTGGCTTTGTCGACGATGGCCGGCGGCACGTCGGCCAGTTTTAGACCGCCGACGAAACGCCCAATGACGTGCGAGTACGGCTCCACTTTTTACTTCCGCCTTTCGCCTTGCTTCATTGCCTACATTTGTTTGCGTTCTTTGCGTTCCGCGCAATTACTTTGCCGTAGATACTTCACGTTCGTTCAGCATGACATACCCGAACACTCCGAATCTCTTGAAGCGACTCGCTTCCTTCGCGTCTTTTGCGGTTAAACTTTTTCTGATTCCTGCCGCCGGGACGCGATGAATGCCGCCCTAATTTTGTGACCTTTGTGATCTATGGGGTGAATTCTTGTTAGGGCTCCTCGGCGTTTGGCTCCTTTTGCCGCGCGCGCCGCTCAGAGCGCGCAGCAGCGGGGTTAAACTTTTCAGCTCGTCAATACGCGCAATCAGTTCGATGGCGTCCTCGGCGTTTTTTTCCGGCAATACGAGCGCGGCACAATCGCGAAACTTATCCGCCAGCTCCGACCAGCTTAGCGGCTTTTCCGGATGGCCGCGCGCGACGTCGTAGCGGCCTTCGATGATCCGTCCGCTCGTGAGCTTGACGCGAACGCGCGAACGCACTTGATCGTAACCGAGCCCTTCGAGCTCATCGTCGACGTAGAGCGTTACCCGCTTCATCATCTCGACGACTTTCTTATCGCGCACCTTGCGGTCTTGGAACTGCGCGATCCCCGCCCGGCGTTCAAGCACGGCGATCGCCATGCAGAATGGAATACTGAATTTTCCCTCCAGCGCGGTCTTGGGCATGGGATAGATCAAGGCATTGGGCACGTTGGAGTTGGTCCCAACCTCGATCCGGGCAATATCTGCCGCGCGCAGATCATGCTCGCGCACGATATCGAGAATCAGATCTTGCGCCGGATGGGACAGCGAACCGGAGGGATACGGCTTGATCGAAATGCCCGGTTCTTTCATGAAGTAAGGCGAGCCGAGCCGTCGGGAAATCTTACTCTCGTCGTAACCGCCGGCCATGGCATTGAAAAAGCCGCGGCGCGCTTCGAGGATGTTGTGCGCCGCCGTGAAACCGTCGCGCGCCAGCATCGCGGCGCTCACTCCGTTCTCAGCGGCCCGTCCGGCGTGCAGCGGCTTGGTCATGGTGCCGAAATTTTCGCGCAAGCCGGACGCCATGCTGGCGGCGATCCCTAACGTGCGCATCAGTTGCTCTTCCTTGAAGCGAAGAACCTTCCCCACCGCCATCGCCGCCCCCAGACCGCCCATGGTCGCGGTGGAATGAAAGCCGCTCTGATAATGGCGCGGATGGATCGCGTCGGCGATCCGGCACTCGACCTCGACGCCTAAGAGGTAAGCGAGGATAAATTCTTCGCCGCTGATGTTTTCTTTCTCACCGACGGCCAAGACCGCGGCAAGTACGGGCGTGGTCGGATGGGTGAGCAGACCGTAGACGGCTTCTTTGGACGTCGACAACTGAGTGTCGTCGTAATCCATCGCGTGGCCGGCGACGCCATTGGCAAGCGCAGCTTTAGGCGCCGGCGCCGATAACGATGCCCCGAGAACCGAAGACTCTTTTTTGCCGCTCATTCGCCGGATGTGCGTTTGCACGATGCGCGAGCATTCATCCGTCGAACCCGCCAGCGCCACGCCCAATCCATCGAGTATAAAGCCGCGCGCCAACCCGACGACTTCTCCGGGAATATCCCGGTACCGCGTCCTGGCCACGAATTGCGCGACTTCTTGGGTCGGCCCGTTACGTTTTTCGGTCATAGTGGCGTGATGGCGAAGATAAGCTCTTAAGGCTCGCTCGTTTGCCGCAACATTGCACCGGGTTCAGAACAAGTTCAAGGGCATCGGGCAACCGCCTGGCGAAATGGCGCGTGCGCTCTACTGCCGCGGCTATGCTTGACAGGCCCTGTGCCGTGGGATACTTTTTCATGCAACTGGACACCTTATCCAGAGTGGTGGAGGGATAGGCCCTTCGAAGCCACAGCAACCGGTTCCCAACAGGAACGCTGGTGCTAATTCCCGCTCCCGGCTGTCGGGGGTAAAGATAGGGTGAGGTTTTCTTAAACCTCTTCTTATCTTCGGTAAGAAGAGGTTTTTTTTGGCGCGAGACATGAGTACACGGCTCACGACCGAACAGATCGAACGTTACAGCCGGCAAATTATGGTGCCGGACATCGGCGGCAAGGGGCAGATCCATCTGCGCCAGGCAAGCGTGCTCGTGATCGGCGCCGGCGGACTGGGTTCTCCGGCGGCGTTTTACCTGGCCGCTGCCGGAGTGGGAACCCTGGGCATCGTCGACCCCGACAAGGTCGAATTGTCCAATCTCCAGCGCCAGATCCTACATGCGACCGCCGACATCGGGCGCCAAAAAGTCGAATCGGCGCAAGCCAAGCTCAACGATCTCAATCCCGACGTCGAGATCAAAACTTATGCGCTGCGCTTTGAAGAAGATACCGCCGCCGAGATCGCCGCAGATTACCAATTTGTCGTCGACGGCAGCGACAATTTTGAAACGAAATTTCTGGTCAACGACGTGTGCATTCGATTGGGGATCGCCTTCTCCCACGCCGGGATCGTTCGTCTGCAGGGCCAGACGATGACCGTGCTGCCGCGCAAGAGCGCCTGTTACCGCTGCCTGTTTCAAACGCCGCCGCCGCCGGAAGAAATGTTAAATTGTCAGCAGTCCGGCATCCTTGGCGCAGTGGCCGGCACGCTCGGCACGATTCAGGCCACCGAAGCGGTGAAATATGTCGTCGGTTTGGAAGAAGGACTGCTGACCAATCGACTGTTAATCTACGACGCCAAAACGATGAAGTTTCATAGCATCGAAATCGCCAGAAATCCGCAGTGCAGCGCCTGCGCCGAGACCCAACCGGCCGCAGCGACGCCATCGGTGCACTGCTGAAGAGGAACGATGATGAGCTTTGTCACGGGACTTCAATGCCGAGAATGCGGCCAAGCGTATCCGCAGCAGCCCTTGCATGTCTGCGATATCTGCTTCGGCCCGCTCGAGATTCAATACGATTACGACGGTATCAAGAAAAGTATTGGCCGCGAGAAGATCGCAGCGCGCGAGCGCAACCTGTGGCGCTACCGCGAGCTGTTGCCGATCGACGGCGATCCGCGCGTGGGATTGTATTCCGGATTTACGCCTCTGGTGCGCGCCCACCGGCTGGGCGCTGCTCTGGGAGTGAAAGAATTGTACGTCAAGGATGACTCCGTCAACCATCCAAGCTTTTCCTACAAAGACCGGGTCGTCTCCGTGGCCATCTCCAAAGCGATCGAGTTCGGCTTCGATACGGTTTCGTGCGCGTCCACCGGCAACCTGGCAAACTCGGTGGCGGCCCATGCCGCTAAGGCCGGCCTTGAATGTTACGTCTTCATCCCGGATGGCCTCGAGCAAGGAAAGATCATCGGCTCGGCGATCTACGGCCCCAAGACGGTCGCTATCAAGGGCAACTACGACGACGTCAATCGCCTATGCAGCGAGATCGGCGACAAGTACGGCTGGGCTTTTGTCAACGTCAACCTGCGTCCATATTATTCCGAAGGCGCGAAGACCCATGGTTTTGAAGTCGCCGAGCAACTGGGATGGAAGCTGCCCCAGCATATCGTCGTCGCTTCGGCGGGCGGCACGATTCTGCCCAAGCTGGCGAAAGGGTTCAAAGAACTGGTCCAAGTTGGTTTGGTCGAAGACACGGGCTTTAAAATCTATTCGGCTCAGGCGGCCGGCTGCGCGCCAATCATCCAGGCGCTGCACCAAGGCACCGATGTCGTGAGCCCGGTCAAGCCCCACACGATCGCCAGCTCCATTGCGATCGGCAATCCGGCCGACGGGTATGATGTGATCCAAGCGGTCAAGGAATCGGGCGGTTGGGGCGAGAGCGTCACCGACGAGGAAATCCTTGAAGGCATCAAGCTGCTCGCTCGTACAGAAGGCATCTTCACCGAACCCGCGGGCGGGACCGAAGTCGCGGTGACCCAAAAGCTGATTGAACAGGGGCGCATTCCGCGCGACCAATCGATCGTCATCAGCATCACCGGCAACGGCTATAAAACTCTCGAAGCAGTCGCGCCCAGCGTCGAAAAGCCCTATACGATCGCCGCCACACTGCAAAACTTCGATGAGCTATTTCAGGCTCTCAGCCCGCGAGTGTCGGTCAAAGCGGTCGCGGTTTAACGGTTAGCCGAGCGCCTGAAAAATCCCAAGTTGCGTGGTACAAATCGACGAAATATTTTACAATAGTTGTAAATCAGGAGGATGGTTATGCCGGTGCGAGTTCGTGTCCCCACCCCGCTGCGCAAATTCACCCAAGGGGCCGATGAGGTGAATGCTCAAGGAACTAACGTCAAGGCGCTCGTCGACGACCTGGAAAAAAATTATCCGGGGATCAAAGAGCGGATCTGCGATGAGACCGGCAAAGTCCGGCGGTTCGTCAACGTCTATGTGAATGGCGACGACATCCGTTTTTTGCAGAACCTTGAAACGTCTCTCAAGGAAGGCGACAGCATTTCGATCGTGCCCGCGATTGCCGGCGGGCTCTGATCCCAACGCGAAGCTCTGCCATGGCCCCAACTTCGCCCCATCTGCGCCTGGTCGATGCCGCGCTCGCCGCCCCGCGCAAGGTCGAATCGATTCTCGATCTGATCGGCAATACCCCCTTGCTCGAAGTCAGCAGAATCACCGATGGCCTCTCTCCGGGCGTAAAAATCTATGCCAAGCTGGAAGGTCTGAATCCGGGCGGTTCGGTCAAGGACCGGCCGGCTTGGCGCATGGTGCAAGAGGGACTGCGGACGGGAAAGCTGCAACCGGGTAAAACCATTCTCGACTCCACCTCCGGCAACACCGGCATCGCGCTGGCGATGGTCGGCAGCGTCATTCACTACCCGGTCGAGTTGGTGATGCCCGGTAACGTCAGCATCGAGCGCAAGCATATCATCAACGCTTACGGCGCCAGGGTCACGTACAGCGATCCGCTGGAAGGCTCGGATGGCGCCATACGCGTGTGCCGGGAGATTCTCAAAGCCGACCCGGAAAAGTATTTCAAGCCCGACCAATACTTCAATCCGATGAATCCGCAGGCCCACTACGAACACACCGGGCCGGAAATTTACCGCCAGACCGAGGGTAAGGTGACGCACTTGGTCGCCGGTATCGGCACCGGCGGAACGATCATGGGCACCGGCCGCTACCTCAAGGAAGTCGATCCAAACATACAAGTCATTGCCGTCGAACCCGACGACGCGCTGCATGGGCTTGAAGGGCTAAAACACATGGCCACCTCGATCGTGCCCGGGATCTACCACGAAGAGCAGCTCGATGAAAAAATTCCCGTGTCGACGGAAGACGCCTATTCGATGGTCTATCGGCTGAGCCAGGAAGAAGGCGTGCTGGTCGGACAGTCCTCCGGCGCCGCAATGTTCGCCGCCATCAAAGTCGCGCGCAAGTTGCGCTCCGCGACCATCGTGACGATTTTCCCTGATTTCGGCGACAAATATCTGACCACCAACTTGTGGGTGGGATGGCGCGATCGGATGGCGGTGGGCAACCTGCAATTTTCAATCTAAAGATTCATCGACCTATCTTCTCATCGAGCAAGATTCCTCGTTCAGCCCCGAATGACGATCAATTTGTCATACTGAGAGTCTTGTCCTAACTGAACCGGTACGGGATCGATGACTTCAGCACTCCACCACTCTAATACTCCAACCCGCTACGTTGTAGCGAGTCTTTTTCAGCAGCCTGTATGAGCGATGTAGAAGTACGTGATCCGAGTAGACTCAGCTACTGCACGGCGGCGGAAATCGACAGCACCAAGGTGCCCCCTTCGTGGGGCGGCCCGCCTAAATACAGGAAATTACCCTTGTTGGGAACTGTTACGGTGGTATCGAGCAGCGGTTTATCGCGCTCGGTCAATCGCACTTTCAATGCGATGCGGTTGTTCCGGAACTCCTGGGGCGCCACGTTCAACGAGCGCCCGCCGGGGATTTCGAAACTCTTGTTGCCGCGCCACGGCACATTCTGAGTTTCGTCTTTGAGCAAGCGATAGGAGCGGTACTTGAGCACTCTCAGCTGCTTCTCCATACTCTTGAGTTTGGCGTCGAACTCATCGCTCTGATTGCTCACCAGGATAGTCCCGATGGTGACCTGCACGGATTGCGGGTCCTTATCCGCGGCGGCGACCCGCACGACCGCTGCGACTGAGACAAGACTAAAAAGCAGGGCCAGACTTAGGTGCTTCTTCAGCCGTTTCATGTTCACCCTCTTGGTCTTCGTACAGCCAGATCACAGTCGTCTTGGTCTCGTTTTCACGCCACAATGCCACGTTGCGCCCGTGCGCGTCGATGGAATCAACCGCCGCAAAGCCGCTGCGCGTAGCCATCCCTCCACGCCAACCAGGAAAGTACGAATCGAACGACCATAAGACAAGCAACAGGGCGATCAGCGCGGGCACCGCCCACGCCGATCTCGGCGCGACGCCCAGCCGGTCGCGCCACTCTTGGTACCACGGCCGCGGCTCGCTGATCCGGCGTTCCAACGCGCGCCAGAACGGCGCGAACTCGAGCTTCGCCGCTTGGGCAACCAAGTCACTGCGCAGCGCCAGCTCGATTTTTTCAAGTTTTTGCTGTGTCGCGCGACACTCCGGGCAACTCCCCACGTGGGCGCGCACCCGCTCGCTTTCGGCGCTGTTTAACTCGCCGTCCAGCCAGCGCCCGATCGACTCTTGAATCCGTTCGCACTCGTTCATAAAAATGCACTCAGCTTATCGTGCAATTTTTTGCGCGCGTAATGCAGACGGCTCATCACGGTGCCTTCCGAGCAGCCGAGAATTTCACCGATATCCTTGTAGGAAAGCCCTTCGATCGTTCTCAGCACGATGACGGCTTTGTGTTCGGGTGTCAAATCGTTTATCGCCTTGATCAGATTCTCGCGCAGCTCGCGGTCATGCACGTCGGCAAACGGATCCCGCGCCACTTCATCCTGAGATTCCAATAGACCGTCCATGCTCTCGCGAAAGTCCAGGGGATTTCTCTTCTGGCGCCGCTGCGCATCGATCGCGAGATTGACCGCGATCCGATAAATCCAAGTGTAAAACGAAGAGCCGCCTTGGAAGCCGCCGATCTTCCGAAACGCTCGGAAGAACGTTTCTTGCGATACTTCCAGCGCATCTTCACGGTTGCGCAGCAAGCCCAGAATCACCACGTAGACCTTCTGATGGTAACGTGAGACGAGTTCCTGAAACGCCGTCATCTCGCCTGCCTGGCATTTCTGAACCAGCTCCCAATCACTCAGCGCCACGGTGATCCTGCCCCTTAGACGCGGTCATAAAAAGATTATTCATAGCGCAAAAGCACTTACTAACATAAAACCTTGAAGTTTTCGCGAATTCCTCTAAGATCACATTGATTCTCCTGGATAATTTACCCGCTCCATTCTGGTCAATGAAGGATTGCCTATGCTCGTCCAGTGCCCAAAATGCCGCACAACTTATAAAGTTTCCGACGAACTCATGAAGGGCAGCGCGCCCTCGTTCCGCTGCTCGCGCTGCAAACACACCTTTGCGCCCGAACCGCAAAGCGCGCCGGAAGCCGCCGCCGGGGCCGAATCGGCGCCCGCTGAGCCAACCGCACGTTCGCGCGACCAGGAATTGCGCCTACCCTTTGATTCAAGAAAGACGTCCGCGGAGACCGACAAAGATGCGGCAAGCGGCGACGAAGCCGATGATCAATGGTCCATCAGCGATCCCGAGGGTGATGATGAAAGTCGTTTTTTGCTGCCGGAAAATGATCCTGTGATCGAAACGGGCAAGAGGCTGGATGCAGCGCCTGATTTTCCGGCGCATGATCCTTTTTTCCCGCCGGTGAAAGACGAAAGCGACGATCCGAACAATATCCTGGCGATCTCTTCCTATCGCGATCAAAAAGCTTCCGTCCTGCCGTTTATCACGCTCTTTGGCCTGCTGGTGATCGGCTTTACGTTCATCTCGGTCATCAGCTATGCCCGCCCCCAGGCGTCGGAAGACGTGATCAAGAATATTCCCCTGCTCGGCGCGTCGGTGCTGAAGAACCAGCATTTAAAAGAAGGCATTCTTATCCAATCGCTCCGCCCCGCGTACCAGACGATCCAAGGCAACCGCGAGGTCTTTCTGATTAGCGGCGTCGTGCTCAATGAAAACCCGGTTGTGGTGCGAGAGATTCAGCTCTCCGCGATTTCTTACAACGGCGAAGGCAAAGAGCTGGAAAAGCAAATGATCTGGGTCGGCAACACGATCTCGCCCAAGATCATTCGCGGCATGACGATCGAAGACATCCCGCATTTGCAAGATCTGAAACCGCTCAAGAGCTTCGAGATTCCCCCCGGGGATTCGATACCTTTCACGATCGTATTTTTGAAATCGGCTAAAACCGCCAAGGAATTCAGTTGCGAAGTGATTACGGCCGAGGGAGAAATTTGATTGGCGGCGAATGAGAGCTACGGGTCCTGGGAATCTTTTTTGGGTGTGATATCGACTTCGTCGGGCTCGTTCATCGCTTTGCGGAACTTTTTGATGCTTTTACCGAGTCCTTCGCCCAAGTCCGGCAGGCGCCGGCTGAACAGAACCAGCACGATCACGGCGATGATCAACAACTCGCCAATGCCGAAACCAAACATGCGACCTCCCAAACCCGCGGCATTGTGATATCAACATTTCGCTGCACGCGCCGCGAGAATGAGCCTATACTATACGATGGTGGCGACCTTGGACATACCCTATCTGCGCTTTTTGGCGGTATCCGTGGCAGTCCACCTGGCGATGTTCTTGATCGTCTACCCGGCGCGGCCGGTCAGGGTCGGCGAGCAGGAAAAAATTTCCGTGTCGCTTCTGGAAACACCGGAAAAAATCCAACCCGAAACAGCGAAAAAGATCGAGGCCGCGCCTACACCGATGCCCGGGCGCGCGCCGGTGCGCCGTGCAAGAAGCCCGGCAATGATTGCCAAAAAAGATTCGCCGCCGGCGCCCGCCAAAGCTCAAGCAGCACCGGCCGAGCCCGGAGAGGAAAAACAATTAGCGCGCGCCGAGCCAGCACCGGCCGCTGCGCCCAAGCCGCCCCTCCAGCCGCCCGCAGCCGTGCCGGAAGATAGTCTCGTTGCCGAGCGGCCGCTGCCCACGGTCAAAGAGTTGCTGCCGCCGCTCACCTGGTCGGCGGATTCCCGCAGCAGCAACGCGCCGATAAGCCTCAACACCAGAGACCCGCTTTACGTGAGCTACTTCACCAAGATCAAGCAACTGATCGAGTCGCAATGGCAATACCCGGAGCTCGCCCTTCGCTATGGCCTGCAAGGCAGGCTTTTCTTGGAATTTACCGTCGGCGCCGACGGGCGGCTGGAACGCTTGCGCATGGTGCGCTCTTCCGGTTCCCAGCTCTTGGATGAGGAAGCCCTGCGCGCGATCAAGGCGGCGGCACCGTTCCCGCCGATCCCGCGTTGGATCCAGCCAAACCCATTGCCGATTTCAGCCGCCATGGAATACCACGATAACCGCGTCGATTACCATTTCGCGCGCTGACAAAGTTCCACCGCCTACGAATCGCCGCCGCTTGACCGCGGCTGCCAGCGCAGCACCGGTTTCCGCGCCGCGCGCGCTTCGTCGAGGCGCTTGACCGGGGTTGAGTGCGGCGCGCTTTTGACCCGCTCGGGATCGCTCTTCGCTTCCTGGGCGATGGCGAGCATTGCTTCGATAAAGCCGTCCAACGTTTCCGGCGTTTCGGTTTCCGTCGGTTCGATCATCAATGCCCCGGAAACCACCAGCGGGAAATAAATCGTCGGCGGATGATAGCCGTAGTCGAGCAGGCGTTTGGCGATGTCGAGCGTGCTCACGCCGTTTCTCTGCTGTATCCGATCCGTGAAAATGCATTCGTGCATGCATGGCTCATTGAAGGCGAGGTGGTAACTCTTCTCCAGTTTCTTGCGGATGTAATTCGCATTGAGCAACGCCATCCGGCTCGCCTCTTCCAAGCCGTCGCCGCCGAGCGAGAGAATATAGGCATAGGCGCGCACGAGCACGCCGAAGTTGCCGAAGAACGAACGCACGCGGCCGATCGACTTGGGGCAGTCTTGCTGTAATTCGTACCGGTCGCCGGCCTTGACGATGCGCGGCACCGGCAGATAGTCGGCCAGATGACTTTTGACGGCCACCGGACCCGCCCCCGGGCCGCCGCCGCCGTGGGGCGTCGAAAAGGTTTTATGCAGGTTCATGTGCAACACGTCGACGCCCATATGGCCCGGCTTGGCAAGGCCCAGGAGCGCGTTCAGATTGGCGCCGTCGAGATAGACCATGCCGCCGCGGCGATGCATGACTTCGGCAACCGCCTCGATTTGGGTTTCGAACAGTCCGAGCGTATTGGGATTGGTGATCATCACCGCCGCAACGTCCTCATCCATTGCTTTCTCGACGGCGGCGGCATCGATGACGCCGTGTTCGTTTGAAGAAATTTGCACGACCTCGTAGCCGCACAAGGTCGAGCTGGCTGGATTGGTGCCGTGCGCGGTGTCGGGCACGATGATTTTCTTGCGCGGATTGCCGCGCTCGGTCATACAGGCGCGGATCAGCATCAGCCCGGTAAGCTCGCCCTGAGCGCCGGCCGACGGCTGCAAGCTCACATGTTCCATGCCGCTGATCTCGGCGAGCATGCCCTCGAGCTCGAAAAGCAAAGCCAGCGCGCCTTGCAACAAATCGCCCGGCGCCAGCGGATGAATCTGGGCAAATCCGGGAAAGCGCGCGACCACCTCGTTGATTTTGGGGTTGTACTTCATCGTGCACGAGCCGAGCGGATAGAATTGGCTCTCGATGGCGAAATTTCTCTGCGACAACCGGGTAAAATGGCGCAAGGTCTCGAGCTCGCCCAATTCCGGAAAGCCGGCGATGTCCCGGCGCAGCAGCGCGCTTGGAATCGCCGCCGCGACGTCATCGCCCTCAGCCGGCCAGAAAAGCGCGCTCCGGCCGGTCGAGCCGCTTTCAAAGATCAGTTTCGGCTCCGCTACGACTGCTCGCGGGCTACTCGACGATGGTTCGGACAAGCCGGTCGATCTCCTCTGCTTCATTCATTTCGGTGACGCAAACCAGCAAACAATTCTTCAGTTCCGGGAACGAATTCTCCAGGCCGATTCCCGGAATAATTTTTTTCGACGCGCACTTGGCCATCAGTTCTTGCGCGTTCGTCGCACGCAGGACGAACTCATTGAAAAACGGACCGGCAAAAACTTTCGCCAAGCCGGCCTCGCGCACGAGCCGCGCCTGCGCCCGGTGCGCGCGCGCGATATTGACTTCGGCCAAGCGGCGCATGCCGCTCTTTCCCATCAACGACATGAAGACCGTCGCGCCCAGCGCGCAGAGCGTTTGACTGGTACAGATATTCGAGGTCGCCTTCTCGCGGCGAATATGCTGCTCGCGGGTGGCGAGCGTCAGGACAAAGCCGCGCCGGCCGTCGCTATCGACGGTCTCGCCGACCAGCCGGCCTGGAATGTTGCGCACGTATTTTTTCTGACAAGCAAAGAAACCGAATGCCGGGCCGCCGAGATTCATCGGCACGCCCAGGCTTTGGCCCTCGCCGACCGCGATGTCCGCGCCGAACTCACCCGGCGGCTTGAGCCACCCGAGCGACAAGGGCTCGGTGGTCACCGTAATCAAGTGGGCGCCGGCCTTGGCGCAGGCCGCTTCAATCGGCGCCAGGTCTTCGATGACGCCGAAAAAATTCGGGTAGCCGACCAGAACGCACATCGAGCGGTCGTCCAGACGCCGCGTCAAATCGTTTAAGTCCGTGGCGCCGCTGGCATCGAACGGCACTTCGTCGAGCACAACGTCGTTGAGATTGTTCAAGTAGGCGCGCACGACGGCGCGATACTGTGGGTGAAGTGTTCGCGATAGCAGCACACGCCTGCGACCCAGCGATTGAATCCGCCGCGACATCAGCACAGCTTCGGCCGCCGCAGACGCGCCGTCGTAGACGGCGGCGTTGGAAACCTCCATGCCGGTGAGCTGGCAAATCAAGGTCTGATACTCGAACAGCGCCTGCAAGGTGCCCTGGCTGACCTCGGGCTGATAGGGCGTGTAGGAAGTCGAGAATTCCGAGCGCGAAATGACGGCGTCCACTGCGCTCGGAATGAAATGATGGTAGATTCCGCCGCCGAGAAACAAACTCCAGTCGCCCGCCGCGGCGTTTTGCGACGCCAGAGACGCCAGCCGCTTGCGCACGGCGAGCTCGGTCAGGCCCGGCGGTAAGTTGATCCGGGCGCGATCACGCAGGGTTTGGGGAATGTGGCGGTAGAGCGCATCGACGGAATCCACGCCGATCGCGCGCAGCATGCGCTCCTGATCGGCCGGCGTATGAGGAGTGTAGCGCATGAGCCGAGGCTACTTGCCCTCCTCATCGTCTTCCTCCTCGTCGGGCTCTTCCTCTTCTTCTTCGTCTTCCTCTTCTTCGTTCTCTTTTTGCTGCTGCACGTACTCGGCATATTCGTCGGCATCCATGAGATCTTTGAGATCCTCCGGGTCGGACAGCTCGACGCGGATCATCCAGCCGTCGCCGTAGGGATCATCGTTGATCGTTTCCGGATTGTCCGGCAGGATGTCGTTGATCTCCAGGACCGCGCCGCTCACCGGCGCATAGACATCCGAAACCGCCTTGACCGACTCGACGGCGCCGAAGGGATCGTCCTTGACGATTTTTTCACCCACCTCCGGCAACTCGACGTAAACGATGTCGCCGAGCTCTTCCTGGGCATACTCGGTGATACCGATGGTCGCGGTCGTGCCCTCGACCAACACCCACTCATGCTCTTTTGAATATTTGAGTCCTTCAGGAAACTCCATCACAAACCTCCTTGACCCTCTCGCGCTGTGTTCCGACGATAGAACGGTATGGAAACGACTTTCGCCGGAATTTTCCGGTTGCGAATCTCTACATCGATGACGTTGCCGAGCCCGGCGTGCTCGATCGCCACATAGCCGAGTGCGATCGCATGACCGAGCGAAGGCGATTTGGTGCCGCTGGTGACGCGGCCGATGTTGAGGCCATTTTTAAACAGCGGATAGCCGCCGCGCGCAATCCCCGGCTCGAGCATCTCCAACCCGATTAACTTGCGCTCGACTCCGTGTTCTTTTTGTCTGAGCAAAACCTCGCGGCCGATGAAGTCGGGCTTGGACAATTTAATCACCCACTCCAGGCCCGCTTCGAGCGGTGTCGTGGTCTCGTCCAGTTCGTGCCCGTACAATGGATAGGCCTTTTCCAGCCGCAATGTATCCCGCGCTCCCAGACCCGCAGGCAACAAACCCTCCGTCGCCCCCGTTTCGAGCAGAGCCGACCAGAGCCGCGCCGCGTCTGCGCCGTTGCAATAGAGTTCAAATCCGTCCTCGCCGGTGTAGCCGGTGCGCGCCACCAGGCAGCGTACCGAGGCCACGTCGGCAAACTCGAAGTGAAAGCTTTTCAACCCGCTTAAGCTGGCCGCGGTCAGCAGCTGAAGTATTTTTTCGGCGCGCGGACCTTGCAGCGCCAGTTGCGCGTACTTGGCGCTGACGTTTTCAACCTCCAAGCTGTTCGCCGCATGCCGGGCGATCCAGGCAAAATCCCTGTCGCTGTTCGAAGCGTTGACGCAAATAAAATAAACATCCGGTTGCAAGCGGTAAAAGATGACGTCATCGATCACGCCGCCACGTTCGTTGAGCAGCAAATTGTACTGCGCTTGGAAAACCGCCATGCGCGAAACGTCGTTGGCGGTCATGCGCTGGCAGAATTCCGTTGCACCCTCGCCGCGGACTTCGATCTCGCCCATATGACTCACGTCAAAAAGCCCGGCGCGGCTGCGCACGGCGCGATGCTCCTCGATCACGCCGCTGTATTGCACCGGCATCTCCCAGCCGGCGAACTCGACCATTTTCGCTCCCGTCCGCCGGTGCGCGGAAAAAAGCGGTGTCCTTTTCAATTCCTGCGCCACGGCCGCGACCCAACGATCGGTTTAGCGCTCGCGCTGGAGCGAATCTTTGGCGGCCTTCAATGTATTATAGAGCAGCATGCAGATGGTCATGGGACCGACGCCGCCCGGTACCGGCGTGATCGCCGAAGCGCGTTCTTTGGCGGTCTCGAATTCGACGTCGCCGCACAGCTTTCCGCTCGCCGAGCGATTGACGCCCACGTCGATGACCACGGCGCCGGGCTTGATCCAATCGCCGCGCACCAGTCCGGCCTTGCCGATGGCGACCACCAGGATATCGGCCCGGCCGACTTCGTCGCGCAGGCTCGCGGTGCGCGAGTGACAGATCGTCACGGTCGCATGCTTGGCGAGCAACATCAGCGCCACCGGCTTGCCGACGATATTGCTGCGTCCGACGACCACGGCGTTCTTGCCCTTGGGATCGCAGTTCACGGACTCGAGCAATTTCATGATGCCCATGGGCGTGCAAGGCCTGAAGCCGTCGGCGCCGAGCACCAGCATGCCCTGGCTGACCGGATGAAAGCCGTCGACGTCCTTGTGCGGCGAGACCGCTTCCAGGATTCTTTCCGCGTGAATATGCGGCGGTAGCGGCAGCTGCACCAAAATGCCGTGCACGCTTTTATTCTTATTAAGCTGGTGGACGAGCGCGAGCAGTTCCTTTTCCGAAACCGTCGCGGGCAGCAAATGCTCGAACGAATGGATGCCGACTTCCTTGCAGGCTTTCTCTTTATTGCGCACGTAGAGGTGCGACCCGGGATCATCGCCGACCAACACCACAGCCAACCCCGGCGCGATACCCCAGCGCCGCTCGAGCCCGTCGACTTCCTCTTTGATATGCTTTTGAACTTCTTTGGCGACGGCTTTACCGTCGATGATGGCGGCCATGACTACTCCGTCACGGGATTGGAAAATCTATACAAGAAAAAAGTTCTTTGTAAACAAGCAGCGGTTCGGTTTGTCAAACCTCACAAGTTGACCCTGCATCTTATCGAAGAACGTCAGGATGAACTCGCGAGCAACATTTGTCGATCTTCAGATCCATGTCGGATTCTAAGTGAATCCCTCACCGATCATTTAATTGCATGACATGGTGAAATTTAAACGTCAACACCTTCCGCTCGGAACTTTGACTGGATGCCAATACAGCCCTTGCATCGGCATCGGCCTCACTCCTTCGCGAGAGTCGATGCGATGTTGACAAGCCGGCAGCGAGGCTCTATAGGCTGACTTGAGCACACCGATCTCGTCGCGCAGCAGCGACCCTGGCGGACGAACAAGTGAGAAAGGTTTTGCTTTGATGAGCCAACCACGCACCCTCGAAGAAGTGAAAAACGATATCCGCGATCGCGTCGGCCGCCGCGCGCCCTTTCTCCACGCGGAGAAAAGCGAAGCGGAAGCGGCGCTGGCGCAGATGCCCAACTTCGAGGGCGAGACCTGGGCCGCGGCCTGGAATGCCCTCGGAGCGCAATGGGAAGAGAAAGCCAAAACCGCTGAGAAAAACAGCGACGCCGCGCAGGCAAAAGAATTCTTTTTGAAATCTTACGGCTACTTCGGCATCGCGCGCCATCCATTTCCGAGCACGCCGGGAAAACACCACGGCTATGCGAAAACCCGCGAGATGTTTCTGGCGGCGTCGAAGTATTTCGACATTCCGGTCGAGCGCGTGGCCATCCCGTTCCACGGCAAGTCCATCGTCGGGCACTTGAGACTGCCGCAGAAACTACCGGCGCCGATGATCATGCACTGGGGCGGCATCGACAACTGGAAAGAAGAGCGCCACTCCTTCGGCGAAGCCTTCGTCAGGGAAGGCTGGGGCTGCTTCATCATCGACAGTCCCGGCACCGGCGAATGCCCGATGCCCGCCGGGCCGGACGCGCATCAAGTCCATACTGCGGTGCTCGATTATTTATTGACACGGTCGGAAGTCGACGCCGCCAAGATCGCGGTTGTCGGCGCCAGCTTCGGCGGCCACTGGTCGACCAAGCTCGCCCACATCGCGCCGGAAAAACTCCGCGCCGCGGTCAACTGGGGCGGCGGCATCCATTATTTCTTTCAACCCGAGTGGCAGGAGCGCTCGCGCCACGCCGACTCCTATCTTTTTGACCTGATCGAGGCGCGCGCCAATCTCTTCGGCAAGAAAACTTTCGACGAGCTTTGCCAGGTCATGCCCGCGCTGTCGTTGCTCGATCAAGGCTGGCTCGACAAACCGTGCGCGCCGCTGCTGATCGTCAACGGCAAGGAGGACAAGCAAGTGCCGCTGGAGGATTTCTATCTGCTGCTCGAGCACGGCAATCCAAAAACGATCCGGTTGTTTCCCGGTGGACATATGGGAGCGATCCCGAATATCTTCAAAACCGTGCTCGCTTGGTTGCATCAAAAACTGGATTAACTTGTTCAACGAACTCGACAACTGTCCCTTCTGGATGCAGCAGAGCCGTACTTAGGCGAGGGTATTGATCATAACCAAGCGTTTGAGTTTTTTTCAGCCTGTTAAGAACCCATGAGCCTCTATCAACTGCAAAAGCTGATTTACCACGTCAACCGCGACCCGGTGCAGCGCGAGCGCTATCGAGAGGATAGCGCCGCGTTCGTTAAGAATTACGACTTGACGGAAGACGAAGCGAAGGCCGCGCTCGCCGTCGATGTGCGCGCGCTCTACAACATGCGGGTTCACTCGCTGCTGCTCAGGCCGTTCACCTTGCTGCACAAAGTTTCCAACGAAGATTACGCCAAGGCGCTGAAAGGACTGGAATAGCCATGCCGATCGTATTTGCTTGCGCGGCCAGCCACGCTCCGGGAATGACCGCCTGGACCGAAGCGGCACCGAAGGAACAGGCGGAAAATTTCCTCGGCCATTACCGCCGCCTCGGTGAGAGGCTCGCCGAAGCAAAACCCGACGCCATCGTCGCCCTCACCGTCGAGCACTGGGCGAATTTTTTTCTCAACAGCATGCCGACTTTGTGTATCGGCCGCGCCGCCTACTACGATGGCCCGATCGAAGAATGGCTGCGCATTCCCAAAGCGCGCGTTCCCGGCGACACCAACCTTGCTGTCGAGATCATCGATGCCTGTTTGGACGGCGGCTTCGATCCGACGTTTTCCGACGAGCTGTTGTTCGACCATGCGACCTTTTTGCCATTGCATTTTTTAAATCCCGGCATGGCCGTGCCGGTCGTACCGATCATCCTCAATACGCTCACGCCGCCGATGCCGACGGCCAAGCGCTGTTTTGCCTTCGGCCAGTTTCTCGGCCAGTTGCTGGAAAAATACCAGAAGCGCATAGCCGTTATCGCCACCGGCGGCCTGTCGCACTGGCCGGGCGAGGCCAAACACGGCAAGATCAATATCCCCTTCGACAAAAAGTTTCTGGAAACGTTGACCGGCGCCGATCGCGTCAAGCTGACGGAGTACAGCCATGACGAGATCAACAACGAAGCCGGCTCCGGCGGCCACGAGATCAGAACCTGGATCGCGCTTGCCGGCGCGGTGCAAAATTGGCAAGCCGAGGTACTCGCCTATGAGCCGGTGGTGCCGTGGGCAACCGGCTGCGGATTGGTCGCATTCTCCAGATGATTTTGACAGAAAGAGTTTCAACCGCAAAAACCCCATAGGATGCGAAAAAAACGAATCCATCAACAGATTCGGAGTTTTCTGGTATGTCATGCTAAACGACCGTAAAGCATCTGCTTTGCGCTTTTGCCGATTCATTCGATCAGAAAGGAACCAAATTCTTCGTCACAGAGTTTATCCTGAGCGTAATCGAAGGACTCCTCAAAATGACAGACCGAGTTAAAGAGTGCGATCGCGCCCCTGCCCTGTGACCTTTGTGCTCTGTGTAGATAAATCTGCTTTCATGTCGCATCCTCTTTGCGTTCCATGCGTTCTTTGCGGTTAAATATCTTTTCTTCTTTCCTTGGAGATAAATGTGGCTCTAAAATTTAGCTTGCACAGCGTCCACGGCGGCGTAAAAAACATCGATGAGATTCACAGGCGCGCCAAACGCGCCGAAGAGCTCGGCTACGACGGCATTTTTCTCGGCGAGAGCCACCTAAGCTCGATCGATTCGTTTCAGACTCTGGCGAGCTGCGCCATGATCACCCAGCGCGTGCTTCTCGGCATTGCCGTCACCAACATGGTTTTCCGTCACCCCACCGTGCTCGCCGGCGCCGCCGCTTCGCTCAACGAAATTTCCAAGGGCCGGGCGATACTGGGACTCGGCACCGGAGACGGTCCGGTGTATGGTCAGGGCTTGAAAGCCACGCCGCTAAAGGAATTCGAAGCAGGCGTGAAGTTGATTCGCCATCTCGTGCAAGGAAATCCCGCCACTTTCCCGACCGGCAAAGTCGGCATCGGCTTTACCATCAACAAGCCGGCCAAAATCTATGTTTCAGCCGAAGGTCCGAAGGGCTTGCAACTCGCGGGGCGCTCCGCCGATGGCGTCATTCTCGGCACCGGCTTCGATCTGCGGGTTTACGAATGGGCAAAGCAAAAGATCCGTGCCGGCGCTGCCGAAGCCGGCCGCGAGGAAAGCGACGTCGCGGTCATCGCCGCGGGCATGCTCTGCGTGCGCGATGACGGCAACGAAGCAAGACAGATCGTGCGCAACCGCATCGCCAACCGCGCGCATCATAATTTCCGCTTTACTTACGAAACCGTGCCGCCGGAAGAACTGGAGGGTGTCAAAAGATTCGTGGCCGGCTTCGATGTCATGAAGCCGATGGAAGACCGAGTCGATCCCGATTTGGTCAACGACTATCTGGTGCACCGCTTCTCGATCGCCGGCACGCCCAAGGAATGCATCGAACGAATCGAAGAGCTAAAAGCCGCCGGAGTCGACCACCTGATGCTCACGGCGGCCAGGAAAGTGTATCACGAGAGCGTCGAGGCGTTCGCGACCAAGGTTATGCCCCATTTCCAAAAATAGCCGGGCAAGGTACAAAGAAAACTCCCTCGACGATGACAAAAATGCGCCGGTTTGATGCTTTTGCATCATTTTGGCCGCTTCCTCCGCTTCTTGCGTTTCTAAGCAATAGACGACGCCCGGTGTCATTACGTCACGCACTTCGGTCTTGGTGATGCTGCGGCACTGCTGATCCGGACTATGGCAGATTATTTGCGTTGCCTGTAAACGGCAACGAGGGAATTTACATGAAACTATCAGCAAGGACAGGCTGGGCGAACGTTTTTCGAGGCCGACCAAGACCCCCGTCAGATCTCGATTATGAGACAGGATCGACCCGCTTTTACATCCGGAATGTCCCTGGTATGCGTCTTCGGGTAACGGAAGTTTTTTCACGCGGACGATTATCCAAGCAACCGTGTCTCTCGCGTGTACGTATTGCATGGAGGAGAAACGCTCACCTTTGAGGAAACGCAGGTGGCTTTCCGCTGACAATTTACATCGGCTCACCAGTAATGAGGCGATGTGCCCGTGGCTTCCGATAACCTAAGTACAATCCTAAAGGCGCGGAGCCAAAGTGAAATGACAGATCGCTAAAACTGATTTCTTGCCGTCGAGAAAACTCGCTCATGGCGCATAGTCGACGGTGAAGCCTTGCCGCGATGCTGACCGATCAGACCCATGCTTAGCCTACGCAATATTCCTCTTCTGAACCGAGCCTACCCCTCGGCACTGGCACGATAACTGCCTCTTTCCCCATCAAGGAGGTAACCCATGGCTGAAGAAATTTGTGCTCATCCCGGTTGCGTTTGCGAAATCGAAGCCGGCGCGGCCG
>Ga0209640_10001224_pt1 | contig 21412 bp, 19 predicted proteins | sample RifCSP10_1_FD_184018 | JGI IMG/M metagenome (GOLD analysis project Ga0209640, IMG submission 184018) | Soil microbial communities from Rifle, Colorado - Rifle CSP2_sed 10_1 (SPAdes) (version 2) | ecosystem: Environmental > Terrestrial > Deep subsurface > Rock core/Sediment | place: Rifle...
GGCGGGAGTCGCGGCTCCGGACGCGACCAGCACGTCAGCCACACCGCAGCGCGCCACGAGCGGCGCGCAGGATCTGACGGCACTCGCTGCCGAAGCGCAGTCGCACTACGAGCGGGCGGTCGAGGCCCAGCGCGCGGGTGACTGGGCTGCATACGGAAGCGAGCTGCGGCAGCTCGGAGCGGTGCTCGAGAGGATGCGCCGGTAGGGCATCAACTCCCAATGCCCAACAGGCCAACTCCCAAACAGCCCGAGCCCAACTTGGGAGGTGTGGAGTTGGACGTTGGGAGTTGATAGGGTCAGATGCGGTTCAAGCTCACGGTCGAATACGCCGGCACGCGGTACAGCGGCTGGCAGGTGCAGAAGAACGCGCGCACGGTGCAGGGCGAGATCGAACGCGCCATCGTCGCGGCGACCGGGGCGCGGGAGTTCGAGCTCTATGGCTCGGGCCGGACCGACGCCGGGGTTCACGCCCTGGCGCAAGTCGCGCACCTCGACCTCACCACAACACTACCGCCTGACGTGCTGCGGCACCGGATCAACGACGAGCTCCCGTCCGACATCAACATTCTCCGCGTGCAGAAGATCCGTCACACCTTCCACGCGCGCCACGGCGCCCGTGGCCGAACCTACCTCTACCAGATCGCCCGGCGGCGAACGGCCTTCGCCAAACCATTCGTCTGGTGGGTGAAGGACGACCTCAACCTCGCGCGCATGCGAGACGCCGCCGCCCGACTGGTTGGCTTCCACGACTTCCAGTCCTTCTCAGACGACGATCCGCTCGAGAAGTCCACCCAGGTTCGCCTGGACGCGCTCGACATCGTCGAAGCCGGCGACCTCATCGTCGTGCGGGTCGACGGATCGCATTTCGTCTGGAAGATGGTGCGGCGACTCGTTGGCGTGCTGGTGGAAGTCGGCCGGGGCCGCCTGACTCCGGACGAGGCCGCAGCCATGCTCTCGACGCGATCGGATCTGCCGGCGAAGCTCACGGCGCCAGCATCCGGGTTGTTCCTGGCGCACGTGCGCTACGAAGGCGAGACGGCCACGGTCACCCCCCCGCCCGTCTCGCTTCCGCCGTGGCCCTGAGCCCACCGAACCACCGAGGCATGGCGACACGGAGTGTCTTAAGCTAGCCCCTCTCCGTGCCTTGGTGTCTCCGTGGTCCGTGATGGTGTCCCGTGGCCGTGATCTCTACGGCCTGTTACTGGCCGGCGGGGTCACGCCGTTGAGGCGCAGGTAGACCACGAGCTGACCGTAGATGTCCTGGCTGTGCGTCATCGAGAAATAGATCACACGCAGCCGGCTCGTGGTCGGTCCCATGAAGGGCAACGACGCCACACGCTCGCTGAGCTGCTGATCGCTGAACTCCTTGAGGACCGCGGCGCCATATTCCGACGACTGCCGCAGCGCCGCGACGATGTCGGCCTTCGACTTCGCTTGCATGTTGAGCGCCGGCGCCGGCGTCTTGCCGCCGAGCGTGCTCAGCAGCTTCACGTCGATGCCCGCCACGTGCAACAGACGCTCGCCGAAACTCTGCTGCGCTGGCGTGGGCTTGAACCCGTATTTGTCTTCCGCCATGGCTTCGGCCACGCCGATCAGCAGGCCGTTGTTCATGGCCCAATCCCTTTGCACGTCGCACGCCACCGTGGTGCATGGTGGAGGAGCCCCGGCCCCGCCACGCCCTTGCGCCAGGGCGCTCGTCGCCCCCGCCAGCACTAGCATCGATCCCATTACCACTGTCATTCCACGTTTCATGAAGCCTCCATCGACAACAAACTTGGTCCCAGTCCTTCTACACCCTTGGAACGGTACCGCCGCTACAGTGTGTCACGCAGGAGCTGCACCAGGCGCTCCCAATGAAGCTCCGACGCCCCACGGTCGTACGCCAGATGGCCGGTGACCGCAAAGCCGTGCTTCGTGTTCGCGTAGGTCTCGATCGTGTGGGGCACGTCGGCCTGGGTGAGCGCTTGCTCCAACCGATCCTGCTGATCCTGGGGAAAGCTCGCATCGACTTCGGCGGCACCGACATAGACCCGCGCCCGGATCCGGCTCGCCAGGCGATGCGGGCTGTCCGGTTTGTCGGTCGCGAGCGATCCGCCGTGGAACGAGGCCGCCATCGCGAACCGCTCCGGGAACGTGCCCGCGGCACTGAGCGCATACCCCCCACCCATGCAGTAGCCGAGCGCGCCGAAGGCTCCCTTCCGCGCGGCGGGGTGGCCGTCCAGCCAGTCGATCACGACGCGCGTGTCGCGCATCACCATCGCGTGGTCGATCGAGCCGATCATGCCCCTGAAGCGATTCCGTTCGGGACCCTCTTCCACCACCAGCTTCGGGTCGAACGGCGCGAAGGGTGTGCGGTAGTACAGGTTCGGAACGGCAACGCAATAGCCGTGCGAGGCCAGGCGCTCGGCCATCCCGGCGAGAGCGGGCCGTACGCCGAACGCGTCCATGTACAACACGACGGCCGGCCATGCACCTGCGCCGCTGGCGGGCGTTCGAACGTGGAGGTCCAGCGTGCCGTCTCCGGTGCGCAGCTCGATTCGGTCTCCGCTCATCGGCCTGGTTCCTCTCGGTCGAACGTCTGATTGTATCGCGCCGCGTGGATCTCTCTTGGTCCTTTGAGGCTGGCTCGGATATGGTGCTGGAGTGATCGACGCGTCTGAGGCCGCTTCCGCCTTTCCGGTGCCCCTGTCTGCCTACCCTGCCCAGGAGGGCGCGGGGCTGCTGGACATCCTCACAACCCGCGTGTCCCTCGAGCCCTTCAACCTGGTGGCGACCGCGATCTTCTTCCTCGCGATCACCCACACGTTCCTGGCCGCCCGCTTCACGGCCCTCGCGCACCGGGTGCAGCACGCGCACGACGTGCGGGAACACGCCGCCGGTGCCCGGCCCACGCCGTCTGTCCTCGCCGAGTTTCTGCACTTTGTGGGTGAAGTCGAGGTGATCTTTGGCCTCTGGGTCGTTCCGCTCTTCGTGGCGCTCAGCTTCAACAAGACATGGGACATCACGACGCACTACTTGAACGACAGCGTGAACTACGCCGAACCACTGTTCGTGGTCGTGATCATGGTGCTCGCCTCCAGCCGTCCCGTCGTCGCGCTCGCCGAAGCCGGCCTCAGGCATGTCGCCACGCTTGGCCGCTGCACGCCGGGCGCCTGGTGGGTGACCATCCTGACGCTCGGTCCCGTGCTGGGCTCGTTCATCACCGAGCCAGGGGCCATGACGATCTGCGCCCTGCTGCTGGCGCGTCAGTTCTTCGATTTGCGGCCAAGCCGCAGGCTGATGTACGCCACGCTCGGCCTGCTGTTCGTGAACATCTCCATCGGCGGCACACTCACCCACTTCGCTGCGCCCCCGGTCCTGATGGTCGCACGCCCGTGGGGATGGGACACGTGGTTCATGCTCGGCCACTTCGGGTGGCGCTCCGTCGTCGCGATCATCCTGTCCACCGCGAGCTACTACCTTGTCTTTCGATCGGAGCTACGGGCACTGGCTGACCGCAGGCCCGTGCCGGACGTCGACCAGCCCTCCGAGGACGTGGCGGCCACAGAGCCAGCGCTGCTTCCCATCCCCGGGTGGGTCACCGGCGCGCACGTCGCATTCATGGTCTGGACAGTCGTCAACTCGCACTACCCTGCCCTCTTCCTTGGTGGCCTCCTGTTCTTCCTGGGGTTCACGCGAGCCACGGCGTCGTATCAAAGCCGCGTCGAACTGAAAGCGCCGATGCTCGTCGGCTTCTTTCTCGCCGGGCTCGTCATCCACGGCGGGCTTCAGGCGTGGTGGATTGCCCCGGTCCTGGCGAGCCTGGCGGAAACGCCGCTCTTCATCGCCGCCACGATCCTCACTGCGTTCAACGACAACGCGCTCATCACGTACCTCGGCACGCTCGTCCCGAGTCTCGGTGACGGGTTCAAGACGGCCCTGGTCGAAGGCGCCGTCACCGGCGGCGGCCTGACGGTGATTGCCAACGCGCCCAATCCAGCGGGGCAAGCCCTGCTCGGACGGTTCTTCGGCGACGCCGTGCAGCCGCTGTACCTGTTCCTCGCCGCCGTGTTCCCGACCCTCGTCGCCGCGATGCTGTTCAGGCTGATCTAGAGAGCCAGAACCCAGCACCTGTGCACCAAAGCAACCTGTGAACTGAGCCAGGAAGGTGGCACGAACCCGCGCTTGGCGCTACACTCCCGCCAGAACCATGTCCACATCTGGCGTGCTGACGAAGAGTGTGTGTGCCCTCACCCTGGCGCTCGTCACCGTTCCGACCTTGGCGCAACAACCGACGACTCGCCGACTCCCGAATCCCGAATCCCGAGTCCCGGATCCCGAATCCCGAGCCCCGGTTCCCGAGTCCCAAGTCCCGGATCCCGAGTCCCGGATCCCGAGCCCCGAGTCCCGAGTCCCGGTTCTCCGTGACTACCGGCCTGTCACAGCCGAGCGCCTTCGAAGCCCCGAAGATCAGAACTGGCTGATGATTCGACGGACCTACGACGGCTGGGGCTTCAGCCCACTGGCCGAGATCACGCGAGACAACGTCGGCCAGCTCCAGCCAGCGTGGATGGTGCCGACCGACGAGCTGAAGGTCCACGAGGCCGCGCCCGTGGTCAATAACGGCGTCATGTTCGTTTCCACGCCGAACAACCAGGTGATGGCGCTCAATGCCGTGACGGGCGAGATCCTCTGGAGGTACCGGAGGCCCAGACCCGAAGGAGTGTTCGTACTGCACGACACGAACCGCGGCGTCGCGCTGTATGGCGACAAGGTGTACTACGCGGCCGCCGAAGCCGTGCTGGTGGCGCTCGATGCACGAACCGGCCGGGAGGTCTGGACCAGCACCGTGGCCGACAACACATCGGCCTACTACATCACGCTCGCGCCGCTCATCGCCGGCGGCACGGTGATGGTGGGCGCCTCGGGGGGCGAGTTCGGCGTCCGGGGCTTCGTCGCCGCGTTCGATCCGGACACCGGCAAGGAGTTGTGGCGAACCTTCACCGTCCCCGCGCCCGGAGAGCCCGGCAGCGAGACGTGGCCGACAGGTGACCAGTGGAGGACCGGCGGCGCTCCAGTGTGGGTGACCGGAAACTACGACCCGGACACGAACCTGGCGTTCTGGGGCACGGGCAATGGCGGCCCCTGGACGGGCGACCAGCGTCCCGGCGACAACCTCTACGTGGCGTCGACCATCGCCATCGACGTGGCCACCGGACAGATCAAGGGCCACTTCCAGTACAACCCGAACGAGTCCTGGGACTGGGACGAGGTCTCGCCGCCGATCCTCGTCGACTACCAGCGCAACGGCCGGACCGTGAAGGGCCTCATCAACGTGGCGCGCGACGGCTACCTCTGGTTTCTCGAACGCACCACCGGACCGATCAACTTCGTCGAGGGCAAGCCCTTCGTCACGCAGACCGTCTTCCGTGGTCTCGATCCGGTGACCGGGCGACCGGACGTCGATCCCGATCGGAAGCCAGGCACTGGCAAGCGGGCCGAGTTCTGTCCCTCGCCTCACGGCGGCAAGAACTGGCCGCCCATCGCGTTCAGCCCTCAGACGCGAATGATCTACATCCCCGCCAACAACAACCTGTGCGGCACGCTCACCGGCGTGCCCGTCACCTACGAACGCGGGCGTGCGTTTGTCGGCTCGCAGTCGGGGACGTCGTTCATCGCACCTGGCGCCACCCACGTTGGCGAGGTGCAGGCGTGGAGCGTCGATACCGGCCAGCGTGTCTGGACCCACGAGTACCCTACGAGCCCGACCTGGGGATCCATGCTCGCCACAGCAGGCGGGCTCGTTTTCACCGGCGGCACCAACGACCGCAAGATCCACGCATTCGATGCTGCCACCGGCGCGTTGCTCTGGGAGTTCACCACCAGGTCCGGCATCGTCGCGCCGCCGAGTTCCTTCGCCGTCAACGGAAAGCAGTACCTCGCCGTGCACGCCGGCTGGGGTGGCGACCCGCGCGGGATGAACAACGGGCTCAACCGCCTGTTTCCTGGCTTGTATCCAGAGGTCCCCGAAGGCGGCGCGGTCTACGTCTTCGCCCTGCCGTAGCTGGCGGGACACGTGAAGAGCGTGTCCGCATCGCGTCTCGCGTCCGAACGGCGGGTCCACAGGGGAGGACCCGCCCTATTTCGGTACTCCACTGCCGTCTTCGATGCACGGCACACCAAGACCACCGCAACCGCAGTACCGTTTGCACATCGCCGGAGGCACGTAGCCTGTGAGCTTCTTGCGGTACTCGGGGTATAGCGTTTCCGCGCCACCGAGGACTGCCTCGACCGGGATGTTGTACATCTCGGTGAGCTCGTTCACGAACGGATTCTGCCCGGGCAAGTGGTGCGGCACGAACCCTGCGACGTCCGCTCGCGGCAGTTCCGCGATGGGTTCACACGGGGACGCCACGCCGTTACCGAGATTCAGATTCCCGCGGGGATCCAGCGCCCAGACCCGGCTCCGAACCAGCGGCTCCGAGAAGTAGACGGGGTCCTCCATGACGGCTCTGATCGTGAGGAGATCGCCGTGCCGAACCATGTACATGGCCATGGTCGCGTGATCACTGACCGGTGCGCCGTTGCGGCGGATCGTGGTGGCCTTCATGTGCGTGGTGGTCGTGACGAGCGTGTCTCCTTCCCACCTCCCGGTCGTGAAGCCCCCGTAGGTGCGGGGAGCGTTCGGAGATGGATGCGGACGGCCGTCCATCCAGATCGTCTGGGCGTCTTTATCGACCCATGCGCCTATCTTCCACGCGACGAGCCGGGCCGTGACCGGATCGAACTCGTTCCAGATGTGAAGGGCGAACGGCCCGAGCACGATGTAGAAGGGTGTGTGGTAGCCGCACTGACCTTCTGGCAGCGACATCAGGGAGTAGTCGTAGCTGAGCGCTCTCGCGCGGCCCTCGTCATTGAGCGGCAATCCCAGGTAATCGACCGGGTCCGGACCGGGCCCCCGCTCCATCGCATCCTGGCCGGACCGCGAAGCCCACTTTCCCGTGAGATCGAACTGCGCAAAGGCTGGAACACTGACCAGCACCCCCGCCACGACGAGTGCTCCGAGCTTCAAAGACTTCATGCTTCAGGCTCCTGTGGGTCCGGCTGAAGCCGGACACTCCGCACGGTCAGCCATTCGGTGGGCGAGTCATCGGGCCGAACAAGGCGTCGGATCCCATTTGGTGCCATCGCGCTCCTTCTTGAAGTTAAGCGCGGTGACCCACGGCTCACGCAGGTACTTGGCATCCTCCACCGTACTGGTAATCGTGATCCACTGATCGCCAGTTCGCTCCGTGGACACGTCCCAATATTCGGTCAGCACCGCATCAGCACTGTACGGCACACCGTTCCTGCGCAGGTATCCCGGACGCAGGTGCCTCGTCGCAACTTTCAGCGAGCCCCCCTTCGGCGAGATGCCTCGGGCCGGGCGCGGTCTTTCCCACTCGGCGGTCGACTCTCCCTGCCAGGTTGCCGATCCGCCTTGCCTCTTCCAGGTACCGAAGTGGAACTGACGCGTCTGCGTACCGGCGTCCGTCTCAACCTGGAGCGTGTTCTCATCCCGCCAGGTAATGCGCAGGCGCGTGGGAACCGCCATGAGGGCGGGAGCGCCGTAAGACTTGCATTGCTCACCCGCCGCTTCGTCCCTCGCAGGATCCCACGCGTCGCCCACGTTCTTGGCCTCGACCGTGATCGGAATGCTCGCGTAGTCGCCTTTCGGCGGCGTGACCATGCGCCATCGCCAGTCTTGCGTGACGACCGAGACCCAGTAGCCAGTCAGATCGATCGGAGCGACAGTCTTGGCTGTCGCAGAGGCCCCGTCACCGCCTCGCCCCTGGCCACCGCGACCTTGAGCCGCCACGCCACCCGACCACGCCAGGACGAGTGCCACCGCCGCCAGGCCCGAACGCTTTACGCGGGTCATAAACTGTCTATTTTCTGGACGTGAGACTCGTATAGACCCCGTCGACAAACATCCCTGTCGTCCACGAGCCAGAATCCGCACCATACCGCTTCCTGAAACCCTTCGTCGGGTCGGCCGCCTTGACCTGCTCGAGTGTCATGCCCTTGCCGACCATGTCCTCGATCCTGTCCCTGATGATCGTGACCACGTTTCGGTAGTCGACCAGGTCGGCATAGTCGGCCACAAAGCCGTGTCCGGGGATCACATACGTACGGTCTTCTCGCCACCTCAACGGAAACGGTGGGATCATCATGTCCACGAGGCGATTCAGCGCGTCGATCTCCCCCTGGATGCTGCCGCCTTTCGCCACATCGATCACGGGAAACCGGGTCGTATCCAGAATGTCGCCGCTCACAATCACATCGGCGCGCCTGAAGAAGACGACGCTATCCGCATCCGAGTGCGCCGCGGGCATGTGCAACACCTGAATCCCGTCGCCGTTGAGGTACATCGGGTAGCTTCGCCCGGAATAGGTCTTTGTGGGCCACACCGCAAAGGGGACGCCAGACTGTTGGCCGCTCATCCTCGCCAGGACGTTCTCATGGGCGAGGACGCTGGCCGCGCCACCGTTGGTATAGACGTCTTCGCTGACACCACTGCTCCCCGGATTGCCCAGGATCGTCTGACCCGCCTTCGAGAGCGTGTCATTGCCGCCCGTGTGGTCAGCGTCGGCGCTGGTGTTGATGACGTAGCGAATCGGCCGATTCGTCAGCCGCCTGACTGCTGCCAACACTCTGGCCGACGACTGCGGTGAACCGGTGTCCACCAGAATGACGCCCGCCGGACCGACTTGCGCGGCGACGTTGCCGCCTGCCCCAGCGATCATGAAGAAGTCCGACCGGACCTGCACCACGTCCAGATCGTCACTGCTCTGCTGCGACGCCCCGGCGAGCAGCATCGCGCTGCCGATGCCCACGCAGAGACTTGCGAGCAGCCACGCCGCTGCCGTTCGGTACGCAGAAACGCCGCTCATGATCTGCTCCCTGCCCGCCGCCCCGCGATCGACGTCAGGATAAACGTCGGCCCCTCGCTGCACGGATAGACGGCGACCGCACCCGAGAATTGTCCCTCATTGTAGACTCACAGCCCGCCGTTTCTCCGCCAGGAAATACAGCGTCGCAGGCTGCGTGCCTTGCTCAATCACGCTCAACCCTGCCGCCGCTAGTTGTGACCGCCACCGGTCCGGAAACGACGGCGCACCGAAGTACCCGTGCCCATGCAGGAACGGCAGGGCCACTCGTACCCAGACGTCGGGGTTGACGACCATCAGCAGGAATTGACCATCGGGCCGCAGCACCCGCGACACTTCGGCCAAGGTGCGTTCGACGCCCTCTCGATTGAGGTGATCGATCGCGGCGGCGCTGACCACACCATCGAAGGAGCTGTCCGCGAATCGAAGTCGTACCGGAACAAAACCATCATGTGCCTCGTCACGCGGGGGCTGAAGCCCCGCCCTACTTTTCTTCGTGCTGGAACACCTGGTCGAGCGGGACGCCAAAGACCGCTGCGATGCGGAAGGCCACTTCCAGCGACGGTGAGTACTTGCCCAGCTCGATCGCGTTCACGGTCTGACGCGTCACGCCAATGCGGTCGGCGAGATCCTGCTGCGTCATCTCTTCGTGGTCGAATCGAAGTTGCCTGATGCGGTTGCGAATCGCGTGACCACCCATGTCACACGCCTCGGCGGTAGAAGACGATCTGGCTGGCGAACTTCACGAGCTCGGCGAACACGACAGCGAGGAACACGTGCGTGGCCAGCAAGCCGGCTTCGGCCCCGAGATGGATGGTGAGGATCGACAGAAGGGCGCCTGTCATCAGGACCCAGAAGGCAATGCGCGTGGCCTTGAGCTCGATCAATCGCTCGCGCTCGTCTTTCGGCGTCTTCGCATCGCGGGGCGACTGCAGGGCGAGGACGATGTGAAGGACGACCTCGAGCACGATGAAGGCAATCGTGACGAGAAGGTACCAGTGCAGCTGCCGAGCCCCGCGCAGCTCGCCGCTCGCCATCGGGAAGAAGTAGGCAGCAAAGACCAACCCGACCAGGACGAACGAGATCCAGGCGCTCTTTTCTCGAAAGGACATGCGACAACTCCTCTGCTTGACTACGTGTCAAATATATTTGACACATCAGCGCATGCCTTGTCAACTATTCTATACATGCTGATGAACAACACAGTTGAATCTACTTGCCGTCGCTGGCTGGACGCGATCCTCGCGAAACCTCTTGCTGGCCGGCCGCGAGGACGTGCACCCTGGATTTGAAGCGCCAGCCCTGGGGCGTCTTCACGTACACGTCCTCGTATCGGCCCTGTGCCTCGACCTTCCCCGGCACGCCGTCAAGCCCGATCGCGATGAGATACACCTTGCCCGTGGCCCCGTCGAGCGAAGGTTCGATCACGTGGTTGACCAGCATGTGGACGATGCCCGCCCAGGGAACGCCTTTGCAGTCGGGCATGCCGCCGCGGGCGGCTTCGGCAAGGCGCTCCCGACCTTCGAAGCGATTGGAGACCTTCCCATTGCGCGAGGTCGAAAACGATCCGTCCGGCACGTACAGGTCGGCGTAGTCGTATCCCTTGTTCGTGCACTCGTCGATCGCGTAGGCGTACTTCGATACGAGCTGCTGGATGTCGATGTAGTCCTGGGAGGTGAGCGCCGAGACACCGGCCCGCTGCCCCGGCGTCGCCACGACTGGCACCAGCAGGCTCGCCATGGCCGCGACTGCAACCACCGACGATCGTGCCATCATCCGCACTGTCTGCATTCTGCATTCTGAATTCTGCATTCCGCTATCGCCCCAGCTCCTGAATCAGCGCATCGACCTGCTGATACTGCAGACACCCCGCCGTCGGCGGGCTCGGCGGGCACCCGGTTGATCGCCAGAGGTAGTCGTCCTCGAGAATCTTCACAATCTGCGCCTTGTTGCTGCCGCCCTTGATGAGCCCCGCCAAGCGGCTCCGCATCGTCTCGAGGTCGGCCCTGAACTTCACCACGTCGGCCCGCGTGGACACCGGACCGTGCCCCGGGATGACCGTGTCGAAGTCCAGCTTCAGCATCTCGTCCATGGTCTTCGACCAGTCGAGAAAGCTCCCGCCCTGCACGTAGTCGATGTAGACGGGGACACCCGGTGGCCGATCGCGCCCTGGAGCGGCTCCCCTGCCCCCGGCCCGAGACGCCAGGAACAGATCGCCTGTGTGCACGGCCTTCTCCGCGGGGAAGTAGATCACCGCGTCGCCATTCGTATGGGCGCGGCCGAAGTAGTGCGCCTGCACTTCCTTGCCGCCCAGGTTCACCACGAGTTCGCTCGAGAAGGTGATGCGCGGCAGGCCGATCGGCGTGCCCGGCGTATCTTCGTAGTAGGGCTGCTTCAGATTGGCGAGATTGGCGCGAACGTTTCTGTGCGCAATGACCTCGGCAATGGGCAGCATCTTCATGGCCCCGCCGGCATGGTCGTCGTGCTGGTGCGTGTTGATCACGTACCGGAGCGGCCGGTCGGTCACCCCCTTGATCTGCGCGAGGATGTCGGCGTGGTTCCGGTCGAACATGTCGTCGACCAGGACGACCCCCTCCGAAGTGACATAGAGCGCGACATTGCCACCCTCGCCCGACACCATGTGGAGATCGCCCTTGACCCTCTCCGTGCGCAGCGGTCCCGGCGGCTTCGCGGTCTGCGTGTAGGCAACCCATGCGCCTTGCAGCACGAAGACCGCCGCGAATATGCGAACAAAGACCGTTCGACTCATGCCGGGCTAGAACCTCACCCCGAACGTGAACCCGTGAACGGCTTCCCAGTCGTTGTCAGGCGACGAGGGGGCCTTCCCGAAATCCTCGGCAGTGAAGCCGCGTGGATAGACGCGCAGCGTGTACGAGACGTTGAAGCGGTCTCCAATCATGAGGCCGACCGGGCGAAACTTGAACCCGCCGTTGAAGAACGCATCGAAGTCGGGGCCGGTGAGGAAGTTCACGGTCGCCCCGATGCCGTGGTACAGGGATACTTTTCCTTCTCCGGCTCCGCCCTCTGCCGTGATGAATTCGAACATCGGGTCGAATGCCAGCATGAACTCGTCACCGGCTTCGAAGTCAGTGTTCTCAGCGTTCTTTCCCGTCGAGAAGTAGAGGCCACCGCTCAGCGCGAGCCACCGCTTCGGAGGGTCGAGGGAAAACGGCCCAGCCGTCTCGGCGCCGGCGATCTCGCAGTCTTCCAGCCTTCCTTGGAGGCCCACTCGACACTCGCCCGTGATCCCGATCATCTGCGGGCCGCTCATCTGCCAGATCCAGTCGAAATAGGCGCTCGCCGGCCGAGGGACGAACATGATCGCGACGAGCACACCGGCAACAGTCCACAAGCGACGCTGAGACATGACAACCTCCTTCACATGGACTACGGCGACGACCGACTCCTGTCGAACAAGGCGCGCGTTTCACCTGTCAGCCGGAGCCGTGGATCGTCCCGTCGGACCCTGAAGTGCGGCCGGCCGGCTTCATCTGAAGCATAGAGCAGGAGCTCCTGCGCCGTACCCCCAAGAACGAGTGTTGGGCGACTGTCGTACACCGCCACCGAGTAGTTCTCCCAGACGGCGCGTCTCGTGATCACTGGAAGGGCCACCGTCAGAAAGGCCACCGCCAGTGTACCCACCTTCATGAGCCGGAGCGTCGACGGGTCGTCGACCCGCGCTTCCAGACGCGGGAACCAACGCCATGCCGCCAGCCCCAGCAGGAAGCTCAGGACCGTCGAGTGGCCTCCGTACCAGGCGTGGTCGCGGTTCGCCTGGCTCAACACCTCCCAGGGCGGCCCCGCGCCCGACGGCTGCGCGCCCATGGAACCCTCGGGATTTTGCCGCAGGGCCCAGAGCGCTGAAACAATGTCGGCATACCACCACGTGAGGGCCACCCACGCGAGCGCTCCGGCCACGAAGATGACCGTGGCCATCACAGCTGGGTTGACGGTCCGCAGTACCGACAGCCTCTGCCTGACGGTCGCCGCCACGCGGTGAGGAAGCAACAGGCGAAGTGCAGACACGACACCCGCGACGGCGGCACAGACTACCCAGAAGGCCACGAAGGGCAGCAGGGCCTGGGCCCCGACCGAGAAGACACCGCCGACTCCCAGGTAGAAGTCCGGCTCGATCTGCAGGGCGGTTTCAAACGCCCGAGTGGCAATGAAGCCAAGCACCCCAGCGAGCCCCACAGCCCCGGCCGCAACGGCAGCCGCACGCTTGACGTAGTCGCCCAAGGTCGGTGCGGCGGGCAACGATGCCGGTAGCGTCGCCGTAGTCGACCTAGACCCACCCGCGAGCCTAGCCTCCATCTCTCCGGCCGACGTGTACCGCCGCTCCGGGTCCGGATCGAGCGCACGCTCGACGGTCGCGATGAACGACTCGGGCAGGTCGGGACGCTCGTCCCGCAACCGTCTCCGCTCGCCGCGGGCGTGGGCCTCGGCCAGCGCGGCTTGCGACGCCCCCTCCACGGGAAAACGTCCGGTGACCAGGTGGTACAGCAGCACGCCCACCGCGTAGACATCGCTCTGAACACTCGCGTCGGATCCACGCAGCAGTTCAGGCGCCAGATAGAGCGGCGTGCCCTGTGGGCGTCCGACGACCGTGGGATCGTCGACGAACTGCCCCGCGCCAAAATCCATCAGGATGATCCGTCCGCCGTCGTGGGCGCGCATCACGTTCTGCGCCTTCACGTCCCGGTGAATGATGTTGGCCCGGTGAACCGCCGCCAGCGCACGACACGTCTCCTGGCCGACGCCAAGCGCCTCGCCGGCACTGAGCCGACCCCTGGATACTCTGGTCGCCAGTGTCTCGCCGTCCACGAAGTCCATCCAGAATCCGACCCGTCCGTTGTGCCGGTCGGCTCCGTGCACAGTCACGACGTTGCTGTGGCGGACACGCGCAAGCTTGCGTGCTTCGTGGAGAAGCTGGGAAGGCGGTACACGGCTCTCCGCCTCCCGCTTGAGCAGCTTCAGCGCGACAGGATGATCGAGCCAGGTGTCGTGCGCCTGATAGACCTCGCCAAAGGAGCCTTCCCCAATCTTGCGCACCAGGAGCAGGTGGCCCCAGACGCCCAGGCTGGCAGCAGGCACTGAACCACCGCGATCGCGAGAGGGTGTCTCGCCAACCTGCGGCCAAATCCGACGCTGCCCTTCGTGCTCCTTCGGCACGGGCCAGTGCGCGCCGGCGGGCAGCGGGGTCGCCGTCGCGATGACGTCTTCGGCGAGCACGACCCGATCGACGGCCGAGCGGTGAACCTCGGCGACTTCGGCGACCAGGCGAAGCTGACGCAGCAGGTTGCGCGACTCTTCGTCGGGGGCGGCTTTGGCGAACTCGTCCCAATCGACCGACTCGCCATCGGCCACGAGCTCGAGGAGCTTACCGAGATCGTCGGACCGTCCAGGCATGTAGGCCCAAGGCCTACAATTCTATGTCCTCTCGCGCGACTCGGACATGCACTTCAAGAGGTTTCTGAGGGCCCGAACGACGGCCATCCGCGCCGCGGCGGCGGACGGCTTCCCGAGCGCGAGGGCAACTTCCTCGTAACTCTGTTGCAGCTCGACCCGCGCGATGATCGCCTCCCGATCGATCGGCCGTAGCTGCTTCAAGGCGGCTTCGTAGTGCGCCAGTCCTTCGCGCCCGATGGCGTGCTCGAGCGGCGAAGGACCTTCGTCAGTCGGCTCGGACAGCGTGGCATCGACCGGACGGGCCCTCACCTTCCGGATCTCGTCCTTGATGTGATTGTCCACCGCCTGCCTGAGATAGGCCTGGAGGGCGCCAGGGTGCTTGGCCTCGAACGTCTTCAGGTGCGGCAGCGCGCGCAGAATGGCGTTCTGCACCAGGTCCTGGGTCTCGGCCAGGCTTCTTGCGTACTGCGGCAGCCGGCCCCGCGCCCACCGCTTGAGGGGCGGAATCGACCGCTCAACCAGCTGGCTGACCGCGTCCGGGTCGCCCTGCTTGAACCGCTCCAGCAGGTCGATCGTGCTTGTCATCCCGACCGGTCGGTTGCCCGGTGGCGGCCCTCCCTCGTCCTGCATGGTCGTCTCGCGCATGGTATCCCGGGATGTCCTCACTGAGATAAACGCGGAAGGGGGAGAAACCGAACGCGGCACGACTCAGGGCTCAGGGCTCAGGGCTCAGGGCTCAGGGCTCAGGGCTCAGGGCTCAGGGCTCAGGGCTCAGGAGTGTCGGCTCGTCCGAAGCCGAGATCAAGAGCCGAGAGCCGATTTCACTCGGCGACGACCTGGCCCATCGACCAGGGATGATCCGCACAGGTGTACTCGTAGGTGCCCGGCTTGGCGATGGCGACTGAACCCGACGCCCCGGGCTGGATCGGCCCGGTCGTCCACGACCCATCCCGCGCGGCGATCCTGTGCCGCTGCTTCGACACGTTCTTCCACGTCACTGCCGCCCCCGCCGGAACGCGGATGCGCGCCGGCGCCACGCCGTAATCATCTGCCCAGACCACACGTCGGTTCGCACTGGCGATGTTGAACGTCCTCTCGGTTCCAAGCGCGACCGAGGCCGTATCTTCCACGGGCCCACTCCAGGCGATCGTGGTCGGCGGCGCAGGTGGCGCAGCTCGCTCGGGCACCGTGCCACCAAGCTTGAACGCCCACACTGCTCGATTCATCGTCAGGGCCACAAACTGTTCGCCGCCGCTTTCGTACACAGCGGCGGATCCGCCGCCTGGACCCGCCCCGCCAGGTAGCCCCACCTGCCCAGTCTGGAACCTCCAGACGATGGCGCCGCTCCGCGCGTCCCAGGCCTGGAAGACGCCGTCCGGCTCGACGTGGAAAACGAGTCCCCCCGCCGTGGCGGTCGCGCCACCTCCACCTTCACACGCCGCATAGGCGAGTGGCTTCTCCCACGCGATCTTCCCCGTGCGCCCATCGAGGGCGACCATCAGCCCGTGCTGTCTCATCCCCGGCGGCTTCGCCGGCAGGATGAACGCCCATCCACTCTCGTCCCGGCGAATCCACGCAGGGTTTACGCACGCCGTCGCGTAGAGATAGCCGGTCTGCGGACTGTAGGCCATCGGTGACTGCCGCATGTTCATGTGCGGCATGAGCACGTTTGGCATGTCGGCCCTGATGGGATCGAAATAGCAGCCGGCCACGAAGCCTTTCGGGATCATCGCCGCGTCCACGCAACCGGGCCCCACGCGGTCGGCGCCGATCGTGAACGGCTGTGTCGGAGCGGTCCTGAGGAACGCGTCCTGCTTCACCGGGCGCTCTTCGACGGGAAGAATCGGCCGGCCGGTCTCGCGATCGAGAAAGAACGCGATGCCGTCGGTCCGCATCGCCGCGAGGACCTTCCGCCGGCGGCCACCGATCTCGGCATCGTAGAGGACGAGCGGCGTGCCAAGGTCGTGTTCCCAGATGTCGTGATGCACGGTCTGGTAGTGCCAGCGCATCTTCCCCGTCTTCAGGTCCAGCGCGACGACGGAGTTGTTGAAGAGGTTGTCACCTGGCCGGTGCTCGCCGCCCCACTGCGGCACGGCGTTGCCTGTTTCGAGATACACCAGGCCCAAGTCGGCGTCGACCGAGGGCGTCGTCCAGATGGCGCCGCCCCCGTACTTCCAGATGTCGCTGTCCTGCGGCCAGCTCTCGTGACCAGGATCGCCAGGACCCGGCACGACTTCGAACGACCAGAGGAACTTCCCCGTCTTCGCTTCGAGTCCGATGGCGCGCCCGCGCAGGAAGTTGTCGCCCAGGGAGACGACAGCCACGACGACGCCGTTGCCGTAGGCCGGCGCGGCGCTCATCCCCTGCGACGGGATCTCCGGCCCGTGCTCGTAGGTCCACGCGACCTCGCCTGTCTCCTGGCTGATGGCGATGACATTCGAGTTGCGCTGGCCCGCAAAGAGCAGCCCTTCGCCGATGCCCACGCCGCGGTTGCCGCTGAAGGGCGTCGCTGGCTTGAAGGTCCAGAGCGTCCGCCCCGTCGCAGGGTCGAGGGCGAGGATTGTCCCCTGGCTGGTCGGCACGAACATGCGACCGCCACTCACCATGAGCGGCGCCTTCGAGACCACGCCGTCGGGCAAATCGACGACCCATGCGCCGCCGAGGCGGGTGATATTGGACGTGTTGATGCTCGAGAGGGTCGAGTAGCGCGTACTGGCCCAGTCGCCACCGGGAGCGCCCCAGTCTGCGCCGGAGTACGCCGGCGTCTGGGCCAACGGCCGGATCGCCAGAGCCCCCAGAGCCAACACACTCACGAGCAGTCCGCCCAACACGGTTCGACTGAAGTGGCTCACGTCGAGTACCCCCACACCGGAGCTCAGTCGTGTTGATGATCGCGAATCCCGGTTCCGGTGGCCGGACCGCGCTGCGACGGTATCTGCCGCCGCGTGACGCGAGCTCCGTGAGACCACCCCAACGCGCACAGTCCGCGCCTTGGGGACCCCGGCGCTGGCGGACCCCCAGTGCCGTCTCGCGCGGTCAGGCGGCACCTGTCGGCCTGACCTCCACAGGGCTTCGCCATCATCAACACAACTGATCTCCGGTGTAGCTTAGGTCGACAACCACGTCTGCAGGGCCCGGCCGACCAGGTCGAGCTCAGTAGACTCCGCCCGTCCGATCGCTCGACCGAGGGCCTCCCTGGGCACACTCACGACCTTGTCGATCATCACCTGGGAGGGCACTTGCAGTCCGGTCCGGCGGCCGACTGGCAACGATACGCGGAACAGCGGAGCGTCAACGCAGTCCGACGTGATGGGACAGATCGTGATGCTGGCATGGGTTCGATTGAAAGCATCGGACTGCACAACGAGCGCCGGGCGCGGCTTACCCGTGTAGGCGCCCCGCGTCGCGACGACGACGATGTCGCCACGCGTGACGACCTTCATTCCCAGCCCTTGAGGTCGGCGAAGTCAGCGATGAACCGAATGACGTCGCTCTCGGAGGCGCGGCGTCGCACCAGGAGCGACTGGCGGCGGGCCTCGGCGAGAGGGTCCTGGGGTTCGCCGCCGAGCCCTTCGGCCAAGATCGCGCGAGCCACGGCACTCCGCGGGCGGCGCTGGCGGCGGGCTTCCTGGGCCAGCCGGCGGGACACCTCACGCGACACGCGAATCGTGATCACCTCAGTGGACGCGTCTGGCCTGGGCATGATGAAAGTCGGGAGACGTATACAGTATACATCTCAACACGACGACCTACGTCGAGCTACGCCATGTCGAGGGCGCTGGAAGCCGACGCGCGACTGACCGTCCTCCATGTCGTCAGGTGCCGCATGGTGGTAGACACGCGCCCGAAGCGCCCGCGGGATCGCCCTGTTGCTCAGAGCCCGAGGGCTCCACGCGCAGCAATCTGGGCACGGCGGCGGCGAAGGTCCAACGTCGCGAGGGTGTCGTCAAGCGAAGACCGACGCGGCCTGGGATTCGCGGCTGATGCCACTCGAGAGGCGACGGCCTTGCTCCGCTCAATCTCGCTCCGGAAGCACTCGAAGCACAAGGTGCTGGGCGAATCAAAGCCGTGCTCGTCCCGAGAGCCGTATCGTGCCCCCTCCGCTCGGCATGCAGCACACGGGGCGGTCACCGGCTGCGATGGCCGCACGCGCGCCACGCCCCTTTTTGCAAACAACGGAAGCTGCCTCAGTTGGCTGTGAGATCGAAGCGCGGCTCCTGCCATGGATCTCCTCCTCCCAGAGTGCAAACGACGCTGGCGTCGCGTTTCCGAAACGCAGCAATCCCCCTGCCACAGGGGCCCGGACGAGGAGCCGTTGGCCTCCCTGGCGGTCGCTGGCCGACGTGGCAATAGAACCGGTGGTGGAGCCACCACTGCTCGGACGGCAGATCTTGTCCCAATGCCGCGGACGCCCGCGCTTGAAAGTGGATGCAGCCGCTCGTGAAACCGACCTTAGTTTGGAAGGAAGCGGTAGGAGAAAATCCGCGTTGGCCGCGAACTATTCACCTTGAACCATCAACACAACTGATCGCCGGTGCAACTTAGGTCGACAACCACGTCTGCAGGGCCAGGCCGACCAGGTCGAGCTCGCTCGCCTCAACGCGATCGGTCCTCGATCTGGCGGGTGTTCCGTTACTTCGTCGGTGCGAGGCGCTTCAGCTCTTCGAACCAGTTGAAGACCAGGTGCACCTCCGGCGCGGCGGCCAGGCCGGGAATGTCGTCGTCCAGGCCCGCGACCGGCCCCACGAACGTACCCTCAGGCAGCACATCGAAGGCTCTGGTGGCGCCGGACAATCGGCCCGCGGTGAGGACGAACGGGAGGCTCTCGGGTCTGTCGAACGTCACGCCTGACGTGGTCATGACCCTGACGGCCGCAAGGCGGCCGGAGGAGGTCGAAGGCACATAGAACAGTTCTGATCCGTCTGCCGACCAGACCGGCTGAAAGTCGAGGTTGACCCTGGGTGCCTGATAGCGCGCGCCTGTTGGTGGAAACGGCTCCACGAACACGCCGGCTGCCGGTGAAACAGTATCCTCTCCTGGTGGGCGGGAGTGGTACGCGATCCAACGACCGTCAGGGGAAAACACCGAGCCGGGCGGTTCAGCGGACTGCACCTCGCCGAAGGGCGCCGACTTGCCGTCTTCGAGCGACAAGACCCAGACGGAGTACGTCGAGCCCTTCACCACCGAAAAGGAAATGTACTTGCCGTCTAGCGACCAGGATTCGGGTACGTGCGCATCACCTTTCTCCGGCTTCGTCAGGCGCTCGACGCCACCGGTTCCATCCGCCCGCTGCGCGAAGATCGCCAGGTCGCCCTCCCGATCTGACTGGAAGGCGACTCGCTGGCCGTCTGGCGACCAGATCGGCAGGCGGTTCCGGCCTCCGAAGGTCAGTCGCCGCATCGCGCTCGTTCCACTGAGATCCTGGATCCACACGATGGCTTCCTTGCCGTCCTCGGTGTCGATCGCTAGGCGTTTGCCGTCGCGGGTGGCGCGCGTGTGCACGAAAGGTCCGGGCGGTATCTTGGCTCGTGTGACTGCACCCCCGCGATCGGCCACGGCGAGCGAGTATTCCGCGCCGGACGCCCTCGCCGGGCCCGGGACAAACGCCAGAGTGCCTGTGCTCGACACGTCAAAATGTGCCGACCACCTGGTCCCTGTAACAGGCCTCACGCCTTCCACGACCGGGACGGGCCCACCTGTCACTTCCAGTTTCTCCACGTCGAATGGCACCGCGTACAGCACTCCTTCGTAGAAGTACACGAGGTGACCGCTGGACAGGTAGCGCCCGCTGACGCCGCCCGTCCGGAGGACACGGCGCTCCCCGGAGGAAGGGGACTGCACGACGATGTCGCCCTCGGTTCGCCTGTCAGTTGCCCCCAAGGTGAACAGCACCCAGTCGCCGCCGGGAAGGCGCTGAGGATCGGCCATCAACTCATCGTTCTCGCTCGAAAGCAGGCGTTGAGGTTCACCTCCGTTTTCAGACACCTGCCACAGGCCATTGCCCCCACCGAGGGCCTGACCGAACAGGAGTGTCCCGTCTGTCTCCCAACTCAGCCCCAAGGGAACAACCGCCGCTGTCAGCGCCACCGAGGCGCCCCCGACGATCGCGATGCGCCTGAGCTGGCCGTCCTGGTAGAAAGCCAACGATTGGCCGTCGGGCGAGAAGGTGGGGCTGGACAGGTTGCGCTCGGTGCCCGGAATCAGTCTGTCTCCCAGCGCGTCCATGGTGCGCAGATACAGACCGCCCGCGCCGTTGTAAACCAAGTGCCGGCCATCAGGAGAGATAGCGACGACCCGGAGGTTGGTGCCTCGAAGCCTTCGGCCGTCTGGCAGCGCATGGACCGATCGGATGACCGGCCGTGGCTCGGCTGGTCGCAACACCCAGCCGGCGCCGAGCGCCGCGGCCGCCACGACGAGCGCAGTGACGACGAGGGGGAGCGCGCGCCGCCACAGAGGACGTGGGGCCGCCGGAGTCGCGTGAACGATCCCCGCCCGTGGGACCATCGTGTCGAACGCGCCTGCGAGCGCGAGGCGCACATCGCCGATGTCGCGCACCCGCTCTCGCGGGTCCTTGCGGAGGCAGCGTTTCAGGAACGTCACGAGCGCCGGTGACAGGCCCTCCGGGAGCTGCTCCCACGCCGGCTCGACGCGCATGACATCGGCCAGCGTTTCCGACACGTCCTCCCCGTCAAAGGCACGCGTCCCCGTGAGCATCTCGTAGAGGACGCAGCCAAACGCCCACACGTCGCCGCGCTTGTCGGTGGCGCGCCCCTTCGCCTGCTCGGGCGACATGTAGGCGGCCGTGCCGAGGATCATGCCGGCCTGCGTCATCGCGGGCGTCGTGATCGTTGGCGACTGGGACACGCCGACTGATCCCTGATCCCCGATCCCTGATCCCTGGGCAAGCGCCTTGGCGAGACCGAAGTCCAGCACCTTCACCCGGCCGTCCGGGCGCACCTTGATGTTCGCGGGTTTCAGATCGCGGTGGACGATGCCCTGCTCGTGGGCCGCCTCGAGCGCCTCGGCGATCTGTTTCGCGATCGCGAGCACCTCCTCCACCGGCAGGCCCGCGG
>Ga0209640_10001226_pt1 | contig 21406 bp, 21 predicted proteins | sample RifCSP10_1_FD_184018 | JGI IMG/M metagenome (GOLD analysis project Ga0209640, IMG submission 184018) | Soil microbial communities from Rifle, Colorado - Rifle CSP2_sed 10_1 (SPAdes) (version 2) | ecosystem: Environmental > Terrestrial > Deep subsurface > Rock core/Sediment | place: Rifle...
CAGTATTGGGGCTCCCTGCGTCCTTGCATCGCACCTGCCCAGCGCGCCCCGCCGACGAAGCGTCATTCTGAAACGAGTTCTAAAGGCGCCCGCTTCGCGGCCGCGCCGCGCCGTCTTCACCACACGCCCCTAGAGAGGCGGATACCCGTAGGTGATCTTCCCGCCCGCGACTTCCTCCATGGACATCGTGAGGTAGTTCTTCGAGCGGGACTCGATGAGCGGCGGCGGGGCCTCCTCGAAGCCCATCCCCTCGCCGAGCTGGTGGTGGTAGTTGTTGATCTGGCGTGCCCGCTTCGCGGCCACGATGACCAGGGCGTAGCGGGAATCGACTTTTTCCAGGAGCTCGTCGAGGCGGGGATGGATCATGGCCGGCTCATGGTACCTGCGAGCGCCAACTCGCACTCGACGATGGCAGCCAGCGCCGACGTCGCGCGCTCGAGGTCGTCGTTTCTGACCATGTATCGAAACCGGTGCGCCTGCTCGAGCTGGTAGCGGGCGAGCTCGATCCTCTCGCCGATCTCCCCCGTGCTCTCGGTCGCCCGCTCGCGCAGCCGGCGCTCGAGCTCGTCCACGTCGGCGGCGATGAAGACGGTGATGCTCCCCTCCACCCGCTCCTGAACTTTGAGCGCGCCCTCGAGCTCGAGCTCGAGCACGCACACCCTTCCCTCGCCGGCGATTCGCTCGATCTCGGAATGGAGCGTGCCATAGCGGCGCCCCGAGACATACGGGACGTGCTCCAGGAACGCTCCCGCCTCGACCCGGCGCTCGAACTCCTCGTCGGACAGGAACCAGTACTCGCGACCGTCGGCCTCTCCCGGCCGCTGCGGCCGCGTCGTCGCCGAGACCGCCACCTCGAGCACCGAAACGCGCTCGACGAGGCCCCTGATCAGCGTGCCCTTGCCCGCACCCGACGGCCCTGTGACGACGAAGACGGGCCTCGAAGGCACCGTCCCGTCAGCTGCGGTGGTTGAAGAGCTCGACGAGCTCGGTGCGCTGCCGCTCGGAGAGGCCGCCGACGGTCTTCGACTGGCTGATGCGGCACTGGTTCAGGAGGCGCGCGGCCTTCACCCTTCCGAACTTCGGCACTGCCATGAGCATGTCGAAGACCTTCGCCGTCGACACGAACTCCGGAGGCGTGAGGAGGATCGCCTCGATGTGCACGCGACCCGCCTTGAGATCACGTTTTAGCTGAGCTCGGCGGACTCTCACGTCGTTCGCCCTTTGGAGCGCCTCCATCCTCTGGTCGAGAGAGCGGGCGGGCGCCTGGGCGTGCGTCTTCGACGTGACCATGAGCCGGACGAGTCTAGCAAGATCGGTCTCCGGGTCAAGCGGGAACGTTTTAGGCGATTTGCAGGGCTTTTTGCGTTGTCTACTCTGTAGACGAAACCGGAGACGGGGTCGCGGCGAGCGCAGCGCCCCGTATCTCGGCAGGCGACGCGACGCCACGAGCAGTCGCCTCCGCGGCCAGCTCGCCTCGGACCCTGCCCGCAGCGAACGGGTCCGAGAAGAGAATCGTCCCGAGCGCAACGGCCGTCGCCCCCGCGGCAACGAGCTCGAGCGCGTCCCGTCCGCCGGCCACACCTCCCATGCCGACGATCGGGAGATCCACGGCGCTTGCACACGCGTAGACGCACGCCAGCGCGATCGGCTTGAGCGCAGGCCCCGAGTACCCGCCGTGGCCGCGGCCGAGCACGGGGCGACCCGAGTCCGGATCGAGCGCGAGGCCCCGAATCGTGTTCACGAGCGAGAGACCGTCCGCGCCGGCGCCTGCAACGGCCCGTGCGGTCTCGCCGATGTCCCAGGTGGCGGGCGAGAGCTTCGCGTACAGGGGCTTCCCCGTCGCCGCGCGTGCCGCCTGGACGAGCTCGGCGGCCGCTTCCGGCGCCTCCTCCACGTTCGGGCAAGAGAGATTCAGCTCGATGGTCGTGACGTCCGCGCAACCGTCGAGCCGCTCGCAGGCGAAGGCGTAGTCTCGCGCAGAGAATCCGCCGACCGACACCCAGATCGGAGTCGCAAGCTCGCGCAGCAGCGGCAGGACGTCCACCACGAACGCGTCGATTCCCGGGTTCTGGAGCCCGATCGAGTTCAGCATCCCCCACTCGGTCTCCGCGATGCGCACGGGCGGGTTTCCCTCGCGGGGAAGCGGCGTCACGGTCTTCGTCACGAACGCGTCCAGGCTCTTCGCGACGTCGGGCGCCGTGAGCGCATCGAGGCATCCGGACGCGTTGAGGATGGGGACGGTGGTCATGCGCGCAGCACGGGGCCGCGTACGCAAAGGCGCTCGTAGTGGCCCGCGATCTCTACGACGCACCCGTAGCAGGCTCCGTAGCCGCATGCCATGGGGGCCTCCCATGCAAGCTGGGCGCCCGGAACCCTGACACGGATGGCCTCGAGCATGGGCTCCGGGCCGCAGGCGAGCACGTCACCCGGCTCGTCCGGGATCAGCTCTGTCACGAGCCGCGGCTCGACGACGATGTCGGCGCCGGGAAGCAGGGACGCGGCCTGTGCGTGGCGCTCGCTGCGGAACCCGAGCACTGCCGGCGGGTTCCCGAGCGCCTCGGAGGCGTACGGCAGCGGCGCGATCCCGATCCCGCCCCCGACGAGGAGCGGCCTCTCGACCGCGAGATCGAACCCGTTCCCGAGCGGGCCGAACACGTGGATCTCGGCTCCCACCTCGAGCGCGCAGAGGGCGCGCGTGCCCGGCCCGACGGGATCGACGAGGAACGCCAGCTCGCCCGGTGGCGCGAGACAGAGGCTCATGGGCCGCGGAAGGAGCCGCCCGGGAGCCTCGAGCATGAAGAACTGGCCCGGAATCCCTGGATCGAGGCCTCCGCGTTCGAGCCGGAGGAGCGTGTACGGCCCGAGCTCGTCCCGGCCGCGAACGCTGAGGAGCTCACGCGCCGGCAGCGCGCTCTCGACCTTGTGGCTCTGAGCCACAAAGCTCACGCTTCCGTCCCGATGCGTTCCTGGAGCGAGAGCGCCGACTCGGCGCGCGCGTTCGCGATCGCGTGCACCGCGGCCGCGGCCCCGGAGATCGTCGTCACGCACGGGACCCGGGCGACGAGGGCGGCCTCGCGGATGAGGTAGCCGTCCGCGCGGGCACCGCTCCCCTGGGGCGTGTTCACGACGAGGTCGCAGCGGCCTCGCCGCACGAGATCGACGACCGTCGCCTCGCCTGTGGCCGCGTCGGCGACCTTCGCGATCTCCTCGATCTCGAGGCCGGCGGCGCGGAGCGTCCGTGCCGTCCCCTCGGTCGCGACCAGCTCGAAGCCGAGCCCTGCGAGTGCAGCCGCGACGGCGACTGCGGCCGGCTTGTCCTCGTCACGCACCGACAAGAACGCCGTGCCGGAGGTGGGCAGGGGCCGTCCGGCGGCGCGCTCCGCCTTGGCGAGTGCCGTCGGGAGGTCGCCCGCGCTCGCCATCACCTCGCCGGTCGAGCGCATCTCCGGCCCGAGCACGGGATCCGCGCCGGGGAAGCGGGCGAACGGCAGCACCGCCGCCTTCACGCTCACCTGGGCGGGCCTCGGAACGGGTAGCTCGAGCTCGCGCAGGCTTTGCCCGGCCGCGAGCCGGCACGCCGCGTCGACGAGGTTGATCCCGATGGCTTTGCTTGCGAACGGGACGGTGCGCGATGCCCGGGGGTTCGCCTCGAGCACGTAGACCGTGCCGTCGGCGATCGCGAGCTGGACGTTCAGGAGCCCGACCACCCCGAGCGCCGGCCCGAGGCGCTTCACGACATGCTCGACCTCGAGCGCGTTCGCAAGCGTCAGGGAGGGCGCGGGGAGCACGCACGCCGAGTCACCCGAGTGGACTCCCGCCTCCTCGACGTGCTGCATGACGGCGCCGATGTACACCTCCTCCCCGTCGCAGAGCGCGTCGACATCGAGCTCGATCGCATGCTCGACGAAGCGGTCGAGAAGAACGGACTGGTGCGCAAGACCGGAATCCGCTGACACGCGGATTCCGGTCGCGCCTTTACCCCTTGGTCCGTGGACGGCCGCCATCGCCGCCTCGAGCTCCGCGTCGTCGTAACAGATGCGCATGGCGCGGCCGCCGAGGACGTACGAGGGCCGCACGAGCACGGGGAAGCCGATCTCCTCGGCCGCCTGGAGCGCCTCGTCCACGTCCGAGACCGTGGCCCACGGGGGGCAGCGGACGCCGAGCTCGCGGGCGAGCGAGCCGAAGCGCTCCCGGTCCTCCGCGAGGTCGATCGCGGCGTGCGGCGTCCCCAGGATCCGATACCCGGCTTCCTCGATGTGTCGCGCGAGCCGGAGCGGCGTCTGACCCCCGAACTGGGTCACGACCCCGTGAGGCCGCTCGCGGTCGCACACGGCCAGGACTTCCTCCGGCGAGAGCGGCTCGAAGTACAGCCGGTCCGAGGTGTCGTAGTCCGTGGAGACGGTCTCGGGGTTGCAGTTGACCATGACCGCCTCGAAGCCGAGCTTCCGGAAGGTCTGGGCGGCATGTACGCAGCAGTAGTCGAACTCGATGCCCTGGCCGATCCGGTTCGGACCCGAGCCGAGGATGACGACGCTCGGCTTGTCGCCGGTGGGAAGTCCTTCGTCGTCCTCCCCCCACGTCGAGTAGAAGTAGTTCGACGCCGCCTCGACCTCGGCCGCACACGAGTCGACGCGCCTGTATGCCGGACGGAGGCCCTCCTCGAGCCTGCGCGCGCGCACCTCCGCCCCGCTCAGGCCCAGCGGCGCGCCGATCGAGTCGTCACCCCAGCCGGCCCGCTTCGCGCGCAGCATGTCGCCCGAAGCGAGCTCCTCTCTGGCCTGGGCGATCTGCTCGCGGAACCACGGATGGAGCCCTTCCGGCAGGTCGTCGTCGGAGAGGCTCTCCCACGGCGTCGGAGCGCCCGGCTCGAGCTCTCGCGAGCCGTGCGCCTTGAGGAGAGCCTCGGAGAACGTGCGACCGATGCCCATCGCCTCGCCGACGGACTTCATCTGCGTGCCGAGCGTGGCGTCCGCGCCCGGGAACTTCTCGAAGGCGAACCGCGGGAACTTGACGACGACGTAGTCCAGCGTCGGCTCGAAGCTCGCGGGCGTCGTCTTCGTGAGGTCGTTCGGGATCTCGTCGAGCGTGTAGCCGACGGCAAGCTTCGCTGCGACCTTGGCGATCGGGTAGCCCGTCGCCTTCGAGGCGAGCGCGGACGAGCGCGAGACGCGAGGGTTCATCTCGATCACGCGCAGCTCACCCGTGGAGCGCCGGCGTGCGAACTGGATGTTCGAGCCCCCCGTCTCGACTCCGACCGCCCGGATGACGGCCGCGGCACCGTCGCGGAGCTCCTGGTATGCCTCGTCGGACAGCGTCATCTGCGGTGCGACGGTGACGGAGTCGCCGGTGTGCACGCCCATCGGATCGAGGTTCTCGATCGAGCACACGATCACGACGTTGTCGACGCGGTCGCGCATCACCTCGAGCTCGAACTCGTCCCAGCCCTTGACCGACTCCTCGACGAGCACCTGCCCGATCGGCGACTCGGCCAGCCCTCTCTCCACCTGGCGGTGGAGCGAGACTAGATCCTCGGCGAAGCCGCCCCCGTGCCCTCCGAGCGTGAACGCCGGGCGGACGACCGCCGGGACGGCCAGGTCCTCGACGTCCTCGAGGCTCGTGACGATTCGGGAGGCCGGGACCCTCAGGCCGCAGCTTCGCACCGCCTCCTTGAACTGCTCGCGATCCTCCGCACGCCTGATGACCTCGACCGGCGCTCCGATCAGCTCCACCGCGAGATCGTCCAGCACCCCCGCCTCGGACAGCTCGACCGCGAGATTCAGAGCGGTCTGCCCGCCGAGGGTCGGGAGGAGCGCGTCGGGCCGCTCGCGCTCGAGCACGGACGCGACTCCTTCGAGATCGAGCGGCTCGATGTACGTCCGGTCCGCGAACCCCGGATCCGTCATGATCGTCGCCGGGTTCGAGTTCACGACGATCGTGCGGTAGCCGTCCTTTCGCAGCACCTTGAGCGCCTGGCATCCGGCGTAGTCGAACTCACACGCCTGGCCGATGACGATCGGGCCGGAGCCGATGACGCAGATGCTCTCGAGGTCGCGTCTCGCAGGCATCAGCTCTGCCGGAGCTCCTCGACCCAGGACTCGAGGATGGGCCACGCGTCGTGCGGCCCCGGGCCCGCCTCGGGATGGAACTGCACCGAGCGGGCGCGGAGCTCGGGGAACTCGAGGCCTTCGACGGTCCCGTCGTAGAGCGAGACGTGGGTCTCCTCCTCGGCATCCGAGGTCTCGACCGCAAATCCGTGGTTCTGGCTCGTCACGAGAACGCGGCCGGTCCGGCGCTCGAGCACGGGGTGATTCGCCCCGCGGTGGCCGAACGGCAGCTTGAACGTGCGATGTCCCGTCGCGAGACCGAGCAGTTGGTGCCCGAGGCAGATCCCGAGGACGGGCGTGCGTCCGAGCAACCCGCGCACGGCCTCCACCTCGGCCTCGAGCGGCTCCGGATCGCCGGGCCCGTTGGACAGCACCACCCCGTCGAAAGCGGCGAGCTCGTCGGGCTGCGCGGTGTGCGGGAAGACCGTCACCCGGGCGCCGGCGCGCGCGAGGCGCCGGAGGATCGAGCGCTTCGTCCCGTAGTCGACGACGGCGACGTTCGGCCCGTCCGACTCGTGGAAGACGTACGGCTCGCGCGTCGAGACCTGTGCCACGAGCGCCTGCCCCTCCATGAGCGGCTGCTCAAGCACTTCTCGGAGCACGTCGTCGACCGGCTGCCGCGCCTCGTCGGCGACCGCGGCAGCGCGCATCGCGCCGCCCTCGCGCAGCCGCAGCACGATGGACCGCGTGTCGATCTCGTCCAGGGCGACGAGCCCGTGGGAGCGCAGCCACTCGCCCCACTCACCGCCTCCGAGCTGCCGCATGAGCGCGGCCTTCGCGTGCGGCCGCGCGGACTCGCCGCGCTCCTCCGCGACCCCGTAGTTGCCGATCATCGGCGCCGTGAAGCAGACGAGCTGGCCTTCGTAGCTCGGGTCGGTCACCGTCTCCTGGTAGCCGGTCATGGCCGTCGTGAAGACCGCCTCCCCGAACGCTGCGCCCTCCGCACCCACCGAGCGCCCGCGAAACACGGCACCGTCTTCGAGCAAGAGATAGCCCACGGTTCGGCTCACGACGCGCGTGCTCCGAGCTTTGTGGCTCTGAGCCACAAGGCGTTCCCGACCGCCTCGTTCATGCGGCGAAGACCTCGCGCCCGTCCGCGATCGTGCGCACGACGCGACCGCGGAGCGTCTGCCCGAGCAGCCACGAGTTCCGCGACCGAGAGCGGAAGCCGTCCTCGGTGACGCGCCACTCTGCGTCGAGGTCGAGCGCGACGAGATTCGCCCGAGCTCCGACCTCGATGCGCGGCTCGTCGAGACCCAGGGCCCGCGCAGGTCCGGCGGACATGCGCTCCAGGACCGTCTCGAGGCCGAGCACGCCCGGCAGCACGAGGTGGGTGTAGAGCGCGGAGAAGGCCGTCTCGAGCCCGGTGACGCCGAAGGGGGCCTCCTCGAACGGGACCTCCTTCTCGTGCAATGCGTGCGGCGCATGGTCCGTCGCGACCGCGCCGATCGTGCCGTCGCGGAGGGCCGAGATCAGCGCCTGGCGGTCCTCCTCCGCACGCAGCGGAGGGTTCATCTTCACGTTCGCGTCGAGGGAGCGGACGGCTTCGTCCGTGAGGCACAAGTGGTGGGGCGTCACCTCCCCGGTCGCGCGGACACCGGCCGCCTGCGCGGCGTGCAGCGCGACCACCGACTCCTGCGCCGAGACGTGCATCACGTGCAGCGGCCGCTCCTCGAACGCGGCGAGCGCGAGGTCCCGCTCGACCATGACGCTCTCGGCGACCGACGGGTACCCGCCGAGTCCGAGCTCGGCGGAGACGGAGCCCTCGTGCGCGTGCCCGCCGCGGGAGAGTGCGAGATCCTCGCAGTGGACCGCGAGCCGGCGCCCCGTGAGACCGCTGTACTGGAGCGCCCTCCGCATGAAGCCTCCGGAGACGACCGGATGTCCGTCGTCCGTGAAGGCCGCCGCGCCTCGAGCGGCGAGCTCGGCCATCTCCGTGAGCTCGTCTCCCCGCTGCCCCTTGCTGATCGCGGCCATGAAGCCGGTCGGGATCACGGCCTCCTCCCGCGCCCTCTCCACAAGCGCCTCGAGCACGGCTGCCGTATCGACGACCGGGTCGGTGTTGGGCATGGCGAGGATGGCGCAGTAGCCGCCGGCGGCGGCGGCCTCGGTCCCCGAGCGGATCGTCTCCTCGTCCTCCCGGCCGGGGGTCCGGAGGTGAACGTGCGGGTCGACGAACGCCGGCGCGAGCACGGGGCGACTCGAGCCTGTTGGCTCGATTCGCGTTATCAGACCCTCCTCGATCGTGATCCGAAGGCACTCGTCGATTCCCTGGACGGGAGCGACGACGCGGCCTTCGAGCGTGAGCGAGTCCGAGCGGCCGTTCCGCACGAAGAGCGTCATCCGACCTCCACGGCTACGGGGGCCGGTGCGGGAACGGCCACCGTGAGCAGGTCGTAGAGCACGGCCATGCGCACGACGAGCCCCGAGCGCACCTGGTCGGTGACGAGCGCGGCCGTCGAATCGGCGACGCGCGGGTCGATCTCCACCCCGCGGTTCATCGGCCCGGGATGCATGACCACCTGGCCCGGGCGCACGCGCTCGGGCGTGATGCCGTAGAGCGCGGTGAACTCGCGCAGCGAGGGCACGAACGCCTCGCCCGCGTCCATGCGCTCGCGCTGGAGGCGCAGGACGTACACGACGTCCGCGTCCGCGGCCGCCGCGATGTCGGTAGAGATGTCGCAGCCGAACGCCTCGACTCCTCTCGGAAGCAGGGTCGGCGGCCCGATCACGGTCGCGCGCGCGTCGACGAGCTCGAGCGCCTGGACGAGCGACCGCGCCACCCGCGAGTGGAGGATGTCGCCGACGATCGCGACGTGCACGCCCTCGAGGCGCCCGAGCGCCTCCTGCATGGTGTAGAGGTCGAGCAGGGCCTGGGTCGGGTGCTGGTGCTTCCCGTCCCCGGCGTTCACGACGTGCGCGCGTGTGAGGCGCGCGACGAGCTCGGCGGCGCCGATCGCCGGGTGCCGGATCACGATCACGTCCGGGTCGTACGCGGAGACGGTGAGCGCCGTGTCCTTCAGGGACTCGCCCTTGTCGACCGACGACCCCGGCGACCGGATCGACATCGTGTCCGCCGAGAGCCGCTTCGCGGCGAGCTCGAAGCTCGCCAGCGTGCGCGTCGACGCCTCGTAGAAGAGGTTGACGACGGTGCGGCCGCGGAGTGTCGGAAGCTTCTTGACCTCTCTGTCGATGGACGCTGCCATTCCCTTCGCCGTCTCGAGGACGCGGTGGACGTCCTCGCGCGAGAGGTCCCGGATGGAGAGCAGATGCCGGCGCGGAGCCTCGAGGAGGCGCAGGTCAGACATGCCTTTCCTCCGGCCCCTCGTCCTCCGACTCGCGCAGGAGCAGGACGCGGTCCACCTCGTCCACCTCCACGAGCTCGACCTGGATCCGCTCCTCTCTCGCCGTGGGAAGGTTCTTGCCGACGTAGTCGGGCCGGATCGGCAGCTCACGGTGGCCGCGATCGACGAGCACGGCGAGCTGGACGCGAGCCGGCCGCCCGTAGTCGAGGAGCGCGTCGATCGCCGCGCGGATCGTCCGGCCCGTGTACAGCACGTCGTCGACGAGCACGACGGTCTTGCCCTCGAGCGAGAACGGGATGCTCGTCGCGCGGACGACCGGCTGCCGCTCGGGACGCGCGCCGCGTTCTCGCACGTGGACGTCGTCGCGGTGGAAGGTGATGTCGAGCGCGCCGAGCGGGAGCTCGTGTCCCGAGCGTTCCGCCACGAGGCGCCGCACGCGCGCGGCGAGCGGGGCTCCTCGCGTCTGGATTCCGACGAGCGCGACCCGATCGAGCTCTCCGTTGCGCTCGATCAGCTCGTGCGCAATGCGCGAGAGCGTCTTCGAGATCGCCTCCGCGTCGAGAAGGATCTTGGTGTCGGGCTCTCGCCCTACTGGATCGCTTCCGGCGCGATCTCGTCTGGCGCCAACGGCGCCCTCGGGTGGATTCGTGCTCATCTCGCTCCTTTCCGGCCTCGCTGGACCGGGTTAAAGGCCGATCCAGTCTAGCGGCGGGCGCGGCTGCGCAGGACGGCAGGAGCGCTCACTCAGCGTCCTCGGCTTCCGCCTCGTCGGTGAACGCCTCGATCGCGTCCCTCGCCTCCTCGACCTCGGACTCGGCGACGAGCACCTTCAACGGTGGATCGTCCGTCGCCTCGGGATCGTGCTCGACCGCGACCTCGAGCGACGACTCGATCCCCGCCGCCGCCAGCAGCTCCTGGAGCTGCTCGGCCTCGGCGACGTCGCCCGCGACGGCGACCTGAACTTGCCTCGTCACGTCTCCTCGGACACTACAGCAGCCCTCTCCCGGCGTGCCCCCGACCGGATGAGCTCTGGCACGCCGCGCTCGGGAAACGGGATCTCTACCACGTCGAAGTCGCGCGGCACGATCGTGTCCGGGAAGAGCTCCCGCGCCTCCTCGACGACCTCGTGCCCGAAGTAGCGCGTCGAGAGGTGTGTCAGCGCGAGCAGCCGGACGCCGGCCTCGCGCGCGGCGAGCGCAGCGTCGCCCGCCGTCGAGTGGAGTGTCTCCCTGGCACGCTCGCGCTCGTCCGCGAGGAACGTCGCCTCGTGCACGAGCACGTCCGCGGCCTGCGCGGCCTCGACGACCGAGCGACACGGCGCCGTGTCTCCGGTGAGGACGAGCTTTCGCCCCGCTCGGGGAGGCCCGAGCACCTGCTCCGCGCTCACCACGGTCCCGTCGGCCAGCGTCACGGGAAGTCCGCGCTGGAGCAGCCCGCGATCGGGTCCGTCCGGCACGCGGAGCGCGTCGGCCGCCCCGACGTCGAAGCGGCCGGGGCGCGCGTGCTCGACGAGGGCGTATCCGACAGCAGGCCCGCCGTGGTCGACCGAGAACGTGCGGAGCTCGTACCCCTCCCGCTCCAGCACGTCGCCGGGCGCGAGCTCCACCGTCTCGAGCTCGTACGTAAGGCGGCCGAAGATCCTCCGGAGGCTGGACAGGAGGTCGCGCAGCCCACGGGGCCCGTAGATGGTGAGCGGCAGCTCCCGTCCTCGCAGCGAATACGTCTTCAGCATCCCGGGAAGGCCGAGGTAGTGATCGGCGTGGTAGTGCGTGAGGTACACGTCGCGGAGCTCGAGGAGGCCGACGTCGCAGCGCAGCAGTTGCCGCTGCGTCCCTTCGGCGCAGTCGATCAGGAGGCGATCGCCTCCGCGGCGGACGAGTGTCGCCGCGGGCGCTCGCTGCGCGGTCGGCGTCGCCCCGGACGTCCCGAGGAAGACGACGTCGAGGTCCACGACGGCCGATTGTAGAGCGCTCCATTCCGCGGGTCGGACGCTGCGGCCGCGGCACGACTGCGTGACCGGCGGCTCAAGCGCGTTCGGCGCGTGCCGATAGACGACTCATGGCGGCGCGCGCGTACCGCTCGGCGGGACTGACGCGGTCCCTGACCCTGCTCTGGACCTTTCTGCTCGCATCCGCGGCGATCCTGTCCGTGGGCGCCGTCGTGCTCTCGTCCGTGCTGTCCAAGAGCCTCGAGAAGCAAGCGCTCGAGGACAGCGCTCGCCACTCGGCCGTGTACGTCGACACCGGTCTCGCGCCGGCCCTCGTTCGCGGCGAGCGCCTCGTGATCTCCCGTCGTGCGCTCGCGCGGCTGCGCGCAGCGACACGCGCGCAAAGCGACCTCACCGGCATCTCGGTGTGGTCGGAGGACGGCAGGCTCCTGGCCGCGACGTACCCGCGGCATCGGGCTGCGATTCCCGACGAGGCCGTCTCCGCCGTCCTCCGCTCGCACCTGCCCCGCGCCAAGGTCGCCGACGTCCCGCTCGGACCTCGCGGCTCGGGAGAGACCACGCGCCAGATCGTCGTCTGGTCGCCGCTCGAGACGAACGCGGGAAGGGTCGCCGGCGTCGCGGAGATCGACGTCAAGCCCGACATCCTCGACGCGCGCGTCTCCGCCGCGAGCCGAACGGTGTGGGTGGCGGTGGCGATCGTCTTCGCGGTGCTCTGGCTTGCACTCGCCCTCCTCGTCCGAGGCGCCGCCGCGCGACTCGCGCGGCAGAACGACGCGTTCCAGGCCCGCTCGCGCGAGCTGGCCGAGACGACGCGCAGGCTCGAGGAGAGCCTGCTCGAGACCGTCGAGACACTCAACGCGGCGGTCGAGGCCCGAGACCCCTACACGGCCGGTCACTCGCAGCGGGTCCGACGAGTGGCGCTCGCTGTCGGCCGCAGCCTCGGCCTCGCGCCGAAGCGGCTCGGAGTCCTCAGCACCGCGGCGCTCTTCCACGACGTCGGGAAGATCGGGATTCCGGACTCGATCCTGACGAAAGCCGGCCCGCTCGAGCCGTCGGAGGCCGCGGTCATGCGCGAGCACGTCCTCCGCGGCGCCGAGATCGCCGCCAAGGTGTCCTCGTTCCAGGAGGCGGTCCCGGCCATCCGCCACCACCACGAGCGCTGGGACGGGCTCGGCTACCCGGACGGCCTCTCCGGCGAGGAGATCCCTGTCGAAGCCGCCATCATCGGGCTGGCCGACGCGTGGGACGCGATGACGACGAACCGGCCCTACGCCACGGCGCTGTCCCTGAACGACGCGCTCATGCAGATCCGCTCCGGCCGCGGGAAGCAGTTCAGCCCGGTGGTCGTGGACGCGTTCACCGAGGTCGCCCGCCGCCGGCCGGCCGAGGTGCTACCGCCCGAGACCGGATCCGCGAAGCTCGTCGTCGCGTAGTCGCCCGTCCAGTGCTCAGCCGGCCGGCGAGCGCCCGAGGACGAGGTCCGTGTACACCGTCTCGCCCTTGAACTTGCGAGCTGCTGGATCCCACGGGAAGAAGATCGCGTTTCGCCACTCGAGCCGCTCCCCCGTGGGCTCATGCTCGAGCCAGCGCCCCTCGTGCGTGGCCGTCACGTGCGCCTCCTCACACACGCCCTGGGGGCCGACGACGATGTACTCGAGGTCGAAGTGGATGTCCGGAAAGGCCGTCAGCAGCTCGGTGTAGAAGCGCGCCGCGCCGTCGTGGCCCTCCCACCGGGCGCCGGTTCCCCTGACCTCGTAGACGCAGTCCTCCGTGAGGGTGGAGATGAGGCCCGGGAGGTCGCGGTTGTCCTCCGCGATCGAGTGCACCTTCCACAGCTCGCGGATCTCCGCGTACTCGTCGACGTCCACGGGTCGTCGCAGGAGCTCGAGGATTCGGTCGTCGGCCATTGGTCTCCTTGTCCGGGCGTCGGGGTGCCCCGTTCTACCACCGGGTGACAGATCGTGGCAGAGCGAGCGCGTTGCCCCGACCGGCTTGCGCTCGACGCCGCATCCTCTAGGCTCGGCGCGTGGGCGAGCCGCTCGAGGGCGGGAGGATGGTCGCGCAGGCGATCGCCGCCGAGGGCGTAGACGTCGTCTTCACCCTCTCGGGCGGCCATGTCATGCCGGTCTATGAAGGCTGCCGCCGCGAAGGCATCCGGGTCGTCGACGTTCGTCACGAGCAGTCCGCGGCACACGCCGCAGAAGCCTGGGGCCGCGTGCGCAGGGCGTGCGGCGTCGCGCTCGTCACCGCCGGGCCCGGTGTGACGGGCACCGTGACCGCGGTTGCCAACTCGCTCAGCGCCCAGACACCCGTCGTCGTCCTCGGGGGCGCGCGACCGCTCGGGCAGGCGGAGCAGGGCGCGCTCCAGGAGCTCGACCAGCTCGCGCTCATGAAGCCGATCACGAAGTGGGCCGCCGTGTGTCCGACGCCGGGCCAGATCTACCGCTTCGTGTCGACGGCGTTTCGCCACGCGCTCGCGCCGCCGCGCGGGCCGGTCTACCTCGAGCTTCCTGCCGACGTGCTCTTCGGGAAGGCCGATCCGGAGAGCAGGCCCCGGCCGTCGCGCACACCTGTGCGCACGTCGGGCGACCCGCTCGAGCTCGAGAAGGCCGTGGACCTCCTCAACCGCGCGGAGCGGCCGGCCGTCGTCGCGGGCAGCGGGATCTGGTGGGACGGCGCAGCACGGCACCTCGCGGCATTCGTCGAGACGGGCGTCCTGCCGACGTTCCTCAGCGGCTCGGGGCGCGGCTCCCTGCCGCCGGAGCACGCGCTCTTCTTCCAGCACGCGCGGACCACAGCGCTCGAGGAGGCGGACGTCGTCTGCGTGATCGGGACGCCGCTCGACTTCCGGCTCCGCTTCGGCCGCTTCGCGGCGCCGGGGCTCATCCATGTCCACGGCGATCCGCGGGAGCTCGGAAGGAACCGTGTCCCCGGCGCGGCGCTCGCCGGAGACTGCGCCCTCGTGCTCGAAGCCTTCGCAGAGGGTGTCGAGAAACCGGGGGGCGGCCGGGCAGCGTGGCTCGCGCACCTCCGCGAGGCCGAGTCGGCGTGGTGGGACGAGCATCGCGCGGCCGTCGAGTCGGACACCGTCCCGATCAACCATTACCGCCTCGGACGCGAGCTCGACCGCGTGCTCGAGCCGGGCACGGTCGTCATCGGCGACGGCGGGGACGTGGTTGCCGCGGTGTCGCGCGTGCTGCGTGTCCACGAGCCCGGCCACTGGCTCGACCCCGGCCCGTTCGGGTGCCTGGGCGTCGGCCCCGGCTACGCGATCGGGGTCGGCGCGGCCGGCTTCGGCTCCACCCTCGTGTGCGTCATGGGCGACGGTGCCTTCGGGCTCAACGGCATGGACTTCGACTCGCTTGTCCGCTTCTCGATCCCGGCCGTCCTCGTCGTCGGGAACGACGCAGCCTGGGGTGAGGTCCGCCAGCCGCAGATCGGCTTCTACGGCGAGGAGGGCGAGATCGCCACAAGGCTCGCCCCCAGCCGCTACGACCGCCTGTGCGACGTCTTCGGCGGCCACGGCGAGCACGTCGAGACTCCCGCCGAGATCGGGCCAGCGCTCGAACGCGCACTCGGCTCCGGCGAGCCGGCGATCGTCGACGTGGCGCTCGACCCGGACGCGATGGCGGGCCACGCGTACCGCGGCTTCTGATCCGGCCCGCCGCCGCTACGGGAGAACGAGCCGCTGGCCGGGCACGATCGTCGCATCCTCGAGCGCGTTCCGCCGCTGGAGCTTCCAGACCCCCTCACGCGGATCGCCCGCGTAGGTCGTCTCGACGATCGACCACAGAGTGTCCCCCGGCCGCACGACGTAGCGGCGTTCGGGCCCCGAGGCGCCCGAGTCGTGAACGAAGACCGCCCAGAGAAGGGCGGTGACGGCGATCACGGCGGCGATCCTGGCGAACATGTGTTCGCAGTATGCACGAACACGTGTTCGTATGTCAAGCCGCGGGGTGCGTCAGCCGGACGAGCGGACGAGGACCGTCCGGCGCGCGGGGTTCGCCTCGGCGGCGAGCTCGACTGCGACGTCGTAGCCCGTGCGGGCACTTCCAGGCACAGCCAGCTCGACGTCGACAGAGCGGTTACCGACGAGCGTCGACTCTCGGCACCGCGTTTTCGACGCTCCTGGTGAGCCTCGGACGAGCCCGGCCTCGGCTTGCTTCGTGGTGACGCAGACATGCGCTCGTGCATCCTCGCCCGCGCGCACGCGAACAGCCGCCGCGGACGCGGTCGCCCGGACGACGATGCTCGCGTCGAGGACCTCGTCGGCCGACCTCCACGGGGCCAAGGGTTGCCCGCAGCCGGCTGCGGCGTCCGAGATCGCCTGCCTCACTGCCTCCGCGGCGGGCCGGGCTGTACCGTCGAGTCGCTGGAGTGCAGCCTGGAATCCGGTTCGTGCCCCGTCGTCCCGGAAGCCGAAGAAGCTCACCTCGGCGATATCCGGATCGCACGACGCCCTCCTGACGAGCTCCGCGTAAACGGCGGCCTGCGTGAGCTCGTCGGTCACCACGACGTTCTCGAGGCCGCTGTAGCCGGGCATACCGTCGGTGCGCACCTGCCAGCCGACCTCGTCCAGATACAGACGGAGCCCGTCGGCGGTGGTCGGCTGCGCCGTACCGTGAAAGGCGTCCCAGAGCGCTTGCTTGATCCGGTCGACGTTCACGAAGCCCGCATTTGGCCAGCCATACCCGCGGTCGAGCGGATCGGTCGCCTTGTTCGGATACGGGTGGAAGCTGAAGCCGTCCATGAGCGGACGGGTGCGGCCGCTCGACCGGTACCAGCCACCGAGCGCTCGCAGGAAGCGGATCGGCGACGTGGAGATGTTGCTCTTGGCGTCAGGACGGTCGTTTCCGCGCGGCGAAAGCCCGACGCCGACGACCGTGATCTCGGGGTCGACCGCCTTGAGCGCGTCGTAGGCAGCGGCCAGATACGGGCCGAACGCCGGTGCGGACGCATTCGCTCCACCCGCGCCGAACTGCGGCCGCCAGAACGCCGGCTGGTTGGGTTCGTTCCCGACCACGAACTGCTGCACGCGGGGGAAGGCCTTCGCCACCGCCGCCACGTAGGCGCCGAACCTCGCCGGCGAGCCCTTTCCGGCCGCGATCTCGCGCGGCGGGTACGGATAGACGGCCAGAACGACTCTGAGCCCCTCAGCGAGCGCTTCGGGGACCGTGCGGTCGAGGTAGCCCTTGTCCTGGATCGTGAGCGGGTCCGAGGGCTTGAAGCGCGACGTCAGGACGATCTGGCGCAGCCCGAGGCCCGCCATGTCCCCGTACAGCGCCCGGCCGCCGTCACCCAGGTACTTCCCCGTGTCGTCGTTTGCGCCTATGTCGGCGGCAGGGGCGGCCGACGCTCCCGAAAGGAGCGCTGCGGAAACAGCCGCTGCCGCAACCCAATTTCGCATCATCCCATCCCACGGGGGCTCCCCTCAGCCTCCAGCGGCTCGCAAGCCTAGAGTCGCGCGAGAAGCGAGTCAAGCAGCCGCCCTGCCCCGAAGCGCACGGGGTCGTCTGCGGGGAGCCCGGTCTCGGCCTCTGCAGCCGCGATCGCCTCCCTGGCTGCGTCCTCGTCCAGACGGCCGGTGTTGAGCGCGATGCACGCGACCTTCGCGGGCCTCCGTGGGAGCGAAATGCGCTCGTGGAGGTCGACGAGGGTGCTGAGCGGCGGGATCGGATGCCCGGGACAGCCCTCGATCTCCGTCGACCCGGGTACGTGGCAGAGCACGAACGCGTGCGGCGCCGACCCATGGACGAGCCCGAGCGTCACCCCCGAGTACAGCGGGTGGACGAGCGATCCCTGGCCCTCGACGAACAGGAGCTCTCCGCCGCGTGCAGCACCTTCGACCACGAGGCGCTCGGCGGCGCCGGCCAGGAAGTCGGCGACGACCGCGTCCACCGCGATCCCCCACCCTGCGATCGCGATTCCCGTCTGGCCGGTGGGCACGAACACCGAGTCGAGGCCACGCTTGCGGGCCTCCAGGTCGAGCTCCACGGCGACCGTCTTCTTGCCGATCGCGCAGTCGGACCCCACGGTGAGGACGATCTTCGCGTCGACCTCGAGATTCGCACCCGTCGGCACGTTGAGATCAGAAGGAGGCTTGCGCAGGTCCCGCAGCTCGACCCCGTGGCGGCGTGCGAGCTCCGAGAGCTCGGGATCGTCCGAGATGAACTCGTGCAGGCCGCTCTCGACGTCGAGGCCCTTCGCGATACAGCTCTTCAGCAGCTCGCGCCACGCGGGCGGGAAGCGACCGCCCTGCGTCGCCACCCCGACGACTGCGACGGTCGGATCGAAGCAGAGGGCGTCGTTGACGCTCCCGACGATCGGGATCCCCTCGTGGGTCTCCCCCGCGCGCTTCGAGTCGAGGATCGCGACCACCGGGTCGGGCCCGTAGCGGATGATCCCCCACATCGTCTTCCCGTAGTGCGGGTCGTGCGAGAACCCCTCGCCCAGGATGAGGATGCGTCTCGGCTTCGCGGTCATGCAGGCGTGACCGAGACGCCGAGCCCGGGAGCCGCCGCCGGGACCTGGACTCCGTCGACGAATGCCACCCCGGGGCACGGGTCTTCGCGCAGGAGGAGGTTGCCGTCGAGGTCGACGTGATCGCAGAGCGGCGCGACGCAGCACCCGGCCGCGATCCCGAGCCCGGACTCGAGCATGCAGCCGAGCATCACCCCGAGCCGGAGCGCCCTGGCCGCGTGCACCATGCGGATCGCCTCCCTGATCCCCCCCGACTTGGCGAGCTTGATGTTGATGCCGTGAGCGATTTCCGCGGAGCGCGCGACATCGGCGAGCGTGTGGCAGTCCTCGTCGACGAAGATCGGCACCGTCGAGCGCTCGCGCAGCTCGCGACCTCCGTCGTCACCGGCACGCAGCGGCTGCTCGCAGTAGGCGACGCCGAGCTCGTCCAGCTTCGGGAGGGCGTCGAGCGCTTCCTCGAGCGACCAGGCCTCGTTGACGTCGACCTGAAGGGGTAGGTCCGTGACGGACCGGACGGCCCGGACGCGCTCCACGTCGAGCCCATCCCGGCCGCCGAGCTTCAGCTTGAGACGTCTGTACGTACGCGCCGCGCTCTCGGCGCGGCGCGCCATGTCGTCCGGATCGCCGAGCCAGATCGTCCATGACGTCGGAGGCCCCGTTCGGGGAAGCCCGAGCAGGTGCGCAGCCGGCATGCCCAGGAGCTTCCCCTGGAGGTCGTGCAGCGCCGCGTCGAGGGCGGCCTTCGCCGCCTGCTCTCCGGGAACGGCGGCCAGCCGCTCGCCGATCTCCTCGAGCGCGAACGGATCGTCGCCGACGAGCTCGGCGTGCTCGTCGACGAATCGCTTGGCAGACCGCGCCGATTCGCCGTAGTGGTCGATGGGCGCCGCTTCCCCGTAGCCCGTCACGCCCTTGTGGCTCAGAGCCACATGGACGACGTCCGCGAAGTCGGTGGCGTCCCGCGATATGACGAAGGTCTCGGCCAGCTCCAGACGGACGATCCGGGCCTCGACCTCCACGCCGCGGAGCCTACCCCGTGCCGCCGAGTAGACCGGGCCGGCGAGCGCCCGTAGCTCAGGGGATAGAGCGCGCGCCTCCGGAGCGCGAGGCCCGGCGCGGGTGAACCCATGGTTCCCCCGCGAGCCCCCTCCTATGCGGCAGCACAGAGATGAGCCCTGCGTGGCCTCCCGGCCGGCAAAGCCGGCCTCCGGCCGCGAGCGCGATCGCACGGAAGCCTCGTCTACACTGCCCGCTCGAGCGCCCGTAGCTCAGGGGATAGAGCGCGCGCCTCCGGAGCGCGAGGTCGCAGGTTCGATTCCTGCCGGGCGCACTGACACGTGCGTGTCGATCAGAAGGGCGAGCTGCGTACATCCAGTGACAGGAGCTCGTCGCCGAACACGATCCGGCCGTCGAAGACCCGAGCGACGTCCCGGATTCCCTCCTCGCGAACAGCAGGTGAATCGAGGTGGGCATTGATGTGAGTCAGGACGAGTGTTCGGACGCCGGCCTGTGCAGCGAGCATCCCGGCCGAGGTGGTGCCGGTCATGCCCCGGCTCACGCCGTCCGCCTCCATCGCGCTGTCGGTGTCCCAGCACATGCAGATCATCATGTCGGCGCCGCGCGCCAGCTCGACCACGCTGTCTACTGGCTCGGTGTCTCCCGTGAAGACGATGGATGCGCGATCGCTGTCGATCCGGTAGGCAACCGACTCCAGGTACGGCTGCGCGTGCACGGTGTCCGCCGCGCGGACGGAGAAGTCGGCTTCTTCGAGCACGAACGTCGCGTCGATGTCGGCCGCATCGATCTTCGGCGCCGTGCGCGGCGGTCGCCCACCGCGATTCGCGAAAACGCGCTGGCTTCCTGGATGCTCCACCCTCGCGTTCCAGTCGCACACATAGGCGCCGTCGGGAGCTTCGAACAGCTTGCGCGTCAGGGCGGCCGTCGGCGGCGGCCCGTACACCCGGAGTGGTGTCTGGTGGATGTCTTGATCCCAGCGGGTCAACACGAAGCACGGGTAGTCGGCGTTGTGGTCGAAGTGGTGGTGGGTGAACAGCAGCATCGACACGTCTGGCGCGGCGCGGCCGGCCTGGGTCAACTTCTGGGTCGTTGCCGGCCCGCAGTCGATCAGGATGCCTCGGTCCGCTACGTCGAGGAGATACGCGGATCCGAACCTGCGAGGTGTAGGCGTCGGAACACCCGCACCGAGCAACGTCACCCTCATTCGAGCCTCCCTCGCCGAGTTGATCTCCGGTTCTCGAGAACACGTTCCCGCCGACCCCTTCTAACACCTCGGCGGTTGAGGATGGTTGTCCTTACCGCGCTCAGACCGTGCGCTCCCCGCGAGCATCTCGCGGAAGACGACCGTGTCGTCCGCTCGCTACTGCGCGGGCGCCAGGACTGATCGAAGCCCGCTACAGGCACGCCTCGAGCGCCGTCACGAGCCGCTCGACGTCCGCCTCGTCGTTGTACGACCCGATCGAGAAGCGCAGGAGCCGGCGGCCGTCCCACTCGTACACCGGGACCTCCACGCGGAACTCCTCGTAGAGCCGCGCCCAGAGCTCGTCCGGGTCGCCGGGCGGCAGCTCGATGGCGCGCATGAACGGCGCCGGGACACCCTGGACCCGTTCCAGTCCGAGCCCCGCGAGACGCGCCTCGGCGTCGTCGGCGAGCGCCCGCGAGCGGTCGAGGTCGAACGTCGTGTGCACCTCGATCGCCTTCGGGACCGAGAGATAGGCCGCGAGATCCCGCGTTCCCTGCCACCCGTGGCGCTCTCCGAAGTCGGCGTCCTCCCGGTAGCCCCAGCTGATGACGAGAGGCGCGATCCACCCGTGGTGCTCCGGCCGCGCCCAGAGGAAGCCGGCCCCCTTCGGCGCGCACAGCCACTTGTGGCAGTTGCCCGCGTACACGTCCGCGCCGAGCGAGGCGAGGTCAACCGGCACGTGGCCGGGCGCGTGGGCACCGTCCACGATCGCGAGCACGCCGGCCTCGCGCGCTGCCGCACAGATCTCCGCGACGGGGAAGACGAGCCCCGTGGGCGACGTGATGTGCGACACGGAGATCGCGCGCGTGCGCGGGCCGATCCTCGTCACGAGCTCGTCGGGGTCGCAGACGACCAGCTCGGCGCCGACGAACTCCCACGTTCTCGTGATCGCTCCGTACTCGTGCGCGGTCGTCAGCACCTCGTCCCCCGACTCCAGGCGCAGCGAGCGGATCACGGCATTGAGGCCGGAGGTCGCGTTCGGCACGAACACGAGATCGTCGGTGCATGCGCCCACGAAAGCGGCGAGCGCCGCGCGGGCCTCGGTGAGCCGCCCAGGGAGTTCCCTCCCATTCCAGAACCAGCGCGCAACCTTGCGCGTGAAGAAGTCGGTCGGCCCGCGCTCGAGCTCGAGCTGCAGCCGCTGGTACTCCTCGAACACGGCCACGGGGCAGGCCCCGAAGCTGCCGTGGTTCAGGTGCGTGACGTCCGGGTCGAGGAGAAAGCCGTCGCGCATCGGCGGCTAGTGTCCCATGGTGCGCGGGCTCGTCCGCACGTACTTCCCTCCCATCCCCCGCTCCGTGGCGACCCTTCA
>Ga0209640_10001227_pt1 | contig 21400 bp, 19 predicted proteins | sample RifCSP10_1_FD_184018 | JGI IMG/M metagenome (GOLD analysis project Ga0209640, IMG submission 184018) | Soil microbial communities from Rifle, Colorado - Rifle CSP2_sed 10_1 (SPAdes) (version 2) | ecosystem: Environmental > Terrestrial > Deep subsurface > Rock core/Sediment | place: Rifle...
TCCCCCGCCCTTGGTGAACAGAATCACCGGCACATGCCGCCCCTCGTGTTCGCGCGTCAGAGCCGCGATCACGCGCCGCGAATAGGCGAGCGAGAACTCTTCGTAACCGGCAGTGCTCAAGTTGCCCCCCCATGTATCAAAGAGCATCACTGCCTGGGCGCCCGCTTCGATCTGCGCGTTGAGGTAAGCGGTGACCGCACGGGCGTTGACCTCGAGAATCCGGTGCAGCAGTTCGGGACGCCCGTATAGCATCGACTTGAGGATCCGGAAATCGTCGCTTCCCGCGCCTTCGACCATGTAGCAGGCGAGCGTGTAGGGACTTCCCGCGAAGCCGATCAGGGGAACGCGCCCTGCGAGGGCGCGGCGGATCTCGCGCACCGCATCGAGCACGTAGCCGAGTTCGGCCGCCGGGTCGGGGACGGCGAGCCGCCGGATCGCCGCCTCGTCGCGCAGCGGACGTTCGAAGCGCGGCCCCTCGCCGTCGGCAAAATGGAGCCCCAGTCCCATCGCGTCGGGCACGGTCAGGATGTCGGAGAAGAGAATCGCCGCATCGAGCGAAAAGCGCTCGAGGGGCTGCAGCGTCACTTCGCAGGCGAGCGCGGGGGTCTTGGCAAGCGCGAGAAAGCTTCCTGCGCGAGCGCGCGTCGTGTTGTATTCGGGAAGGTAGCGTCCCGCCTGGCGCATGAGCCAGATCGGGGTGTACTCGACCGGCTCGCGCGCAAGCGCTCTGAGCAGGATGTCGTTCTTCAGCGGACTCACGCGAGCAGCGTCTGGATGACGGCCCACTCGGTTGCGCTCACCGGCGTGATCGAAAGCCGGTTTCCCGGCCGAAGGACCCACAGGTTCGCCAACTTCCGGTGCGCGCGCAACTCGGCGAGTGGAACGAATCGCGTCTTGCGCAGCCCCCGCACGTCGACGTTGAACCAGCGCGGCGCGGCGCGCGAGGCCTTCGGATCGTAATACGCGCTCCTGCGGGCGAACTGGGTCTTGTCCGGATATGCGTTCGACGCGACCTCGGCGACACCCGCAATCCCCGGCTCGGCGCATCCGGAGTGGCAAAACAGCACGCCGTCCCCGATGCGCATCGCATCGCGCATGAAATTGCGCGCCTGATAGTTGCGCACGCCGCCCCACGGAGTCGTCCGCCCGGGGGTGGCGAGCAGGTCGTCGATCGAGCAGTCGTCGGGCTCGGACTTCATCAACCAGTACTTCACGGAAATGCTCTTTCCGAAAGTTGGCATTGCAGTGCGGCACGCAGTGACGCGCTGCAATGCATCGTGGGTTGTTGGTGCCCCCCGCTTGTGCCGGTGGGCTCTGCTCCCGAACCCCGCCAAACAGGGTGGTTGCTTACCGGTCACTTCAGGTTCATCCGGCACGCGTGGCGTGGGACGATCACAACAGTGACGCTTGGGGCTGCAACCTCAGGAAGCTATCGGTTCGGAAAATTGGAGCCCGGTCGAGCACAGCAGGGGACAATGCAGAGCCGCCGCGCGCTGCGGAGCGTCAGTCCCTGCCGCGCCGCATCGCAAAACATTCTGAGCAATCTAAAAGAGTTTCTCCTGCCTGGCGAGCACCGCATCGAGCTTCGCCTCGACTGCGGCGATTCTACGCTTCGCCTCGCCGATGTCAAAACCGCCGCCGAGCTTGGTGGTAAGCAGTTCGTGCGCGATGTTGAGCGCGGCCATGACCGCGACGCGCTCGGTGCCCACGACCTTGCCCGCCTTGCGGATCTCGTTCATCTTGCCGTCCAGGTAGGCCGCCGTCCGCGTGAGCGCCTCGCGCTCGCCTTCCTCGCAGGCGATCCGGTACGCGCGCCCGAGGATCGTGACTTCGATGGTCTTCGCGCTGTCCGTCATCGCGAACTCAGTCCGGCAGGCGATCGATCAGCTGCTCGAGCTTCGCTCGCGCCGAGTTGATCCGTTCATTCAGGCGCCTGGCATCGCCCTGCGCAGTTGCGAGCTGCTGGCGCAATTCGCCGTTCTCCGCGCGGAGCCGCTCGCACAGGCTGACAAATTGGGCGACCTTGGCTTCGAGCGAGGCGAACTCGGCATCCACGGTCGCACAATATCTTGCAAATCCGCCGCAGCGTCAAGAAATAAGGGGTGTTTCTGAATGTGATTCCTGAGTTGAGTACGGCGTCCGGTCGAACAACGCCCGGACCATCGATCCCCGGGCGGCGGAACGTCGCGCGCTCGCGCCGCATTGCCGCTAGAATGCGCGTGCCAAGTCGGTGCTCGCGCCGCCAGCCGGCGGTTCGAGTTAAACGGGAAACAGGAACCGAGGGCTTCTCGCCTGAGGCAACCTGTGCTGCCCCCGCAACGGTAAGCGCGTTTTGCCGCATTGATACGCCACTGAGGAGCAGGCCGCTCCACGGGAAGGCGATGCGGACGAGAGCGTCAGCCCGGATACCGGCCGACCGGTCAGCCTCTTCGGAGGCTGCGGTGGACGATTGCGGGAGGCGATCGCCAGCGCGACGTGTCGCGCAGCTCCTCCCCCTTTGTCCGTAACGATCGATTCCGGCCTGCGGGGACGCGTGCCGGAAGAAGGGAGCCTTCATGTCCGTCGCCGCCCGCCTCTGCGTGCTTTCCGCACTCGTCCTGATTGCCCGTTTGTCCCCGGCCCAGCCCCTGCCGGATGAGGAAGTGGTTATCGTCACCGCTGCCCGGACCGAGCAACGTATCCGCGACTCGATCCCGCACACCACCGTCATCACGGGCCGCGAAATCCGCGACTCCGGCGCGGTCGATCTGCCGACGCTGCTGCGGCGCGAGGCGGGCTTCGAGTTTTCGCAGACCGGCGGCAGCGGCACGACCAGCTCGACGTTTCTGCGCGGCGCCTCCACCAACCAGGTGCTGGTGCTGATCGACGGCGTGCGGGTCTCGAGCCTCACGACCGGCGCCACCGCGCTCGATCAGCTCATGCTCGACCAGATCGACAGGGTTGAAATCGTGCGCGGCAACGTCTCCAGCCTGTACGGCTCGGGCGCGATCGGAGGCGTGATCCAGGTCTTTACCCGGCAGGGCGGCGGCGAACCGCGCGCGACCGTGGACGTCGGTATCGGCCAGCGGGGAACGAATCGCGTTCATGCCGGCTTCGCCGGCGAGCGCGCCGACACGCGCTTCGCGGTCAACCTGTCGCATTACGCGACCGAAGGGTTCTCCGCGATCAAGCCCTCGGTTTCCCCGGTGGTGAATCCCGACCGCGACGGCTATCGCAACCTGTCCTTCTCGGCGAGCGTCGTGCATCGCTTCGCCGCCGACCACGAAGCAGGGCTTCAGTTCCTTTCCAGCGACGGGCGGGTCGATTTTGACAGCGCGTTCGCAGCGTCTGCGAACGACGTGCAGCAGGGGACGGCGAGGGTGCAGTCCTTTCGCCTGTATACGAACAACCGCCTCGCCGCGCGCTGGCTCTCGAAACTGGCGTACTCGGAAGGGCGTGACCAATTCGACAGCGAGACGAACGGCACGGTGACGAGCCGGACCCGCACCCGCAACGCGCAGGTTTCCTGGCAGAACGACATCCTGCTCGCCGCCGACGACACGGCAACCCTCGGGGTGGAAAAGCTGCAGCAGGGCGTGACCAGCACGACCGCCTACGCCGGGACCGAACGCGATGTCGGCGCCCTGTTTCTCGGCTACCAGGGACGCTTCGGTCGGCACGCGCTGCAGGTCAACGCCCGCAACGAGCATTATTCGGACTTTGGCACCGTACGCACCCACTTCGCCGGCTACGGCTACGATCTCACGCCGCAGTGGCGCCTGGTCGCCTCCAGCGCGCGCGCGTTCCGGGCCCCCACCTTCAACGAGCTCTTCTTTCCCTTCTTCGGCAATCCCGGCCTGCGCCCGGAACGCTCGCGGAGCGCCGAAGCGGGCGTGCAGTTCGCGGCGGGGCCTCACTTGGCGCGGGCGGTGGCGTTTCACTCGCGAATCCGCGATCTCATCAATCCGTTTCCGATCGTGAACGTGGACAGCGCCAGCATCGACGGCGTCGAACTCTCCTACCGCGGGAGCCTTGCCGGAGCCGACGTGCGGGCAACCCTGACGGTACAGGACCCCGTGCAGCAGACGGCGACGACGCAGCTTCAGCTTCTTCGCCGCTCCAGGACGTTCGGGAGCGTCGGCATCGCGCGGAATTTCGGCTTTTGGCGGCTCGGTGCGGACCTGCTCGCGAGCGCCCGGCGGTTTGACAATCACATCGTCACCTTTACCCGGACCGAGCTCGCACCGTATCAGGTCGTGAATCTCACCGCGTCCTACCGGTTCAGCGAAGCGCTGTTGCTGCTTGCGCGGCTGGACAACGCCTTCGACGAGAAATACGAACTCGCGCACGGTTTCAACACGCAGCCCCGGAATTTGAGCGTGACGCTGCGCTGCCAGTTCTGAGGCGGCGGCGCGCCGCGCGCGCTACACTTTGCGTCGCCCGGTTCGGGCGACCGTTCGAGGAGACAGTGCATGAACACATCGATTGCAATCCGGACGCCGGTTGCCCTTTTTGCGCTCGCGCTCCTGATGGCGGCGACGCGCTTTCACCATTTTGGTTCCGCGACGCTGCTGCCGGATGCCTCGCTGGCGGTCTTTCTGCTCGGCGGATTCCACGCCGCGCGGGCGCGCTGGTTTGTCCTTTTTCTCGCAGAGGCTGCCCTCATCGACCAGCTGGCGGTGTCCTGGGGAGGCGCGAGCGGCTGGTGCATCACGCCCGCCTACGCGTTCCTCGTTCCGGCCTACGGCGCGGCGTGGCTTGCGGGTGCTTGGGCAACATCGGGTTTCACGCCGGACGCGCGCGGGGCCGCGCGCGCCATCGTCGCATTCTCCGCGGGCGTGGCGGGATGGTTTGCGGTATCGAACGCCGGTTTCTTCCTCTTCTCGGGATATTTCGGCGGGATGAGCGCGCTCGAATATGGCACGCGGGTCGCGCGGTACCTGGGCGGCTACGCCGCGGCCGCGGCCGCGTACGTGTTGCTCGCGGCAGCGCTGCAGGGCCTGTGGCTTGTGGCGCGGCGCGCGCTCGGGCGCGCATGAACGCCGGCGCCCCGGAGCGCATCGTCTGTCTCACCGAGGAAACAACCGAGACCCTGTACCTCCTCGGCGAGGAAAGGCGCATCGTCGGGATCTCCGGCTATACGGTCCGTCCGCCGCGGGCGCGGCGCGAAAAACCGCGCGTGTCCGCCTTCACAAGCGCGAATTTCGAAAGGATCGAGGCGCTTCGTCCCGATCTGGTGATCGGATTTTCCGACATGCAGGCGGAGATCGCGCGCGCTCTCATCCAGCAGGGATTCAGCGTGCTCGTCTTCAATCAGCGCACCATTGACGGCATTTTCGCCATGATCTGCACGCTCTCGGCGGTCGTCGGGGCCGGCCGGCGCGGCGAGCTGCTCGTCGCGCGGCTGCGGGAGAACCTCGACTCGATCCGCGGCAGTGCGGCGCGTCTTCCCCGCAGACCGCGGGTGTATTTCGAGGAGTGGGACGAACCGATGATTTCCGGCATCGGCTGGGTTTCGGAGCTCGTGCAGCTCGCCGGCGGCGAAGACATCTTCCGAGAGCTCGCATCGGGCGCGAAAGCCGCCGAGCGCATCGTCGCGGACCCGATGGAGGTCGTACGGCGGAAACCTGACATCATCGCCGCCTCGTGGTGCGGCAGGAAGTTCCGTCCGGAGCGCGTGCGCGCTCGCCCGGGTTGGAACGAGATCCCGGCGGTGCGGGACGGCGAGCTCTACGAAATCAAGTCGGCAGAAATCCTGCAGCCGGGTCCCGCGGCGCTCACCGACGGGGTGCGCCGGCTCCATGAAATCTTCACGGCGTGGGCGTTTCGCGTGCCCGGCGCGACGGCGATTGCGTAAGCGGACTTTCCTCTCCTGGTCGAGCGGCAAGGACAGTGCCTGGGCGCTCCACGCCCTGCGCGCCGATCCGGACGTGGAGGTGTTGGGCCTGGTGTGCAGCGTGACCGAGGCATTCGATCGCGTGGCGATGCACGGCGTGCGGTGCTCGCTGGTGGAGGCGCAGGCGCGCGCGGCGGGCCTCCCTCTCCGCGTCGTTTCGCTTCCGTATCCGTGCCCGAACGAGCGCTACGAGGCGGCCATGCTGGACTTCGCCGCCGAGGCAACGGCGGGCGGTGCGTCGCATCTCGCGTTCGGCGACCTGTTCCTCGAGGATGTGCGGCGCTACCGTGAAGCGCTGTTCCGCCGCACGGGGCTCGAGCTCCTCTTCCCGCTCTGGGGGTGCGACACGCGCGCTTTGGCCGCGGAGATGACGGCGGCAGGATTGCGGGCCCGGATCACCTGCGTCGACCCCGCGCGCGTCCCCCGAGACTGGGCCGGCGCACTCTTCGACGCGGCGTTTGCGTCGGCGATGCCGCCGGGAATCGATCCTTGCGCCGAAAACGGCGAATTTCACACCTTCGCGTTCGATGGCCCGATGTTCTCGGGCCCGATCCGCGTGCGCACCGGAGAGGTGGTGGAACGCGACGGCTTCGTGTACGCCGATTTGCTTCCGGAATAGGAGCGCCGCCCGCGCGCGGGTGGTATCTTGCGCGCATGCTGAAGGACGCGGCACTTCCGCGGGAAGCCTGCGCGAGCGCGGCCTCGTGCGCATAGCGCTTGTCCGCCAACGCTACAACCCCTTCGGCGGCGCAGAGCGATTCGTAGAGCGCGCGCTGGAGGCGCTCGAGCGCGGCGGTGCCGAGGTCACGCTGATTGCGCGCGAATGGAGCGACGCGGGCGCCCGGCGCGTGCTCAAGGCGGATCCCCCTTACATCGGCAGCGTCTGGCGGGACGCGGGTTTTGCGCGCGCCGCGCGTGCGGCGTGGAGCCGTGAGGGCTTCGATCTGGTGCAATCGCACGAACGCATTCCCGGCTGCGACGTTTACCGCGCCGGCGACGGGGTGCACCGCCAGTGGCTGGCGTATCGGCTCCTGGGCGCTTCGCGGTTCGAGCGGTTGCGGGTGCGCGCAAATCCGTACCACTGCTACGTCTGCGAAGCCGAGCGCCGCATGTTCGAGCATCCGCGGCTGCGCGCGGTGATCTGCAACTCGCGCATGGTCAGGGAGGACATCCTGCGTCATTTTCGCGTTGCCGCGGAGAAGCTCCATGTGATCTATAACGGGATCGACCTGCAGTATTTCCATCCGGAGCGCCGGAGGGCGCTGCGCGCGGAGGCGCGTTCGGCGCTCGGATGCGGGCCGGAAGACACGCTGTTCGCCTTCGTGGGGTCCGGCTTCGAGCGCAAGGGCCTCGGTTGCGCGATCGACGCGCTCGCGTTGGCGGGCAACGCGTGCATGCGGCTCGCGGCGGCCGGCCGCGACCGGGCGGCAGCGCGGTTCGCCGCGCGCGCGCGCGCGGCCGGACTTGACGGCCGCGTGCGCCTGCTCGGCGGAGTGCAGGACGTTCGCCCGCTCTTTGCGGCCGCGGATTGCTTTATCCTTCCGACCCTTTACGACCCGTTCCCGAACGCCGCGCTCGAAGCGCTCGCGATGGGCGTGCCGGCGATCGTCAGCCGCCGCTGCGGCGCGGCCGAGCTGGTGCGCGAGGGCGAGAACGGCTGGATCTGCGAGCCGGATGATCCGGCCGGGCTGGCCGGGCTGCTGCGCACGGCGGCGGAGGCGGCGCGCGCCGAGCGCATGCTTCCGGCGGCGCGCTCCAGCGCCGAGCGGTTCGGAATCGACGCCATGGCGAAAACGCTCTCTGATCTCTATACGATGCTCGCTGCGCGCGCCGCATGATCGACGCCGGGACCACGAGTCGCGAGCTTTACCTGCGGTTGCTTTCCTACGTGCGGCCGCACGCGTCGGCATTCGGCGTCGCGGTGCTTTGCATGATCGCCGCGGCGGCGACCGAGCCGCTCTTTCCCGCGCTGATGAAGCCGCTGCTGGACGGCGGTTTCGCCGCGGGGCAGAAGCCGTCGCTGCCGCCGCTCCTGTTCGCCGGCGCGCTGGTGGGCATTTTCCTGCTGCGCGGCTTTCTCGGCCTGGTCTCGTCCTACTTTCTCGCCTGGGTCTCGAACCGGGTGGTCCTCGACCTGCGCGACGCGATGTTCGCGCGCCTGGTGCGCATGCCGACGCGGTTCTTCGACGATCACAGTTCGGGCGCGCTTCTGTCCAAGGTGGCGTACGACGTGAACGGGGTCACAGCGGCGGCGACGACCGTGCTCAGCGTCGCGGTCAAGGACTCGGTCGCCGTGCTGGCGCTGCTCGCGTGGCTGTTCTTTCTCAACTGGAAATTGACCCTGATCGCGATTGCGGCGGCGCCGCTGATCGCGCTCGCCGTGCGCCTGTTCTCGCGCCGGCTGCGCCGCATGGCGCGCGAGGCGCAGCATGCGATGGGCGACCTGGTTCACGTGCTCGAGGAAACCATCGAGTGCCACAAGGTCGTCAAGGTATTCGGGGGACATGAGTACGAGATGGGGCGCTTCGGACGCGCCAATCAACGGCTGCGCGGATTCAGCATGCGCCAGACGGTGCCCGCGGCCGCGACCGTGCCGATCACCCAGATCCTCGCTTCGACGGCGCTCGCCATCATCGTCTACATCGCGCTCGAGGACTCGCTTGCCAGCCGCACCACGGTGGGCGAGTTCGTGTCCTTTGTGACCGCGATGCTGATGCTGTTTGCGCCGCTCAAGCGCCTCACCGATGTCAATGCTCCGCTGCAGCGGGGCCTGGCGGCGGCCGAGAGCGTGTTCGGTCTCATCGACGCGCCGGTGGAGGAGGATCGCGGCACGGTGAGGCTCGAGCGCGCGCGCGGCGAGGTCCGCTATGAAAACGTGAGCTTCACCTATCCGACGCGCACCGAGGCGGCTCTTTCGGGCGTCACCCTCGCGGTCCGCCCGGGCGAGACCGTGGCGCTCGTGGGCCCCTCGGGCGGGGGCAAGACCACGCTGGTCAATCTGCTGCCGCGGTTTTATGCCCCGACGGCGGGGCGCATTCTTCTCGACGGTTACGACATTCAGGACCTCGGGCTGGAGAGCCTGCGCGGCAATGTCGCGCTCGTGTCGCAGGACGTGGTGCTCTTCAACGACACCATCCGGGCGAATATCGCCTACGGGAAATTGGGCGGGGTGAGCGAGCAGGAGGTGGTCGCTGCCGCCGAAGCGGCGCATGCGATCGAATTCATCCGCGAGACGCAGGATGGCCTGCAGACCCTCATCGGGGAAAACGGCCTGAGGCTCTCGGGCGGCCAGCGCCAGCGGCTCGCCATCGCCCGCGCCCTGCTCAAGAACGCGCCGGTGCTCATTCTTGACGAGGCCACCTCGGCGCTTGACTCCGAGTCGGAGCGGCTGGTGCAGTCGGCGCTGGAGGTCCTGATGCGCGGCCGCACGACGATCGTGATTGCGCACCGGCTCTCGACGATCGAGCGCGCGGACCGCATTGTCGTGCTGGAGCGCGGAAAGATCGCCGAAACGGGATCGCACGCCGAGCTGCTCGCGCGCGACGGGATTTACGCCAGGCTGCACCGCATCCAGTTCGCCACGCAGGCGGCCGGGCCGGCGCCGCCCCCGGGCAGCGCGAGAGCGGATCTCCTGCACGCGGATGGACCCGCCGCGCCCTGCGCGTGAAGCGGATCTCGATCGTTCACACCGAGTCGTCCCTCGGCTGGGGCGGGCAGGAGCTGCGGATTCTTTCCGAATCGCAGGGGCTCATCCGGCGCGGCCACGAGGCGAGAATCCTTTGTCCGCCCGGAGCGCGCATCCACGCCGAAGCGCCCGGCTGGGGCGTGCCGGCGGTGGCGCTGCCGATCGCCAGGAAGCGCCTTGCCGGCCTGCGAGCGCTGACCCGCTGGTTCCGTGAAAACCGATGCGACGTCGTGAACACCCATAGTTCGACCGACTCCTGGCTGACCGCGCTCTCGATCGCCGCGCTCGGACGTCCCGTTCCGATCGTGCGCACGCGCCACATCTCGGCCGCGGTGCCCAAGAACCCGCTTTCGCGCTGGCTCTACGAACGCGCCGCAACCCGGATCGTGACGACCGGGGAGGCGCTGAAGCGCAAGCTGGTCGAAGAAAACGGGTTCGCCGCCTCGCGCATCGAGTCGGTGCCGACCGGCGTCGATGCGGGTCGTTTCCGGCCGGGTGACCGCGTCGGGGCCCGGGCGAAACTGGGCCTGCCGGCGGAGCGGACCCTGATCGGCATCGTGGCGACGCTCAGGAGCTGGAAGGGGCACCGCTTTCTCGTCGACGCGATGCGGTTGCTGCCGGAGAGCATGCAGCTCGTCATCGTCGGCGACGGGCCGCAGCGCCAGGCGCTCGAGGAGCAGATCGAACGGCTCGCCCTGCGCGGACGCGTGCGAATGCCCGGAAACCAGGCCGACGTACTGCCCTGGTTGCGCGCGTTCGACATCTTCGCGCTGCCCTCGTACGCGAACGAGGGCGTGCCGCAGGCGCTCGTGCAGGCGATGCTTTGCGGCCTGCCCTGCGTCACGACCATGGCGGGAAGCATCGCGGAACTGGCCAGCGACGAGGCGACTGCGCTGGTCGTGCCGCCAAGGGACACGCGCGCGCTCGCCGAGGCAATCGCGCGGCTCGCCGAAAACGAGGGCTTGCGACGCGATCTGGGCGAGGCGGCGCGCCGGCATTGCGCGGAGAACTTCTCCTATGAGCGCATGCTGGATCGCATGGAGGCGCTCTACGGGGAGGTCGCAGGGCATGGATGAGGCCGTGCCGGTGCGCTCCATTCTCGCGATCGTGGTCTCGCGCATCGGCGATACGTTGCTCGCGACTCCTGCGCTGCGCGCGATCGCGGGCGCCTGGCCCGATGCGGAGCTGACCTGCCTCGGGCATCCCAAGCGGGTCGAGGTGCTGCAAAACCTGCCGTTCCTGAAGCGGGTCGGCGCGATCACGAAAACGCGTGCCCGGCTCCGCGGCAGGCTGCCGGGGCGCCGGCACGATCTTGCGTTCGTCTTCGGGCACGACCGGGCGCTGATCGAGTACGCCCTGCGCGTCGCCCGGCGCGTGGTGGCGTTTCGCCAGGCCGACGAGGCGCTCAATCGCCGCCTGTACAAGGCGGCCGAGCGGCCAGCCCACCAGGGCGGGCATGCCGTGCAGTACCAGTTGGCGCTGCTTGCCCCGCTCGGCATCGCGGCGCGCGGCCTTGCGCTGTCGTATCGCGTAAGCGAAGAGGAAGCGCGCTGGGCCGAGGGCGAGCTGCGAGCGCAGCGCATCGACGGCGCCGGGCCGCTCGTCGGACTGCAGATCGCGAGCTTTCCCACCAAGGGCTACCGCGACTGGCCGGTCGAAAGTTTCGTCGACCTGTGCCGCCGGATTCGGGCCCGTCATCCGCCGGCGCATTTCCTGATCTTCGGCGGCAAGCTGGAACGCGAGCGAACGACACGGCTCCACGGCCAGTTCCCGGAATGCTCGACTCTGTATGCCGGTCGCCTGACCCTGCGGCAAACGGCCGCGCTGATGGACCGACTGGACCTGTACATCGGCGTGGACACTGGACCCACGCACATCATGGGTGCGCTGCATCGCCCGATGGTGTCCCTTTACCATGGCCATTCACCGAGCTGGCTGCTCGCGCCGCTCGAGCATCCCTGCCTGTATGCCGTGGACCATCCGGACGCAGGGCCCGGGTGCAGTCCCGATGCGCCGATGGCGGCGATCACAGTGGACCGGGTCTGGGCGCGCGTGCTCGAAGCGCTCGAACGGCATTACACGCCATCGGGACGATGAAGGCGGCCTTCGTCACCACGAACCTCAAGGGGGGCGGCGCCGAAAAGGCCGTTCTCGGGATCGCAAGCGGCCTCGCCGCGCGCGGTCATGCGGTGCACGTCGTGCTCCTCGAGCGCTTGCTGGACCATGCGCCGCCCGCAGGCGTGACGCTGCACGCGCTCACCGCCGCGGGCACCGAGGCCGTGAAGGGATGGTTCGGCAAGCGTGCCGCCGCCTGGAGGCTGCGCCGCCTGTTCGGGAAGCTGGGCGCCATCGCGCCCTTCGATCTGGTCGTCTCCACTTTGCCCTATTGCGACGAAGTGGTCGCGCTGGCCGGTCTGAGGCCGGTGTGGTTTCGCATCGCCAACACGCTTTCGGCGGAAATCGGGCTGCTCGGGCGCGGCGACCGCGCAAAGGCGCAGCGCCGGCTCCTGCGCTATCGGCGGCTCTACGACGGCAGCAACCTGCTCGCGGTTTCCGACGGCGTCGCGCGCGATCTGAGCGAAACGCTCGGCTTTGCGCGAGCCAACATCGTGCGCATCTACAACGCGGTCGATGCCGCGGCGATTCGGACGCTCGCCGCCGAGCCCCAGCCGGCGCTGCCGCGCGAACCGTATCTCATTCACGTCGGACGCTTCGCTCCGCAAAAGCGCCACGACCTGTTGTTCGAGGCGCTGCGACGCTCGGAGCTGCCGCACCGGCTGGTGCTGCTCGCCAATCCCGCGCCCGCGCTCGAGCGACTGATCGTGGAAAAGGGGATTGCCGGACGCGTTACCATCGCCGGATTCCAGCGCAATCCGTATCCCTGGATCGCGCGCGCGGAGCTGCTCGTGCTGTGCTCGGATCATGAAGGCATGCCCAACGTGCTGGTCGAGGCGCTCGCCTGCGGGACACGCCTCGCGAGCACCGACTGTCCGTCCGGTCCGCGCGAGATCCTGGAGGGTGACCTGGCGCGTTATCTCGCGCCTTGCGGAGATGCCGCCGCACTGGCGCAGGTCATGCGTGCCGCGCTCGCCGCGCAGCGGCCTGCCGCGCAGCGCACCCTCGCTCGCTTCGCCCCCGAGGCCGTGCTCACGCAGTACGAGGCGCTGCCCGGGTTGTGGCGAAAAGGCTAGCGTGATGTGCGGCATTCTCGGTCTGATCGGAGCGGCCTGGCGCGACTCTGCGCCTGCCGCCCTCGCTACCATCGTGTCGCGCGGGCCCGACGCGCAGGCTACGCTCGATCTCGGCGAGGCGCTGCTTTGCCACGCGCGCCTCGCGGTGATCGATCTCGAGGGCGGGCGCCAGCCGATGGTCTCGCCCGACGGGCGCCACGCAATCGTGTTCAACGGCGAGATCTACAACTTCCAGGCGCTGCGCGCGGAACTCGAGCGCGCCGGGTACGCGTTCGCGACCCGATCCGACACCGAGGTGCTGCTGCACGGCTACGCGGCATGGGGAGCGTCGTTGCCTGGGCGCCTGGACGGCATGTTCGCTTTCGCGGTCTGGGACTCGCGCGAGCGGCGCCTGTTCGCGGCGCGCGATCGCATCGGCATCAAGCCGTTCTTCTATGCCGACACGCCCGGCGGCTTCGCGTTCGCCTCGACGCTGGCGCCGTTCTTCGCGCTGCAGGGATTTCCGCGCCGCGTGGACGCGGAGGCGCTGCGCGATTATCTCGCCTTCCAGACGGTGCTCGCGCCGCGCAGCGTCCTGGCAGACGTGCGCCAGCTTCCTCCCGCGAGCTGCTTGCTGCTGGATGCCGGCGCGCGGCGGCTGACGCTGCGCAGGTATTGGGAGATTCCGCCGCCGGGGACGGCGCCCGCGGATGCCGAGGAGCGGGTCGCCCGCGTCGATGCGGCGCTCCGCGAATCGGTGCGGCGCCAGTTGATTGCCGACGTGCCCTTGGGCGCGTTTCTCTCGGGAGGCATGGATAGCAGCCTGATGGTGCGCTACATGGCGCAGGCGGGCGCGCAGCCGTTGCGGACGTTCAACATCCGCTTTCGCGAGGAGGGCTTCGACGAGACGCCGCACGCGCAGGAAGTGGCGCGAGCGTTCGGGGCCGAGCACACCGTGATCGACGCGCCTGCGATTGACGGCGCGGCGCTCGTCGCATCGATCGGTGCGCTCGATCAACCCCTCGCCGACCCGGCGTATGTCACCACCGAGATGCTGTCGCGCTTGACCCGGGGTCGCGTTACCGTGGCGGTCAGCGGCGATGGCGGTGACGAGCTTTTTGCCGGGTACCCGCGCTTTCGCGAAATCGAAGCCGGTTTTCCCGATTCGCCGCTGAAGCGAATGACGCGCGTTCTGGTGCGCCGGGGCCTGCTCCCCGGCGCGCTGCTCCGGCGTGGCCTGGCCGGGCGCGAAATGCTGCTCTACCGGCACGTGGAACTCGGACCGTTCGATCCGTCGCGCAAGGGCTTGGGGAGGTTCCTCGCTCCGGATGCGCTCGCCGCCTGCCGCCCCGAGGCGACGTTGCAGGATTGGCTCGATCTCGCCTCCAGCTGGGGCGAGCCGATCGGCACCGCCGCCTTGATGCGCGCCGACCTCTGGACGTACCTCTCGGAGGATTGCCTGGTCAAGACCGACCGCGCGAGCATGGCGCACGGGCTGGAGGTGCGCGTGCCATTTCTCGGCAACCCGGTTCTCGACCTCGTCCTGGGCTGGCCCGCCGAAGTGCATTTCGATCGCGCGGGCGGCAAGGCGCTGCTGCGCGCGATCGCGCGGCGCGCCCTGCCGGTGTCGGCGTGGGATCGTCCCAAGCACGGCTTTTCGGTCCCGGTGCGCCAGTTCTTCAACGGAGCGTGGCGCGAGGTCGCGCAGGAGCACTTCTCGCGCGCGGCCGAGATCGCGCCGTTTCTGAACGCCGCCGCCGTGCAGCGGCTGTGGGAGGGCGCGCGGGCCGGCCGCGCCTCGAGACGCCTGGCCTATACAATGCTCGTCCTTCTCCTGTGGCTGGATCGCCACCGCGTGGCATTCGGCTGAAGGTGCGTTCATGCTGAGAAAGGGCGGCAGGACCGAAAGGCGGCTGAAGAAACTCTTCCAGCGGGTGCACCGGCCGGAGTGGCAGGAGGTCGCTGGCATCGCGCTGCCGCTCAAGCATCCGCTGATCACGCCGCCGATCCGGCGCGACATCTATTTCGGCGATTACGAGCGCAAGGAGCTCGACGTGATCGAACGCCGCCTGCAACGCGGGGACACGGTGATGGAAATCGGAGCCGGGATCGGATTCCTGTCGGCTTTTTGCGCCAAGGTCGTCGGCAGCGAGCGGGTGCACGCTTACGAAGCCAATCCGGCGCTGCTTCCGCTGATCGGCGAAGTGCACGCGCGGAACGGCGTGCGGCCGCAGGTGGTTCATGCGCTTCTCGGCGAGGGCGACGGCGAGCGCGACTTCTTCGTCGAGCGCGATTACTGGGCCTCTTCGCTGATTCGCCGTTCGCCCGGGGCCCGCTGCGTGCGGATCCGGCAGATCGACGTCAACGCCGAGCTGCGCCGCGTTGCACCGAGCTTCCTGATCGTCGACGTCGAGGGCGGCGAACTCGAGCTGCTGCGCCACGCGGACCTGTCCGCGGTGTCCAAGTTGTGCCTCGAGGTCCACCCCGACGTGCTCGGGAACGCGGGCGCGAGCGAGCTCCTCGCCGCTCTGATCGCGGCCGGATTCGCGCTCGATTTTTCTCTGATGCGCAAGAACGTGTTCTACTTTTACCGCGAGGCGCCGGCTGCAAGGCCGGGCTGAGGCCGCATGTTCCCCGCCGACGCAGCGTCCCCGCCTCTCAGCCTCATCGTGCCGGTCTACAACGTGGCGCCGTTCCTGCGGCGGTTTCTCGAAAGCCTCGACACGCTCGATCCCGGGACCGCGGAAATCGTCGTCATCGACGACGGCAGCACCGACGAGTGCCCGCGGCTGCTCGCCGAATTCGCCCGCGGCCGCTCGCACGTGCGGATCGTGCGGCAGCAAAACGCCGGCCTGTCGGCGGCGCGCAATACGGGGCTCGCGCTGGCGCGCGGCCGCTACGTCGCGTTCGCCGACTCGGACGACTGGTTCGATCGCGGCTACTACGAGCGGCTGCTCGGCCTGTGCCTGGAGCATGCGCTCGACATGGCGGTGGGCAACGCGATGTACCACTTCGAGGGCCGCCGCCCGGATCATCCGGTGTTCGACGATTCCCCGCCCGCTGGCGTGATTCGCGGTGCGGACTTCCTTCGCGCGCGGCTGCGCGAGCGCAGCTTTCTGCACATGGTCTGGATGCATGTCTACCGGCGCGACCTGATCGAGTCCCGGGGAATGCGCTTCGTCGCGCCGTTCATTCACGAGGACGTTCCGTGGACCACGCGCATGCTGCTGCTCGCCGAGCGGCTGATGTACGACCCGACTCCCGGCTATCACTACCGCAAGCGCGTGCGCCGCTTCGATCCGGCGGAAAACGACCGTCGCCTGCTGCGGGTGATCGAAAGCTCCCTGTACAACGCGCGCGACCTGGACGCGCTCGCCGGCGGTCTCGGCGACGACCCGGAACTGCAGCGGCTTCTGCGCTGGCAACTCGTGGACGGGGCGCTGTCGATCTTTCACAAGCTCGCCAAGTTCCACTCCGCCGAAGCGCGCCGCGAATGCCAGCGCCGCCTGCGGCGCGAAAAGCTGCACGCCCTGCTGTGGCGCAATGCGATCGAACTGCGGCAGAAACGGCGCATCGCGCGCAATTACCTCATGGCGCTCGCGTCGCTTTGAGTGACTGCAGGTGGCGTCGGTCTGCTATCAGGTCAATTTGCAGCGCGGCTTTGGCGGGGGCGAGCTCTACACCGCATTTTTCGGCCGCGCGCTGGAAGCGCTCGGCGTGCGCTCCGTGCTGTTCGGCCATCCCGATGCGCTGTATTGGGGGCGACATCTGCCCGCCGGAACGCAGGTCATCCCGGTCGAGCGGGTCGAGGCGATCGGCCGTCACCTGCCGCATCGTTCGAGCTGGCTGGCCTTTCACACGCCTGCTCCCGAGGCCGAGGTCGCGCCCCTGCGGAGCGCTGGACATCGCCTGACCGCTTTCGTGCATATGCCGCTGTACGGTCGCGATCCTGCGCCGCTCCGGGCGTACGAGGTGCTGTTCGCCGTCTCCGGCCACGTGCTTGCCAGCCTGCGCGCTGCCGGAATGACGAACGTTTATCCCGACCCGCTGTACGGCGTAGCGCACCTGGAGGGGAGGGGCGAGGAAGATTCGCCCCTGCGTGCCGCGAGTCCATACGACTGGGACCGGCGCAAACTGCGCGATCGCCTCTTCGGCATCGGTTACCACCTGTACGATCATCATCGCAAGCGTCCGGCCTATGCGCGCCTGCCGGGAATCGTGCTCGGCATCGTTTCGCGCCTGACGCCGATCAAGCAATTTCCGCTCCTGTTCCGCATCCTGGTGCCGGTGCTGGCGCGTCACCCGCAGTTCCGCGTCGAAATCTTCGGCGCCGGGGGCTACGCCTCGGTGCGCGACCTGCGGCGTGCACTTGCTCCACTGCGCGATCGGGCGCGGTTCTGGGGCGCACAGGCGCACGTCGGCGCGGTCTATCGCCGGCTCGACTACCTGATGACCGGCCTGCCGGAAAAGGAGGCGCTGGGACTCAACGTGCTCGAGGCACAGGCCTGCGGCTGCCCGGTGCTTGCGGTGGACGCGCCGCCGTTCACCGAGACCGTCGCGCCGGGGATCACCGGACTGCTCTATCCCGATCCGCGCGGCGACCGGGGCGCCGGCTTCGAGCGCCTGCTCGCGCGTCTCGCGTCGGCGCCGTTTCGCATCGACCGCGCGGCCGCGGCGAGCCACCTGGCGCGCTTTACGCCAGAGGCATTTCGCGCCCGCGTCGCGACGCTGCTTTCGTGGCTCGACAACCGCGGCCTGCTCCCGGAGAGCGCGCCGGAATGAGGTTGATCGTCAACTTCCGCAAACCGTTCGCGCCACTGGAAGAAGCTTTGCAGGACGCTGGCTGCACTTTGGCGCGCGATGTGTGGCGCGCCGACGAAGCGCGCCGCCTCGGGGCCGAGGCCTGTTTGCTCGACTTCTGCGACGCCGCGCGATGCCTTCGCCAGGCGTGGCGGCTTGCGCGCTCGTTTCGGCCGCTGGGAGTCGCGCTCGCCGGCGTCGACCGCGACGCTCCGTGGCACAAGGGCGTACGACGGCCCAGGCTCTGGCTCATGGCGAGGCTCCGCATGCTCGATCTCTACGCGTCGCATTCGCTGCAGGGAGCCGCCCGCTACGCCGAGCGCGTGCTTTACCTTCCGAACGCGGCCCGGATCTCGGCCTACAATCTGGGTCAGCGGTCGCTGGAGTCGCTTCGCATCGCGGCGTCCTACGAATACGACGCGTCGTTCATCGGCAACCTGGAGGCGGCGCGGTATCCGGAGCATCGCGCGCGCGTGGCCTTCCTGAACGCCTTGCGCGACCGGCTGGCCGGCGCGTCGATACGGCTCGCATTGTTCGAATCCTCCGGCATGAGCACGGCGGAGCAGGTACGCGTGATCCAGTCGAGCCGGATCAATCTTGGCGCGGGCGCCGCGGCCGACGACGCGGGGGAGCGCAGCTGGGGCTTGCCCGAGCGCTGCTACGGCGTGCCGGCCTGCGGCGGATTTCTGCTGAGCGATGCGCGGCGCCACGCGGCCGACGATTTCGTTCCGGGCAGGGAATGGGTCGAATACGCCGACCTGGAGGACTGCGTGGCCAGGATTCGTTACTACCTTGCGCACTTCGACGAGGCGCGCGCCGTCGCGGAAGCGGCGCATGCGCGCGTCATCGCTCAGCACACCTATGCCGAACGCGCAAGCCGGCTGATGGTCGCGCTGCGCGATCTGCGCGTCCAAGGCGCGGCGAACGGGAAGGCGCGTCAGAAATGACTGCCTGCGCAATCTGCGGCAACGACCGGGCGAATCGCCTGCATTACCCGCGCGAGATGATGTTCGGCATGGATGAGGCATTCGAGTATCTGGAGTGCGGGCGATGCGGCTGCCTGCAGATCACGCGCGTGCCCGAGGATCTTGCACGCTACTACCCGCGGGACTACTACTCCTACAAGCCGCCCAAGGAGAAACACCAGGCCGGTCTCGTGTTCCGTCTTCGCGCCGCCCGGGCCCGCGCATTTCTCGGTGAACGTACCCTCCCCGGTTCCCTGCTTGCCTTGCTGTCGAAGCGCGCGGAACATTTCGACTGGCTGGCACGCGGCCGCGTGCGCCTGGACTCCGCGATCGTCGACATCGGTTGCGGGACTGGCGGCCTGCTGCTCAAGCTGCACCGCGAGGGATTCCGCAACCTGCTCGGGGTGGATCCTTTCATCGAGCGCGACATCGATTACGGGAACGGCGTCCGCGTGCTCAGGAAGCGCCTCGAAGAGATTCGCCAGTCATTCGATTTCGTGATGCTGCATCACTCTTTCGAGCACATGCCCGACTGCCTGGGCAGCCTGCGCCAGCTGCGGCGCATCGTGCGCGAGGAAGGGACGCTTCTGCTGCGGATCCCGGTCGCCGACTCGTACGCGCGGCGCAAGTACGGCGTGCACTGGGCGGCGTGGGATGCGCCGCGGCATCTTTACCTGCACACGGTGAAAAGCCTGCATCTCGCGGCGTCCGCGACCGGGTTCGAGGTCCGCGAGGTGACGTACGACTCGACCAAGTCGCAGTTCGTCGGCAGCGAGCTTTATCTGCGCGGAATCCCTGCGCAACAGGGGGAGCCCTACCAGTTCGGCAAGCCGAAATCAGCCTTCACGCGAGAGGAGTGGAACCGTTTCCTGCGTGCCGCGGGCGAACTCAACGCGCTGCGCGACGGCGACACCGCGTGCTTTTACCTCAGGCCGCGATGAGTCCGGCCGAGGCCGCGCCGCGCATCCTGGTGATCCGCCGTGACAACATCGGGGATCTCGTTTGCACGACGCCGCTGATCCGCTCGCTGCGCGCGCAGCTTCCGCGGGCGCGGATCGCGGCGCTCGCGACGCGCTACAACGCGCCTGCGCTGGCCGGGAACCCGGACCTCGACGCGGTGTATGCCTACACAAAGGCGAAGCACCGCGCGCACGGCGAGAGCGTGTTTGCGGTATACGCGCGCCGCGTCCGGCTCGTATTTGAATTGCGGCGCGAGCACTTCGACTGGGCGCTGCTGCCGGGCGGTCCTCATGCGAGCGCGCTTTGGTTTGCGCGCTGGATTGGCGCCCGGCGCACGCTGGTGCGCGGCGCGGCAGACGCCGCCGCCGGTGCGCACGAAGTCGAGCAGTGCTGCAATCTGCTGGTGCGCATGGGGCTGCGCTACGAGGCGCCGTCGCTGAGGGTGGTTGCCGATCCGCTCGAAGTCGCGGCGCTCGGCTCGAGGATCGCGGCGCACTGGGGGGCTCGCCCGCGCAGGCTGGTCGGTCTGCATCTCAGCGCCCGCAAGCCCTCGCAACGCTGGGCCGGCGCGAATTTCGCCGAGGTCGCGAGGGCGCTGCACCGGGAAACGGGCGCTTCGATTCTGCTCCTGTGGGCGCCCGGACAAAGCGACGACCGCCTGCATCCGGGCGATGACGACAAGGCGCAGGCGGTGCTGGCGGCCACGACCGGAGCGCCCGTGCTGCCGGTTGCCACGCAACGCCTCGAGGGGTTGATCGCGGCGCTCGCGCAGTGCGACCAGATCGTGTGCTGCGACGGCGGGGCGATGCATCTCGCGGCGGCGCTCGGGAAACCGATCGTGTGCCTGTTCGGGCATTCGGATGCGTCCCGCTGGCGTCCCTGGGGCGTTCCCCACGAGCTTCTGCAGCGGGGCACGCGCGACGTCGCCGACATCGCACCGGGCGACGCGATCGCGGCTTACGCGCGGCTGCTCGACCGCCTCGCGGTGCCGGCTCAGGCGGAGCTTCCGTCCGCGTAGCGCCGGAGCGGCGCAATGCCTCATGTTATCGTCCGCTCCCATGGTCGAGGATGCCGTTCCGCTCCAGGCGCTGCGCAGCGTGCTCGTCATCAAGCTGCGCCACCATGGCGACGTTCTTCTGTCCTCGCCGGTGTTTTCCGCCCTCAAGCGCGGGGCGCCCCAGGCCGGGATCGATGCGCTCGTGTACGCCGATACGGCGGCGATGCTGACCGGGCATCCCTCCATCAGCCGGGTGCACTGCATCGACCGCGCGTGGAAAGACATGGGGGCGATGGCGCGAATCCGGGCCGAATGGCGCGTCTTCGCCGAGCTGCGCGCCCGGCGCTACGATCTGGTGCTGCATCTCACCGAACATTGGCGCGGGGCGTGGCTCGCGCGCGCGCTGGGCCCGCGCTGGGCAGTCGCCCCCGTGGTCGCGGGCCGCGGCCGGCTCTGGCGGCGGAGTTTCACGCATTTCGTTTCCGAACCGCGGGCCGGCGGCCGGCACGTCGTCGAGCGCAACCTGGACTCTCTGCGCCGCATCGGCATCTATCCCGGGGTCGAGGAGCGCGCGCTGACGCTGATCCCGGGCGCGGCGGCCGAAGAAAGGATCGCGGCGCTTCTCTCCGGCAAGGGACTTCTGCGCGAGCGATACGTGCACGTGCACCCGTCCTCGCGCTGGAGCTTCAAGTGCTGGCCGGCCGAGAAAATGGCCGCGCTGATCGATCGCCTGCACGTCGAGGGATGGCCGGTTGTCCTGACGGCCGCCCCCGATCCCGCGGAAACCAGAATGATCGACGACATTCTGCGGCGCGTTGCGCGGCCTGTTGCGGCGAACTTTTCCGGACAGCTTTCGCTGAAGGAACTCGCGGCGCTCGCGGCCGGGGCGCGGCTCTTCGTCGGCGTGGATTCGGCTCCGATGCATATCGCCGCGGCCGTGGGCACCCC
>Ga0209640_10001228_pt1 | contig 21398 bp, 21 predicted proteins | sample RifCSP10_1_FD_184018 | JGI IMG/M metagenome (GOLD analysis project Ga0209640, IMG submission 184018) | Soil microbial communities from Rifle, Colorado - Rifle CSP2_sed 10_1 (SPAdes) (version 2) | ecosystem: Environmental > Terrestrial > Deep subsurface > Rock core/Sediment | place: Rifle...
GTCCATTTTATTTGATCAACTGTTGCTTAAATTCACTACTAACTTTTTTAAAAACTCTTGTCTTATTTTCAATACTATGTAGTATTGTAATTAATTTTTGCTTTTGTTTTTTATCACTTTGTTTCATTAATTCTTCTAATAAAAGTTCTGGCCAAAACGAAAGTGAATACCTTCTTTTGTAATTATACCAACTGTTTGGATCATATAATTCTTCGTCGGTGTGCTTGTAAATTTTCTTTTTGTCTGTTGTTCTTGAAACTGCAATTTTAAATCCGTCACCTGAAATATTAAGCCAGGTGTTAACTCTCGCGATTGTTACTGGGCTTACTTTTAAAAGACTTTTAATGCTTTCGTAATTTTGACCTTCTATTAAAAGTCTGGCTATTTCTAGTCTTTTAGCAACCATTTCAAGCTCTTGTGGAGAAAGTAAATCTGTAAGTAATTTTGCTGCCTCCCGATCATTTTTTAAAGAAGTTAACGCTTTACAAAAAGTAATAATCAGCTCTTGTCGTTTTAATTTGGATAATTTTGAAATTCTGCTAAATTTAGCCACTCGTTGTAATTATAATACTATGTATTATTATAATTGTAGCATATCAAATCTAATATCCTTAGGTTCCTTATTCGGCGTCGGATCCATAGCTAATTTTCCTTTGCTGTAAAATTACCAGTTTTAACCATTTGAGTAATGAAACTGAGTCTTTCAATTGATTGACCAGTAAGTGGCACGGCTTTTGAATAAATTTGTCCTTCCAAGTCTACATTGGCTTCTGGGATAGTCTCATCTGTATAGCCTTCAAAAAACCCCCCAAAAAAGTCAGTCTTAAATTCGCCGGCTACAAATGTAGCTCGCCATTCTTGAAATTCTATGGCATTCCCTAAATTTGATATGAAAATATTTATAGCAGGAGTTAAATAATAACCAGTTTCTTCTGAAAGTTTACCGCCTGTTTTTACAAATCTAATTTCTGGTTTATAAGGATTTTGGGGTGTAATTTCAAATGCCATCCATTTCTCTTCTGGATTTGGCGTAACAACATCTTTAACACTGGCTTTATCTGCTGGCATACAATATTCAACGAAATCTTCGTCTATGGCGTACAAATAAACGCTATCAGAATTAAATAAGGAAGCTTGGTCATTATTTCGGTCAATATAAAATCTGAAGGAATTAAATCCTAAATCTTCTTTTGCGTATTTTGCTAGTATTTTATGCCAAACTTCGTATTGAGATTTGATTATTTCCTGTTCGACCGTTGGTTCGTGTTGTTCAGGAGTCGGATCCATTTGCGGTTTTAGAGACTTACGATTCGATAACGTTGCCTCTGCGGGCAAGTTTTGCCAGGGATTGAATTCTTCTTAGCGTTGATCTTGTTAAATTTTGTACCTGATCGGTCCGATCTGCCACGTCGGAAGAACGTAAATTTTGAATGGATTCATTATCTTTGGGGATTTCTTTTAACTGGCGGGCTGTTTCCCATTTGGTAAATTCAAATCCTTTACCAAGACTTGAGATTCCGACTGTTAAGCATTTTACCAAATATTCCGTTCTTAATTCCGTTTCTTTTAAAACCTGGCGGTCTTTTACAACACGAAGCTGGCGGGATAATCTGGCAAAATCCGGTGTATAAGGATCGGATGGATTGATAATAATTAATAGCCACTTTTCCCTGTCTTCGCTTTTAAACAAATTCGACAACCCTTTATCCTCGCCAAAAAACTCGTCTATGATATGGGTCAATCTGTCAACAGATATTTCATCAACTTTAAGAAGTGATTTTTGGTCATTCTCTCTGTCAATTTTAAATTCGTATGTGAATTCAAAAATGTCGTCAGTATCCGGAGTTGGACTACCTCTTTGTTCCAGTACCTCATTCCATAGGTTAAAAATTATCTGTGTTTTAGGACTTGCCTTTTGTTTTGAAATTATCATTTTTTATATTAAATATCGAGATTTGCAAGTTGGGCCCACCAAATCTTAGCACTCGCCTTTTCACTATTATTTTGAGCTTGCGGGAAACAAGCTTTCTTATTCATAGACGGCTCGTGCTACGATTTTTGGCGGACTTCGCTCGCTGCTAAATTTTAAATATCAAGGTTAGCGAGCTGCGCATTACTTTGAATAAATCTTTTTCTTGGAGGCACATCTTCGCCCATTAACATGTTAAATACCTCGTCTGCTTTGGCTGCGTCTTCAACTTTTACCTGTTTGATGAATCGGTTTTGGGGATTCATTGTTGTGTCCCAAAGTTGTTCCGCATTCATTTCCCCAAGACCTTTATATCGTTGAACATTAACGGGTTTACCGTTAAGTTTTTTGACTTCCTCATTCATTTGCAAGTCTGAATATGCATAGTTAATTTCGTTTCTGGATTGAATTTTAAACAACGGGGGCTGGGCTATATATAGGTATCCTTTTTCGATAACTTGAGGCAGATATCTGAAGAAAAACGTCAGCAAAAGAGTGCGGATGTGTTCACCGTCAACGTCAGCGTCGGTCATGATAAATATTCTGTGGTATCTGATTTTATCGATGTTGAACGTATCACCTATTCCGGTTCCCAGGGCGATTATTAAAATCTTAATTTCCTCAAATTCTAAAATTTTATCGAGTCTTGCGCGTTCAGTATTTAAAATTTTTCCTCTAAGCGGCAAAATTGCCTGGAATTTTCGGTCCCTGCCCTGCTTTGCCGTTCCTCCTGCTGATTCACCTTCGACTAAATAAAGTTCTGATTGAGCAGGATCTCTTTCCTGGCAATCGGTTAGTTTTCCCGGTAAAGCAGCTCCTTCCAACGCACCTTTTCGAAGCACCGCATCTTTTGCGGCTCTGGCCGCCATTCTGGCTTTGGATGCTAAGGATATTTTTTCAATTATTCTTCTGGCTTCTGCGGGATTCTCGCCGAAATAAAAGTCCAACCCTTCTCTTAAAATTTGATTTACGATCGGCTGGACTTCGGCATTTCCGAGTTTGCCTTTCGTTTGACCTTCAAATTGCAGATTCTCGGAATTCATCTTAACCGCAATAACTGCAGTTAAACCTTCGCGCATATCATCACCCGTAAAATTTTCCTCATTCTCCTTTAAATATCCCTGCTTTCGCGCATAGTCGTTTACGGACCTTGTAAGCGCAGTTCTGAATCCGGCCAGGTGGGTTCCGCCTTCGTGGGTATTGATAACATTAACAAAGCTTTCGACGGTTTCGGCGAACCCGTCATTATATTGTATGGCAGTTTCCACCCCAACCCCGTCAATGTCTTTTTTGAAATAAAACGGCGGATCATTAACCGGCTTTTTGTTTTTGTTGAGGTGGCGAACCAGCGATTCGACTCCTCCATCAAAGTAAAAATGGAGTTGCCTGCCGCTTCTTTTATCTAAAATATGGAAATATAGCCCGGCAACTAAGTAAGCTCTCTCTTTAATTTGCTTGAGGATTTGATTTAAATCAACGGAGATCGTTGAGAAAATTGACTTGTCAGCTAAAAAGGTAGTAGTCGTTCCTGTTTTTTGGGAAAAATTGTCTAAAAACGGTTCGTTTTTAAGGTAATCAATTTTAATTTTGGAGCCGTCTTTTACTTCAATTACTTCGGTTGTCGGTTTTCCTCTTTTGTATTCCTGGCCCCATATTTTACCATCTCTTTTGACAATTACTTGATTATATTCTGAAAGAGCGTTAACTGCGCTGGCTCCGACACCGTGCAGACCACCGGAAACTTTATAGGCGCCTTGTCCGAATTTTCCGCCGGCGTGCAGAACCGTCATTGCTACTTCAAGCGTTGATTTTTTGGCAACCGGGTGTTTTTCCACCGGAATTCCCCGGCCGTCGTCGGTAACGGTTATTCTCTCATCTTCCCAAATTACAATCCAAACATTTTTAGCGTAGCCCGCTAATGATTCATCGATTGAGTTATCAACAATCTCCGTTAAAAGGTGATGAAGTCCGAATATGTCGGTTGAACCGATATACATACCTGGCCGGCGTCTAACCGGTTCAAGTCCTTCCAGGACTTGGATGTGTTTTGCTGAATATGTTGTGTCTGCCATCGTGTTAACTTGGATACCTTTCTAGCAAGGAGTGATAAATAGCAAGTTTATCATTATGCACCAAAAAACCCTATCTATTAGGGCGAATTTATTTTAGCACAGAATAGATTCAACTACAAGGTTAAAATGCCTATTTTTCAGGTTGTGAAAGTTTTGGAAGGCTGATAAAAAGAACGTCAAGGGCAAGTTGTTTATTAATATTGTAATTAAGATTATTTTTAGTTTTTTGGATTAAATCTATTGCAGTCGTTATTTCCTCAAATTTTAAATTTTTGAGTTGGGATTTAGGAATTTGTTGGCTTTTCCCCGCTTCAATTTTCGCAAGCATGACGTCACGCCAGAAAGCGAACAGATCAAACAAAACTGAGTCAATATTCGGGGCTAATTCCTGGGAAAGTGATAATCTTGCAGGTGTATCAAGCGTCAGCAACTCCTTGATTCTTTTTTGGTTAGTAACTTCCAGTTCATTTCCCAAAAATATTTGAAGGCATCTGGATTGTATTGTCGGCAATAGCCTGTTTGGGTTTGAGGTTTCTAAAATGATAAGTGAGGATATTGGTTCCTCGAGAGTTTTAAGAAGAGCATTTTGAGCTTCTTGGGTTAAATTGTGAGAATTATTAATAATTGCGATTTTAATTTTCTGCTGGTAAGGTTTAAGACTTAGGAAATTTTTTAAATTGCGAATCTGGTCAATTCCGATCGATTTTTCCCCGTTAATAATTTCCAGATCAGGATTGTTTTGGAATTTAACCTTGAACTGGGAATTAACCAGTTTGAAAATATGTTCTTCTCTTTTTTCTTTTGTAGCACCATATATAAGGTAGGCGTGGTGGATTATCATAACAAGTGACCCATCGACAAGCTCGGGGTAAGCAAGTGAGAAGTAAAATGCTTTGTTTAAAAACTATTCACTAATCACTGCGCACTGATCACCTTTCGTCATAATTCTATCACCATTAACCACGTTCGTGTAAACCGAACGTGGTTGACAATCTAAATCAGCTCCCCATATGATTAATTAGAGGGGCTTAATTAAATACCCTGATTTATTATCTGTCCAAATGGCAACAGCACAAAAAAGCGCAAAATCGGTTGACGACATCTTGTTTGAAAAGGGACTTCTAACTTCCGATCAATTCTCTACAGTAAAAGTTGAAGCAAACAGTACTGGTCAACCGGTTGAGAAAATTTTGATGGACCAGGGAATCGTTTCGGAAGAAGAAATCGGCAAAGCCAGAGCACAGCACTTAAGGCTCCCTTTTATAACCGTTGCTGACAAAATAATTTCGTCTGATGCCTTAACTTTAGTTCCCGAAGCGGTTGCAAAACGCTACAACTTGATCCCGTTTGAGAAAGATGAAAGTTCTCTGTCGGTTGCTATGGTTGATCCCCAGGATGTCCAGGTTCTGGAGTTTGTCGAACAAAAAACCGGGCTTAAAATTAAACCCCACGTCGGCATTTCCACGGATATTCAAAGAGCAATAACCGAACAATACGCCCAAAGCCTATCAACTGAAGTTACAGCGGCTTTAAAAGAAGCCGGTGCTTCAACCGGTCAGGTCGTTGACGAAACGGTTAAACAGGCAGAATTAGATGCCCAGGTAATTCGGGAAGCACCCGTTGCCAAAATAGTTTCCCAGCTTTTGGAATATGGAATCAAGTCTAAAGCTTCAGATGTTCATATCGAAGCCCTGGAAGGGAAAACCAGAGTCCGTTACAGACTTGACGGAATATTACACGAAAAATTGATTTTGCCTCAAAAAGTTCACGATGCCGTCGTTTCGAGGATTAAGATTTTATCAGGAATGAAAATTGACGAGAAACGTGTTCCTCAGGACGGTAGGTTTAACTTTACTATCGGTTCAGAATCGGTAGACCTGCGGGTTTCTTCTCTGCCGACCGTACACGGCGAGAAAATTGTTATGCGGCTTTTGAAAAAATCCGGCGGAGTTCCGACAATGGCCGACTTGGGGCTTAGAGGTACGGCTTTGAAAAATCTCGAATCTAATATATTAAGGCCTCACGGAATTATCTTAATTACCGGTCCGACCGGATCAGGTAAAACGACGACTTTGTACTCGATATTGACCAAAATTAACTCAGTTCGGGTTAATATTGTTACTTTGGAAGATCCGGTAGAGTATCAGATGGGTGGAATTAATCAGGTTCAAATCAACCCCGCTGCAGGATTGACGTTCGCTTCCGGTTTAAGGTCATTTTTAAGACAGGACCCAAACATTATCATGGTTGGAGAGATTCGTGACGTTGAAACAGCCGACTTGGCTATTCAGGCATCCCTGACCGGCCACTTGGTTTTTTCAACCCTGCACACCAATAATTCTGCAGGTGCTCTCCCCCGTTTGCTGGACATGGGCGCTGAACCGTTCTTAATTGCATCAACAGTAACTTCTATCGTCGCTCAGCGTGTAGTGAGAAAAATTTGTGAGAATTGCAAGGAAACCTATGAACCCGTCAAGGAAGTCGAAGAGGATATTAAGAAAGTACTGGGCGAACTTTATAAAAGCGGTTTGAAAAAATTGCAGTTATTCAGAGGGAAAGGCTGTGAGGAATGTAACAGTTCCGGCTATACCGGCAGGATTGGGATTTTTGAAGTATTAGTCGTATCCGAAAAAATTGGGAGACTGGTAATGGAGCACGGTACCAGCCAACAGGTTGAGCAACAATCAGTAATTGACGGTATGGTAACCTTAAAACAGGACGGTTATTTAAAAGCGGTTGAAGGAATAACTACAATTGAAGAAGTACTCAGAGTTGCTCAGGAATAAATTTGATTATAGATAACAGATTATAGACGACTATTAAGAATATTAAATACGATCTATAACCCAAAATCTAAAATCTATAAACTAACTTATGAATATTTCAGATTATTTAGAAACCGTTATCAAGAAAAACGCTTCTGACTTGCATCTTGTCGTCGGTAACAAACCAAACTTAAGAATTGACGGCAAGTTAGTTCCCTACCCAAATTCTGAAGTTTTAAATGAGGAAGAAGCGGAAAAGTTAGTTTTCGAGTTAGTTTCGGCCGAGCAGAAAGAATTACTGTTGGTTAATAAAGAAATAGATTTCTCTTTTGCTTTGGGGGATATAGCCCGTTTCAGGGTAAACGCTTATTACCAAAAAGGTTACCTTGCCTGTGCACTCCGTTTAATTCCGATTAAAGTTAGGGATGTTGAGGAATTAAACATGCCGAAGGTTTGTCATCAATTCGCAGGTTTGCAGCAGGGTTTTATATTGGTAACCGGTCCTACAGGTCACGGTAAATCAACAACCATTGCAGCGATAATCAACGAGGTTAATCAATTAAGGCCGGTGCACATATTAACAATTGAAGATCCGATTGAATACGTCTATCCAACCGGAAAAGCAATAATTTCCCAAAGAGAGCTGCATTTAGATACCCATTCCTGGGAAATAGCACTAAGAAGTGCTCTGCGTGAAGATCCGGACGTTGTATTAATCGGAGAGATGAGGGATTACGAAACGATAGCTTCTGCAATTACGATTGCCGAAACCGGACACTTGGTTTTTGCTACTCTGCACACAAATTCTGCCGCACAAACGATCGATCGTATTGTTGACGTATTCCCTGAACACCAGCAAGACCAAATCAGACTGCAATTGTCTAACTCTATAGCCGGAGTAATTTCCCAACGCTTAGTCCCGGCCATTGAAGGCGGAAGGTATCCTGCTGTTGAGATTTTGCTGGCTAACTCGGCGGTTAAAACTGTTATCAGGGAAGGTAAGACGCATCAAATTGACAACATTATTCAGACTTCAGGCGAGCTTGGTATGGTAACCTTAGAGACTTCCCTTGCCGAACTTGCCAAAAGCGGAAAAATTTCCCTGGAAACTGCCACTACTTACGCCCTAAAACCACAGGAAGTTGTTAGGTTAGTAAGAGGACGATGAAGCGTAATTCGCTATTGGCCATTTGCTATTCGTTTTTAAACCACTAATAGCTAATTGCGAAAAGCGAATGGTACTATGAAGACTTTTGTTTACACAGCTAAAGATGTAAAGAGTGCAAACCGTACCGGGGTAATTGAAGCACCTGATGAAAAACAGGCTGCAATTTCTTTGCATCAGCACGGTTTGGTTCCGGTTTCGATCAAAGTTAAGAGCGAAGGTTATAGCGTTTCAAGCCTGTTTAAGCGTTTCGAAAAAATTAGTCACAACGAGCTGGTAAATTTTACACGGCAATTTTCGACGATGGTAACCGCAGGACTGTCTCTCCCCGATTCCTTGGCAATTTTGCAGAAACAAACTAGAAACAATAAATTCAAAAATGTTTTAGACAGCGTTTTGAAAGATGTTGAAGGAGGTTTGTCTCTTGCCTCCTCTTTAGGGAAACATCCGGAGGTTTTTACGCCAATTTATATCGCTCTTGTTAAGGCCGGTGAGACCGCCGGTGTTTTGGATAAGGTACTGCTTCGACTCGCGGATAACTTAGAGAAAGAAAGAGAGTTTCGGTCCAAGACCAAGGGAGCTCTGGTTTATCCGGCCATAATCGTTTTTGCAATGGGGGCAGTTATGTTTATTATGATGGTTTTTGTTATTCCCAAACTAACCGAGCTTTATAAGGAATTTGACGCTGAATTACCATTACCTACCCAAATTATGATGACGATGTCGGCACTCGCTGTTAGGTTTTGGTGGATAGTAATTGCGGGGGTTATTGCTCTGCCTTTCATATTAAGAAGAATAAAAGCCAGTCCTTTGGGGAGAAGGAAACTTGATCAAATCGGGCTAAAAATTCCTGTGGTTGGAAAATTACGCCAGAATGTTGTAATGGCTGAATTTACCAGAACCTTCGGCCTTTTAATCGGAGCCGGAATTCCGATTTTAGAAGCACTAAAAGTAGTAGCGGGAGCGGTAGATAATGTCGTCTATCGGGAAGCAATCGCTAATGCGGCAAGTTCAGTTGAACGGGGTTTACCCCTTGCGGTTCCATTGTCTCAAACCAGCATCTTTCCTCCGCTTTTGGGTCAGATGGTAAAAACAGGAGAAGAAACGGGTAAATTGGATGAAGTTTTAGGCAAAGTGTCGGTATATTTCGAGGCCGAAGCCGAACACGCGGTTAAAAATTTAACAACCGCTCTTGAACCGATGATTTTAATTTTACTGGCATTTGGAGTAGCTTTCCTGATTATTGCGGTTATATTGCCAATTTACTCGCTTACAAGCCAGTTTTAGTTAGATTATAGATTATAGATTTTAGATTATGGATTACGGATTACGGATGCAGAAGGGATACTTGACAATGAGCCTAAGTATCTTATTAACTTAATATTGAAGGGTAAATTTATTTGACTTTAGTGAAAATTATCTTAGGGAAGGTGGTGAGAGAAGAAAAGTGACAAAAACTGCCCGCAAATTTTACGGATTTACTTTAAGATCAGCCTCCCGTTTTACGGGATCTGATATAAGACGCAAAACCTTTGGTTTTACGCTTATTGAACTTTTAGTCGTTATTGCAATCGTCGGAGTTTTGGCAGCAGTTGTGTTAATCGCAATTAATCCGGCAAGAAGACTTGCACAAGCCAGAGATTCGGGAAGAAAGAATGACGTCGGTCAACTAGCTACGGGTGCACAGGCATTTTATACAACTAACGCAAGGTATCCGACAGCGCTTGGGGAATTAAGCACATCAGGAGACTTGAAACAAGTTCCAACTAATCCGGCCGGTTGTAATCCTGCATACACAATTACAGGAAACGACACAACCACGCCGCAGGAAGCAGGTATTTATGTTTGTTTAGAGGCACCAAATGTAACCGGTGCAACTTACTGGCTTTGGAGCTCAACATCGGGTTCTGCACGAGAAGTTACAACGATTCCTGCACCGTAAGGACCCAAGTTACGATGAAACTAATTGAGGCAAAGGCTCTGTAGATTTTAAGAGCTTTTGCTTCTTTTAGGTTATAGAATCATTGTGCTAAATTGGAATGCGGATGTTTGGAAAATTTCTCCGGGTTAGAAAGCCAATTCTTCTGACTGCTCTGGTAATATTTTTTCTGACTTTCGGAATTTATGTTTATTTGATCAGTCCAACTGTAGGCGGTGGAGACGGCGGAGATTTAATTACCGCTGCATATGTCCTAGGTGTTCCCCACCCTCCCGGTTATCCGCTCTATACCCTTATTGCTCATCTTTTTACTTTATTACCTTTCGGGCCGTCAATTGCCTGGAAAGTCAATTTATTTTCTGCTTTGTGTCAATCTTTGACCGTAGCAGTGGTTTTTTTGATAGTTCATAAAATTACGGGTAGAGTTTTAGCTTCAATTATTGCTTCTTTATCATTGGCCTTTTCTTTTACTTTTTGGTTTTATGCAGAGACCGCTGAAGTTTTTCCCCTAAATAATTTATTAATATCCCTTTTAATATTTTTTACTCTTAATTTTTATTTTGATTTGCAAAAGACTAAAAAAACTGCTTCGAAATGGATTTATTTTATGTTCTTAGTATTAGGTTTGGGAGTTGCTAATCATCAGACAATTTTATTTACACTCCCCTCAATTTTTCTCTTACTTTTTTTAACCCGGAAAAAAGTAAAATTTGACAGGAAATTAATTTTTAGAAGTATTTTACTGTTTTTTTTAGGTTTAAGTTTTTATGTTTATATTCCAATAACTGCTTCGTCTGATCCCCCGGTATCCTGGGATAACGTAAAAAGTCTGAAAAGTTTTATTCAAATTGTAACCAGAGCGGATTATGGTTCATTTAACGCTGTTTCGCTGTCTAATTCAATAAATTCAGATAGATTCAGACATTTCCTATTATATTTAAAATATATTTGGGTAGACTTCACTTTTTGGGGAGTTTTACTTGGAATAATTGGTATTATTTTCTCATTTTTCAAAGAAAAGAAATTATTTTATTTTTTAATATTAGGTTTTTTGATCTTAGGTGTCATTTTTCAGGTTTATGCAAATTTTCCTCTCGGAGATCCTTTTTTAATAAGTGTTATTGAAAGATTTTTACTTGGCTCTTACGTTTTCTTTGCAATATTTATCGGTATCGGAGTGAGCGCAATCTTATTTTATTTTGAAAAATTTTCAAGTAAGGATAATAAATTAAAAATATTATTTTTAATACTACCGGTATTTTTAATTTTTATTCCGTTTTTTTTGTTTGTTAATAATTTTGCCAAAGCTGACCAGAGACGGGAAACATATACCCGGCAATTCATTTCAGATTTATTTGCAACGGTTGAACCAAATTCGATTGTATTCATAAGTGAAGACACGGGAGTTTTTTCCGGACAGTATTTCCATCACGTTGAAAATTTAAGACCTGATATTACAATTTTAACAACCGGAATAGATCGGGATTGGGCATATTCTCATATAAGAAATCTTTATCCGAATTTTAAATATTCAGATTCTGATAGTGAAGAAAACCGTTTTATTAATTTCGTTTCAGATAATTTGGACACTACGCCTATTTATATCTTTATGAAGATATATAACGATCAAAGAGTTGAGTGGGTCCCGCAGGGTTTGCTGTATAGGGGTTACCGGAAAGAAAATGTACCTTCAAAGGAACAAACAATTGAGGCAAATAATAAATTATTTGCCTCATACTCACCTCCGGTGACTAGCGGATACAAAAGTATTTTGTACGAATATTTAACAGGCGCATATGCCAGATCATACAATAATTACGGGAATTTTCTGCTTTTGGTTGACGAAAATAAATTAGCGATAGATGTTTTGGTAAAAGGTTTAAAGTTAAATCCTGACTGGTATGACTTAAGATTCAATTATGCGGTTGCTTTGGCTTTAAACAATCAGTGTTTGGAAGCGATTGATCAATTAAAATATGCTCACGAATTGCGAAGTTGGGAATTTCAAACGTTTGATCGCGCGGCATTAATTTATAATGATTGTTTAAAAGATGAAAATAAAGCTAAAGAATCTTCTGAGAAAGCCCGAGAGTTAAGAGAAAAGATTCAGGGATTACCTAATCTAGAAGAGTTCTAAAATATTTCTTTTTTAAATTTAATACATACGCAAAAATAAATATTAATATTCCTACAACCGATATTATTGCCCCAAACTTCAAAGAATCAGGCTGATATTTGAACTTAACCTGATTTTCACCTTCAGGAACGAAAATCATTCTGTGTTTGGCATTCGCAGGGTAAATCTCTGACTCGTAATTGTTTACGTAGGCTTTCCACCCCGGATAAAAAGTGTCAGATACCAGTAAATATCCATCACCGTCTAAATTAACTTGAAACTTTAATTCTTCCTGGGAGTCGGTAAGATTACTAATTTTGTAAGTTGTAAACGGATTGTTTAGGGATGGGAAATCTTTTTCAACGATTGCTGTTTTTGAAAAATCGATTTGATCGTCTATTAACTTAGTAATTAGCTGACTCGTGTTTTCTACTTTTGTTAAATTTTTTACGACTCTAATTCTTGGCAGAGGATCTTTTATTTTGTAAATCGTATAATTTAATTCTTCCTCTTGGTAATTTGACTTAGAAACCGGAATAAGTTGATCATTATTTATTTTAAAATAGCTGATTACAAACCCAACATTTTCAAGCTTTAATAAATTTAAGGCAACACGGTTAATTTCAGCATCCGTTTCATTTATTTCTTTAATATTTGCAAAGTAGAGATCACTATATAGGGAAAACCTTCTGGTAAAAATACTTCCGTAATAATCGTTGGTCCCAACATTAAATATTAAATTTAAATTAGGAGATAGGGTATAAAATCCCTCAATGAGTGATTTACTATACTGCTTATACGTTCCCCCTTTACCCGGATTTAACAGATACGGCCAAAGACTGGTGACCCTCAAATTTTGTGGATTATTATTTTCTAAATAAACAACAGATTCGGGTTTTTGTAAATAATTTTCGGCTTTGGTTTTTGGATTATATGTGTACCAGTTAAATATGATGTCGCCGCAAATTATGATTATTAGCAGTGGAGCTATGATTTTTGCAAATATTTTGTATTTTCTTTGAAAGTGAGTGATAGAAAATGCGGCTAAGATTGAAATGGCAAAACTTGTTAAAAATAAGAATCTGGCGGGTATTCTAAAATAACTAAGAGGCGGGAATAAGTAAGCAATATAGGCAGGCCCGTATTTTCCGGTAGCAAGAAGTAAAGAAATTAGGGTCAAAACTATAAAAAATAAAATTATTTTCTTGTTTTTTTCTTTCTTGAAACTTAAAAATGCCGTCGCAGCCAAAAACGGTGTTAAAAAGCCGCTATAGGCAATATTTTCCCAAAAGAATCCGAGTGAGCTTTCATTTTTAAAAGTGGACAGCGAAGGGTTGCCGAAAATAAACGGATAAAAGAACATAGTAAAGGTTTCAGGAGATGCCGATCTGGCAAAAAGAGTTAGTGTTGGCAGTCCAGTAGAACGGCTCGATGCCTCCAATAACTCCAAGAGAGGTACCAATTGGATGCCGGATAAAATTACGCCCAACAGTATTGCGAAACTAAAAAACACAATCGGTTTAATCAGTTGTGTCTTATGGTGAGCCAAGGGCAACAAACGAAAGAGAAAATAAGCACCAAGAGCAAGCAGTGAATAAAGAATTGCCTGCGGAAAACCGATAAAAATCAATTGAGAAAGAAGCAGTGACAGAAGCAGTAAATAAACGGTTTTTCTTGTTTGAATTGATTTTTCAACTAAAAGGAATAACCACGGAAGAAAACTCACAACCTGGATAAAGTGAAAGTGTATTATTCTTGCGATAAAAAATCCCGAATACCCAAAAGCCAAAGCCGCAAAAAGAGAACTGGTTTTTGATAATCCCCAACTTTGACAAAACAGATAAATTCCGCAAGTGCTGGTTATGAAAATGAATAAATAACTAAGATTGAAAGCCAGAGGTGTTTCAAATAGATAAAACAATATTAAATTCGGCAGATATAAAGTTCCGATTTGGCTCTCTGAAAAGACGGGAATCCCGTTTCCTAAAAGACTATTCCAAAGCGGCAGGTCAAAATTTTTTAGTGAGTTTGCCAGTAAGTCTTTCAGAGGGTAATTAAAATAAGCTATATCCCCCGGAGTTGAAAATATTGATAAAGGGGAAAAAAGTCCGTGGAAAAAAAATATCGTGAATACAACTATAAATATTAGGGGTAAGTAATGTTTAATTCTGCTCATCTGTTAAATTTTGAGATTATTATATAATATCGGCAATAATGGCTAAGCAGTTAAAATTCGCAGTATTTATCATAGCTTACGAAGCAGTTAAAACTTTTGTTTCTGCTTATGAAAGGATTCCAAATCAAATAAAAAAGGAGGCCTTTGATATCTATGTTTTTGATGATGCATCAACGGATAATACATACCTGGCGGCGATCGGATACAAGTATTTAAATAAGATTAAAAAATTAAACATCTACCGAAACAAGGTTAATCTCGGGTACGGCGGTAATCAAAAAAAAGGTTATAAGTACGCGATAAACAAGGGTTATGATGTTGTTGTTATGTTACACGCAGATGCACAATACGCCCCCGAAAAATTGCCGGAAATTATCAAACCTTTCAAGAGAAATCCGGAAATAGCGATGGTTTTCGGGTCAAGAATGCTCGGCAATCCCCTGGAAGGAGGAATGCCGATATATAAATTTTTAGGAAACAAAATCTTAACATTTTTGGAAAATCTAATCTTGCGAACAAACTTCAGTGAATTTCACTCCGGCTACCGGGCATATAATTGCAATGTTCTCAAAAAAATACCTTTTGAAAAATTGTCGAATGATTTTCACTTTGATACCGAAATAATTATCCAGCTTGTTTCAAAAAATTATAAAATTGTCGAAGTGCCGATTCCGACTCATTATGGTGATGAAAAATCTCACGTTAATGTAATTAAGTATGGAATAAATTGTCTTTTTGCGGTTATAAATTACAGACTATTGCAGATACCGCTTATTAAAAGAAAGTTTTTGAACGGTCATGAAATATATAGAAAAGCCAGACAAATATAGTTCTCAAAGTAGGGTTGTTCAATTGATTCTTGAGAATTATAAGGATAATCTTGTTGTTTGCGACGTTGGGTGCTCCGGAGGTTTTTTAGCTAAGAGACTTCAGGGTAAAAAGGTTAAAATGACAGGCTTGGATAATGATAAGGATGCCGCCGGGCAAGCTTTACCCTACTATCAAAAGATTTTTATTTGTGATTTGGATGAAGGTTTGCCAAAACTTGATGAAAAATTCGATATCATAGTTTTAGCAGACGTTTTGGAACATTTAAAAAATCCCGAGACAATCTTAAAAGGTCTTTCAAAATATTTAAAAGACGACGGTTTTTTTATTGTATCTTTGCCTAATATTGCAAACATAACGATCAGGTTGTCGTTATTGTTGGGAAAATTTAATTATGCAAATTTAGGAATTCTGGATAAAACTCACCTCAGATTTTTTACACTCGAAACAGCAAAAAAGCTATTTAATAAGACACAATTATCAGTTAATTTAGAATATGTAACGCCTATTCCATTACCGATTATTCATCACAGTTTTTCAGAAAGCGGAATTTTTTATCAGATTTACCGGTTATTATTTCTTTTTACAAATTATTTTAAAACCCTTCTTGCTTATCAGTTTATTTTTACTCTGAAAAAGAATCATGAACTCTAAAATTTTGAGCCAGGTTCCGGTTGATTATTATGAAAGAGGAACCAAAACGAACATATTTCAGATAATCTGGCACGGTTGGAAATGGAAGTCCCTAAAGCCTTTTATTAAGGGCATTAGGGGCAATGTTTTGGATATAGGTTGCGCTGACGGAAATTTAACTATCAAGATTGCCGATTTTCTTCCCAGGACAAATATTTACGGTATCGATTTATATGAAAAAGTGATCAATTTTGCGAAATCCAGAAACTCAAGAGTTAATTTTTTGGTGGCTGATGCAGCTAAGTTACCTTTTAAAAACAACTTTTTCGATGCGGTAATTTGTGTCGAGGCTTTGGAACATATGCCGGATATCGGGAATGTACTTGCGGAAATTAAAAGAGTTTTAAAAAGTGACGGGAAACTAATCATCGCACAAGACACGGATAACTGGCTTTTTAATTTCATTTGGTTTTTTTGGACCAAAACAAAAGGTAAAGTTTGGGAAGGTGCTCACATTAATTGTATGAAACCCAAACAACTTGAAGAGCTGATGAAAATAAACGGGTTTAAAATAAATCAAAAAAAGTACTCCCATCTGGGACTTGAAGTTCTTTTTTCAGCAAAAAATACCAATCTAAACTTCTAAAAACCAATAAAAGTTCTCTTTTACGTGAATATATAGGTCATTTTTAATCAAATAACCTGAAAAGTTGATTGACAGTCTGAAGAATGAAGCTATATGCTTAATATGGACTTAACTTTTTAGGTCTGTCTGTTATGGCATTGGGTTTGGGAAATATATTTGATAGTTTAATAAAAACATTTTTTTACGTCCAAACGGATCCGTATAATAAAGAAATATCCAAATTAAGAGTATTTATTGTTGTTTCGGTTTTAGTTGTTATTTCTATTTTTTTATTAATTCAAAGTTTTTATAATCCGATCGGTCAATTTGAAGCATTAGAAAGAGATAAACAGCGAATTGAGGACCTGAAGATGCTGGAAAAGGCAATTTTGGATTATCAGCTGGCAAATAATAAATTGCCTCCAAATTTACAAAATGGCGAATATAGGATCGGAGGCAACGACAGCCCGAGTTCTTCCGAAGATAATTGGCTGGGCGTAAATTTTGTGTCTCTTGAAACAATTCCAACCGATCCGTTGTATTTAAAAAGTTCGACTGCCCCCTATCCATACCGTTATAAAACAAATGGGGCAAGTTTTAAATTGGACGCGTTTTTGGAAACTAATCCGAATAACCTAATGCAATCAGACGGCGGTTTGTTGAATGCCATTGGTGCTCCGACAAATAATTTAGCCAGATACGAGGTTGGTACTGATCTATCAATAAGATTTTAATGAAAAATTCTCAATTCTCACTTTTGCGAAGCAAAACTCTTCTTCTCAATTTTCAATTCAATAAAGGTTTTACGATGCTGGAACTGCTTATCTCGATTGCTGTTCTTGGAGTAATAGCTTCTGTTGTAATTCTGGCAATTAATCCTAATCATCAAATCGGTAAAGCGAGAGATTCCAGGAGAAAAACAGACGTGGCGTCTTTGGCAAAAGTGGTCGAGGAATATTACGTCGAGAACTTCAGAACATTACCCGCAACAGGGACTTATGTTTCAAATGATTCATTGATTGCAGACCCATCAGACGCAAACGGCAACGGCTGGATTCCCCAGATTTTGACAAACCAAACGAAAGTTTTACCGATTGACCCGTTAAATGACGCAACTCACTTTTATAGATACTGCGCAGATACGGCGACCTTTTCTCTAAACTATGAAATTGATGCTTTTTTGGAAGCTGATACAAACTTAATGTCAAGTGACGGCGGAGATGATCCAAATCGATATGAGATCGGAACTCTCAAAACTCAATGCTGATTTTCTTTTTGGTCATAAGTTTCCTTTTTGGTGTAACTTTTGGGAGTTTTTTTAACGTCGTAATTTATCGGAGTTTGAATGAAAAGTCTTTTAAAAAAAGATCTTTTTGCCCCAACTGCAAACAAGGGATAAAATTTTACGATTTAATACCCATTGTCAGCTTTTTAATTTTGTCGGGAAAATGCCGTAATTGTAAAAAACCTATCAGTGTTCGTTATCCCCTGGTGGAAACGGTATTTGGAGTACTTCTTGTTTTGATAACTTACACCCAATTAGGATTGCATAATTACTCAATAAATTTTGATCTCTTTTTTGATATCCTAATTTGGTTTCTAGGGATATCATCAATATTAATTATTGCTTATTTGGACTATCTGACGGGTTTAATCTATGACTCGGTTTTAATCCCTGCCATTTTAGTAATTGTTAGCTTAAAATTCCTGCAAATAATTTCCAATATTTTAATAAAATACATAACGCTTACAAATAATGATTTTGGATCATACCTGCTTAAATCAGGATTTATTGAAAATTTAGTTAGGTATTCACTCTCTGATTTTATATGGCTTGCCATAATCGCGATTTTGACGAGTTCCTTCTTTCTCTTTTTGATAATTTTAACTTTAGGTAAAGGTATTGGATTTGGGGACGTAAAATTTGGTTTTTTAATTGGTTTTCTACTCGGGTTAAATAAAACAATTGTTGCATTATTTTTAACTTTTTTTATCGGTGCAGTTCTTTCTGTTTTTTTAATTATTTTAAAGAAAAAAAAGTTTGGCCAAACTATCCCTTTAGGACCTTTTTTGGCACTTGGTGCGATTATTTCTTTATTTTTCGGCAATCAATTATTTAGTTTTTATGTTGCTGTTTTAAAGTGAATAATAGAGTAATTGACCACCATCTCCTCGACAAACTTGGAGTAAAACAAGAATCAAATGAAAAACGTTCAGGTTTTGACAAAGGATTCTCGGTTTTAGGATTTCTTGCGACCGTTGGAATTTTGGGAAGTGCGGTTTACTTAGTTTTTAATTTTTTAAAAAGTGAAGAAATTGCCGGGAAAGCCCGGGATGGCGTTAGATTGTCTGATATGGCAATTTTTGTTTTAGCTACTGAACAATATTTTCTGGATAAATCAAGTTTTCCGGACGTAGCAAACGTAACCAGAATAAGCAATGTTTCGTCTTCAAATCCTACCAACGTTAACGGGACCGGCTGGATTAAAGTTGATATGTCAAAATATATTGCAAATCTTAGGATTGATCCGATAAATTCCGGTATTTATGTTTATAAATACCGCCACGACAACAGGAAATATAAGTTTGAGACGGTACTTGAGTCGGAAAAGGACTTAATGAAAAATGGCTTTGATGGAGGAATCGATGATCATAAGTACGAAGTCGGAAACGGAAGGACGCAAGTAATTGAATGAAACAGCCTTGCTTTTTAATTTCAAATTGGTGTTAGATTGAAGTAGAAATGTTAAAACTGCCCCATATTAAAAAGTCGATCGTCGATGGTCGATCGTCGATGGTCGGTTTTACGCTAATTGAGCTTCTGGTCGTAATTGGCATAATTGCAGTTTTAGCGGCCGTTGCTCTTCCCTCCCTTAGAGGTTATTCAAGAAGGCAAAGTGTAAAAAACTCTGCCGTTGAATTGAAATCAAACTTAAGATTGGCCCAAAATAGGGCACTAACTGGTGAAAAAAATTGCGATTCAGGATCATATTTGCTTGGATGGGTTGTTTCGGTTCCTGAAAATGCGGGTGGAAGTTACACAATTTTTGGCCGATGTTCATCAGGAAATTTAAATTTTAACTCGGCTACATATAATTTTTCTTCGGATATTACCGCCACTATTTCAACTTCATTTACTCCGACTTATATTCTCTACCAATCAAACGCCCAGGGTGCAAAGTTTTATCAGGATGCAAACTTAACGAATGAAATTCCTGTTGCTTTGGCAATTGTAAACTTGAGTGCCGTTTCCGGTGAAACATATAATGTAAATATATCAACAACCGGTAATGTATATGAATCAAAACCATAATAATCGACTATCGACTATCGACTATCGACTATCGACAAATGGTGGCCAGACATTGCTTGAAATGGTTGCTGCGCTGGGAGTTGCAGTAATTATTATCGTTGCCCTCTCGATTGTAATTGTCAGATCAATACGAAGTACCCAGGTTGCCAAAAACCAATCAATCGCAACTAAATTAACTGAGGAATCTATCGAAAGCGTAAGGACTGTTCGTGACCAGCTTGGTTGGCAACAATTTGCAACATACACGGCCGGTTCGGGGACTTGCTACAGAGCTGACCTTGCAACACCTGCACTCGTGACTACTACCTGCCCGGAACTGCTAAGCGGAGAGCTCTCTCAATTTTCAAGGAAGATTAATTTATTGCAAACCGGAGTCGCAGGTCAGGAAAATACTCATAGAGCCATTGAAGTAGAAATTATCTGGCAGGACCCCTCCGGACAACATAACTCTAAAGCCAGAACAATACTTACCGATTGGCAAACTTTATGAATTCAGAAATAAGAATTAGGAAATTAGAATTTAAAAAACATCATTCTGCATTCTCAATTCTGCATTCTCAATTCTCTTTCGGCTTTACCCTCATAGAGCTTCTCGTCGTCATTGCTATATTTAGCGTGATTGGTGTTGTAGGTACCGACTTATTTACTAACCTTATTAAGGGTTCAAATAAAGCCAATGTAACAAGTGAGGTCAAACAAAATTCCCAGCTTGCTATCGATTTAATGGAGAGATATATCAGAAATTCAACAAATGCTACCACGGACGGATCAAGTTTAACACTGAGCGTGCCTGAAGGAACGAGAATCTTTTCCTGCGTTGTACCAACAGCAACAACTAACGGTAAAATAACTTTGGGAGACGGACTTACTGCAAACGACGTGACAAACATCGATCCGCTTTCAGGCGTTGATATTTCAAGCTGTTCGTTTGCCGTTACGACTCCTTCCGTGATTTCTCCTAAAGTGGTGAGTATCGCAATTGTTGCACAGCAAGCTGTTAAGGCTCCTTCAAGAAGGGATTTTCAGGCGAGTGTTACGATTTCAACAACGGTTTCTTTAAGAACGTATTGACATTAGTTTCGGGTTATAGATAATAGATATAATATAAAAATTCTTGACATAATAGTTTCTTTGCAATTAGACTAGATTAAGATAGACTGTGAATAAAAAAAGAATCCAAAATTGGTCCACCCATACCCCTAATAAAAACCCTGGCCAGGCTTTAGTGGTTCTTTTATTGGTAATGGTTGTCGCTTTGACGGTCGGGCTTTCGATTGCTTCAAGATCTTTGACTGACGTTAGAATTTCAACTCAAACGGAGGAATCTCAAAAAGCCTTTGGAGCGGCAGAAGCAGGAGTTGAGGAGGTTCTAAGGCAGGACTTGGCAACTCTGGCCGGAAGCGGAGGTATTTCTTCTTCTGTTGGAACAGACGCGGCGTACTCTGTTTTGGTAACTGCTCAAGGCGGAGCTCAATCTTATGCTCCAAGCCGTGTTGTTTCTCAAGACGATATTGCACAAATTAATCTCTCCGGCGGCGGTTTAGACGGCGACCAAATTTCGGTATATTGGGCTAAAACATCTGATGCAGGAGAATCAGCAAATCCTAATTGTGCGTCTTTGGAAATTACATTTGTTTATCTCTCCGGCTCATATCAGCAAAGCAAATCAGGTTTTGATCCCGGTACTTGCGGAACAACGACTTCAGGGTTCTCGCTGGCAACTGAAGGATCTTTTGTAATCGGCAGTGAGACATATAAAGAAAGAGCTCAAATTGTCGTACCGGCCGGAGCGGTTTT
>Ga0209640_10001229_pt1 | contig 21392 bp, 17 predicted proteins | sample RifCSP10_1_FD_184018 | JGI IMG/M metagenome (GOLD analysis project Ga0209640, IMG submission 184018) | Soil microbial communities from Rifle, Colorado - Rifle CSP2_sed 10_1 (SPAdes) (version 2) | ecosystem: Environmental > Terrestrial > Deep subsurface > Rock core/Sediment | place: Rifle...
ACGCAGTTGGCCGCCAGCGCGAGCGAGTCGGCGACGGCGGTGAGCGAGACGACGACGACGGTGGAAGAAGTGCGGCAGACGGCGCAGCTGGCCAGCCAGAAGGCCAAGAGCGTGTCCGACAGCGCGCAGAAGGCGGCGCAGATTGCGCAGAGCGGCCGCAAATCGACTGAGGATGTCGGGGCCGGCATGGGGCGGATTCGGCAGCAGATGGACGCCATTGCCGCGAGCATGGGCCGGTTGAGCGAGCAGAGCCGGACGATCGGGCAGATCGTCGCGACGGTGGAAGACCTGGCGGCGCAGTCGAACCTGCTGGCGGTGAACGCGGCGATCGAGGCGGCCAAAGCGGGGGAGCACGGGAAGGGCTTTGGCGTGGTGGCGCAGGAAGTCAAGAGCCTGGCGGAGCAATCGCGGCAGGCGACGACCGAGGTGCGGGCGATCTTGAACGACATTCAAAAGGCGACGACCGACGCCGTGCTGGCGACCGAGCAAGGGAGCAAGGCGGTCGAGGCAGGCGCCCGGCAGACGGACGTGGCGGGCGAGGCGATCCAGGCGCTGGCCGGCAGCGTGACGGAGGCGGCGCAGTCGGCGACGCAGATTGCCGCGTCGAGCCAGCAGCAGTTGGTGGGGGTGGATCAGGTGGCGGCGGCGATGGAGGCGGTCAAGCAGGCCAGCACGCAGAACGTCGCCAGCGCGAAACAACTGGAGACCGCCGCGCGCAACCTGCACGAGCTGGGCCAGCGGCTCAAGCAGATGGTCGAGCGCTACACGGTGTAGCGGCGATGCCGATGAGTGCCAGGGACAAGGATTTCCTCCAACAGCTCCGGGCGACGTTCAGGGCTGAGGCCGAAGAGCATCTTCAGGCAATCGCGACCGGATTGCTGCAGGTGGAGAAATCGCCGGCGGCCGACGTCTGGCGGGGGGTCGTCGAGAACGTGTTCCGCGCGGCACACAGCCTGAAGGGCGCGGCGCGGGCCGTCGACCTCACCGACGCCGAATCGTTGTGCCAGACGCTGGAGGATATGTTCGCCACCTGGAAGCAGCAGCCAAGCGCGCCGTCGGCCGGCGTGTTGGACACGGTCCATCGCATCCTCGACGCCATCAGCGCAGCGGTGGCCGCGCCCGGTCCGTCGCGCGACGTACCTGCAGAACCCGCTCCGTCGCTCGCGGTTTCATCAACCGCTCCCGCGGCCGAAAGCACTGCCTCCCCCGAGGACACCGTCCGCATCGCCGTCGCGAAACTGGACGCACGGTTGCTGGAAGCGGAGGAAATGCTGACCGCGAAGCTGGCCGCGGCCCAGCGGGCGGCAGATCTGCGAGAGCTGGCCGCCCGGCTCGGGGCGTGGAAGAGAGCCTGGCTGGTCGTCGAGCCCGACGTGCGTGCGCTTCGCCAGGCGGCCGATGGGCCGCCACCCGGCCGGGCCAGCCACACCCCGGTGCCAGACCTGGCCCGTCTGGCGGAGTTCCTCGAATGGAATCTCGACTACCTGAAGTCTCTCGAAGGTCGAGTTGCGGCGCTCACCGCGACGGCGGTACAGGACCGGGACGTCATCGGAAAGCTCGTGGACGATCTGCTGGAGGACTCCAAGAAGCTGCTGCTGCTGCCGTTTGCGACGCTCGCCGCGCCGTTTCCCAAGCTGGTGCGCGATCTCTGCCGCGATCAGGGTAAGGAGGCGGAGCTCATCGTCGGTGGCGAGGACGTCGAGATCGACAAGCGCATTCTGGAGGAGATGAAGGCCCCGCTCATCCATCTGCTGCGCAACGCGGTCGATCACGGCATTGAGATGCCCGAGGAGCGGGTCCGGGGCGGCAAGGCCGCCCGCGGCGCCATCACCCTCGCCGTGTCGCCGATCAACGGGAACAGGGTGCACATTCGGGTATCCGACGACGGTGCGGGCATCGACGCGGACAAGGTGAAAGAATCCGCGGTGACACGCGGGCTGCTGTCGCCGGATGAGGCGCGCCAGCTCGGCGAGGAAGGGGCACAACGGCTGATTTTCGAGCCGGAGGTGTCCAGCAGCTCCACGATCACGCGACTGTCCGGCCGCGGACTCGGGCTGGCCATCGTGCGCGAGAAGACCGCCAAGCTGGGTGGGACCGTATCGGTCGACAGTCACCCGCGCCAGGGCACTCACTTCTCGATCGTCCTGCCGTCGACGCTCGCCACCTTTCGCGGGATCCTCGTTGAGGCGGCGCAGCAGCGTTTCGTCGTGCCCACGCTCCATGTCGAGCGCGTGGCACGTGTGAAGGCCGACGAGGTTCGAACCGTTGAAGGCCGCGACACCATCTCGTTGGGCGGGCGAGCCGTGGCGCTGGTACGGTTGGCCGAGGTGCTCGAGTTGCCCAACGCGACGAGACAGGGCGAACCCGGCGCCGCCATCATCGTCCTCGTGCTCGGCGCCGGCGACCAGCGCCTCGCGTTTGCGGTGGACGCTGCGCTCGACGAGATGGAGGTGCTCGTGAAGCCGCTCCGCAAGCCGCTCTCGCGCGTGCGCAACGTCGCCGGCGCAACCGTGCTCGGCTCCGGCCAGGTGGCCCCCGTGCTCAATGTGGCCGACCTGCTGAAATCCGCTCAGAAGGTGGGCGGGGCCGTGACTCGAGTGCGTGCGGGAGCGCAGCCGGTGAACGCGGAGGACAAGTCGATTCTGGTCGTCGAAGATTCGATTACGTCCCGTATGTTGTTGAAAGGCATTCTCGAGGCGGCAGGCTATATCGTGAAGACGGCGGTGGACGGCATGGACGCGTTCACGCTGTTGCGCGCGGAGCGCTTCGATCTGGTCGTCTCCGATGTGGAGATGCCGCGCCTCAACGGGTTCGACCTGACGGCGAAGATTCGCGCCGACACGAAACTGGTGGATCTGCCGGTGGTGCTGGTGACGGCGCTGGAGACGCGTGAGGATCGCGAGCGCGGCATGGATGTGGGCGCCAACGCGTACATCGTCAAGAGCAGCTTCGACCAGAACAACCTGCTGGACGCGGTCCGTCGGCTGGTGTGAGGGGTCGGCATCTGGAGCTGACACGTACATGACGCACCATCAGATACGCGTGCTGGTCGTGGACGACTCGGCGGTGGTCCGGAAGCTGCTGGTCCATATTCTCGAGTCCGATCCGCAGATTCAGGTCGTCGGCGCCGTGAGCGATGGCCAGGCCGCGCTGGATTTCCTCAAGGAGCACGTGCCCGACGTCATCGTGATGGACATTCACATGCCCCGCATGGACGGTTTCGAGACGACGCGGCGCATCATGGAGACGCAGCCCGTTCCGATCATCGTGTGTACGGCCACCACGAACCCCCATGAAGTGGCGACGACGTTCCGCGTGATGGAGGCCGGCGCACTGGCGTGCGTGCAGAAGCCGGTGGGTCCCGAGCACGCCGATTTCGACCAGGCGGCCGCGCACCTGCGACAGACGGTCAAGCTGATGTCCGAAGTCAAAGTCGTGCGCCGCTGGGCGCGGGCGCGGCTCGCGTCCGCCGCCGTGCCGGCGCCGCGGCCAGAGGACGTGACACGCGCGTCGGCGATCACGCTCATTGGGATCGGCGCGTCCACCGGCGGCCCGCAGGTGCTGCAGGAGATCCTCGCCAGTCTGCCGAAGGCGTTTCCCGTGCCGGTGCTGATCGTGCAGCACATTGCGCACGGCTTTCTGCCCGGCCTGGCGGAGTGGCTGAACCAGACGACGGGCTTTCAGATTCAGATCGGCGCCCACGGCGTCTGCCCCTTGCCCGGACATGTCTATCTGGCGCCCGACGATTTCCACATGGGGATGAGTCACAGCGGCCGCATTCGCCTGACCAAGGAAGATCCCGAGAACGGGCTGCGGCCCGCGGTGTCGTATTTGTTTCGCTCGCTCGCGGAGGTCTGCGGGCCTGCAGCGGTCGGCGTGCTGCTCACCGGCATGGGCAAGGACGGGGCCGCGGAGCTGCAGTTGATGAGAGACCGGGGGGCGACCACCATCGCGCAGGACCACGACAGCTCCGTCGTACACGGCATGCCGGGTGAGGCGATCAGACTGGGCGCCGCCGTGCACGTGCTGGCGGCCGACAAGATCGCTGATGGGCTCGTCGCTCTGGTCGCACGCAGGAACGGCGCAGGGAACCAGGTCGTGGGCTGAGGAAGAAGGGATGACCGCTTCGACCCCTGTTGCAGACACCGGCGTGCGGATCCTGATTGTCGAGGATAGTCCGACCCAGGCCGAGCAGCTCGGCCACCTGCTCGAGAAACACGGGTACAGCGTCACGGTCGCCGCGTCCGGCCCGCAGGCGCTCGCGGCGGCCCGCCTGGAGAGACCTGCGCTCATTGTGAGCGATATCGTGATGCCGGAGATGGACGGCTACGCGTTCTGTCGAGCCGTCAAGTCCGACGACCGGCTCAAGGACGTTCCGGTGATTCTTGTGACGGCGCTGTCGAGCGCGGCGGACGTCGTCAAGGGGCTGCACGCCGGGGCGGATAACTTCATCCGGAAACCCTACGACGAGACGTATCTGCTGGCGCGCATCACGCACGCGCTGACCAACCAGGTACTTCGCCACAGCGAGACCATGCAGGTCGGCGTGAGCATCTCTCTCGGCGGACAACGCCATTTCATCACCGCCGAACGACAGCAGATTCTGGACCTGCTCATTTCCACGTACGAGGAAGCCGTCCGCCTGAATACCGATCTCCAGGCGAAAGAAGAGCAACTGGCGAACGCGAACCTCACGCTGGGGGGCCTGTACGGCATTGCGAAAGTCCTCAACACGGCTGCCGGCGAGCAGGAGATCATCGAGCAGGTGCTGGAGCGGGCGATAAAGCTGCCAGGCGTCCGTGCAGGGTGGGTCGTCCTTCGGGATGGTGATGCATCCTTCCGGCTCGTGTGCGCGCGCGGCCTCCCTCCTGCACTGGTTGCCCCTGGCGCGATGGAGGGAGACTGCCTCTGCCGCCGCCTGCTCTTCTCGGGCGAGATGTCTCACGTGACGAACATTCTCGAGTGTGAGCGGCTGCAGCGGGCTCCCGGCGACACGGAAGGCATGCGTCATCACGCCAGCATTCCCTTATGGATCGGCGATCGGACGGTTGGCCTGATGAACCTGGTCGGGTCGCAGGAGGGGCTGTTCCGCGACGGGGAGCTACAGATCCTCAACGGCATTGGGAACCAGATCGCGCTGGCGCTGGAGCGCGCACGGCTGCACGCGGACCTCGAGCAACGGGTCGAGGAGCGAACGGCGGCCCTTCAGCACAGTGAGGAGCGCTACCGGACATTGGCCGAATCCGCCGAGGACGTCATCTTTATCCTCGATCGTGAGACCCGTTTTCAGTTCATCAATGCCGCCGGCGCCCGGTACTTCGACATGTCCTCCGATCGGATCGTGGGCAAATCGCTCGGCGAGTTGTTCCCGGCGGATGTGTTCACATCGCTCTCGGCGAACATCGAGCGCGTCTACGCCACCACCGCGTCGCTCTGTACCGAAGACCGCGTCATTCTCCAGAACCGCGAGCGGTGGTTTGAGACGCGTCTGGTGCCGATCAAGAACCAGGAAGGAGCGCCGCAGGCCCTCCTGGGCGTCGCCCGCGACATCACGGAACGCAAGAGCCTCGAGTTACGACTCCGGCAGGCGCAGAAAATGGAGGCCGTCGGACAGCTCGCCGGTGGCATCGCCCACGACTTCAACAACCTGTTGACGGCCATTCTCGGATATGCCGGCCTGGTGCAGGAGACGCTGCCGGAGGACGATCGGCGCCGGACGGACGTGGAGGAAATTCTGCGGGCGGGCCGGAGCGCGGAGTCGCTCACGCGGCAGCTCCTCGCCTTCAGCCGCCGGCAGATCCTGGAACCGGTGGTGCTGGACCTGAACGCCGTGGTGGAGAACCTGGTCCGGATGGCGAGCCGCATGATTGGAGAGGACGTCAAGATCATCACGTGCCTGGATCCTGCTCTCGGCCGGGTGAAGGCCGACCCCGGGCAGATGGAGCAAGTCCTTATGAACCTGGCGGTGAACGCCCGCGATGCCATGCCGGACGGCGGCACGCTCACGTTCGAGACCACGAACGTGGAGCTGGACGGGGAGGGGCAGCACGTCCCGATGCCCGTGAGCACGCCTCCAGGCCCCTACGTCATGCTGAGTGTGAGCGACACGGGGCACGGCATGGACGCCCGGATCCAATCGCATCTGTTCGAGCCGTTCTTCACGACCAAGGCGCAAGGCAAGGGCACGGGGTTGGGACTCGCGACGGTCTACGGGATTGTCAAACAAAGCAACGGCAGCATCTGGGCCTACAGCGAGCCCGGTCACGGCACGACCTTCAAGATCTATCTCCCGCGCGTCGAAGACGCCGCCGAGCCTCTGGTGAGCGCGGCGTCGTCTCTTCAGTCGCTCACCGGCACGGAAACGATCCTGCTCGTCGAGGACCATGACGGGCTGCGCGCACTGGCTCGGAAGGTCCTTGAGCGATACGGGTACACGGTCCTCGAGGCGCCGGACGGCGATGCAGCCCTCCAGATCTGCGAGCGCCATCCAGGCGCGATCGATCTGCTGTTGACCGACGTGGTGATGCCGGGTATGAGCGGACGCGCGCTGGCCGATTGCCTCGCGCCACGACGCCCGGCGATGAAACAACTCTTCACGTCCGGATACACGGACAACGCCATCGTCCACCGAGGCGTGCTGGCTGCCGGGACAGCCTTTCTGCAGAAGCCGTACACGCCAGAGGTGCTGGCCCGCAAAGTCCGAGACGTGCTCGATGCCCGGAAGTGAGGATCATGGTGAGCAGCGCCAGCCGACGCACCGATGATCGGGTCGACATCCTGATCGTGGAAGACAGCCCCACGCAGGCCCACCAGCTCGAGCACGTCCTCGTCGAGCGCGGCTACCACGTGGCGCACGCACTCAACGGTCGCCTGGCGCTCGACATGGCGTCGCGGCAAAAGCCCGACGTGATCGTCAGCGACGTGATCATGCCGGAAATGGACGGCTATGAGCTCTGCCGGCGGCTCAAAGCCGACACCAGCCTCAGCGACGTGCCGGTCATCCTCGTCACGACCCTCTCCGATCCCGGCGATGTGATCCGGGGTCTTGAGTGCGGCGCCGACAATTTCATTCTCAAGCCGTACGACGAACGCTATCTCGTGAGCCGGATCGAGTTTGTGCTCCTGAATCGCCGGGTGCGCCAAGTGGAGCAGGGCGGGCTCGCGGTCGAGATCTTTTTCAACGGCCAGACGCATGTCATCACCGCGGACCGGCTGCAGATCCTCAGCCTGCTGCTCTCGACCTTCGAAGCGGCCATCCAGCGCAACAAGGAGCTGACGCGCGCCCAGCTCGAGCTCGACCGCTTCTTCACACTCTCGCTCGACATGTTCTGTATCGCGGGCATGGATGGGTATTTCAAGCGCCTGAACTCGGCCTTCGGCACGACGCTCGGCTACAGCACGGAAGAGATGCTGGCGCGGCCCTTCCTCGATTTCGTCCACCCGGACGACCGCACCGCCACTCTCGCGGAGATGGAGGCACTCGGTCAGGGGAAGCTCACCGTCAACTTCGAGAACCGATACCGCTGCAAGGACGGTTCATGGAAATGGCTCTCGTGGAATACCTATCCCTTCCCCAGCGAGGGATTGCTGTACGCCACGGCGCACGATATCACCGAGCAGAAGGCCAGCGAGCAGGCGCTGGCGATCGCCAAACAGGAGGCCGAGCGCGCCAATCGCGCCAAGAGCGAGTTCCTGTCGCGCATGAGCCACGACCTCCGGACGCCGCTGAACGCGGTCCTCGGATTCGCGCAGTTGCTCGAGTTGGATACGCTCGACGCGGAGCACCGCGACAGCGTCCGCCATATTCTCAAGGGCGGCGCGCACCTGCTGGATTTGATCAACGAGGTCCTCGATATCGCCCGCATCGAGTCGGGCCACCTGTCGCTGTCACCAGAACCGATCGCGATCGGCGATATCGTCCAGCACGTAGTCGAGCTGGTTCAGCCCCTAGCGGCTCAGCGGAACATCGTCGTCGAAGACGATGTCGTCACGGTGTGCGGCAACCGCCACCTCATGGCCGATCGACAGCGTCTCACACAGATTCTGTTGAACCTGCTGTCCAACGCCGTCAAGTACAACCGCGATGGGGGCCGTGTGCACCTGGCCTGCGAAGACGTGCCCGATCGCCGCCTTCGCATCAAGGTCACCGACACCGGCGCGGGCATCCGTCCAGAGAAGATGCAGCTGCTGTTCCAGCCCTTCGAACGCCTCGGCGTCGAGCACACCGGTATCGAAGGCACCGGTCTCGGACTCGTCCTGTCGAAAGGCCTGGCCGAAGCCATGGGCGGCACGCTTGGCGTGGAAAGCGAGGTCGATCGCGGCAGCACGTTCTGGGTGGAGCTCGCGCTGGCCCACGCGGGTGACGCGCAGGCCATGCCGGCCGGTGCACGCGCCCCGGCGTCGGGTGAGGATTCCGGAGTGACGGGTACGGTCCTCTATATCGAGGACAACGTCTCGAACCGGCGGTTGATGGAGCGCGTGCTCGCGCGCCGCAAGGGTGTCCGCCTCGTGGGCGTTGGCCAGGCGCAGGCGGGGCTCGATATTGCCCGGACCAGCCCGCCCGATCTGATCCTGTTGGACCTGCACCTGCCGGATATGCACGGCGAGGAGGTGCTGCGGCGGCTCTGGGAAGACCCCCACACTCGGACCATTCCGGTGGCGGTCCTGAGCGCGGACGCGACGCCGACGCAGGCAAAGCGCCTGCGCGCCGCCGGCGCGATCGCCTATTTGACCAAACCACTCGACGTCAATCAGGTCCTGCGGTTGCTGGACGACACGCTCACGAAGGGATCGTCGTAGCCCAGAGGGCCGCGGTCAGATTAACGCAGTCCAAAGCTGTCGAGCCGCCGGTACAGCGCCCGCCGGCTGATGCGCAGGAGCCTGGCGGCGGCCGAGCGGTTGCCGCCAACCTGCTGGAGCGCCTGCTCGATCCGGCCGCGATTCAGTTCCGGTGCGGGTGCGGCGTCCACCACCGCATCGCCCCGGGCGGCGGCGGCCGGCGGGGCAACGGCGGGGCGGCTCCCGCCGAGCGCGGCCAGGACCTCGCGCTCGCTGAGGACGCGGCCGTCGCTCAGCATGCAGGCACGCTCCAGGACGTTGCGCAGCTCACGCACGTTGCCCGGCCACGGCGCATTGTGCAGCAGGCGCTCCGCGCCCGGACTCAACCCGCCGAGTGATTTGCCGAAGCGCGCGGCAAATTCCTTCATGAAGGCCGCCGTCAGATACGGAATATCCTCGCGGCGGTCGTGCAGCGGGGGGAGGTCGATCTCCACGACGTTCAGCCGGTAGTAGAGGTCCTGTCGGAACCGGTTGGCCGCCACCTCGTCGACCAGACGGCGATTGGTGGCCGCAATCGTGCGCACGTCGACGCGCTTGCCCCCGCTCCCGCCCACTCGCTGGACCTCGCCGTATTCGATCACGCGCAGCAGCTTGGCCTGCACCGGCAGCGGCAGCTCGCCGACTTCGTCCAGAAACAGCGTGCCGCCGTCGGCCGACTCGAACAGACCCGGCTTGGCCTCCACGGCGCCGGTGAAGGCCCCGCGAGTGTGGCCGAACAGCTCGCTCTCAAAGAGCGTCTCGACCACAGCCGAGCAGTTGAACGCGATGAACCGGCGGTCGCGGCGCGGCCCGAGCTTGTGCAGCGCCCGCGCCACGAGCTCCTTGCCGGTGCCGGTTTCGCCCGTGATGAGCGCGGTCCGCGCGTGCGGCGCCAGGCGCCGGATCATGTCGAACAGCTCCTGCATCGCCGGACTGCGCCCGATCATGCCGCAGAATTCGACGCGGCTGGCCAGCTCGCTGTCGGCGGCGAGGAGCCGCTGGCGGCGCTCGATGTTGTAGCGGACGGTGCTCAGCAGCTCGCGCAGGCGATCGAAATCGAGCGGCTTGCTCACGTAATCGAGTGCGCCCAGCTTCACCGCCTCGATGGCCGATTCCACGGTGGCGTAGCCGGTCATCAGGATCACGTGGCATTCGGGATCGACCTCGCGAATGCCGCGCAGGATGTCGAGCCCGCCCACGTCGGGCATGTTGCGATCGAGAAGGGCGACGTCGGGCTTGAGCGTCGGCAGCTCCGCCAGCAGCGCCTGCCCGCCGGTTCGGGTCACGACCTCGAAGTGCTCGCCCTCCGCAAACCGCTGCACGAGCGCGAGCACGCCCGGCTCGTCGTCGACCACCAGCAGGCGTGGACGCCGGTCAGCCATCGCGGGTCACTGTGCCAGACCGGACAACCGCGGCAGCAGCGCGATCGCCGCCTGTGCGGCCCGGTGGATCTCTACGATGTCGGCGGTTCTGGGGTCGTCCTCCGGCAGGTCTTTGAGCAGCAGCTCACAGAACCCGACGATGACGGACAGATGGTTACTGAACTCGTGGACGACGTGATCGCGGTCGCCGATCCCGTTGGAAGGAGTGCCGGTTGACTCCGTCATCATGCGCGCATGTTCAGGCAAGTCAACGGTCGAGTGCGGCCAGTGTAGCGCAACAAGATCGCGAAAATACAAGAAAACACACGAAGATTCGCTCGATTCGTAGAGATCTCGAACGGACGTACTGGACAAATGTGTACGTCTCTGGGCGTGTTCCTGTCGGGAGCGGACTCGTGCGAATGTCTGGTGTGCGGATCCGTCACGCCGCGCACGCCGGCGCACGCACGGCGCCATGCGGACGTACGCAGAAATTGCCTCGTCACGTCGCGAACGCGTTGGCAAATTCGACAACCGCCTGCTGTAACTCCTTGGTTCCGGCGTCCACCACGCTGAGCCGTTCTTTGCACGTTACGCGGCCGTGGCATCGATCGGGATTCTGCCCGCGCTGGCGGTCGTCGCGGGATCGATACATGGGCTCGTCTCTGACGCCGGCTGGTTGAAGGCGTGGGCCCTGCTCCTACTGGCGATCGGCGGTTGGCTTGCCTGGTCACTGGCCTACCTGCCCCGGCTGCCGCGAAACACCCTCGGCGCCTGGCCCACGGTCATCGTCCTCGCGGCTGGATTCTTCGGCGCAGCCGCCGTCCTGGCCGCCGACGCCCGGGCGCGCGCGCTCGACACGCCCCTCCGCACGGCGCTCGATCGTGAGTTTGGCGGTTTCCTCCTGGGCACGCCCGGTCCCGCCGGCCGGCACGATCCGGTTCCGACCCGCGCCATCCTTATCGAGGACGCCTCGTACACGCCCGATTTCTCGACGCTCCGGGCTCGCGTCCTGGCGATCCGCGTCCGTGACCGGTGGCGGGCCGCGCCGGGCGCGGTGACGCTCACCGTCGGCGGCAGGATGTCACCGGAGCAAGTCGGCGAATGGCGGGCCGGCCGGACGATCGAAACATTTGCCAGCTTCCGGCGGCCGACGCGGTACCTGAACGACGGCGTGCCCGATTTCGAGCGCGCCCTCGCGCTCGATGGGACGACGCTGTTTGGCTCGGTGAAGAGCGGACTGCTCGTCGAGGTGCGGGCGCGTGGCGGGCCGATCGAGGAAGCCGCCGCCCGCCTGCGGCATCACGTCAGGCGCAGCGTGGAGCGGTGGGTGGGTCGCCACGACGCGGTCACGGCGGCCATCGTGACGGCCGTGCTGATTGGCGACCGCACCGGGTTGCCGGACGAGGTCCGCCTGCGCCTCCAGGCGGCGGGTACCTATCACGTGATTGCCATTTCGGGCGGCAATATCGCCATCTGTGCCGCGCTGACGCTTGGACTGCTTTTCGTCTGCGGGGTGACCGGCCGCCCGGCGGCGCTCGTGACGCTGCTCCTGCTCGTGGCCTACGCGCAGGTCGTGACGGCGGGCGCGTCGGTCTGGCGGGCGACGTTGATGGCCATTCTCTATCTGAGCGCCCGGCTCCTCGATCACCGCAGCCCGCCGTGGCAGGCCATCGCCCTGACCGCGGCGCTCGTCATCTGCGCGCGGCCGCTCGAGGTGCGCGACGCGGGGTTCATCCTCACGTTCGGGGCGACGGCCGCGCTCCTCGAAGCGGCGCGGCGAGCTTCGCACGCCGCGTCCGGCCGGCGGATCGCGGCATGGCTCCTCGCATCCCTGGCCGCCTCGGTCGCGGTGGAGTTCGCCCTGCTCCCGGTGAGCGCGTCCATCTTCTCGCGGGTCACCAGCGCGGGCCTCGTGCTCAACCTGGCCGCGGTGCCGCTCATGGGCCTCGTTCAGGTGGCGGGCACCCTGCTCGTCGTGGTGGATCGCGTCGAGACGATCGCGGCGCCGGCCGGCTGGCTCGCGCACGCCGCTGCCGGGGCCCTGGTCGGGAGCGCGCGCCTCGTCGACGTCGTGCCGTGGCTGGCGGCGCGCGTGCCGCCTCCGGCTGCGCCGGTCGTCATGGCGTACTACCTGGGGCTGGCCGGAGCCCTCGCGGCGCGCGGCCTCCCTCGCGTGTGCGGCGTGCTCATCTGTGCTGCATCGACCGCCGCCATCATCACGGGGCGGTCGATACCGGCGATCGGGGCTGTCGACGCGGGCCCGGGGCTTCACGTCACGGCGTTCGATGTCGGCCAGGGCGACGCGACGCTGGTGCAGTTCCCGGATCGATCGACGCTGCTCGTCGACACGGGTGGCATCCCGTTCGGCGGCGGTGGTTTCGATATCGGGAGCCGTGTCGTGTCGCCGGCGTTGTGGGCGCGTGGCATCCGCGCCCTTGACACGCTGCTGCTGACGCACGGCGATCCCGACCACATCGGCGGCGCCCGCGCCATCCTGGACGACTTTGCGCCCTCACACGTGTGGGCGGGCATCCCCGTGGCGCGCCATCCGGGCCTGCGGACCGTGCTCGACCGCGCGCGGGAGGCCGGCGCGCGCCTCGAGCAACGAGCGGTCGGCGACCAGATGCGCTTTGGCGGCGTCCGCGTGCGCGTGCTGCACCCGCCGCCGCCCGACTGGGAGCGCCGGCGCGTGCGCAATGACGATTCCGTGGTGCTGGAACTGCTCTACGGGAACGCGGCCGTGCTGCTCATGGGCGACGTCGGCGCGGCCGTCGAGCGCGCCATCGTGCCGAGCCTGACGCCGGCCGGCATCCGGATCCTGAAGGTCGCGCACCACGGCAGCCGCACGTCCACGTCGCCCGAGCTGCTGGCGCGCTGGCGGCCCCAGATCGCCGTGATCAGCTGCGGGCGCGGGAACACGTTCGGCCACCCGGCGCCGGAAGTGCTCGACCGGCTCGAATCAATCGGAGCCGCGATCTACCGCACCGACCTCGATGGCCAGGTGACCATCGACACCGACGGGCGTCACGTACAGGTTCGTACATTTGTCGGAGGACGGAAATGAACCACGAAGATCACGAAGACCACGAAGATCACGAATCTATTCTGGTGCCGCGACATCGCATGCGGTTGCCCTCACCGCTGACTGCACGTGCAGAACGTGTCATGTCGGACACGATCGGCTGCGCTATTCGGGTGCATCGGGCGCTTGGTCCAGGGTTTCTCGAATCGATCTATCGAAAGGCCATGCGCATTGAACTCGAAGCGTCCGGGCTCTCTTATGAATCCGAGCGTCCAGTGCGGGTGAAGTATCGCGACGTCGAGATTACGGGACAACGCGTCGATCTAATTGTCGATGGGCAAATCGTCGTCGAATTGAAATCAGTGATCCGCGTCGATGAGGTGCACCGTGCCCAGGTGATCTCTTATCTCCGGACTACCGGATTGCGTGGAGGCCTGCTCATCAACTTCCGTGTCCCGGTTCTTCAACGCGGACTCCGAAGGGTGGTCTTGTAGATTCAGTCCTTTTTCGTGTCCTTCGTGATCTTCGTGCCCTTCGTGGTTAAGAGAGATCCTTGATCCGCTGCCATTCGTCCTCCATCTCCTGCAGCGTCGCCTCCTGCAGCGATCGGCCCCGCGCGGTGAAGGCCTGCTCGACGGCATCGAAGCGCCGCGTGAACGTGTCGCTGGCGCGGCGGAGCGCCGCCTCGGGCTCGATGCCGAGCTTGCGCGACAGGTTGGCGATGGCGAAGAGCAGATCCCCCATCTCTTCTTCCGCGCGCGAGAGCTGGCCGGTCGCCCCCGACTCGACTTCGCGCCGCACTTCGGCGACCTCTTCCTCGATCTTGTCGAGGACGTCTCCGGCCCGCGCCCAGTCGAACCCGACCGCGGCGGCCCGCGCGCTGATCTCGTAGGCCCGCAGCAGCGACGGCAGCGTCTTCGGCACGCCGCTCAAGGTGGTCTTCGGCCGGACGGGGTCGTGTCCCTCCTGCCCTGGGCCAGGCCGAAGGGCCGCGCGCTCGCGCGCCTTCATCGTCTCCCACCGCTCGATCACCTGGTCGGTCGTGATGCCGGCATCCTCGTGCCCGCGCGCGAAGACGTGCGGGTGGCGGCGCACGAGCTTGTCGCAGATGGCGTCGATGGCGTCGGCCATCGAGAACGCGCCGGCCTCTTCGCTGATCTGCGCCAGGAAGACCGCCTCGTACAGGTAGTCGCCCAGCTCTTCACGCAGGCTCGCCGGCGACCCGCTCTCGATTGCCTCGAGCACCTCGTAGGTTTCCTCGAGGACGAAGGGCCGGAGCGAGGCCAGTGTCTGCTCGCGGTCCCACGGACAGCCGCCCGGGGCGCGCAGCGTCCGCATGATCTCCACGAGCCGGTCGAATCGGGCGCCTGCGCTCTCGGTCATGATGTCTCCGCGCCGTATGGTACCATCCGGTCTGGGTGGTAGCTGGCAGTTGGTAGCTGTTCATGAGCGAAGAGACGCAAGGGCCTTCGGGAATCGGTTTCGTCGCGTTTGTGCTGTCGCTGGCCCACACGGCCGCCGTGCACTTCGGTGACGTGCCCGATCCCGTGAGCGGCGCCAGGGGAGAGGCCAACCTCCCGGCGGTTCAGCAGATGATCGACATCCTGGCGCTTCTCGACGAGAAGACGCGCGGCAATCTCACGGCCGAGGAGCGGCAGCTGCTCGAGCAGGTGTTGTTCGAGCTGCGGCTGCGCTTTGTCGAGGTCTCCACCAAGCCGGCGGGTGCCTCGTCCACCGAGCCCACGTCGCGCATCATCATTCCTTGACGAACGCGCGGATCACCGTCCTCGGCAGCGGCACGTCGGCCGGCGTGCCGGTCATCGGCTGCACGTGCGCGGTCTGCCAGTCGACCGACGCGCGCGATAAACGGCTGCGCCCCTCCATCTACGTGGACGTGCCCGGCCGTACCGGCATTCTGGTCGACACCACGCCGGACCTGCGGCAGCAGGCGCTGACCTACGGCATCACGCGCGTCGATGCGGTCCTGTTCACCCACAGCCACGCGGATCACATCATGGGGCTCGACGACATCCGCCGTTTCAACTGGATGCAGCAGGCGCCGATTCCGTGCTACGCCACCGCCGACGCATGGCACGGCATCCGCCGGACCTTCCATTACATTTTCGACGGCCTGCCGCGGGAGGGCGGCGGCATTCCGAAGATCGAGCCCCGCCAGATCGACGGGCCCTTCGCCGTGGCGGGGGTCCGCATCGTCCCCGTACCGCTGCTGCACGGGCGCGCGCCGATTCTCGGGTTTCGCTTCGGCAGCTTTGCGTACCTGACCGACTGCAGCAGCATTCCCGGCGAGTCGTGGCCGCTCGTGTCGGGCGTCGACACGCTCGTCATCGATGCGCTCCGCGACAAGAAGCATGCGACGCACTTCACGGTCGCCGAGGCGCTCGACGCCATCGCGCGCATCGGCCCGCGGCGCGCCTACCTCACGCACATGGCCCACGACCTGGGACACGCACAGACCAACGCGCGCCTGCCCGCCGGTGTGGAACTGGCATATGATGGCCTCGTGCTCGACGCCGGCGTCGACGCATCGTAGCGGGCATGGAGGTCCTGCACTTTCCCGATGATCCGCGGCCGCCGTGGCTCGTCCACCCTGTGCTGGCTCTCGGCAACTTCGACGGCCTGCACCGCGGGCATCTCAAGATCATCGAGCGCGTGAAGCGCGGTGCGGTCGAGCACGGCGGCATCGCGATGGCCATGACGTTCGACCCGCATCCGCCGCGCGTGGTCCGTCCCGACAAGGCGCCGCCCCTGCTCATGACAAAAGACCAGCGCCTCGAGGCGCTCGACCGCGCCGGCATCCACTGTGTCGCCGTCGTCCGCTTTACCCACGAGCTGTCGCAGTGGGACCCCGACACCTTCGTCCGCACCGTGCTCGTCGAGTGGCTGCGCGTGTCGGAAGTCTGGGTGGGCGCGAACTTCCTGTTCGGGCGCGAGCGCAGCGGCAATTTCACGGTGCTGCGGACGGCCGGCCAGCGCTACGGCTTTCGCGCGGAGAAGATCGATCCGGTCCGCTACAAGGAATTCGTCGTCAGCAGCACGCGCATCCGGCGGCTGGTGGCCGAAGGCCGCGTGGACGAGGCGGGCGCGCTGCTGGGCCATCCCTTCGCCATCGTCGGCACGATCGTCGAGGGGCGGCAGCGGGGCCGCGAGATCGGCTTTCCGACCGCCAACCTCCAGAGCGCCAACGAGCTCATTCCGCCGTACGGGGTGTATGCGACGACGCTCACCGTCGACGGCACCGTGCACGCGGCGGTCACCAGTATCGGCGTCAATCCGACATTTGGCGACGGCGGGACCAGGACGATCGAGACGCACGTGCTGCGGTACGAGGGCGCCGAGCTGTACGGGCGCCAGGTGCAGCTCGACTTCATGCAGCGCCTGCGTGACGAGCGCCGCTTCGGCGACGTCGACGCGCTGCGGGCGCAGATTGAAGCCGACTGCCGCCGCGCGGAACGGCTGTTCAGCCGGTTGTCCGTGTAAATGGAAGGCACGCCGTCCGAGCTGCGCGTCACCATGGCGGCCGACCCGGCGTGGGCGCCGATGGTCGGCGAGGTGGCCGCGCAGGCGGCACGCCAGCGCGGACACGCCGACACGAAGGCGTCGGCCTTTGGGAGCCGCGTTGAGGGCGCGGTACGAGACGCGTGTGCGGCGGCGGCACGCGCCGGCGCCGAGGTGGCCTGTGTCGTCCGCCTCACGGGCGCGCAGGTGGAAGTGGACGTTGCCGGCCAACGGGGATCGCGAACCGTGAGACTCGAGTGAGCATGCTTCGCCTCTACAACACGTTCAGCCGTCAGGAGGAGTCCTTCACCCCGGGCCGCGACAATCTCGTCCGCATGTACGTCTGCGGGCCGACGGTCTACGCCCGCGCCCACATCGGCAACTTCAGAACGTTTGTCTGCATCGACGTGCTGCGCCGCACGCTGAAGTACGTGTGCGGCCATGGGGTGCGGCAGGCCGTCAACTACACCGACGTCGACGACAAGACCATCGCCGGCGCGCAGCAGGCCGGCGTGCCGCTTCGCGACTACACCGGCCGCTGGATCAACGTCTTCCGAGACGACGCCGCGCAGCTCGGTCTCGAGATGCCCGAGGAGACGCCGCGCGCCACAGACGAGGAGAACCTGCGCGCGATGAGCGACATGATCCTCGCGCTCGAGCGGAACGGGCATACCTACCGGCGCGACGGCTCGATCTACTTCCGGATCTCGTCGCTGCCGCAGTACGGACGGCTGGCGCGGCTCGATACCGAGGGGATGAAGGACGGCGCCCGCGTCGACGTCGACGAGTACTCGAAGGACGACCCGCGCGACTTCGTCCTGTGGAAGGCGGCGCGTCCCGGCGAGCCGTCGTGGGACTTCGGCAGCGGCCAGGGACGCCCGGGATGGCACATCGAGTGCTCCGCCATGGCGCTGCGCCTGCTGGGCGAGCCGCCCATCGACATCCATGCCGGCGGCATCGACCTGATCTTTCCGCATCACGAGAACGAGATTGCGCAAAGCGAAGGCGCCACCAGGCGCGAGTTCGCGAGGTTCTGGGTGCACGTCGAGCACCTGTTCGTCGAAAACGAGAAGATGTCGAAGTCGCTCGGCAACGTGTACACGCTGCAGGAGATTGCCGCCCGCGGCCACCGGCCGTCGGCCCTTCGCTACCTGCTGCTGTCGTCGCACTACCGCAAGCAGCTCAACTTCACGTGGACGGGCATGGACCAGGCGGAGGAGGCGCTTCGCCGGATTGTCGACTGCCTGGCGCGTCTGGACGATGCAGGCCGCGTCTTGCCGTCTTCGCGCGAAGCTTCGGCGGACCGCCGTAGCCCTGGCGGAGGCGGTTCGGGCCCGGCAAGCAAGGTCCTGCAGGCCGTCGAGCAGGCGCGGCAGGCGTTCCGATCGGCGCTCGAACACGATCTCAATACCGCGGCCGCGCTGGCGGCCGTCTTCGATCTGGTCCGGGATGTGAATGCAGCCATAGACGCCCGGGAGATCTCGGCGCCCGAGGCTGCCGCCGCCCACCAGGCGATCGAGGAGTTCGATCGGGTGCTGGGGGTGGTCAGCCTTCGTCAGGCCGAGGATGCGCAGCCGCCGGTGCCGGTAGAGGAGATTGAGCGGCTGATCGAGGAGCGGCAGGCGGCGCGCCAGCGGCGCGACTTTGCCGCCGCCGACCTCATCCGCCGGCAGCTGGCCGACGGCGGCATCCTGCTGGAGGACAATCCGGGCGGCACGCGCTGGAAGAAGAAATGAGCACGACGAAGAGCGGCACGCACACGGTGCCGCAGTTGAAGACGAGCCTGCCGGGGCCGAAGGCGATGGCCATCATCGAGCGCGATCGCACGGTGGTGTCGCCCTCCTACACGCGCGATTATCCGCTCGTGATCGCGCGCGGCGAGGGCGCGGCGGTCGAGGACGTGGACGGCAACGTGTTTCTCGACTGCACCGCGGGCATCGCCGTCACCGCCACCGGCCATTCGCACCCGGAGGTCGTCCAGGCCATCGTCGATCAGGCCCACAAGTTTCTGCACATGTCGGGCACCGACTTCTACTACGAGCCGCAGGTGCGGCTGGCCGAGGAGCTGTCGGCGATTGCCCCCATGCAGGGGCCGCACCGGTCGTTTTTCGGCAACTCGGGCACCGAGGCCAACGAGGCGGCGCTCAAGCTGGCGAAGTACTACACGAAGCGCCAGAACATCATCGCGTTCCTCGGCGCGTTTCACGGGCGCACGATGGGGTCGCTGTCGGTGACGGCCAGCAAGGCCGTGCAGCGCAAGGGTTTTTCGCCGATGGTGCCAGGCACCTATCACGCGCCCTATGCCGACTGCTACCGCTGTCCGGTGAACGCGACGCCCGAGGCGTGCGCGGCCGAGTGCCTCAACTTCATCGAGCAGCAGATCTTCGTCCATCTCGTCTCGCCCGACGAAGTGGCGGCCGTGATGGTGGAGCCCATCCAGGGCGAGGGCGGCTACATCGTGCCGCCCGACGTGTTCCTGCAGCGGCTGCGCGAGCTCACCACCCGCTACGAGATCCTGCTCATCGCCGACGAGGTGCAGTCGGGCATGGGCCGGACCGGCCGGATGTTCGCCGTCGAGCACACCGGCGTCGAGCCCGATATCGTGACGATCGGGAAGGGGATTGCGTCGGGGATTCCCCTTGGCGTGGCGACGGCGCGGTCGGAGATCATGTCGTGGCCGCCCGGGGCGCACGCCAGCACGTTTGGCGGCAATCCCGTCGCGTGCGCCGCGTCGCTGGCCACGATCCGGCTGGTGCGTGGCGGCCTGATGAAAAACGCCGAGGTCGTGGGCGCGCACCTGCTGGCCGGCCTGAAGGCGCTCATGGACAAACACCCGATCATCGGCGACGTCCGGGGGCGCGGGCTGATGGTGGGCATCGAGCTCGTGCGCGATCGGCAGACGAAGGAGCGCGCCACCACCGAGCGCAACGCCCTCGTGCAGGAGTGCTTCAGGCGCGGCCTGCTCGTGCTCGGGGCCGGCCGCAACGCCATCCGCCTGTCGCCGCCGCTCGTGCTCACCCGGCAGCAGGCGGACACGGCGATTGAGATCCTGGATCAGGCCTTCGGCGCCATGACCCCGCCAAAGCTCTAATTGATTCGTGTCCTTCGTGATTGTCGTGTCCGTCGTGGTTATGGCGCGGAACGTGCGTATGTTCGCCGCCATGACGGCGGACAGGCGTCAATCTCTCGGCAAAATGGGCGAAGATCTCGCGTGCGGCGAGTTGTGCCGCCGTGGGTACGCCGTTCTTGCCCGCCGCTACCGCACCCGGCACGGCGAAATCGACATCGTGGCGCGCGACGAGGGCACGATTGTGTTCGTGGAAGTGAAGGCGCGGGCCGGCGAGGCGTTTGGCGGCGCCGGGGCGGCCGTCACGCCGTGGAAGCAGCAGCGGATCGTGCGGATGGCCACCGATTTCCTCGCGCGCGCGGGGCTCGTCGACGTGCCGTGCCGCTTCGACGTGGTCGCCGTGGATTTCGAGGGTGGCCGTCCGCGGATCGAGGTGTACACTCACGCATTTACATGTACGTCTTCCGGCTGAAGCCGGAAGCCACCTGTGGCTTCCGCCTTTAGGCGGAAGGGAGGGCCACCTGTGGCTTCCGCCTTTAGGCGGAAGGGAGGGCAATGTCCGAGCTCCGCAAAGATCCCGTCACCGGCCGCTGGGTCATCATCTCGACCGAGCGGCGCAAGCGCCCGAACGATTTCCGCCTCGAGTCGGTGCAGAGTGCGCCCGATGACTCGTGTCCCTTCTGCGAAGGGCACGAGCAGATGACGCCGGAGGAGCTGCTGGCGTACCGGAGCAACGGCGCCGGTGCCAATACGCCCGGCTGGGCGCTGCGCGTCGTCCCGAATCAGTTTCCCGTGCTGCGCGTGGAGGGGGCGCTCGACCGGCAGGGCGAGGGGCTCTTCGACAAGATGAACGGCATCGGCGCGCACGAGGTGATCATCGAGTCGCCGAAGCACGAGGACACGCTGGCGACGCTCGACGCCGAGGCGGTGGAGCGGGTGCTCTGGGCCTGCCGCGAGCGCGTGCAGGACCTGAAGCGCGACCGCCGGTTCCGCTACATGATCATCTTCAAGAACCACGGCGCGGCCGCCGGGGCGTCGCTGGATCATTCGCACAGCCAGCTCATCGCGCTGCCGATCGTGCCGCGCGAGGTGCGCGACGAGGTGGACGGCGCGCGGGCGCACTACGACGCCAAGGAGCGCTGCGTGTTCTGCGACATCCTGCGGCAGGAAATCGCCGACGGCCGTCGTCTCATTGCGGAGGACGCCGACATGGTGGCGGTGGCGCCGTACGCGCCGCGGTTTCCGTTCGAGACGTGGATTCTGCCGCGGCGGCACCAGGCGCTCTTCGAGGAGGCGGCGCGGCACGAGTACGGCTCGCTGGCGCGGCTGCTCGGCGACATCCTGCGGCGGATGAACAGGACGCTGGTCAATCCACCTTACAACCTGCTCATCCACAGCGCACCCGTGGCGGAGGCGGTGGGGGAGTCGTACCACTGGCACGTGGAGATCATCCCGAAGCTGACCAAGGTGGCCGGGTTCGAGTGGGCGACCGGGTTCTATCTCAACCCGACTGCCCCCGAGGAGTCGGCCCAGGTCCTGCGCGACGTGCGCGTGTAATGCCTCTCTGGTACGTAGTGTCCGGCTTGAGCCGGACGTAGCCGGCTTG
>Ga0209640_10001230_pt1 | contig 21389 bp, 16 predicted proteins | sample RifCSP10_1_FD_184018 | JGI IMG/M metagenome (GOLD analysis project Ga0209640, IMG submission 184018) | Soil microbial communities from Rifle, Colorado - Rifle CSP2_sed 10_1 (SPAdes) (version 2) | ecosystem: Environmental > Terrestrial > Deep subsurface > Rock core/Sediment | place: Rifle...
GGCAGAGTTGCATTTGCGACGACGGTGCCAAGGAACGACAGCGCGATCGCTGTAAGCGCTCCGACAGCCCCTCCTGAGAGAGCGAGGAACGCCGTGACTAGTACGCGGGATCCTAGGGATGTCGAAGACATGGCAGTCGGTGGTGTCGAGCTAACTTGTCTTTCGACGTCACAGGACGCCACTCTCTACGCTATCACGAGCCGCCGAATCGGGAAAGACTGCGAGGCCGGTGCCTCCCAACAAGTCCGCCGGACTCCGAGCCCACGCCCCGCAGGTGTGTCAGCACCCGGGATACCTCGATGCGGTCAGGACCACTGGCAACCGCGTCGGCGTGTGCGCGACCGAGAGCCGATCCTCCAGCCGAAGCGGCCGCTCGATGACGTGCTCGTACAGGAACTGCGAAGCCGCCAACGCCTGCGCCTGGGTCGACTGCGCCACGCGCTGGTCCTCGGCGAGATATCGCAAGAAGGAAACGACATCCGCTTTCATCCAGATGCTCCGGATGGGTAAGGCGATGGAGTCGGACGAATCGACGGGTCCAGCTGACATACGCCTGCCCGGTCCGCGGGCTATTGTGGCCCACGCGCAGTTTCGACCGCAGTCTCGTCAGCAGTTTCGGATTCGCCGGCGAGACGGTGGCAAGGCCAGCCATCGGATCCCCTCCCGATGGCCCCGATTCTGCGGCCACTCGACACGTTGCTGTCCGTTCCTCCCCTGACACCACGCACCAACCTTCGCGGCCCTTAGGTTTCGTAGACCAGATCGCGAGGAGCCCCGCATGAATCGACGCGAATCCGTTCGCCTCCTCGGCGCCATTGCCGCCGTGCCCTTCCTGCCCGGGACCGCCGAAGCTGCCTCGGGGATCGCCGAGCGGGTGCACGAGGCGATTCAGGGCGGCGCCCGTTTCCGGACGTTCGATCCGACGCAGCAGGAGCTGGTCCGCCGGCTGGTCGATGCGATGATCCCCCGGACCGATACGCCGGGTGCACTCGACGTGCGCGTGCCCGAGTTCATCGATCATGTCGTCACCGACTGGGCCAGCGAGCCGGAACGACGCGCGCTGCTCGACGGCCTCGCCGACATCGACGCACGGGTGCGGGCGCAGGGCGCGGCGACGTTCACCGGCCTCGGCGCAACTCGTCAGGCAGGCCTGTTGCGTATGCTCGATGGCGAGCGCGCGGCCACGAGCGGGGCGGGGCACGCCTTCGGGCAGGTCAAGTCGCTTGCCGTCTACGGGTACTTCACCGCCGAGGCTGTGCAGCGCGACGTCCTGAAGACGCAGGTGTTCTTCACCGCGTTCGACGGCTGCGCGCCGGCCTGACGGGGGCCATCGATGCAATCGACGACATTCGACGCCATCGTGGTCGGCTCCGGCATTACGGGGGGCTGGGCAGGCAAGGAGCTGAGCGAGCAGGGCCTCAACACGCTCTGCGTCGAGGCAGGGCGGCCGATCGATCCCGCCATCGACTACGTGGAGCACGTGCCCGCGTACGAGATGCCGTACCGGGGACTGGGCGACCGGAAGGCGCTCGAGCGATACCAGCCCATCCAGCGGACGTGCTATGCCTGCGACGAGTACTCCGGCAAGTTCTTCGTGAACGACCTCGACAACCCGTACACGACGCCTGACGACCAGCCGTTCAGCTGGATCCGCGGGCGGCAGGTCGGCGGGCGTTCCATCGCATGGGGACGCCAGTGCTATCGGTGGAGCGACCTGGACTTCGAGGCCAACGCGCGGGAAGGCGTCGGCGTCGACTGGCCCATCCGGTACCGCGACATCGCGCCGTGGTACGATTACGTCGAGCGCTTCGTGGGGCTGCAGGGCAATCCGGAAGGACTCGCGCACCTTCCCGACGGGCAGTTCCTCCCGCCGTTCCCGCTGAATTGTGCAGAGGAGCGCTTTCGTGACGCCGTTCGCCAGCGGTTCAGCGGCGAGCGCCTCGTGACGAACGCGCGTGTCGCGATCCTGAGCCAGGCGCACAACGGGCGCCAGGCGTGCCACTTCTGCGGCCCCTGCGAACGCGGATGCGCCACGTTCTCGTACTTCAACAGCGTCCACGTGACGCTGCCGGCGGCGCAGGCCACGGGGCGTTTCACGCTGCGCCCGTTCAGCGTCGTGCACAGCGTCATGTTCGATCCGCACACCCGCCGCGCGAGCGGCGTGCGGGTGATCGATGCGAACACGCGGCAGGTGATCGAGTATCGCGCGCGCGTCGTCTTTCTCTGCGCTTCGACGCTGGAGTCGGCGCGCATCCTCATGAACTCGGCCACGGCGGAGTTCCCCGATGGCCTCGCGAACTCGAGCGGTGTCCTCGGGCGCTACCTGATGGACCACATCATGGGCGGCGGCGCCAACGGCATCGTGCCCTGGCTGGCGGACCGGACAACCGTCGGGAATGCCCGAAGCGGCTTTTACATCCCGCGTTTCCGCAACGTCGCGAGCCGGCATCCCGACTTCCAGCGCGGGTATGCCTTCCAGGGGCGGGCGTCCCGCGTTGGCTGGACCAGGGGGCGGACGTCCCCCGGTTTCGGGGCGGACTTCAAGGCGTCGCTCATCCGTGACCTCGGCCCGTGGACGATTCGCGTGTATGGCTTCGGTGAGCTCCTGCCCAGCGCGGAGAATCGCGCGCACCTCGACAAGAACGTGGTGGATGCCTGGGGGATCCCGACCCTGCGGATCGAGTGTCGCTACGACGACAACGCCAGGCGGATGCTGAAGGACATGGTGGTCACGGCCAGCGAGATGCTGGAGGCGGCCGGCGCGACGGAGATCACGCCGATCGAGGAGGATAACCCGCCCGGCCTTGTCATCCACGAGATGGGCACCGCGCGCATGGGTCGGGACCCGAAGACGTCGGTCCTGAACGAATGGAACCAGTCGTGGGACGTGCCGAACCTGTTCGTCACCGATGGCGCGTGCATGACGTCGAACGCGAACCAGAACCCGTCGATCACCTATATGGCGCTGACCGCGCGTGCCGCGAACCGCGCCGTAGAGTTGATGAAGCGTAACGAGCTCTGACACGACGGGACTTGACGCCGCGCGTGCGGTCATCGGCGTGGCCGGGTTCCTCGCGGCCGGGCGCGCGGTGAGCCCCTTCGCGTTCGGGGTGGTTGACCGGTCTGCTCCCAGGCGGACCGCGTCGTCGGCGTCCTGAACTTCGCTCACCGTCCGTGGTTCCCGGCCGCGATTCGGGAGAAGGGAATCCTTCCAAAGAGCGATGGCAATCCATCCAGCACCACGGCACGTTCCGTAAGGACCAACTCCCTTCCGGGGCGTGCGCTCCCAGGCCGCGTCTCTGTGCGCCTGACGAGGCCACTGGCCGGGGGGAAGTTCGGCGGCGACCCTATCCAAGGAGACGTTGTGTTGAAACTCATCGCAGTATCGGCCATCGTGATGTTGACCACGGCGGGAGCGTCCGCGCCCGTCGCGGCCCAGACGCGGAGTGCCGTCAGCATCACGGAGCTGGAATCCGCCGTCCTCAAGGCGCCGGCCCCGAACCAGAAGGCTGTGCAGCGCTTCCTGCAGGACAGTCGCGTGAACGAGGTCGCCGCGAAGATGGGGATACAGACGTCCGAACTGGCCGCCATCGTCAGCACGCTGGATGAAGCCACGCTGAGTCAACTGGCCGATCGTACCCGCGCGGCCGACCGCGACCTGGCCGGCGGTGATCAGATAGTCATCAGCACGACGGTCATCATTATCATCCTGCTGATCCTCATCCTGCTGACGAATTAGCGCCGCGCCACCGGTGCGGCGGATCGTCCGCTCGGTCATCGCGTTAGGCTGTCTTGGTGTGGCACTGGGCGGCGCGCCTGCGTCCGCCCAGTCGCTGTCTGCGGCGTCATCCGATCGGGTGCCGACGGTTCTGGACGTCCCGTATCTCCCTCAGTCGGAATTGCTCTGCGGCGGGGCGGCAGTCGCGATGGTCGAGCGCTGGTGGGGGCGGCGCGGTGTCTACGCCGAGGACTTCGCCGATCTGGTCCGGCCGGAGCTGCGGGGGATCCGCACCTCCGATCTCGCCGCGGCCGCACGCGCCCGCGGGTGGGAGACGCGGGCCTTTGATGGCACGCCGGAAGAGGTGCGCCGGATACTCGGCGAGGGTGTCCCCGTTGTGGCGCTCATCGAGGTCGCTCCCGACCGGTACCACTACGTCGTCTTGTTAGGCTGGTCCGATGGGCGGGTCACCTTCCACGACCCGGCGAGTGCGCCCTCCCGCTCCGTCGACGAGGCTCGCTTCCTGGCGGAATGGAGCGGCGGCGAACGATGGGCGATGGTGCTACGGCCAGCAGAGCCCCCGCCGCCGCAAAAGCCACAGGTCATTGACTCGCTGCTGCGCCCTCCGGTCGATTCGATGCCCTGTCGGCCATGGGTCGACCGGGCGCTCGACGCCGTCGCCGCCCAGCGGCTGGAAGACGCCGCCGACTTGTTAGGCGAGGCTGGGCGTGCCTGCCCTGACGAGCCGCTGGTCCTGCGCGAACTCGCCGGCGTACGATTCAAGCAGCGGCGGCTGACGGAGGCCATTCACCTGTCGGCTCAGTACGTGGCTCGAGTCAGGGATGACGTGTACGCCTGGAAACTTCTGGCGGCGAGCCGGTATCTCGCCGGAGATCGGGAGGGGGCGCTCCGGGCCTGGAATCAGGTCGGCCTCCCCATCGTGGACCTGACCCGGATCGACGGGGTCCGGGAGATTCGGTTCCGGACTATCGCCGAGGCGGTGGATGTGCCTAACGGGACCGTGCTCACTCCCGCCGGCCTGGCGCTCGCCCGTCGCCGCGTTGCCGACCTCGGCGCGGTGCGCCGGGCCACGGTGGACTATCAACCGGTGGACGGGGGGCGTGCCGAGGTGCGCGCCGTGGTGGTCGAGCGTCCGGTGCTGGGACTCGCGTCACGGCTGCTTGCGGCAAACGCGGTTCGCGCGATGACTCAGCATGCAATCGGAGTGTCGATTGCGACGCCGACTGGCGCGGGAGAACTCTGGACCGCCGAGTGGCGCTGGGAGCACGCCCATCCGCGGTTTGCGCTTGGGGTCGAAGTGCCCGTCCGCCTGGGCTTCAGCGGCGTGATGAGCCTGGAGAGCATCCGGGAACGATTCCGTTTCGCCGTCGACAGCGCGCCAACGGGCGTCTTCGAGGAGAGCCGGAGTGCCGGCGGCGTGGCCTTCGGTGGCTGGATCAACCCCGCCTTGCGTCCGTACGCGGGGCTTGGCCTGGAGCGATGGTCAGGGGGCAGGAAGTACCTGGATGTGAGCGCGGGCGCGGAGTTTCGCGCCGCCGGTGACCGGCTCGTCATCGCGACGACCGGAGTTTACGCGCAGACACTGGCGAACCATCCCTCCTGGATCCAGGGCTATGTACGGACGCAGTGGTCTTCTGCCGTGGGGCTCAGCCGCCGCTCCTGGTCGGCACGCCTCGGTGTCGACCTAACGAGCCACAGCGCACCGCTCGGTGTGAGGCCGGTGGCGAGCGGGGATGACCCGTGGGTCATTCCCCTTCGCGCGCATCCCCGGACGCTGGACGGCCTGCTCCCGGGCGCGACCACGGGGAGGGGCATAATCCATGGCGGCCTCTCCGGCGACCAACCGGTCTATCGGGCCGGGCTGTTCACGCTGGCCGTCGGCATTTTTGTCGACGGCGCCCAGATCATGGATCCCGCCGACGGTTCAGGGCGGGATCGGCTCCATCTCGATGCAGGCGGCGGCATCCGGATTGGCATTCTGGACGGGCAGCTCGGCATCGTGCGCGTCGATCTCGCGACCGGGCTCACCACTCGTCGCTCGGCGATCACCGTGGGGTTGCACCAGAGCTGGCCACCGTTCCGGGGCAACACGCGTTCACCGTGATGCTACGTGCCCCGCGGCAAAGGACTAGTCACGATGACCGATTGCGTATTTCCTCCGCGCGCAACTTCCTCAGGGGCGGTGCCCAGGTGTGCCGAGACAGCACTGCGATTGCGAACGCGAGAGGACAGATCGGCGCGGAGACGAACCGGCGCAGACTGAACGGGCTGCGACGAGACTGAAGACGCAGACAAGCGAGATGAACATGAGGACGAGTATCGCAGTCCCGATGGGTACACGCATCCCGGATTCGCCGACGGCCTCGCGCCGATGGCCTGCGTACCCAGCGCCATTGCCGGACGAAATCGTATGATGCGGCGGATGATCCTCGATTACATCCGCAACGATCCCGAGTGGAAGGGCGGGGAGTACACCGCGCGACCGCCGGGGCTGCGAGCGTCGCTCGGGATGCTGTTCATGATGACCAGCGCCCCGCTGGTGCAGCAGCGTCAGGCCCCGACTCGTGAGGCGGCCGACTCGGCCATCGTCCGGTACGTCGAGTCACGGTTCCTGACGACGGACGCCAACGACATGCTTTATTACTTCGACGCAGTCCCGGGACTGCGATCCGTCTCCACACCTGGTGCATGTCACGGCGTCGGTGCTGGCGGTGAACTCCGCCGATGACATGGTGAATCCGCCGGAGCTTGGCCTGATGGAGCGGCTGTTGCCGCGCGTGCCGAATGCGAAGTTTGTCCTCATTCCCGTCAGCGAGGTCACGCGGGGCCATGGAACGCACTCGTTGCCCGCGGTGTGGGGCGGCTATCTGCGGGACTTCCTGTCACGACTCCCGGAGCGTTGACCGGGCACCAAGAATCTCCTCCGCGGCGCGCAGGCCGGTGTCCACGCCATCGGTCGCCGCGTCGGCGAAGGACACGCCGCGCAACCCGAAGCCCGTCGCATGCAACCCGGGGAGCCTCGCCAGCGCGCGCTCCACCGATGCGACCCGATGGCGGTGCCCCACCTCGTACTGTGGAATCGCGCGAGGTATGGGGACGGCCTGCTCGAACACCGGGCGCCCCGTGATGCCATAGAGGCGAGCAACTTCCTCGCGCACCAGCGCCAGCGCCTGCAGCTCATCCAGCGCACCCGCGTCGTGATCGACCGCTCCACCAAGCATCGCCCGGATGAGCAGATGTCCTTCCGGACCGCGCCCCGGATAAAGGCTCGTCTCCCAGAGGTTGCCGAGCATACGGAAACCCTGGTTTCGCGTGGAAGGAGAGGTCCGGCCGGGATGATAGGTTCGACCGCGAAGGCGAGTGTCACAGTCGCGTCATGGCACCTCAGAATCCGGGCTCCCCTGACCCCAGGTCCTACGATTGCCTACCGGACTGTCAGCTCTAGATCACCACGAGCGAGCAGAGCGAGGTAACGAACGAGGGTTCGCTTTCCACGCCGGGCACCCGGGTAAATGCCTCGCCGCCGGCCGAGAGAAACGTCTCGCGGCCGCGAATCCCGATTTCCTCCGCGGTTTCGAGGCCGTCGGTCAGGAATCCGGGCGTCACCACGGCCATGGATTTCACACCCTGTCCGGGGAGTTCAGCCAGCACCGTGGCCGTGGCCGGCGTAAGCCAACGTTCCGGCCCGAAGCGCGACTGATACGCGAGCGTGGCCCGCTCCACCGGCCACTCGATCGCGGCGAGGAACGCGCGTGTTGTCGTCTCGCAATCGCGCACGTAGATGCCCTTCTCGCGACGATTGTACCGCACAGGGATACCGTGGAACGAGACAACGAGGTGTTCGGGCGGCCGCGTCGCATTGGCCAGCGCCTCTCTCCAGCGCACCGCCAGGGATGCCACGTAGCCTGCGTCGTCAGGCGCGATGAGTCGCTCCACCAGGCGGTGTCCGATGCCGGCGCGGGCCGCCGCCTTTCGGGCGCACTGGAACGCGGTTCCTGTGGTGGCCTCGGTGCGTTGCGGGAAGAGCGGAACAGCGATCACTGGTCCTTCGGTTTCCCTCGCCACCCGCTGCATCGTGGAGTCGAGCGACGGCTCGCCGTAGCGATACGCCTCGCTCACCGTGAATCGTGGCCCGGCGGCGTCGCGCACGGCGCGCACCAACTGCTGCGTTCCCACCCGCAGCGGTGAGCCGGCCGGCAACCATATAGATGCGTACTGCTCTGATACGCGTGCCGGCCGCGACCGGAGCACCATGCCGTGCAGGATTGGAAGCCAGAGCCAGCGCGGTAGATCGACGACCGCGGGGTCGCTAAGGAACTCCTCGAGGAATTCGCGGACCGCCTCCGGGCTGGGGGCCTCGGGCGTGCCAAGGTTGACGAGGACGAGGTGTGGCGTTGAGGAGTTGGTCACGGCAGCAAAATACAGGGCGGGTTTGTAATCGGCTTTGTGTTGGCCGAATCCAATGGTCAGCGCGGGTTACGGATGACGCGTGAAGCGCGTCCACACTACGAGAGCCGGGCGAAGCCGCGACGCTGCCGATCGGAGTCGATCGGGCAACGGCACGGCTTCAACAGCTTACGCGCCTCACTCGCATGACGCCGCTCATCGACAACCACGCCGCGCACCGCGCCGGCCCGCATCGGGGCCGGTGGCTCATCCCGTTGTCGCTCGGCGTTGCGCTGGGCCTCGTTAGGCCGGGCGCCGCCGTGGCGCAGGTGCTCAACTTCCGTCACTACACCAACAGCGAGGGGCTGCCGCAGGCGCAGGTGCTGGCCATGCAGCAGGATCACCTCGGCTACATGTGGTTCGCCACCTACGGCGGGCTCACTCGATTCAACGGCGCGGACTTCCGGACCTACACCACCGACGACGGCCTCACCTCGAATTCGGTGTTCGACGTCAAGGAGGACAGCAAGGGCCGGCTCTTCATCGGCACGTCCCGCGGCCTCTGCATTATGACGCGGGAGCGCTTTCACTGTTATCGCGAGCGCGACGGCCTCGTATACGACGATGCGCGCAGCATCGCGATCGATCCCAACGGGGACGTGTGGGTCGGGACAACCCGTGGCCTCTCGCACGTGTCCCGCCACGAGACCCGCAACTTCACTACTGCCGACGGCCTGCCTGACGAGCGGATCGTTCGCGTCGCGGTCGATTCGACGGGCCGCGTCTGGGTCGCTACGAGCCATGGCCTCGCTCGCCTCGACGGGGATCGATTCCGGCTCGATTCACCCGACGTGATCGGCGCCAGGAGCATCCAGTTCGTGGTACCGGCCGGACGCGGTGTGCTGGTTGGCGTGGCGGGGGGACGCCTCTACCGGCGCGAGGGAGACACGATCGTGCCGGTGACGGCGGACGGGATCCCCGATGGCACCGTCTTCGTCGATGCCGCGACCGCTCGCGACGGGACGATCTGGGTAGCCACGCTCGACGGGGCGCTTCGCATCAGGGATGGTCGCGCGGACCGAATCGGCCGCAAGAACGGCCTCCTCGCGGATCTCGTCATTCGTGTGGCGATCGATCGCGAGGACGACGTCTGGTTCGGCACGGAGAACGGGGCGAGCAAGATGGTTCCGGGTCCGTTTCGGACCTACACCGAGTCGGAAGGGCTGCCGAATCCGTTCGTCCGGGCGATTGCGGCCGACGCCGAGGGACGGCTCTGGGTTGGCACACGCAATGGCGTCGCGGTGCGCGAGGGAGAGCGGTTTCGGCCGATTCCGCTTCCCGGCGTGCCAGACAGCCGGGTCTACGGACTTGCGATCGCGCCCGAAGGCGGAATGCTCATCGGCACGAGGCGCGGCCTGGCCTGGTATGCCCCGGGCCGCGTTCGGCTGTACCGGGAGCCGGACGGGCTTCCCGGGGAGGTTGTCTACGCGCTCCTCCCGGATGGCGCGGGTGGCGTCTGGATCGGGACCGACCGCGGCCTCGCGCGCTGGAAAGCCGGCCGCATCACCGCTGTTGATCGGACGCCGCTGAAGGGCACCAGCATCATGTCCCTCGCGCGAGATTCGCGCGGGCGGCTCTGGATGGGACGGACGGCTGGCGGGATCGCCGTGCTCGAGGGCGACTCGGTCCGTGTTCTGAATTCCACCAACGGAGCAACCGACCAGACTGTATGGGCGCTCCGGGAAGACGCGCTCGGACGAATGTGGGCGGCCACGAACGGTGACGGCGCCCTTCGCATCGAAGACAGCGGAATCCGCCGGCTCACGGTGCGGGACGGCTTGGCCAGCAGCTTCATCTGGCAGGTGCTCTCAGATGCTGCCGGCGACATCTGGCTGTTCGGCAACCTTGGGATGGACCGGTTCTCGAAGGACGAGCTCACTCACTTCGGTCAGGGGAGCGGACTCATCGAGCTGGAAGGCGCTGCCAACTCCGCCTTCATGGACGCGGAGCGCGATTTGTGGTTCGGCACTGGCTCCGGCGTCGTTCGCTATACGCCCGGGCTCGACCTGCATCGCGCCCTGCCGCTCCCGGTCTATATCGAAGAGCTGTCCCAGGGGGACAGCACGCTCTCCGTCGACTCGGGCCGGCCCACACGGGTCGCGGGCGGGTCGATGTTCATCCGTTTCGCCTCGCCGAGTTTCCGCGACGAGTCGTCGATCCGATACCGCTATCGCCTCTCCGGTGCGGACACCGGATGGTCGCGCCCCTCGCGTGAGCGCAGCGTCACCTACGCCGGTCTCGCACCGGGTCACTATCGATTCGAGGTTGTGGCCACCAGCGGCGCGGCACGGAGCCTCACGCCGGCGACCCTCGCCTTCGACGTGATGCCGGCGTTCTGGCAGACCTGGTGGTTCCGCCTCCTCGCCCTCCTCCTGCTCGGCGCTGCAGCGGCAGCGGTCCCGCTGCTACGCGCACGTGCGCTCGAGCGCGAGCGGCAACGGCTGGAAGGACTGGTCGCACATCACACCCACGAACTCGAGTCCAAGAACATTCTGCTCGAGCAGTCGAACCGGGACCTCGAGCACTTCGCCTACGTCGCCTCGCACGATCTCCAGGAGCCGTTGCGGAAGATCCAGTCCTTCTCGGATCGCGTCTTGAAGCAGTACGCTGGGGCGTTGGACGAGCAGGGTCGTGATTACCTGGGCCGGATGAGCGGAGCTGCCGCGAGGATGCAGAACCTGATCGAGGCACTCCTCTCCCTGTCGCGGGTGAGCACGAAAAAAGGCGAAGTCGCGCAGATCGACCTTCGCGCGCTCACTCAGGAAGTGCTCGGCGACCTGGAGTTCCGCCTCCAGTCGACCTGTGGCCGCGTGGATGTGGGTGACCTGCCGTGTATCGAGGGCGATCCGGTCCAGATGCGCCAATTGCTCCAGAACCTCATTGGGAACGCCCTGAAATTCCATCGGCCTGGCGAGCCGCCCGTGGTGACGGTCTCGGCGGCGCGGCGTGATCGCCAGCTCGAGATTCGCGTCGAGGACAACGGCATCGGCTTCGAGAACAAGGACGCGGCGCGGGTGTTCCTCCCGTTCCACCGGCTGCACGGTCGTGCCGAGTACGAGGGTACCGGCATCGGGCTCACGATATGCCGGAAGATCGTCCAGCGCCACGACGGTACCATCCGGGCGGAGTCGCAGCCTGGCTCCGGTTCACGCTTCATCATCACGCTGCCCCTTCACAGGCTGGTCGAGGTCACGAATGCTGCATAACGCTTCAGCACCCATTGCCATCCTCATGGCCGATGACGACGCCGATGACCGGCTGCTCGCCCGCGACGCCATGACGGAGAGCCGCCTGAGTAATCCGTTCCACTGCGTCGAAGACGGTCAGGAACTCATGGATTACCTGAGACGGGAGGGGAAATACCGCACGACACCGGCTCCGCGCCCGGGCCTCATCCTGCTCGACCTGAACATGCCGAGGAAGGATGGCCGCCAGGCGCTCGAGGAGATCAAGAACGACCCGGACCTGCGCTGCATTCCGGTCGTCATCCTGACGACGTCGAAAACCGAGGAAGACATTCTGCGCGCCTACAATCTCGGGGCCAACTCGTTCATCACCAAGCCGGTGACGTTCGAGGGGCTGGTGGAGATCGTCAGGCAGCTCGGCAAGTACTGGCTCAGCATCGTCGAACTGCCGGGCCGCAGTGGTGAATCGCCAAGTGCATAGACCCGCCGTCCGCGTGCTCCTCGTTGACGACGACGAGGACGACTTTCTGCTGACCCGCTCAATGCTCGCCGAATGCGGGGAGCCGTTCGTCGTCGAGTGGGCGTCCACGCCGGCGACCGGTCTCGACAAGCTCACGACCGGCGCCTACGACGTTGCGCTGGTCGACCACAACCTCGGCGGCAGCACGGGCATCGAGCTGCTCGGCGAGGCCTGCGCGCGAGGTTGCCGCATCCCGGTCATCATGCTGACCGGACAACCCGACCGCGAGACGGACCTCCGGGCCATGCGTGCCGGCGCGGCCGATTTCCTGGTGAAGGGTCGTGTCAACGGGGACCTGCTGGAGCGCGCGATCCGATACGCCCGTGAGCGGCACCGCCTCCTGGAGGAGATCCGATCGCGATCGCTCACCGACGAATTGACGGGACTCAGCAACCGCCGCGCCTTCTTTGCCTTGGCCGAGCAGCAGGTCCGATTGCTGCAACGCCGGGGCGCGTGTGGCCTGTTGGTCTTCGCCGACGTGGACGGCCTCAAGCACGCGAACGACACCATCGGCCACGACGCCGGGGACCGCCTCCTCGTGGACGCCGCCCACGTGCTGAGTGCGACGTTCCGTCATTCGGATCTCGTGGCTCGCCTGGGCGGCGATGAGTTCACCGTGCTGGCTGGCGACGCCGAGGAAGTTCACTTTCAGGTGGTGCTCGACCGCCTGCAGTACCACATCGACCGGCGCAACGCGGAGGTCGCCGAACCCGCTCCCCGTCTTTCCATCAGCGCGGGCGCGCTCTGCTTCAAGGCCTCGCGGTCCACCCGGCTCACGGAACTGATGGCCGAGGCGGATGCCCTCATGATGGAATGCAAGAGGAAGCGGCGGGCCGCTACGGTCTAGGGCTGAATCCTCCCCCTGAGCAACGCGATTGTGCTCATCGCTCGCCCGTTACACACAACCTGCCAAACTCGGTACGTGACGGCGATGTCCTGCAACGGATTCCCCTCGACAATCGCCAAGTCGGCCAGCCTTCCAACTTCGACCGTGCCCACGTTCAACCCTAACGCCTGGGCCGAGTTGACCGTGGCCGTCTTGAGGGCCTGGAAGGGCGTCATGCCCGCCGCAACATAAGCGATCAGCTCCGCCTGCACGTTCGCCGCGTTGGGCGTGTCAGTTCCCGCCACCACACGCGCGCCGGCGTTCTGCGCGTTCACGATCATGGCATCGATAGCGCCTTGAGTCGCACCGCCGCCGCGGCCACCGCGACCGCCGCCTCCTGCGGCTCCGCCACGGCCTCCACTACCACCACGCGCGCCGCCCCGCCCGCCGCCGGTCACCTGGGCACTCAGCCAGGACGGATACAAGCCGAACCGCTCGTCGCTCCGGAGCATGGTGTCGGCGGCCACCATGCGCGCCATCGTGGCACCGCCTAACGCCAAGGTGGGCGTGAAGGTCATCCCGGACTTGCCCCACAACTGCGCCACGTCGTCATAACTCCGGTTGAGCGTGGCAACTTTGGGGGAGAAACCGCGACGGCTGGTACCGGTCGTGTGCTCGGTGCCGTCGAGCCCCGACAGCGCCGCCGGATACACCTCGTGCGACGACGTCAGTATCCCGTTCGCCCGCCCGAACTCGGCGATGCGCTTGGCCTGCTGGTCAGGCATGCGCACGTACGCCTTGAGCACGTCGTGGCCGAGCGCCTTGGCGCGTTCCAGCTCCATCTCGAGGTGGGTCGAGTTGGCCACGGCGACGGCCATCTTGTAGTAGACCCGCTGCCACTCCATCAGGTAGCCGGCGGCTACGACGCGCGGACCGATCCTGACGCCGGCATCGACGGCCTCCTTGTCCTCGACTCCCTCGTATGGCGTGCTCCCGGGACTCCGCACGGTGGTGATCCCGAATGCCAGCGCGGCACGCTCGTGTGCCTCGCCCAGGTCCTTCTGCATGTGCGAGTGGTACTCGATGAGCCCGGGCATGACGGTGCGCGGGCCGGCGTCGACGACCCGGATGTTCGCGTGCGCCGCATCCGAGTGAGGCGCAACCGAGGCGATGAGATTGCCGTTGATGACGATGTCCATGTTCTCGCGCGCGACGTCGCTCTTCATGTCGACGAGGCGGCCGGCGTGGATCACGTATCGCTCGGTCGGGGCGGCAGGCGTGTAGGTCAGGTCCATTGGAACATCGCGAGCCTGGCCGCTCGCCACGTCCACGATGCGCAGCTTGTCCATCGATTGATACAGGATCGATCTGGAGTCGCCGGTCCACGTCGGCATGTATGCCATCTCCGTCGTCAGGCGGCGGGGCGGGCCGGTGGGTGTGCCCGCGGCGGACGTCGGGATGAGCGAGAGTCTGCCTTCGTAGACCACGGCCATGCTCGACCCGTCGGGCGAGAGCACCGGCCCGTTGCCGACGCGCGAATCTATAGATGTATGGGGAACCGGCGTGTACCAGGCCGAGTCGCCGCCGATGGTGGAGAGGGACAGGATCTGGTTCGTGCCCTCGCGGAAGCGGCCGGAGTAGGGTGTGAGCGCGGCGATTACGACGCGCTGGCCGTCTCTCGACCAGGATGGGTTCCCTGGCCCGAACAGCGGACCGTGGATCTGCGTGACGGCGCCGGTGGCGACATCGACGACATTGACGCTGGCGCGGCGCCAGACGCCGTCGACGTTCAGGAACGCGATGCGCTTCCCGTCAGGCGACCAGGCCGCGCCCATCGCTGATCCCTGGGTACTCGTCAGGCGGCGCATCTGTCCGCCGGACATGTCCCGCAACCAGAGATCGAGCAACTGGCCACCGCGATCAGTGGACCAGGCGAGGAACTTGCCATCGGGTGACCAGGCGGGTTCGGTGTCGAGAAAGCGATCGTTACTCAGGTTCACTGGCTTACTGCCTGTCGACATCAACCAGAGATCTCCGAGCGCGGCAAAGGCGACTGAGCGACCGTCGGGGGAAACGGTGGGGCTCATGATCCCCTTGGCCGGACGTGAGATGGGAGATGGGAGACTTGAGATCACCTGCGGGGCGATCGGCGCGGATTGGCGTGGCGCTCGGGCGGCCATCACCGGCAACGTTGCCGAGAACTGAATCGTGCGACTCGGCCCACCATCTATTGAACGTCGGCGGATCTTGCCGTCGCTCACGTACAGGATCTCGTTTGCTGAAGCCCATGAGGCACGGAAAGGGAAAGCGTTCTCGTTGCCCGTGAGTCCGCGACCATCAACCTCGAGCTGGCTGCCGATTCCGCCGGTGGAGTGATACACGATCTGTCCGCCAGGACCCCAGGACGGCGCATCGGCTCGGACGCCGTCCGCGGAGACGCGTCGTTCCGCTCCGCTCTGCAAAGAAATCGCCCAAATGGTCTGCCCACCGGCGCGAGTCGAGATGAAGGCGATTTCCCTGTCGTCAGGCGACCAGGTGGGCATGAAGTCGTCCGCCCGGTCTTTCGTTACCTGCGTGAGCTGACCGTTGCGCGTGTCGAGAATCCAGACGTTGTAGTTCCCGGAGCCGGACCGGGTTTGACCGGCGCTGATCGACTCGCCGCGATCCGATGAGAACGCGACGCGCGTGCCATCGTGCGACCATACCGGCTCTCGATCGTCGAACGGACCCGAGGTCAGCTTTCGTTGATTGGCGCCGTCGGGTGAGATCGCCCAGATGTCGTACCCACCATCGCGATAACCCTGGAATGCGATTGTCTTCCCGTCCGGAGAAAACGTGGGGTGACGCGCGTCGTTATAGGCATCGGTGACCTGTCTGGCGGTACCTCCCGACGACGATAAGGTCCAGATGGAACCCTGCAAGTCGATGGCAAGCGATCGTCCATCGGGTGACAGCGACACCGACATCGACGTGCCTTCCGTGACCACGACGGACGCGGTCTGGTTTCTGGGATTACTGAAAGCGACCACCGAAACGATCAGTACAGCTCGGCGGACAGATCCGAAGGTCATGTTACGATCCCTCAAGAGAAGCGAACACGGATCACGCAGAAAACGCGGAGAACCGCGGGTACTTCAACGGACAATGTTGTTGAACCGCGTAAACCCCGTGTCTTCCGAGTAATCCGCGTTCAAAGCTGGTCAGCGATATCGTAGTTACTGGGGCGGAATGACGCACGGGCTCCCGCAGCGACATCGTTACTTTCCGGGAATGCTGAGACGGGCCTTCTTTGCGGCAGCGCTAGCTCTTTCCTGCGCGGAACCCTCCGGGCCCGCCACGCACGTGCATCCTCAACGGATGCTCATTGCGGGCACCGAGGACGGCGCGGTCGTCGTGGATCTCGACTGGCGCGGCATCATCCGACGCAGCGGACCACGGTTTGTCACCCAGGGCCCGTCGGCGCTGAATGGCCGGGGATCACTGCTTACGGTCGGTCGTCTCGAGGACAACGCGACCGTGATGGCCGGTCTCGATCTTGACACGGGGCTCGAGCTCTGGCGCACCGCCATCAGTCAGGGCACTACGCCGAATATCGTGGACGGCGTGGAACTCGGCGCAGCGATGATTACGGCGAATCCTTCGCGTCCCGAGGTCTTCCTCTGGCGTACCGGTCAGAATGGGGTGATCGGGATCGCTGGATACGATTATGAGAAGCGGCGCGTGACCCGCTTCTTCGGTCCGGTTGGCAACCGGTTCCGCGCCATGGCGGCAACCCCGGCGACCAGCGCGCATCCGGACGGCTGCCTCGTGCTGGGCCTCGACGCTGGTCCGTTCAACAACGTCCGGGCATTCCTGCACGTCGCCTGCGGCGCGAGCTACGCGGGACGCGATTCAGTGGCGATCGACCTGCCGTCTCGTACCGTCGTTCAAATGGAGACCAGCGTCGATGGGCGGGACCTGCTGATCATGACGGATCTCGAGCTGCTCAAGCTCGATGCCGCCACGATGCAGGTGAAGGTCAGGGCCACGCGGCCCATGATCGGGCCGTTTTTCGTTTCACGCGCGACGGGAAGGCTCATCATTCCCGACGTAGGTTCGACAGTCGTCGCCAGCTCCGGCATCATCTACATGCTCGACGCGGACCTGGAGCTGTCGTCGATCATCGATCTCCGCGTGCTGCCTTTCGGAGAGCGCCCCCTGGGCATTCTGGGCGCGGAGGAGAGCCGCGATGGTCGCTGGCTCTACATCGTTGGCGGTGTTCGGCGCGACGGTCCTCTCTATGGGCCGGAGATGACCCACGTGCTGGTCATCGACAAGGCCACCGGCCTCGTGATCGATACCGTGATTCTGGAGACGTTCGGCGGCGGACGGCCGATACTGGTTCCCTAGCTTGACCCGGGCTGGACTGAACGGGATGTTCGGTCGGTGCGTAAACACTAGGCCAGAGGCCAGAGGCCAGAGGCCAGAGGCCAGAGGCCACAGGTATCTCCAGGTTCTCCCCACCAACCCGGAACCCTCATGCACACCCGAGTCACTCGATTCACGCGGCACATGCTGCCGGTGATCGCCATCCCCATGTTCGCGTCGCTAGCCGGGGCGCAGGGAGGCGGTCAAGCCCCCGCCCCCATGATCAACCAATCCACCGACCCGCTCCTGCGAGCGTTCCGGTTCCGGAACATCGGCCCGGCGAGCATGGGCGGCCGCATCGACGACATCGCCGTGTCGGAGAGCAACCCGAACATCATCTACCTCGGGTACGCGGTCGGCGGTGTGTGGAAGTCCGAGAACAACGGGACGACGTTCACGCCGGTTTTCGACTCGTACGAGGTCGCTTCGATCGGCGACATCGCGATCCACCCGACCAACCCCGACATCGTTTATGTAGGCACCGGCGAGTCGAACAACCGCCAGAGCTCATCCTTCGGCGGCGGGATGTACAAGACCACCGACGGCGGGAAGACGTGGACGCTCATCGGGCTGCGCGAGACCCAGTCGATATCGCGCGTCGTGCTCGATCCCCGCAATCCCGAGACCGTCTACGTGGCGGCGACCGGCCACCTCTTCGGCCCTAACGAGGAGCGTGGGATCTACAAGAGCACCAATGGCGGCCGTACCTGGACGAAGGTGAAGTACGTCGACGAGAACACCGGCTTCACCGACCTCGCGATCGATCCGTCCAATCCGAGCGTGCTGTACGCGGCAAGTTACCAGCGGCGCCGCACGACCTGCTGCTTCAACGGCGGCGGTCCCGGCAGCGCCATCTGGAAGACGACCAACGGCGGCAGCACGTGGACGAAGCTGACCGGCAGCGGCCTTCCGCCGGGCACCTGGGGCCGCATCGCGCTCGACGTCTCGCGGTCGAATCCGAACATCGTGATGGTCCAGATCGAGGCGGGCGCCGTGGGACAGGTGATCCAGCCGGGCCAGGGTCGTGGCGGCGGCGGTGGGTTCGGTGGCGGTGGTGGATACAACTGGTGCAACAACGCTGGTCCGGGCGGTGGCTTCGGACGCGGCGGTGGCGGGGGTGGTGGACGCGGCGCTGAACAGCCTGCCGGTCCACAGACACCTCCAGCGCTGAACCCGGCGCAGGGCGGCATCTTCAAGTCGACCAACTCGGGCGGCTCGTGGCAGCATGTGAGCAACTGCAATGCGCGCCCGATGTACTTCAGCCAGCTGCGCATCGACGCGCAGAACCCCAGCAACGTCTACGTCGCCGGCCTCCCGATCGCCAAGTCGCTCGACGGCGGCCGCACGTTCGTGACGCTCGACGCTGCCGGCGGCAATAACAGTCCGGGGCACGTGGACGTCCACGCGATCTGGATCAATCCGAAGAACTCGAACCACATCATGAACGGCAACGACGGTGGCCTGGACATCAGCTACGACCAGGGCCGCAACTGGGTGTCGGTCAAGACGATGGTGACGTCGCTGCCGTACGACGTTTCGACTGACATGCGACGCCCGTACTGGGTCTGCGCCGGCCTGCAGGACAACGGCAGCTGGTGCGGTCCGAGTTCGGTGCGCAACAACAACGGCATCCTGAACTCGCACTGGTTCAACATCGGCGGCGGCGACGGCTTCTACACGCAACAGGACCCGAACGACTACAACATCGTCTACGCCGAGTCGCAGAACGGGAACACCAACCGCCTGGACCTGCGGACGGGCCGCGGCGGGAGCATCCGCCCGAGCGCGCCGCCTCCGCCACCGCAGGTCGACGTGCCGTCGGCGGCCGGTCGAGGCGGCCCCGCTGGTGGTGGCGGTGGCGGCGGCCGTGGTGGGACGCCTAACGTCGTGAACGGGCGCCCGGGCGAGCAGTACCGCTACAACTGGAACACGCCCTACCAGCTTTCGCTGCACAACTCCTCGGTGGTGTACCTCGGCGGCAGCCGCGTCTTCAAGTCGTACAACCGCGGCGACACGTGGATCGCCAGCCCCGACCTGACCAAGCAGTACGACCGGAACACCCATGAGATCATGGGGCAGGCCGGGAACGTGACCATGCTGTCGAAGAACGACGGCCTCACAAATTACAGCACGGTCATCACGGTCTCCGAGTCGCCCATCAAGCCAGGCCTGCTCTGGGCCGGCACCGACGACGGCAACGTGCAGGTCACGCGTGACGATCTGGCCACGTGGACCGAGGTCGGGCGCAACCTGCCGGGCCTTCCCGCCGGCCACATGTACTGGGTGTCGCGCGTCGTCGCCTCCGCCCACGACTCGGCACGCGCCTACGTGGCCGTGGACGGGCACCGGAGCGACGACCTGAAACCGTACCTCTACGTGACGAATGACTTTGGCCGCACGTTCACCAGCATCTCGGGCAACCTGCCCGCCTACGGCAACGTGCAGGTGGTCAAGGAAGACCCGAAGAACCCGGATCTGTTGTACGTGGGCACGGAATTCGGCCTGTACATCTCGACCAATCGCGGGCAGTCGTGGCAGAAGTTCATGAACGACTACCCGACAGTCCGGACCGATGACATCGAGGTGCACCCGCGCGACGGCGATTTGATCGTCGGTACGCACGGACGTGGTGTCTGGATCGCGGACGATATCACGGCGTTGCAGCAGCTCACGCCGGCGGTTCTGAACGCCGACGCCTACCTGTTCGAGTCCCGCCCGGCTGTGGCGTGGCTCAACGACCGGAAGCTCGGTCAGCAGGTCACGGGCCAGCAGGTCTTCCGGGGCGAGAACGCTCCGCGTGGCGCGGCCATCAGCTACCACCTCAAGAGCGCGGCCTCGGGCCCGGTGCGCATCCAGATCTCCGATGTCACGGGCCGGGTCGTGCGTGATCTGGAAGGAACCGGAGTGCAGGGCATCAACCGCGTTCAGTGGAACCTGGCGCCTAACGCGCCTCCCGGTGCGCAGGCCGGTCGTGGTGGTGGCGGAGGAGGAGGGGGTGGTGGATTCGGCGGCGGCTCGGTCCCGCCAGGGAGCTACAAGGTCACGCTCACCGTCGGTTCGACGACCCTCACCAAGACGGTGGAAGTGCTCGAGGATCGGTGGATGGAAGAACGGTAGAAAGGAGAGAGCCCCGGCGCGGTTGGCCGGGGCTCTCTCGTTTTGGGCCAGAGGTCAGAGGCCGGAGGCCAGAGGGGTGCGAGTTCCTGCTCTGGCCTCTGGCCTCTGGCTTCTGGCCTACTGTTTGATCGTCACATACCGCTCCAGCCGCGCGACCGCTTTCTCGTTCCAGTACTTCCCCATCTCACGGCGGAACTTCTCGATATTCGGGTAGGGCCGGTACTCCTTGAACTCCCTGAGCACCCGCGCTCCGGCGCCGGGAATGGAGAGAATTGCGGAGTCCGATGCCGTATTCAGGTCGATCGGGATGAACGTGTACTGCTCGAGGTGCGCCACCTCGTCTTCCTTCACGTACTTCCCCATCTCGCGGCGGAACTGGAGATAGCCGCCGGTATACGGCTTGTACTCGTCGAACTCGCGGGCGAAGCGGGGGCCGGCGCGCGGGATCAGCAGGATCTCTTCGCGCGGCGAAAGGTTCAGGTTCACATGAATGAACATCTTCGTGTACGATTCGCCGAGCTGCTGCTGCGTGAGTCCCTGGGTGAGCAACCACGTGTTGAGCTCGACGATGTTCATGAAGGGCCGCTTCGCCATCAGTGCCTTCGCCACCGTGGCGTTCATGTGCGGCACGGCGAGCAGCTGCGCCTCGGTCGCGACGTTCGGATCGACCAGGCCCATTTGACGTCCGAGCTGCGCCGACGCGGTGAGCGGCGCCAGCGCGGCCGCGGCCACGACGAACTGGAGAACTTTCTTGCGAATCATTGGGTCATCCCTCGAGTGATTGTGCGTGCGTCTTTGGTCTGAGGGCGGGGTGGCGAAATGTCCACGCCAGCCCAACGAGTCCAATCTGCAACATTGCGCCCGGCGCCAATGCCGGCGTCGCTCCCATCATGGCGTCCTTGAACAGCTTCCATCCGGAGAGGTCGGGATACATCTCGAGCTCGAATTCCACGTTGCCGCGATAGTGCAGCAACAGGCCGACCAAACCGCTGGCCATACACAGGACCATCAGGCCCCGGAGAACGTTAAGGCCCCTCGGCCCGCGTTCCAATGCGTGCCATCCCAGCGTAACGAGTGCCGCCGACATCAATGCGATCGGTGCCCACTGCCACGCATCCTCGAAATGCTCCAGCAGCAGGAGCTCCGCGA
>Ga0209640_10001231_pt1 | contig 21383 bp, 21 predicted proteins | sample RifCSP10_1_FD_184018 | JGI IMG/M metagenome (GOLD analysis project Ga0209640, IMG submission 184018) | Soil microbial communities from Rifle, Colorado - Rifle CSP2_sed 10_1 (SPAdes) (version 2) | ecosystem: Environmental > Terrestrial > Deep subsurface > Rock core/Sediment | place: Rifle...
CCAGCGAGCTCAACGCCCGTTGGTCCCCCGCCCACGACGACGAATGTCAGAAGCCATTGCTGCCTCTCGGAGTCAATTTCACGCTCCGCCGCCTCGAAAGCACTCAATACGCGCGTGCGGATTTCGGTGGCTTGCGAAAGGCTCTTAAGTCCGGGCGCGCGCGCTTCCCACTCGCTGTGACCAAAGTAGGCGTGCGTCGCGCCGCATGCCAGCAGCAGGTAGTCATAGCTGAATTCACTCACGTCAGTGGCAACTTTGCGGCCCGGGACATCGACCGCGTGAGCCGCCGCCTGCAACACATGCACGTTGCGGCTCTTCGACAGGATGCTGCGGATCGGTGCTGCGATGTCTGCGGGACTCAGCGCCGCCATCGCTACCTGATAGAGCAGCGGTTGAAACAGGTGATGATTGAGGCGATCGATCAACGTGACCGCAACGGCAGACCTGTTGCTCAGTGTCTTGGCGGCATTGAGCCCGGCGAAACCTGCGCCCACGATGACGACATTGATGTGTGGATGTTGATTCATCCGGTTGCGTGTACTCTCGTGCTGAGGGCCGGACCAACGATCAGAGCGCGCGACTGATGTCGAGCCGCGATCAGGCGATGAGAGCAGTGTTTCTCGATTTTGCCACGGCGAGCTGCGGCGATCTCGATGTTTCGCGGCTGCGGCGCTGCCTGCCCGGCCTCGAACTGTTCGACGTTACGCGCGACGAGGAGCTGATCGCACGGACGCGCACCGCCAGGATCGTCCTCATCAACAAAGTGTCAATGAAAGCCGAGGTCATGCAAGCCAGTCCGGCGCTGAAGCTGATCTCGCTCGCCGCCACCGGCACCGATAACGTCGATCTCGATGCTGCCCGGCGCCTCGGCATCGCGGTCTGCAACATCCGCGACTACTGCACGCCGTCCGTGACGCAGCACGTATTTGCCGTGCTGCTGTCGCTGACACACGGCCTGCGCGAGTACGAGCGGCTGGCACGCGAAGAATGGGCGACCAGCACGCAGTTCACCATGCTTCGACAACCGATCCGGGAGCTCAAGGGGCGCACGCTCGGCATCGTCGGCTTTGGCGTGCTGGGGCGCGCCGTGGCGCACACTGCCGCTGCTTTCGGCATGCGCGTGCTCATCGCCAATCGTCCTGGTGGAGAACGCCAGCCGGACCGTGTGGATCTGCACGAATTGTTGTCGCAGGTGGACGTGCTGAGCCTGCATTGCCCGGTGACCCCCGCGACCACTGGCATGATCGGGGCAAGCGAGCTGGCGCTGATGAAGCCGGACGCCGTGATCGTCAACACGGCGCGCGGTGCGTTGATCGATGTCGATGCGCTGGCTCAGGCGTTGCGGCAGCGGCAAATCGGTGGGGCCGCGATCGACGTACTGCCCCAGGAACCGCCGCGTTATGGCAGTCCTCTGTTGGCGCCAGACCTTCCAAACCTGATCCTCACGCCGCACACAGCCTGGGCAGCGCTGGAATCACGGCAGCGCTGCCTGGATGAGATGGCGGCCAATATCGAGGATTTCCTGCGCGGCGGCACGCGCGGTCGCGTCGTGTGAGTGGTGCGGTGCGCTACTTGCCGTCGTCCACCGTGCCGAGGATGCGCTCGTGCAGCGTGAGCTTTTCACACAGCTCGTCGAGCCGCACGTATTCCTGCGCATGCTCCTTGCGGAACGACTCGTAGCCGGCGCGCGAACGCCAGGAATCCAGAGTGATGTAGCGCGTGGGTAAATCGATGCTGCGAAAGAGTTCGGTGCCGACGTAATCTTCACTGCCCCTGAAGAGCTCGACCCACGTGCCGGACGACCCGTACACGAGCTCGAACTCGTTGACCCGTTCGGGGTTGGCGTCGAACTCCCACACGATCCGGAACATGAGCACTCAATAGCTCAGTCGGGCGCCATGTTCAATACTCCGGCCGCCCATTCGAGTACCGGCCGTACGCGATCGGACACCAGGCGTACGGCGGTGTCGTAGTCGACCCATCGATATTCGCTGTGCTCGGGGCGGCCGATTTCGGGATTGACCGGCAAGCTGATGTGTTCGGTCGCGGTCTGCGCGAGGTAGTAGCGTGCGACCTTGCCACGGCTGTAAGGCCCTGTCTCAGTGTGCACGTCGCCCCACGGAAACGTCAGATCGTTTACCGTGGTTTCCTCGCGCACTTCGCGCAGCGCGGCGGCCATCGCGTTCTCGCCATTCTCGACCAGGCCCTTGGGAAAATCCCAGTGGTCAAACGAACGCAGCAGCAGGAAACGGTTTCCCTGCGGCGTAGCGCGCACGATTACGGCGCCGGCGGACAGTCGCTTGCTCGAGCCGGACATGCCTCGAGTATAGCGAAGCACCTCCGCGCGAAAACCCGTCGCAGAACGCCGACGGTCAGGCGGCGCGTTCGAACTCCAGCGTGCCCGCCACGGCGTGGATCGTGGACGCGATGCGCACCGCACTCTGAATCGTCTCGCGGCTGGTGCCCTGGTCCCGGAGCTTCTTCTCATGCGCTGTTATGCACAGGCCGCAGCCATTCACGGCTGAGACCGCGAGCGAGAGGAGTTCGAAGTCGTTGCGATCGATCCCCGGATTGCCGATGACGTTCATCCGCAGCCGCGCCGGCAAGGTCTGGTACTCCCCATCCCCCACGAGGTGCAGAAAGCGGTAGTAGACGTTGTTCATTCCCATGATGGCCGCCGCCGAACGCGCGGCTGTGAGATGCGCGGCATCGAGCTTCTCCTGGCCGAGAGTTTCGATCGCACGGGCGAATTCCACGTTACGCGCGGCGATCGCCGTCGCAAGTGCCACCGACCAGATCTGTGTCTCGCTCAGTCCAGGAGAGCCCTGAGGCATGAGGACCGTGCCCAGATTGAGCTTAAGATCGCGGGCGTAATCGGGAATCAGGTCTTTCAATGTATCGAGTGTCATGAGAACACCATGCAGTAAGAAACCGTCACGCGGCCCGCGAGTGCCCAGAGGGGGGTCTGGACGAGCGCGCGGGCGCGGACGGGGTGATCACGTCAGGCAGCCTTGAGCGTTTCCTCGCCCTTCTGCCAGTTGCAGGGACACAGCTCGTCGGTCTGCAGGCCGTCGAGCACGCGCAACACTTCTTCCGGGCTGCGGCCGACGTTGAGATCCGTGACATAGACGAAGCGGATCACACCCTCGGGATCGACGATGAATGTCGCGCGCTGCGCGACGCCGGCCTCCGGGTCAAGAATGCCGAGCGCGCTGGTGAGCTCGCGCTTGATGTCCGAGAGCATCGGGAACGGTAGCGATTTGAGCTCATCCTTCTCCCGTCTCCAGGCGAGGTGTACGAACTCGGAATCGGTGCTGACGCCGAGCACCTGCGCACCCCGAGCCGCGAATTCCCTGTTGAGCTTGCCAAAACCGGCGATCTCCGTCGGGCAAACGAAGGTGAAATCCTTCGGCCAGAAGAAGATGACCTTCCACTTACCCTTAAGGCTCGCCGTCGAAAACGGCTTGAATGCGCTTCCGAGATCGTTGGAAACGACCCCGGTCAGCGAGAACTCGGGAAACTTCTGTCCAATACCCAGCATGTTCAACTCCTGTCAGCTCTTCAGCAGCGGCTTGATCGAACAGCGCGCAGGATGACAGCGGGACCTCAAAAGCTCCAATCAATTGTTTCGATGGTTTTGATAGATGGCGTATATTGAGTACATGAGCGATCTCAAACTCAAGGACCTGCGTTACCTGGTCGCGGTGGCGGACGAGCGCCATTTTGGCCGTGCAGCGCAGAAGTGCTTCGTCAGCCAGCCAACCCTTAGCGCGCAGCTGCGCAAGCTCGAGGACTACCTGGGCGTGAAGCTCATAGAACGTCAACCACGGCGAGTTTCATTGACCGAGGCGGGCGAGCAGGTGGTCGCGCGCGCGCGCCGCATCCTCAAGGACAGCGACGAGGTCGTGACGTTGGCGCGCCATGCCAAGGATCCGTTGTCGGGAACGCTCAAGGTGGCGCTCATTCCCACCATCGGCCCCTATCTTCTACCGCGCGTCGCGCCGCAGCTCCGCAGGGCACTCCCGCGACTCAAGCTGCTGCTGTTCGAGTATCAGACTGGCACGCTGCTCGAGCGCCTGCAGGCGGGAGCGATCGACCTGGGAATCCTGGCGCTGCCGGTCGCGCTTGACGGTCTCGATTCGCGCGTGCTGTTTGAGGAGCCGTTCGCGGTCGCACTCAACAGCAATCATCCGCTGGCGAAGAAAAAGTCCCTCAAGCCCACCGATCTCGACGGCGAGACACTGCTCCTGCTGGAGGATGGCCATTGCCTTCGAGACCAGGCACTTGAAGTGTGCGCGCGTGTGGGTGTGCACGAATCCGACGACTACCGCGCGACCAGTCTCGAAACGCTGCGGCAGATGGTGGCGTCCGGTCACGGCGTCACGCTGCTGCCGGAGATGGCGACGCACGGGCCTTACGGGGATGCGCGCAGTCTGGTGGTGCGCCCGTTTTCGAAGCCCGTTCCTCAGCGTCACGTGGGGGCAGTCTGGAGGCGCAGCAGCACACGCATCCCGGCGATCCAGGCGATCTGCGACGTGATTAGTGCCGGTTGGCGACGCTGAATCAATCGTTACTTGCCGGACTTGCCGCCGGCACCAGGATCGCCGACGAAGCGCCGGATCGAATCGCTCGCTTCGCTCAGGGCGCGTTTCTGCTCGCTCGGGCACATCACCGTGCCGTAGGAGCAGAACACGCAGCAATCGCCAAAGATCGGCTTGAGCACCTTGTTACAGTGAGTGCACGTGTAGAAGTACACGCACTCGTTTTCCGCCATCATTTCATCCTTGCGGAATCCACACGACGGACACGTGACCGTGGTCTTGGATGTAACGGCCTTGGAAGCGTCGAGCGCCAGCAGTTCGAGCGTGTCGGCGTCGTCTTCGATCGAAGCGTCTGGCTTACCCGGATACCACGCAGGAGTCTGCGGCATACGGCAAGGGAATCTATTTGTTGTTATCGGATGACCGCAGATTAGCGATCTGCAAGGATTTAGAAAAGACCGGCATCACATTGGCAGCAAAAGAGTTCCGCACAGCCAGCCAGGGCAAAAGTGAACATTCTGTAAAGTAGGCAAAACCCCTAAAGCACGTGAATCGCACGGATAAGTCGCGCCTGCCTCGGCGGCCGATCGAGGACTTCAACCTGCCGGAAGCCGAACTGCGGCGCCGGCTGATCGCTGGCGCGGGCCGCCATCGGTTGCAGTGTTATCTAGGGGCGACCCTTTATCGCGAGCTGCGCGGGCTCGCCATTCGTGCAGCCAATCGGAAACAGCCAGGGTTGGCGCGCGTGCTGGTGCTGCCCGGAATCATGGGCTCACGGCTCGGAATTCCGGGGCGCGACGACAGACCGGATGAAGTGATCTGGATCGATCCGCTCGCGATCGAGTCCGGCAGGCTGGCGCGGCTGGCCCTGCCTGGACGACGCCCCGTGCGCACTCTCGGCGTTCAACTCTTCAAGTACCTCAAGCTGAAGCTCGCACTCGAGATCGCCGGGTTTGACATAGATTTTCACGCATACGACTGGCGCGCGAGCATCGATACCCTCGGCCGTGAGCTGCTTGACCGGTTGCGTCGCGATCGAGTCAAGCCAGTAACATTGGTCGCACATAGCATGGGAGGCCTCGTCGCACGCGCAGCGATGAACGGCGATCATGCAAGGCAAATCGGCCGGCTCATCATGCTGGCGACACCAAACCATGGTTCGTTCGCCCCGGTGCTCGCGTTACGGGGAGCGTATCCGCCCGTGCGCCGCATTGCTCAGCTCGATCATCTGCACGACGCCGAGACGCATGCGCAACACGTGTTTGCGACGTTTCCCGGGCTTTACCAGTTGTTGCCGGCCCGCGAGCGATTGGCAAGACCCGATCTCTACGATCCCGCCGACTGGCCGCGCGACGCGCGCGCTCCCCGACGGGCGCTGCTCGAGACGGCGTTGCGCGTCCGTGAGCAGTTTGCGCCGGCGGATGAGCGTTTCACGGTAATCGCAGGAATCGATCAACCCACGATCACCGCGCTAAGCCTGCGTCGCGGTGAGTTCGTGTACCACGTGACGAATGCGGGGGATGGTACGGTTCCCGTCGACCTCGCATTGCTCGCCGGGATCGACAGCTACTTTGTCCGCGGAAACCACAGCGAGTTGCCGCAGGACAACCGGGTGGTAAGCGCGATCGTCGATCTTCTGACCCAGGGCGAGACGCGTCGGCTGGAGCGTGCCTGGCGCCGGCCCGACGCGCCCCCTCAACTGGTTTCCGAGCGCGAACTGCGCACTGACGATTCCAGCAAACGGTCCTGGAGACGAATGAGTATCCGGGAGCGCCGCCACATACTCGCCGGCGTCGTGTTTCCGCAGTGAGCGTGAGCGGCTAGGACTTCGGAATAGCGTCGAACTCGGCCCGGGTGAGATAGCCGTCCTGATTCTTGTCCGCCGTCGAGAAGCGGGCGGCGACGTTCCTGTCCGCTTTCGACTCGATCACGGTAATCACACCATCCTTGTCGACATCCAGCGCCTCGAATGAAGCCGGCCCACGCGGTTCCGCCGCCGTCGTGAGCTGCAGCACCACCAGCATGCCGATCAGGGCAACGAGTGTGCGTTTCATCGTGTCCTCCTTAACGCATTTCCCGGCACTTCAGCTTTGTTTAACACGACCTCAAGAGGTCTGAATGCGCCCTGGCTCACATCCGGCCTACTCTCTCATCTATTGATAGCACACAGCGTGTGGGAGGGGCCATGAGCTACGTGCCGCCCTTGGTCGACCGCCGGTCGCTGCTGAGCGTGAGTGCTGTTGTGGCACTGCATCTTATCGCGCTGTACGTGCTGCAGATGGGCTTATCGCATTCGTGGGCCGGCTCCGCCAGCGGTCCTATTCAAGCGACGCTCATAGACGAGCCGAAGATCGAGCCCAGAGATCCACCACCGCCGCCGCCGCAATTGCGTCCGATTCCGGTGGACGCATTGCCTGCGCCAGAGATTGCGATTGAGCTGCCGGCCGAGAGCGGTAACGCCATTTCGCTGGCTGTCGCTACGGAACCGCCGCGCGTCGCCGCGGTATCACGTGCCCCGACGATGATTCCGCCACGCATGGACCGCGAACACTCGAAGATCGTGCCGGACTATCCATCGGCCTCGAAGCGACTCGGAGAAGAGGGAAGGGTCCTGGTCAGTGTTCATATCCTGCCGAACGGAATGGCCGCCGAGGTGCAGGTTCTCAAGAGCAGCGGCTATTCGCGGCTCGACAATGCTGCTGTGGAGCATGTCCAGCGCGACTGGCGCTTCGTTCCCGCGCGACTGGATGGCGAAGCGGTCGCTGCGTGGGGGAATTTCGGGGTGACCTTCCGGATCATGAAGTAGGCGAGCTCAACCACTGCTCAACGGATTGCTGACGCGCTCAATCGAGTGTCTGCCTTGAGCCAAGCGACTGCCAGACGTCGGCCGACGGCCGCCGCTTCGGCCGTTCGTCCCTGAGCGATGAGACTCTGCTGCAGACCGAACAACGACCAGCCGTTTTCGGGGTGACGAGCGAGCTCGTCGCGATAGCTGCGCTCGGCATCCGCTGCTCTGCCCGCTTCGAGCTGCACGGCCCCGAGGATCTGCCGTACGGGGTAGGGCCAGTCCTCGGGCTCGTTGTAACCGAGCTTGTCCTCGAGCGCGACGGCCTCGCTCAGGATGGCAATCGCGCGGTCATAGTTCTTCGCTCGTGCTTCGATGTCGCCCTCGAGAACCAGGCGCGCAATCGCTCCCAGCTGTTGTGCGCTGTTGCGCACCGACACCATGACCTCCGGCAATGCAGGATCGTCGACGTACTGATCCATGGCATCGAGCTCGCGCGTAGCCGCATCCAGCTCGCCCTTGCCCGCGTACGCCATGCCACGGGCGTAGTGCCAGATTGAGCGCGGGTACGGTAAATTCTGCGGTTCCGCGGACGCAAGGATGACGTCCCATTCGGCGAATCGTACCTGGTGGTAGAGCGGCGCCAGCCAGAAGTGCTGGATGTACGGGCCGAACATGGGATCGTCGTGCCGATGAGTGCCCATGAGCTCGCGCGTTCTGAGTGCACCCCGCTCGGCCCATTCCTTCTTGCCCGCGAATGTCGCCGAGGCCCACAGAAAATGCCAGTTGTGCGGATGGTAGAGAAGCGGATAGACGCCCTGAGCCTGGCATTGCGCGATGTACGAGGTATCGGCTTCACCGGCCTTGATGTTGACCACCGCCGCGTCGTAGTAGCGCCCGACTCGAATGTAGATGTGTGACGGCATGTGCACGAGATGGCCTGCACCGGGAACCGCTGGTGCGAGGCGGTCCGCCGCATCCTCCGCGCGCCCCGGATTGGACGAGGCTTCGATGGCATGAATGTAGAGATGATTGGCTCCAGCGTGATTCGGGTTCTCCGCCTGCACTCGCTCCAATGCTGCAATCACCTCCACGGTCGTCGGCTTGGGTTCACCGGTTGCCGACCAGTAGTCCCACGGTGATAGATTCATCAGCGATTCGGCGAAAAAGGTTTGCACCTCATGATCATCGGGAAACTGTCGTGCGACCTCACGCATCGCATCGGCGAACGCACGGTCCAACGCGGAGCGGTCGTCAGCCGGTTGCGGCGCATAGCGCTTGAGCAACGCGCCGATCAGCGCTTGCTCACGAGGGCTCGCACTGTCGGCCAGCTCTGCTGCCTTTTGCGCAGCCCGGTAGGCTTCGGGCACTGCGTCGGCAAACATCGGCACGTTGATATTGGGTCCGAGTACGAACGCGATCCCCCAGTAGCACATGGCGCATTCGGGATCGAGGCGAGCGGCCTCGCGGAAAGACCGGCCTGCCTCGGCGTGGTTGAAGCCGAAGGTGAGCATCACTCCCTGATTGAAGAAGCGCTGTGCCAGGGGCTCGTCCGTTGTGATTCGAACACTGTAATCGCCAAGATCGTTGAACAGCGGAGCCTGGAGCTTGGACGGCTGCGGCACTGCCGGCGTTGGCGTCTGGCCGGCGCACGCCGTAATGGCCGTGGCGCACGTTACGGCGAGCCCGCAGGCAATGATTCGAAGATTCATGGCAGAATCTCTCCCCTGAAAAGCCATGCCGGCATTCTAGGCCTACTGCAACCGAAATCGACACCCGCCGAGGGATCATCGACCCACCCAGCACAGTCAGCAGACCCATTAAGGAGTGATGATGAAATCCGAGTTGCGCTTTCGACTCGCCACGGCTCTGCTTGGCGGTGGCCTGTTTTTCCCGATGATTGTCGGCGCAGTCGACGTCGAGATTTCCCCGGTCCTGGGCTATCGATTTGGCGGTCAGTTCACGGATGACACGACCGGCGAGGACGTGGACGTGAAGGAGGCCGCAACCTACGGGCTGGCGGTCGACGTCGAATATTCGCCCGGCCGGATGGTGGAGGTGTTCTACAGCCGGCAATCCACCGAGATCGAGGACGTCAGTCCGGCACTCGACATCGATGTCGAGTACTTTCAGATTGGCGGGGTCTCCGAGTACTCGCAGCCCAACTACACCCCCTACCTCGTCGGAACGCTGGGTGCAACGCGCTTCAGTCCGGACGGAAACCTCGATTCGGAAACGCGTTTCTCCCTCACGTTTGGTGGCGGAGTGAAGTGGTTTCTGAACGAACACTGGGCAATCAAGGCCGAAGGACGCGCTTTCATTACGATCTTCGACTCCGATACCGAGGTGTTCTGCGTCAGCAGCGGCGGCGCGACGTGCCTGTTCCGCGCCTCAGGCAGCCTGGTCTGGCAGGTCGAAGCGAATGCCGGCGTCACCTTCCGCTTCTAGTCAGCTCGGCTTGATCTCATGACCGACTCATCGTCGGACTGCTCCGGCACTCACCAGCTGTAGCGCACGCGGTAGCGCACGACCGTTTCGCCGTCCTTCGCGACTGTCACTGGGATGTGAACCGTGCGCGCATCCTCCTTATCGTAGCGATGCGTGCTCGACTTGATCTGCCAGTTGCTCCAGCGATAGAGATTTTCCTTGACGATGACGGTTACCGCTTCCGCCTTGTGGTTGCGCAGCTTGACTTCGATCTCCTCTTCGAGCCACTTCGCCGTGGTGTTGACGCTGAAGTCCACCTGACGCCGTTCGCCGACGACGTCGAACGCCGAACCGAGCTTCACACGAACCTGTTCATCCTTGGGGGTGTGATCGATGACGTCCTCGCCGATGAACTCGAGGCTGCCGTCGGCCTTGTCCGCCTGCGCGACACGGATGCGGCCAGCAGGCAAGGGAATTCCCAGGCCGACTTTTTCCTCGTTCTTGAACTCCAGGTACACGTCGACCTTACGGTTGGACTGATTGCCGTATTCGCGGTCAACGACGGGGTCCGGATGCCAGTAACCGATGGGGCCCTGGCCGTAGTAGACCAACGTCTTGCGTGCTGGCACCCGCCGTGCCGCATCGAAGAGCTCGATCTGCTTGGTCGAATTGTCAGGAAGCGTGGTGCGACGGCCGAGTGTGTAGAGGTGAAACTCGAAGAACGCCTTCTCGTCGAAACCACGCTCATCGGCCGCAACGGCCATCGCTTCCATCGCGCGGGCCTTGTACAGACCGGGCTGGGGCGGTTGTACGCGCTGCACGTCACCCGCGATCAGCTTCAGGCGTGCGTTCGGATAGCTGGCCCCCGACTGATTGATGATGCTCACCCACGCGCCCACGTCGAGCAGACCCGAGTTGGCGTCGGTGCCGTCGCTGAAAGTGAGGTTGTAGTCCGTCCACCAGGTCACGCCACCGGTCTGATACGACACTCGGGTACGATGCTCCCCGCCGCGCCTGGCGGAAACATCCCACTCCAGTGTCGGGCGAGTAATCAGGCCGCCCGGCAACTCCGGAAAGCGGATGTTGCTGTAGTCGCGCACCGCGTAGATCTGGCCGTCGCCACCGCGCAGCACCAGCCCGTCCGCTGCGCTGAGCAGCGTACCCGACAGCGTCTTGATCTCATCGCCGACCACGCGCTCCAGTATCAGCGGCTTATCGATGAACTTGAGCAGGAGTTTGCGCGTGCTCACGAGATCGAACTGGAAGTTCTGTTCCAGAACGCGCGTGTTGTCCGGATCCGTGAGCGAGCTGAACTGCACGGTGGTCGGATCGATCAGCGCGGCGACATCGATGAAACGCACGTTGCTGCGTCCGGCTGCAAGGCTGACCGGGCGCTCATGACGCACGATCGCGTATCCGGGAACGCCGAGGCCGTTCGGCATCCCCATTCCCTGCACAGGACGGTAGAGCTCGGGAGGCACCGCGCCGGGTTGCGCGGAACTGTAGATCGTGATGGATGTGTCATCGCGATCGGCTGCTTCCGCGGCGATGTCCGCTGCCATGGACAACGCCAGGCCGCCGATCAATGCAACGGCCGGCCTGCCGAACGCGCGCCGTACTCGCCTTACTTTCCGCAACATGTCCCCTCCAGGAAGAATGTCCCACAGAATTGAACGCACAGCCGAGCGTCCGGGGTTAGCGCAAGATACTGGAATCCTCGGGCAAATTGTGCGCAAATGCCCGCGCCTCGAAGGAGGGGCTCATGGATCGCGAGTTCATCGAGAAGAACCAGATCGTCGAGCGCTATCTCACCGGCAAGTTGCCATTCAAGGGTGTACAGGATTTCGAGCGTTACTGTCGCGACCACCCGCAAGTGCTCGATGACTTAAAGCTCTCGGAGCGTTTGCATGCCGGTATGCGTCTGCTCGAGGCGAGCGGACACCCGCCGGGATTGCAGGAGGCGAAGCCCGCGTGGTGGCGTCGAATCGAGGTCATCGCCGGACTCGGGTTGCTTGCGTTTGCACTTGTGATCAGTCTTTGGACGCTCGGCGCCCGATACGCCGATCGCGGCGACAGGATCGCGACGCTCGAGAAGCGAATCGAGACCGGATCTCTACAGGCGCCAACCCGCTCGCGCACGATCGCTGTGACGCCGGATCGGGCCCCGACGAACAGGGTCTCGGTGCGACTGCAACTCAAGGACGCCGCTGAGCTCGTCGAGCTGCTCATCAACGTTTCCTACGCTCGCTTCAACACCTTCCGGCTGACGATCGACAAGAAGAATCAAGGTCGCGGCGGCACGATCCACAATCTGCTGCGCGACTCGAACGGAAATCTGCGACTGATCGTCAATAGCTCGGCGTTGCGGCCGGGGGACTACAAGGTTGTCATCGAGGGGTTGTCGCGCAACCGGCCCGTCGCCGTGGGCTGGGTGACATTGCGAGTCGTCAACTAGGCATCGATCAATTCTGCCGCAGCGTGGCAACCGGCGGATGATTGATGACTGAACGGGTGGCAAGCGTGCCGCTCAATCCGACGACCAGCACGCCGAATCCCAACCCGACGCTCCAAACCCACAGATCGACCGAGTACTCGAGATTGAAGAGTCGCGTGGCAACAAAGTATCCGACCACACTCGCCCCCAACGCCCCCAGAACACCCGACAGGATGCCAAGTGCCACGAACTCGGCGGCGATGCCCTGCAGGACCGTCCGTCGCGTAGCACCGAGCGTGCGTAGTATCGCGCTTTCGTAGCGGCGCTCATCGCGCGTGGCCTGGATCGCCGCCAGCAGCACGGTAATGCCAGCAAGCAAGGTGAAAAGAAAAACGTACTGAACCGCGAGGGACGCCTTGTCCATCACACCTCGTACCTGCTTGAGCAGCGCATCAAGATCGAAGACGGAGACACTCGGGAACTGGCGCACGAGATTTACCAGCGAACGGCGTTGCTCGGCATCCAGATAAACGCTGGTCATGTACGTGCCGACCGCCTGGTCCAGCAGCCCTGGAGGGAGCACCAGGAAGAAGTTCGGCTGGAAGCTGTCCCACTGGACTTCGCGCACGTTCGCGACTTCGACCTCGAGCGTCTCGCCGGCAATGTCGAAGGTGAGGCGATCGCCAAGCTTGAGTCCAAGTTCTTCCTGAAAGTCGCTCGCGACTGAAACCAGGGCACGCCCCGCGTCGCTCTCATCCCACCAGCGACCCGCGACAATCTTGTTGTCCGCCTGCGGCTCACTGGCCCAGGAGAGGTTCTGCTCGCGCTCGGCAAAATTCTGGGCGCGCCCCGAGGCAAAGGACAATTCGGCCGTTGATCGTCCGTTGACGGAAAGCAGTCGCGCGCGAATCATCGGGAACAGCTTCGGAGCCTCCACGCCGCGAGACATGAAGAAGTCGCGCACGGCCTGCTGTTCGTCCGGGCGGATATTGATCAGGAAGTGATTGGGCACGTTGTCTGGCAGGCTCGCGCGCCAGTCCTCGAGCAGATCAGTGCGCACCACCGCCAGCAGCAGCAGCACCATGAGACCGAGGCCGAAGGCGACGACCTGCACGATGCTCTCGCGCCCGCGACGTGCAATATTTGCCAGACCGTATCGCCATGCGACTCCCACACCACCTCGAATTCGCGCCAGCGATTTGACCAGCAGCCAACCGGCGCCGAGCAGCGCGACCAATGTCCCGGTCATGCCTGCGGCAACGCCAAGCACCAGGACGCCATCGCGCACGACCCAGGCCAGCATCAGGAGGATCGCTCCGATGGCGAAGCCGTAGGTGATCGTGTACGCGAGCGGTGGCGGCTCCATGTTTCGCCTCAATACGCGCATCGGTGGAACGTCGCGCAGCTGCAGCAGTGGCGGCAGGGCAAAGCCCGTGAGCACGGCGGTCGCGGTGACCAGCCCGAGATAAGCGGATTCGATACCCGGCGCTGGCAACTCGCCGCGAATGAGATCCTTCAGGAGCCATGCCAGGCCCTCCTGCGCGAGATACCCAAGGGTCGTGCCGATCATCGCGCCGATCACCGCGAGCAAGACGAGTTCCATCATGCTGATGGACAGGATGAAACGCTGCGACGCACCCATGCATTTCATGAGGGCGACGTTGTCGAGATGGCGCTGAGCGTAGCGTCGTGCCGCCATCGCGACCGCGATCGCTGCCAGCAATACGCTCACCAGTCCGCTGAGGCTGAGAAACCGCCCGGCGCGATCCATCGAGTCCTGGATCTGCGGGCTGGCCTCCGCGATGTCCAGCAGTCGCTCGCCGGGTTTGCGGTGCTCCTCGAGGTAGGTCTTGAACTCAGCGATACGGTTAGGTGTGCCGGCAAAGAGTGCGAGGTACGTGAGGCGACTGCCGGGTTGCACCAGCTGAGTCGCCGGCATGTCGGCGAGGTTCATCAGCAGGCTTGGAGCGAGATCGACAAAAGTCGCACCCTGGTCGGGCCGATAATCGAGCACGCGCGCGACCTTGAGCGTCGCGGCTCCAATGTTGAGCGATGCACCAATCGGTGCATCGAGGGTCGCAAGCAACCTCGAATCTGCCCAGACCTCGCCGCGAGCAGGAATGTCGTCGGTGATGCGCGCCGGTGAAAATGGCTGATCGGCGATCCGCACACGTCCCCGCAGCGGATAACCCTCGCTGACTGGTCGCAGAGACGTCAATTGGCTGCGTTCGCCATAGAAGACAACGCTCACCAGCGCCATCGCGTCTGCCGTATGCACGCCGCGCCGCCTTGCCTCAGCGGCGTACGTCGCGCGGATCGGCTCGCTGGACTGCAGACGCAGGTCGGCGGCGAGGACTTCGGCGGCCTGCACCGCCACGGCCTGGCTCACACGGCTCGTGAAGAATCCCACGGCGGTCAGCGCTGCAACAGCAACGACCAGTGCCAGCATGAGCACGCGCAACTCGCCGGATTTCCAATCGCGAGCCAGCGCCAGTAATGCGAATCGCAGCGCGCGCATGCCTCAGGCCATCCGGCCGGCATCCAGATGGATGATACGACTGCAGCGCGCGGCGAGGACCTTGTCGTGCGTTACCAGAACCAACGTCGTGGCAGCGGCTGAGTTCAAGTCGAACAGCAGGTCCATCACCCGCTCGCCGGTGGCCGTATCGAGATTGCCGGTCGGCTCGTCCGCGAACAGCACGGCGGGACGCGTCACGAATGCGCGCGCGATTGCCACGCGCTGCTGTTCGCCGCCTGAGAGCTGGCGCGGATAGTGGCCCTTGCGCGCGATGAGACCGACCTTGCCCAGCACATCCAGGGCAGCACTCCTGGCGTCGCGGCGACCGGCCAACTCGAGCGGCAGCATCACGTTTTCCAGAGCAGTCAGCGATGGGACCAGGTGAAACGACTGGAATACGAATCCAACGTGCCGCGCGCGCAATGCGGCTCGGCCATCCTCATCGAGCTGCGTGAGCTCGGCACCATTGAGCCAGATGCGCCCGGAGCTCGGTTCATCGAGCCCGGCGAGAAGCGCGAGCAGCGTGGATTTTCCAGCACCCGACGCCCCCACGACCGCGACAGATTCACCCGACGTAATGTTCAGATTGATATCCGCCAGGATGGTCAGCGGGCCTTCCGGGCTGCTAACCTGTTTGCCAACATTCTCGGTCTTAAGAACGGATTCGCTGTTCATGCTCCGCCGGATTCGTGGGTTGTGCGGCCGCCTCTGGCCCGTGCTGCTCGCCCTTCTCTACTTGCACGCGATCCACGCTGCGCCCGCACCGACAATTGTCGTGCTCGGCGATAGCCTGAGCGCCGCGTACGGCATCCGGGTCGAGGAAGGCTGGGTGTCGCTGTTACAGAAGAGATTGACGTCGCAAGGGTACGGATACCGCGTCGTGAATGCCAGTGTAAGCGGTGAGACCACGGCCGGCGGTCTGGCGCGATTGCCCCGCGCACTCGAACTGCACCGCCCTGTAATTGTGATTCTCGAGCTCGGCGGCAACGACGGGCTGCGCGGTCTGTCGCTCGAGCAGATGCGGGCTAATCTGGACAGCATGATCCGCCAATCGAAGTCCGCCGGGGCGAGCGTGCTGCTCGCCGGGATGCGGGTTCCTCCCAACTATGGCCCGACGTACGCACAGAAGTTTCATTCACTGTTCGCGGATCTCGCGCGCCGATATCGCGTGCCGCTGGTCCCGTTCCTGATGGAAGAGGTTGCTCTCGATAAAGCATTGATGCAGGCCGACGGCATACATCCCAATGCACGAGGGCAGCCGGTCCTGCTCGACGAAATCTGGCCACTGCTCACGCCGCTGCTGAGGCGCAGCTAGCATTGCCGCTCGTGCGATGCGAGTGATATAAGCTCTCGAGCGCACGCGGCTTCCCGTGACAAACACTGGACAAGAAAGAATCCTTGTGGAGCAGCCCGTGAACAAGATCTGGCTCAAGCATTACCCACCCGGCGTTCCTGCCGAGATTGATACGGCTCGCTATCGCTCGCTCAAGCAACTCTTCGAGGAGAGCTTCGAGAAGTATCGTGACCGCCCCGGGTACACCAACATGGATGTCACCCTGACGTACGGCGATCTCGACGAGTTGAGTCGTCGGTTCGGCGCATGGCTGCAGCAGGTAGCTGGTCTACGGAAAGGCGATCGCGTCGCGCTGATGATGCCGAACGTTCTGCAATACCCGATTGCCATCTTCGCGGTGCTGCGTGCCGGCATGACGGTGGTCAATGTCAATCCGCTATATACGCCGCGAGAGCTGGAGCACCAGCTTAAGGATTCCGGTGCCAAGGTCATTCTGATCCTCGAGAATTTCGCACACGTTCTGCAACAGGTTATTGAACACACTGACGTTAAGATCGTGGTCCTCACCGGGGTGGGCGATCTGTTGGGATTCCCGAAATCGCAGATCGTCAATTTCGTCATTCGTCGCGTCCGCAAGCAGGTTCCGGCATTCGACCTCCCCGGTGCCGTGCGTTTCAACGACGTGCTGCGCGCGGGACGCAGCCTGCAGCTGGTGCCCGTCGACGTCGGACACGACGACATCGCCTTTCTTCAGTACACCGGTGGCACCACGGGTGTTTCGAAGGGTGCGATCCTCACCCACCGCAACATGATCGCGAATGTCCTTCAGGCCGGTGCATGGCTGGCTCGCGCCGCCGCGAAAGAGCGTGACATCGTGATCACGGCGCTACCGCTGTATCACATCTTTTCTCTGACGGCGAACTGCCTGGTGTTCATGGAATCCGGCGCGCAGAACATCCTCATCACGAACCCTCGCGACTTCCCCGCGTTCGTAAAGGAACTGAAGAAACACCGCTTTACGTACGTCAGCGGCGTGAACACTCTCTTTAATGCGCTGCTGAATACCCCCGGCTTCGACACCGTGGACTTCAGCGCTCTAGCCATCACGCTGGGCGGCGGAATGGCCGTGCAGCGCGCCGTTGCCGAGCGCTGGAAGAAAGTGACCGGAAACGTTCTCACCCAGGCCTGGGGTCTCACCGAAACATCGCCGGCAGCGTGCATCAATCCGTTTGACGGGCACGACTTCAATGGCTCGATCGGCTTGCCGATTTCCTCGACGGAGATCGCCGTCAAGAACGATGACGGCCGTGATCTCGGAATCAACGAGGTCGGCGAGATCTGCGTACGCGGGCCGCAGGTGATGCGCGGTTATTGGAATCGGCCGGACGAAACCGAGAAAGTCATGTTCCCGGGTGGCTGGCTGCGCACAGGCGATATCGGACGAATGGACGAAACGGGGTTTGTCTACATCGAGGACCGCAAGAAGGACATGATTCTGGTCTCAGGCTTCAATGTGTATCCGAACGAGGTCGAGAGCATTGCCGTGACACATCCCGGTGTACTCGAGGCTGCCGCCGTTGCGCAGCCGGATGAGCGATCGGGAGAAGTGGTCGCACTGTTCGTTGTGCGGAAGGACCTTAACCTCACGGCTGAGCAACTGATCGAGCACTGCCGTAAACAACTTACCGGCTACAAAGTGCCGAAGATCGTCTATTTCCGGAACGAGTTGCCAAAGACCAACGTGGGAAAAATACTGAGAAGAGCGCTGAGGGACGAAATCGCCAAGCGTTGAGTCGTCATCGTTTCGATTGCGGTCGTCTCTTCAGCTGCGGCTGGCGCGCCCCTCCTGTGCCGGCTGTCTATGCGCAACGATCGTCACGCCGATTCTTTCCGATCTGCCCCTCGTCCGCATCCTGATGCCCCGTGGCGGATGTTTGAACTGGTCATCGATTTGGCTGAGGAAGTCATTCCCTTGAGCCTGAATTCGCGCCAGGAGGAGGTCGACAATTCTCTGATCGATCACAACCCCCGATACGCTTGCCGCAAATATTGGATTCGATGGGTCCTCGAGATTGTGGCACAGCGTATCCAACACGGCCCTGCCGCTGGATCCGAGCGAGTTGATCTGCCTGGAGCTCATGGACGACCCAACCCTGGCGCGAGTACTCAGTGCAATGCGGCCGTCCTTCTGCCGCCGGATGGCAGCCATTGCACTCAACTCGTCCAGCATCGCCCGCGGAGGAATGTCGCCGCTATATCGCTTCACAAGTGCATGAAAGGACCCGCGTTGGCCCTTCAATGGAAGGTGCCGCGGTCGCCCACTGCGCGAAACGAAATCCCTATCAGTAAGCCAACCCTTAAGCACACGACTGGCTCGGTGCAGATACCGTTCATGAGTTGCTGCGCCCAGCGTTCTGGACTTGAGAAGCCTCGTGACTTCGGCACGAGTCAGTCCGGTCACAATAGCGATGCGCGATCGATTCACTCGTTTCGCCGACTTAGCAAGGCGCTCCGCCGCTGTCTCCACGTAGACATGTTTGCAGACGGTTGAAAGCTCCGGTGCGCTGATTCCCAGGTTGATCAGGACACGGACTAGCGGCGGGAGAATCCGTTTACAAGCCGCCAAAGCGTGAGCGCGCGCGGTGTTTGCCACGAGTCGTCAGCGCAGAGCTTCGTTGATAATGTAGATCCCAACTCCCAAGCGAACTCTTTTCTTGGGTCGCGCCGAGCTTTTCTTAGGCTGATGTCGTACGAGCCACTCATCTATTGTTTCCAAGAAGAGTTGTCCTTGCTCCCTTACGTATCTATTGAATGTGGGCGCCAGTCGCGCATCTGACTTGAGATTGTGAGCAATCCTTTGGAACAGGCCATGCCCCAGCATTGGGTTCTGCAGCAGGTTGAATTCGTGGGTTCGCAAGAAGTCGATCATCATTCTCGTGAAGGGCTCGATGTCGACTGCGCCGCTCGAGCGCACGGGGTAGAACCGCGAAGTGAGTTCCAGCTTCCCATCCCGTGCCAGCCGCACAACGCCGCTGCGCCTTAAATTTCGCAGCGCCAATGATGGCGAGTACCTAGGAGAAACAGACTTGACTAGGCTCTTGAAGCTCGGCTTCCTCCCATGAAGACGCAACCGCATGGGCTTACCTCGTTCAAGATAGGTGAGGTGATTGGCCCACCGCGCAACGATGCGCTCCAACGGTTCTCGATTTACTAGCGGTTGGATTCGCGTATAGATTGGGCGAGCTGACAGCTGATTAACATTGCCCTCACAAATGCGAATGAGCTCGTGCCCGCTGATTCCGGCTGCTAGCAATACGCGCAACAGCGGCTTGAGCATTTTCTTTGCACACGCTTTAGTCTTTCGCGCTTGTTCTGACGAGTGACGGCGGACTGTTCGTTGCTGGACTTGTACGCGAGTCATGCGTGTAGCCCGCCTGACGCTGTTAGCTCGATCGAACCCCATTTGGCCGATGAAGCTGGACGCAATCGGGTGTGCTTCCTTAAGCACACGTCAGTCGGATCTAGCGCCAGTTCAGATCTCACACCGCTGCTCATCTCTCAGCCCAGCCTAGTCTGATCTTACCGAACTCGCGATCGTAATAAGTGCTGCGTACGCGGACTTAATGCGCGGTGCTGTAGGCGCAACCGGCGCGTTGCATAGGCGATCGACCGACATGCGCTCGTTCACCCTATTAGAAACGGCTTGCCGATCTAAGGCTTAGAATCAACGGGAAGAGCGAGTCTTTCGGAAATAGCTGTCAAACTACCAGGCGCACATCGATTTGATTAGCGAAGCCGATTCCATTCGTTGCAAACGAAGGTGAAGGAATGGCCAGTGCGTTTGAAAAGCGGTGGGGAAGAAGGTGGCGTCGTCGTTAGAAGTCCGAACCACCGATACCGTTGAGGTCGCTACCGCCAATGCCATTGAGGTCGCTGCCACCGATGCCATTGAGGTCGCTACCGCCAATGCCATTGAGGTCGCTACCGCCAATGCCATTGAGGTCGCTACCGCCGATCCCCTTCACAAGTGCTGAAAGCGCAAGGAACGAACCTTGTGGCGACGGCCGTATCCCCGCTGCAACAAACTCCGCTCCAACGCTAAGAGACAAGGAATCAAAATTGTGAAGCGCGCCCGTGTAGTCAACGGCAAGACGTCCGACCACTAGCGTCCCAATACTTCGGTCAAGTGTTCGAACTAAACCTCTCAAGAACAGAGTCTGCCCCCCGGCTACGTTTGTCCGGGAAACGATTGAGATCGATGTTGCCTCGACTTCGCCGCTAGACAGCAGACGGCCTCTCACTGCAACGACAACGTCGCTTTGGATATGCAACAGAGATCGACTCAGAGAGCGCGCTGTAGCGCCCGATCGGGACAAACGCACTGTTTGTCCTAGGACCTGGAGCGAGCCAGCGTTGTAGGCAATGGAGTCTGCTGGCCCCACCAACATCAGATCAGACGCTAATAGGGTCGCAAGCTGTGTCTGTGTTGCTGAGGCAAGATCTGACCCACCAATTCCGGCGGGGAGGACCGCCGTTCGAGTCGGGTCCGCGGCAACGACCTGAGAACCGAGAACTAGCCAGCTAATAGATGCTGCTAGGGCGGCGAAGCCAGTAACTTGCCTAACTATTCTCGTCGCCTTCATTCAGTTCCCCTTCCTCCAGCATTCTCGCGAGAACCTTTTCTGCCTCCTCGCTCCTGATGTAGTGATACAGACCAACACCAGTGTGGACCGCAGGCTCGCCTTTCTTCGGTCTTGGGCGTGCGGCGAGCCAGTCATCCAACTCGATTAGTAGTTGCTGCCCCCGTTCTCTCAAGAAAGAGTCAAATTCATCGACGTCTTCTGGCGTCAGCCCTTCGTCCGCAAATACGATCCGCTCAAATCGTCCCCTACCAGGGGCTGCCTTGCGCATGTTGAAATCGAGCGTGTCAACGAAACAGCGAACCTGTGAACCAAAATGCCGCACATTTTCTGCGTCGAGTTTTTCTGGAATGTAAGAACGACTCAGAACCCTAATAAGTCCAGACTCACCTTCGATTCGCGCAGCTCCCACTCGCAACAGCTCGTCCAACATGGCTCTCGCTGGCATATCACCGCTGTACCTTCTGACGAGCTCGGAGAAACTCACTTTGCGTGCCGACTCATCGAATTGCAGGTCGAGCGGCACGCCATATGGCCCAGTGAAGTCAGGATCCGTGTACCAGCCCTGCAGAACCCGAGTAACGCGGTTGAATATGCTGCTGCTAAGAGCCTTCTTGTTTCTGCCCTCCCGTGCGAGCCTTGCCGCTTCTTTGCGCGACAGGCCCGTCATGATTGCTATGCGCGACAGCGAGATTTTTCTTTTGGGTAAAGTGAAATCCCGCCCCGCCACATCAACGAACACCT
>Ga0209640_10001232_pt1 | contig 21367 bp, 17 predicted proteins | sample RifCSP10_1_FD_184018 | JGI IMG/M metagenome (GOLD analysis project Ga0209640, IMG submission 184018) | Soil microbial communities from Rifle, Colorado - Rifle CSP2_sed 10_1 (SPAdes) (version 2) | ecosystem: Environmental > Terrestrial > Deep subsurface > Rock core/Sediment | place: Rifle...
GGCGCCGAGCAGCAGGCGTCCGTCGATACCCTGCTGTCCATTGCTCTCGTAGGTTGCCATTGCGAGCCAAAAAAGCTCGCCGGGCCGCAGGAACTGGTTGGCGAAGTTGATCGTGTATTGATTGAACGTGCCCTGGTCGGACGTATCGGTCGAATTGTAGCTGCCGTCCAGACTGGCCAGGTTGCGCTCCGACCGGTACTCGGTGTCGAAAGCAAATGACAGGCTGCTGACGCCGCTCGACTTGGTCCGGTTGAAGCCGAGAGACACGGACCCGCTGAGCCGTTCGATGAACCCCGCTTCCAGCTGGGTGATCATCGCAACTTGTGTCACCGGCAGATCCACATTCCCGGAACCTCCGGAAACGAGGATATGACCCGCATCCTGCGCCGCGGTGATGACGCCGCTGTGACTGTCGCCCGCGTTCGATTCGACCAGGAAGTTGTGCGGGCTTTCGATCCTCGCGATGTCGAGCCAGTCGATGCTGACGGTCCCGAGACTGTCGGTCTTGAGCGAAAGCTTGCCGTACTGGAGTTCGAGGATCTCGCCATCGGATGCGGCGGCGCCGGGCGAAGTGCCTCGACCCGTTCATAATGTCGTCATGAAGGTCAGGGTCCTGCCGTCGGGGAGGGAGTTCGATTCGCACGGCGACGAGCCGGTGCTGGGCGCGGCGCTGCGCCAGCACCTGAACCTGCCTCATAGCTGCAAAGGCGGGTCCTGCGGCACCTGCCGAGTCCGGCTGCTGTCCGGGCGTATTGCCTATCCGCACGGCAGGCCTCCCGGCCTCAGCGCCGCCGAGGAGACGGACGGCTATGCGCTGATCTGCCAGGCCCGCGCTGTCGAGGACCTGGTGATCGAGACCCGCGAGATCCGCTATGTCACGGACGTCGAGACCCGTTGCCTGCCGGCCCGCATCGAACGGATGTGCCGGCTTGCGCCGGACGTGATGGGCCTGTGGTTGCGCCTGCCGGCGGTCGAGCCCTTCACCTGGCAATGCGGCCAATACGTGGACATCCTGCTGCCCGGCGAGCACCGCCGCAGTTTCTCGCTTGCCAACCCGCCGCATGATCCGGCACTTCTCGAACTGCATGTGCGCCGCGCTCCGGGCGGCGCGTTCAGCGAGCAGGTCTTCACGACGCTGAAGGAAGGATCGCTGCTGCGCATTGAAGGCCCGCTCGGGCAATTCATTTATCGTCCCGGCGAACGGCCGCTGCTCTTGATCGGCGGCGGCACGGGCTATGCGCCGCTCAAGGCGATGATCCGCCAGGTGCTCGAGAATGAAGCCCGGCGCGACGCCATGCTGTTCTGGGGCGCGCGCACAACGGCGGATCTCTACGAGGATGAATGGCTGCGTGGGCTTGCCGCAACGCACGCACGCTTCCGCTACTTCTCCGTGCTGTCGGAACAGGCGGCGACTGCGCCGCACGAATCCGGCCTGGTGCACGAGGCGGCCGTGCGCCGCATTGCGGGACTCGCCGGGTTCGACATCTATGCCGCCGGCCCGCCCGCGATGATCGACGCCGTCCGCGCGGCGCTGCCGCTGCAGGGAGCCGATCCCGACCGGATCCGCTTCGATTCGTTCGACTACGCGCCGAGCTGGTCGTAAGGCGCGCGACCCCTGGCGGAAGGGGCAATCGTCGAGAACTCGGCCACCGGCACGGCTCGCTCAGCAGCACGGCCTCGCGCTTGATCACGCGGGTCCGACGTTCGCCTCGCGCCAGCGGATCAGCGCGCCGGTCATGGCGGCATCGTCCGGCGAGTCCGCCAGCACGATCGGCGAACCGAGGCCGAGGCGGGCGGCGGCCTCCGCGACACGGCGCGACCCGGTCACGAGCGCCGTCGAATCCATCAGTTCGCGGCAGCGCGGCGTGACGATGCCGACCAGCGCCTCCAGCAGTTCGACGCTGGTCGCCGCATAGACGCGGATTCCGCCCTGGCGCCAGAGCAGTTCGATCTCTGACTGCAATTCCGCAGCCGGTTTCGCCGGTTCGCGCGTGTAGACCTCCGCGTACTGCACCAGCGCGCCGCGCGCCGTTAGCGTTTCCGCGAGCAGTTCGCGCCCGCCCGAGCCGCGCAGGATCAGCACGCGTTGCCCGGCCAAGTGCGCGAGCTGCGGCATCGCGAGGAGCTCCTCGCTGCCGGCGCCATCCGCGGGCATCAGCGATACCCGGTAACCGGCGGCATTCAGCGCGGCAGCGGTCGGCTGCCCGACGGCCGCGATCGGGACGTCGCGCCTCTGGTCGAGGAAATCGGCGCCGAAGCGTACCGAATTGGCGCTGATGAAGATCACGAGGTCGTAGCGGTCGGCCGGGCCGATGGCAGCGCGCACCGCGGCCCGATCCGGCCGCGGCTTGATCACGAGCGCGGGATAGCGCACGGCCGCGCCGCCTTCGGCCTCGATCAACTGACACAGGTGCTGCGCCTGGTGTTCCGGGCGCGTGACGAGCACGCCGACGCCGGTCAGCCGCGCCATGTCAATGTCCGCTGCCCAGGGCGAGCGCCTGAAGCAATGGGCCGGCGCCGGCATCGAGCAGGCGATTCGCGAGCGCCGTGCCGAGCGCAACGGCATCACGCGCCGGGCCTTCGATGGCATCCACGAAAACCGTCGCGCCATCCGGTGACCCGACCAGGCCGTGCAAGTGCAGCGAGTCGCCGGCGAGTTCCGCATACGCTGCGATCGGCGACTGGCAACTGCCGCCAAGGCGCGCGGCAAACGCGCGCTCGGCTTCAAGCCGGCAGCGCGTCGCCGCGTGCTCGAGCGGCGCCAGCAGTGCACGGATGCCTGCGTCGGACTCCGGGCATTCGATGCCGATCACACCCTGGCCGACTGCCGGCAACATCTGCTGCGGCGACAGGCGCTCCCGGATCCGGGTCCCGAGGCCGAGCCGCTCGAGACCGGCCGTTGCGAGCACCGTCGCATCGAACTCGCCCGCGTCGAGCTTGCGCAGGCGCGTCTCGACGTTGCCGCGCAGCACGAGGATCTCGAGATCAGGCCGCGCATGACGCAACTGGCACTGGCGCCGCAGGCTCGAGGTGCCGACGCGCGCGCCGCGGGGCAGCGACGCCAACGTGTCATGGCTCGGCGAGATGAAGGCATCGCGCGGATCGGCGCGCTCGAGGGCGGCGCCGATCACCAGGCCCGGCGGCAGGGCGGCCGGCATGTCCTTCATCGAGTGAACGGCAATCTCCGCATCGCCCGCCAGCATCGCGGCCTCGAGTTCCTTGATGAACAGGCCCTTGCCGCCGACCGCGGCCAGCGCCCGGTCCTGGACGCGGTCGCCTTCGGTGACAATCGGCAGCAGGCTCACGACGAGCCCCGGATGCGCGGCCACCAGGCGCGCCGCGACGTGCTCGGCCTGCCACAGGGCAAGCCGGCTGCGCCGCGTCGCAATGCGAACCGCCCCGGTCATCCCCGCATTCTGCCCCAAAAGCTGCACCAATCAGGCGTTGGGGATAGGATCGGGCTATCAACCGGCAGGGGATGGCTCATGAACCGGACCTCCGCGGCATTCATTCTGATGGTGGCCGGCGGCGCCGGCGTGGCCGCGGCGGAAGACAGCACGCAGGCATCCATCGGCGATTCGCGCCTGACCGCGGGTGACGTGGTCGTGCTGGAGGAACCGATTGACGGCAATGCCTTTGCGGCGGGCAGCCGCGTCGAGGCCCGTGAGCGGATCGATCGCAGCGCGTTCCTCAGCGGCGGCAAAGTCACGGTCGTCGGTTCCGTGGGCCGCAACCTCTATGCCGCGGGCGGCGAGGTGCGCATCGAAGGCGAAATCGAAGGCCGGGCGCGCGCGGCCGGCGGCAAGATCCGCGTGGCGCCTGAAGCGCGCATCGGCGGCAGCGCGGCGTTTGCCGGCGACTCGATCGAGGTGGACGGCGCCGTGGGCCGGGACCTGAGCGCCTTTGGCGACACGATCGTCGTCAACGGCAGCGTCGGCGGAGACGTCGAAATCGCCGGCGAGAACATCCGGATTGGCCCGGATGCGCGCATCGCCGGACGAGTCGAGTATCGCAGCGGCCGGGACATCGTGGTCGACCCGCAGGCACAGGTCGCCGGCGGCGTGACGGAGCTCCAGCAGGACCGCCGATGGCTGCGCAAGCTCGGCCGCGGCGCCGCAATCTTCGGCGGCGCGACGATTTCGTTCGGCATGGTGTTGCTTGGCGCGCTGCTGATTCTCGCAATGCCGCGTTTCAGTCGCGAGGCCGGAGCAACGATCCTGCGAAAGCCCTGGCAGAGTGCGGGCCTCGGCTGCGTCATGCTGGTTGGCGTGCCGTTCGCGATCATCGTGCTGCTGGTCACGGTGATCGGCATTCCGCTCGCGCTGCTGCTGGTGTTTGGCTATGTCGTGCTGATGCTGCTCGGCTACCTGATTGCAGCGATCTTCGTCGGCGATGCGGTGCTCGAGCGGATCAGCCAGGCGAAGGTGGATTCCGGCTGGTGGCGCGTGCTGTTCATGTTCCTGGCACTGCTGGCGATCGCAATCGTCAAGCAGGTGCCCTTCATCGGCGGACTCGTCGTGACGCTGCTGTTCATCGCGGGCATCGGCGCGTTCACGATGCGTAGCTGGAGCGGATTCAGGCAGGAGCCGGCAGGACCGACAGCGCCGGGCTGACGCCGCGCCGGCTCGAACCGGCTTCGCGTCAGCTGCTGAAGATCGTCCAGATGGCGGCGATCACGAGCAGCAGCAGGATGCTGAGCGCCACGTCGCCGCGCCGGGCCGCAAGTTCGTGTGCCCGTTCGGCCGGTTGCGCCGGCTTCAACGTCGCTACCGTGAGGTCGCGAAGTCGGGCCCGGTCCGGTGGCGTAGTGGCCAGGCTGACCGCGATCAACGCGACGGTCGAGATGGCGAACAACAGCACGGCGAAATGCAGGAAATTGATCTCGGCAAACAGTGCCGCGGGACCCCAGGCGATCGGGGCATTGAGTTCCAGGATCAACCGCCCGAAACCGAGCACGAAGCCGATGGCGAGCGCCGTGATCGCGCCCTTCGCGTTGGCGCGCGGCCAGAGCAGTCCCACGAGGAACACCGCGGCGATCGGCGGCGAGATGTACGCCTGCACGCTCTGCAGGTAAGTGTAGATCTGGCCCGAGATCAGCTGCATGAAGGGAATCCACGCCAGTCCGAACAGCACGAGAATGACCGTCGCAATCTGGCCGGTCACCACGAGCTGGTGTTCGGTCGCCCGCGGGCGCCAGTGCTTGTAGAGATCCATCGTCACGAGCGTCGCGCAGGAATTGAATACCGAGGACAGCGAGCTCATCAGCGCCGCCAGCAGGCCTGCCACCAGGAGGCCGCGCAATCCCGTGGGCAGCAGCGCGGCAGCGAGCGCCGACAGCGCATGATCGGGCCGGTCGAGTTGCAGCTGGCCGGTCTGCGCGAGCGCATAGGCGATGATGCCCGGCAATACGAACAGGAACAGTGGCGTCTGCTTGAGAAAACCGGCAAATATTGTCGCGCGGCGCGCCTCGACCAGATTGCGCGCCGCGAGCACGCGCTGCACGATGAACTGGTCCGTGCACCAGTACCAGATGCCCAGAATCGGCGCTCCGAAGAGGATTCCGGTCCACGGAAAATCCGGATGCGATGACGGCTGCCAGAGGTCGAATCGGTCGCGTCCGACGGTCTCCACCAGCACGTCCCAGCCGCCGAGCGCCTGGAGTCCGAGCACCGTCACGACGATCGCGCCGATGAGCAACACGAACATCTGGAGCGCATCGGTATAGAGCACGGCCCGCAGGCCGCCGAACAGCGTATAGATGCCGGTCGCGACCACGACCACCGTCGCGCCAGTCCAGAAGTTGATGCCCATCAGGGCTTCGAACACGATTCCGCCGGCCGCGACCGTGACCGAGATCTTCGTCAGCACGTAGCTGACGACCGATATGGTCGCGAGATACATGCGCGGCCCGGAGGAATACCGGCGCTCGAGGAATTCCGGCATCGTGAACACGCCGCTGCGCAGGTAAAACGGCACGAAAAACCAGCCGAGGAGCAGCAGCACGAGGCCGGCGATGATCTCGAACTGTGCCACCGCGATGCCGGTCGCCGCCCCGGTGCCCGCGAGCCCCACCAGGTGTTCGGCGCCGATGTTCGAGGCGAACAGCGAGGCGCCGACGATGAACCAGCCGGTGTTGCGTCCCGCCAGGAAGAAACCGTCCGCGCTTTGAGTGCTCTTGCCGCGCCGGGTGACGACGGCCGCCACGACGAAGACCAGCACGAAGTACAGGACCACGACGGCCCAGTCGAGTGTCGTCACGGCAATGCTCCTTCTGCGATTACGGTGCGCGGCGGCGTGGCCGCCGGCGCGGGCGGATAGAGTGCCAGAAGCCGGCGCAAGACGCCGTTGGTCCAGCCGAATCCGTCCTGCAGCGGGTATTCGCCGCCGCGCGCCGCGGCGTCGCCGCTCACGTCGTATTTTTCGACCAGCCGGCCGCCGGCCGCATAAAGATCCACGTTCTCACGGATCCATCGGCTGGCGATCTCGCGCGCAAGCTGCGTGTGGCCGTAGCGGTTGAGCCCTTCGATCGCGATCCACTGCAGTGGCGCCCAGCCATTGGGCGCATCCCATTGCTCGCCCGTATGCACGGTCGTAGTCGCCAGTCCATCCGGCTGCAACAGCCTGTCCTTGACCGCCGCCGCGACCCTTTGCGCCTGTGCGGCGGTCGCGGCGCCGAAGAAGAGTGGATAGAGCGTCGCGGCGCTCAAATGGCCGGTGAGGCGGCGTTCGCGCCAGGCGTAGTCGCCGAACGCCCCGGATTCCGGATCCCAGAGATAATGATGGATCGCCTGGCGGCGGTTCCAGGCGCGCGCATTGATCTGGGTGGCCTGCCGTTCCTGGCCGGCTGCACGATAAGCCCGGGCGAGCGTGCTTTCGAGTCCGTAGAGCAGGCTGTTCAGGTCGACGGGGACCAGCTCGACTGTGCGAATCGTGGCCAGCGTGCGCCCGTCTGCGAGCCAGCGTGAACTGAAGTCCCATCCGCTCTCGGCCGCCGCTCGCAGGTTCCGGAACACCACGTCGGGTGGACGTCCGGAAGCGCGCGCGGTCTCGACGTCTTCGCGGTAGGACTCCTCGCGCGGCGTCTGCCGGTCGTCCCAGTAGCGATTGAGCAGCGACCCGTCTGGAAGGCGCACCACACGCCGGCGCGCCTCGCCAGGCACTAACGTGGCCGCGCCGGCCATCCAGAAATCGTATTCGCGTTCAAGCTGCGGCAGGTACCGGCGATATGCCTCGCCGCCATCGCGGGCCGCGATCAGTTCCACCATGGCAGCGAAGAATGGCGGCTGCGAACGGCTGAGGTAGTACGTGCGATTGCCGTTCGGTACGTGGCCGTAGCGGTCGATCAGGTACGCGAAATTGCTCACCATATCCACGGCGATATCGTGGCGGCCGCTTTCCTCCAGGCCCAGCATCGTGAAGTAGGAATCCCAGTAATAGATTTCGCGGAAGCGCCCGCCGGGCACGATATAGCGATACGGCAATGGCAACAGCGAGGAATGGGGACTCGGCTGGTCGGGCGCGCGCTCGAGAACGGCCCACAGCGCGTCGATGTGCGCTTCCACTCCGGCGTCGCGGTTTGACCGGAAGTCACTCGTGGCGGACTGCGGAACATCGAAACGGGAGGTCATGAATGCGCGCAGGTCGAAATTCGGGCCTGCACGCTCGCGCTGGTAATCGGCCAGGATCTCTGCGGGGGCCTTGCGCGGCAGGGCATCGACGAACGTTTTGCCGTCCTCGTACACGCGTTCGAGCTGCACGCGCTCGAACAGACCCGGATAGAGTTCCGCCGGCGTTGCCGGCGACGCGTCGTCACGGCCGGGCACCGCAGCCGTGAACAACAGCAAGAACAGGAACGAGACCCGAATCGCGATGCGATTCATCGTTTCACGCCAAGGGCCCGGACAAACGCTGGCACTCGTCGTTGCACGCACTGGTCCCGGATGAAAGGGGGTGGCCGCCGGAATCCCGATTCCGGCGGCCAGCCGTGCTCAATGTCCGGCGCGCACTCTGGCCGGAAAATCGCCGTCGGCGCCCAGGCTAGAAATCATAGCCCAGGCTGAACATGACCGATCGCCCGAAGATGATCCGCCCATTGGGCGCCGCTGGATTGCGGGGATCGCCTTCCGTGACGCCGTCCGAGTCGGTGATATTGTCCCCGTGCACCTGGAAGAACAGGCCGCCAGGCGTATTGACGATCACGCCAAGGTCGATCTTCTCGTAGCTGTCCAGCTTGACCGTGTTGGCGTTGTCGCCGAAGCGGTCGCCGACGAATGTCGCGCCGACATAAACGGTTGCATCAAAATTGCCGGTCGCCATCGTGTAGGAGGGCGAGAGCCGGACCTGCCACTCGGGCTGCCGCAGTACCTGGTTGCCGACATCGCTCGCGGTCGTCGAGTCGGTGATCTCGGTGTTCTGCAGCGTGCCGATGAACGACAGCGTCAAGTCGCCAAAACGAAGGGATCCATCGAGCTCGACACCGTATGCCTCGGTCTTGAACGCCGCCGCCGGCACGGTACCGCCGACGGTCGCGGAAAATGCGTCGTTCTCGTTGTAGAACGCCGTTCCATACAGCTGCAGCGACGGCGTCGAATACTTGATGCCGCCCTCCAGCTGTTTTACCTCGTCGACCGTATTCCGGTTTTCGCGGATATCGTCAAAGTGCGGGTAGAGGAAACCCTCCGTATAGCGCAGGAAGACGCCCAGGTCGTCGGTGAAATCGTAGTTCCCGGCGGCGGAATAGGCGGTCTCGTCGCCCGTCAGGTGGGTCGACTGATCGACCGTGCCGTCGGCAAAACCCGGTCCGGTGTCGAGGACGTAATCCAGGGTCAGGTCCTCCCAGCGGAAGCCCAGATCCAGGCGGAACTGGTCGGTGGCCTGCCACGAGTCGGCCAGGTAGAAGGCCTCGGTGCGCGCATCGCCCGCGGACTGCAGGCCGAACATGAATCCGGCGTCACCGCCGGCCGCCGCGATATCGGCAGGCGTGATCGAGGGATCGAGCGGCTCGCCATTCGCGACGTTGTGCACGGGCAGCGGGTTGCCGAGCAGCCAGAAGTCGTCCGAGGACCACGTCGCCCGGTAGTAGCCGAACGTGACATCGTGGCTGCCGCCGAACACCTTGTTGATGCTGAGGTCGTTGATCGTCGCCTCGAGATCCTTCTGTACGACCCAATGGCCGTAGGTCTGCACGAACTCGGTCGGTGCCAGCGTCGTGCCGCTCGCGGTCATCACCGGCTGGCCGGTGACGGCGCTCACGGCGCCGGCCGTCACCGCACCGCCAGAGGGGACGAAGCCATACGTGTCGGCGTCGCCTTTCGTGAACGTGAACTGGTCACGGATCGTGAAACCGCTGCCGAGGTCGAATTCCGCGCTGCCTCCGGTCACTGAGCCGTCCCAGCCGCGCCCCCCGGCAAAATCGAAGATCTGGGTGTTACCCGCGGCATTCGTCTGCAATTCGCGGAATCGCGTGGCGTCGCCCAGCTGGGCGAACTCGCCGTCGTCCAGGCCGCTATTGAGCGCCTGCGGCAGCACCCACTGGCCGTGATCGTTGGTCACGCGGGTAAAGACGTTGAACTTGCCGTTATCGAAGTGCCTCGTGAGATTGATCGTGAACTGGTTGCCTTCTTCGGAGCTGAACTGCGTGTCGCGGATGCCGGGGGACGACTGAACGTATCCGCCGATCATGTAGTAGAAATTGTCCGCGAGCGCGCCGCTCAGTCTTGCGTCGAGCCGCTGCAGGTCGTAATCGGACGTCGAGTACTTGATGCGCCCCTCGGTCTCGTCACTGCCCTCCCTCAGGTTGAAGTTGACGGTAAGTCCCGGCTCGCCCTTGCCGAAAACCGCATTCGGGCCGCCGCGCAGTCCTTCGACGGCTGCGATCGTCTCGTCGATGCGGAAGATCGAGCTCTGCTCGAAGAAGGAAAGCATCTCGGTGCCGTAAAGCGGCGAGCCGTTGATCGCAAGCGTGACAAATGGCGCGTCGCCGCCCCCCGGAAGTCCGCGCACGTCGATATTCGCGCCGGCCACGCCGCCGGAGCTTTCGACCCAGACACCCGGAATCGACTTGAAGAGGTCGGCCGTGCTCTGCGGGGAAATCCGGGTGATTTCCTCCGGCTGTATCGTCGTCACCGCGAAGCTCGCCTCCTGGCGCGCCGTGCCGACGCCGCCGGCAGTACCTATTACGACGATCTCTTCCAGGTCGGTTCTCGCGGGAGCAGAGGGATCCTGGGCCAGTGCCGGCGCTGACAGCAGCGCGGCGATTCCAAGTGTTCCGTGACCGAAGTGCCTGCATGCACGCAAGCAATGCTCATGTACGGGACGCAGTTTCATGGGGCCCCCTTCGTTTACAGCAGCGCGGAAAATATTGAAGTGCATCGTTGCCAGATGACAGCGCTGTCTTCTGTAGCATTTTCGATTATGACTGTCAATCACGTGCAGACCGCGAATGTTGCTGGCGCGCCACAGCGAGAAACGATTGTGCGTCGCCAGCCATCAGGTCTCTGGTGCCGTGTTTGCACCGCAAAAAATGGCAATTAGCGACAGGCACTGAATTCAGCGCCTGCCAGGTGACCGGTGTCATGCGGCCGCATGACGCGACCTTGCAACGTCGCTGCTGGGATCACTGAAGTGGGCTGCACAGGCAGACAGCGCTATCATAATCAAATGTCAATGCCAACCGGCTCCGCCGCCATCGGGAGCACTGCGTGAAGACCACGAAGCAGGCAAGCGCGGGCCAGGACGCCGGCGGCCGCGTCCGGCGGCGAAAGAACCGGGCGCGGACCATCGACGACGTCGCCGCCAAGGCAGGCGTGTCGATCAAGACCGTGTCTCGAGTCATCAATCATGAACGGAACGTGCGCGAAGAGACCGCCAGACGCGTCCTGCAGGCCATTCGCGAGCTGAACTACCGTCCGAATCTGGCCGCGCGGAATCTGGCCAGCCCGCAGGCCTATCTGATCAACGTCCTGTACGACAACCCGAGCGACAACTACGTGGTCAGCGTGCTGGATGGCGTGCTCTCGGCCTGTGAACTGGCGCATTACGGCGTCATGCTGACGCCGTTCGACGTCGGCAATCCGCGCCTCATTGACCGTGTTCATGAAGCCGTGGCTCAGCACCGGGCGAGCGGATTGGTGCTGACGCCGCCGCTCTGCGACCACGAGCCGTTGCTGCGCGCGCTGGATGCGGAGGGCATCGATTACGTTTCGATAGCGCCGCGCGACGAGAATCGCGATAACCCCTTTGTCGCCATTGACGACCGACGCGCCGGCCGGGACCTGACCGACTACCTGCTGTGCCGCGGCCACCGCCGCATCGGCTTCATCAAGGGGCATCCATTGCACGGCGCAGCGGCCCGCCGTCTGCTCGGCTATCAGGACGCGCACGCCGAGCACGGGATCGCGGTGGACGAACGGCTGATCGCCAACGGGCTGTTTTCATTCGAGTCCGGCGTCGAATGCGGCCGGCGGCTGCTGCACTTGCGCGAGCGGCCCACGGCCATTTTTGCCGCGAACGACGACATGGCCGCCGGCGTGCTGCATGCAGCCCATGAGATGGGACTTGACGTGCCGGCGCAGCTGTCGGTCGCCGGTTTCGACGACACGCCGATCGCACGATACGTTTATCCCAGCCTGACGACCGTGCGCCAGCCCATTCGCGCAATGGCGCAAGGCGCGGTTGAATGCCTGATTCGCTCGATGCGGAGGCGATCCGGCCTCAAGGCCGAGGGGCCGGTTGTACAGCGGTTCGAGTACGAACTCGTCATTCGGAACTCGGTCGCACAGTTACCGCCGGGCCCGTGATCCCGGTGCGCGCGATTTCATTGTTGGCGCTGCTGACAGCTGCCTGCGCGACACCGGCCGCGCCGCCCCCCGCGACGCTCCGGTTTTCCGTTCCTGAAGGGCCGGTGCTGAACGAATTTTACCGGCGCGGCCCGTCGGCAGCGCACCTGGTGCTGACTTCCGGGGCGTCGCCCCGGCTGGTGATCGCGTTTCCCGCCGGCAACAGCGGCGCGGCACTGTGGTTCGACGCGCCGGCCGCCGGGTTGTCATGGGAACCGGACGTCAGAATCGACGCCGCGAAACGGGACCTGTCCGGCGGCGGCGTACTCCACGGCATCACCGCGGAGCTGACGGCAATCGGCGGACCCGTCGAAGTCAGGCAAGCGATCACGGGCAGCGTGCGCATCATCCGCAACTTCGAAAACGCGGGTGTGCCGCCCGCAGAAATCGACATGGCTCCACAAGTGTCCGGGGGCGCGGTCGTCTGGCAGCGGCGGCGGCTCGATGGGGCGCCCGGTTACCATCTTTCAATCGAAGTGCTGAGCGGCGCCGCCACACGCAACGGGCCGCAGGCGATCGTGCTCTCGCCCGGCGCGGACGGCCGCCTGCGCCTGCGGGTCACGGCGCTGACCGGCGATGCGCCGCTCACGCCTCTGTCGGAGGACAGCTTGCTGACGGCGGATGCCGCGCCTGATGCGCAATTGCGCCAGGCGCTCGCGTTCCTGAGTTTCCGCGAGAAGCTCCTCGCTGGGTCCTGGCGGTTCAACACGTATTTCGGCCGGGACACATTGATGTCGCTGCGGCTGCTGGCGCCGGTGTTGCAGCCCCAGGTCGTCGAAGCCGGCCTGGGCTCCGTTCTCGAACGATTGAACGCCAACGGGGAAGTCGCGCACGAGGAGGACATCGGCGAGTACGCCGTGCTCCGGCGCACGCGCGAAGGTCTGCCGGCGAATGGCAGCCCATTGTTCGATTACCGGATGATCGACGACGATTTCATGCTCGCAGTCGTCGCCGCCCATTACCTGCTGGAAACGACGGGCGGGCGCGATCGCGCGGAGGAATTTCTCGCGCGTCAGATCGGGCCCGGTGAGACCTGCGGTTCGGCGCTCGCACGCAATCTCCGCTTTGTCGTCGCGGCGGCCGCCCCATTTGCGGACGAGCCGCGCCGGGATCGCCTGGTTTCACTGAAGCCCGGCGAGTACGCCGGCAATTGGCGCGACAGCGAAACCGGACTGGGTGGCGGCCGCTTCCCTTACGACGTGAACGCGGTATTCGTGCCGGCAGCGCTCGACGCGATCGCGCGCCTGCAGGCGAGCGGCCTGATGCGACCCTATCTCGAGCCCGGCGCGTCCAGGAGGCTCGGCCAGGCCGCCGACATGGCGGAAATCTGGCTGCGTGAAGCTCCACCCATGTTCGACGTCGGGATCGCGTCCGAAACCGCGCGCGCCGAAGTGACGGCATACGCACGCGGCATCGGCGTCGATCCGGCGCCGGCGCTTCGGTCGATCGGTCGCGACATGATTCGCTTCCGCGCCGTTTCGCTCGACGAGCGCGGCCAGCCGGTACCGGTCCTGCACTCTGACGAAGCGTTTGCGCTGTTGTTCCTCGAAATGGCGTCCGGCGAAGCCGCGCGCATCGCCGAGACACTGACGCGACCTTTTCCGGCCGGCCTTGCGACCGACACCGGCCTGCTGGTCGCCAATCCGGCCTACGCGCCGGATGCCCTCGAACCGGATTTCGACCGGAACCATTACCACGGCACGGTGACCTGGTCATGGCAGCAGGCGATGTTCGCCGCCGGTCTCGAGCGTCAGTTCGGGCGCGAGGATCTCACCGCGCCGGATCGCGATACGCTCATCCGCGCGCGGTCACGGCTGCGCGCCGCGATCAGGGCGGCTGACGCATTGCGCGGTTCCGAGCTCTGGTCGTGGTCGTTGACCGGCGGCGCCTATCGCGTGGAGCCGTTTGGCCAGCAGCAGCGGCACGAGACGGAATCGAATGCCGCACAGCTATGGAGCACGGTGCACCTGGCGCGGCCGCACGACTGAAGCGGCCGGCGCCGGCGGCGCTATTCCTTCAATCTGCGCGCCACTTCCGCCGCGAGCCTGCGGCTGACCGCCAGTGTCCCCGCGCCTTGCCTGAGCCGCACGACCTGATGTCCCGCGTTATCGCGCTCCAGGCATTCGACGTGGGCGACCGCGACCAGCGAGTTGCGGTGCACACGCATGAAACGAGACACAAATTCCTCTTCGAGCGCTTTCAGCGGCTCCTCGATCAGCTCGTCCCCGCCCGTGTGCCGTAGCGTCGTGTACTTCTGCTCGGCGATGAAGCACAGGATGTTTTCGACGGGTATCAGTCGCAATTCGTCGCGCACCCGCACGGCGATGCGCGCGCGCGTTCCGGCCGTGCCGTCCGCGATGCGTGTCAGCTGCGCACGCGTCGGGCGGCGGGCGCGCTCGAGCGCTTCCCGCAGCTTTTCCGGCCGCACCGGTTTCAGCACGTAGCCGGCGGCCTGCGCATCGAACGCGGCGAGCGCGTGCTGCTCGTAGGCGGTCGTGAAGATCACGGCGGGCGGCTCGGGCATCCGCGCCAGGTGATGCGCAGCCTCGAGGCCGTCCATGCCGGGCATCCGGATGTCGAGCAGCACCACTTCGGGCTTCAGCCGGCCGGCCAGCAGCAAGGCCTCTTCACCGCTCGCCGCGACGCCGGCAAGTTCGACGTCGGCCAGCTCCTCGACGAGATGCGACAGCCGCTCGCGCGCGAGCGGCTCGTCATCCACGACCAGCACGCGCAATTTCATGCGGGGCTGGCCCCGGCGGGGAAGCGCAGCGTGACCAGGAAGTGCTCGGGCGTCTCGATGACCTCGACATCGGCCTCACCCGGGAACATGAGCTCGAGCCGCTGGCGCACATTGTCGAGGCCGATCTGGTGCCCGGGACGGCGGGCGACCAGTTTCGGCTGCACCGGGTTGCCGATCGTGATCACGGCCTTGTCGCCGTCGCACCGCCCCGTGATGCGGATCGTGCCGCCCTTGTCGAGCGGTTCGATGCCGTGGTACACGGCGTTTTCGAGCAGCGGTTGCAGGATCAGCGCCGGCACTTGCGCATCCATCGGCAGCGCATCGAGCTGCCAGTCCACCCGCAGGCGGTCGCCGAGGCGCAGCCGCTCCACGCGCTCGTAAGCGCGGGCGATCTCGATCTCGCTTGCGAGGGGAATGCGTTCACGGTGCTCGCGCAGCGAGGCGCGGAACAGGTCCGACAGGTCGGCGATCGCCTGTTCGGCGACGCGCGGGTTGGTGCGGGTCAGCGAGGCGATCGTGTTCATGCTGTTGAACAGGAAATGCGGCCGGATGCGCGCCTGCAACGCGCGGACGCGGCTCTGCGCCTCGGCTTCGACATTGCTGCGCCACTGGTGCGTCACGTAGAAGTAGCGCAGCGCCAGTCCTCCCGCAATTGCGCAGACCGCGAGATTGCGCAGCAGGAACTGCAGGTGTTCCGTGGTGAGCGGCCGGTCGGCGAGCCCGAGCATCCGGTTCGAATAATCCGACAGCCACCACGCGCCTTCGGTGACGAGCGCGGTCACGATGAGCATCAGCATGAGCGCCAGGATCGAGCCCTTCATCACGTCGAGGCGCGACAGCGGTCCGCGCAGGGCGCAGAACAGCGCGGCCGTGCCGAGCGCGGCCCACAGCAGGAATAGGGAGCTCCGCGCGAGTGCGGGCCAGAAACCCTCCGAGATGCCGTGCCGCGCGAGCGTCAGGAGCAGCGCGACCAATTCGGCGATCAGGATCACGGCCAGCACGCTCTGCGCCCGGCAGAAGTCGGGCAGATAGAAGGCCGGGCGTTCGCGCGGGATCAGGGGTGTGCTGGCGGACGGCATCGCCTCAATCCCCGGAGGACGTATCGGTGAACAGCGGGGCCTTGAGCCGGAATATCGTCGAGATGTCTTCCTCGCCGTGGCCCGAAGCCAGCAGGCGTGCGTAATCGGCCAGCGTCGTCTCGATGATCGGCAGGATCGCGCCGTGGCGTGCCGCCATTTCGCGGCAGATGCGCAGATCCTTGTCGTGCAGCCGCACGCGGAAACCGGCTGGGTAGGCGCCGCGCGCCATGAAGGGCGCGCGATTCACGAAGTACCAGGACGAGCCGGCGCCGCCGCCGAGGATCTCGATGACTTTCCCGAGCGGCAGGCCTTCCGCCTGCGCAAATGCCATGGCCTCGGAAGCCGCCTGGATCGCCCCGGCGCAGAGAATCTGGTTGGTCGCCTTGGTCGCCTGGCCGGCACCCGACGGCCCCATCAGCGCCGCGGTCCTGCCGAGCGCGGCGAGTACCGGCCGCGCGCGCTCGAAGACCGCAGGTGTGCCGCCGCACATGATCACGAGCGTCGCGTTCTTCGCTCCTTCGACGCCGCCGCTGACCGGACAGTCGAGCAGGAACGCGCCTGCGGCCGCAAGCCGTTTCGCGGCCTCGCGCGCCGTGTCCGCGGCAACGGTCGAGCAATCGATGACGACCGTGCCTTTCTGCAGTGCCGCCTGCAGCGCATCGACGACCGCGAGCAGGTCCTCATCCGCGGAGACGCAGGTGACGATGAAGTCACAGGCTCCGGCGAGTCCGGCGGGCGTGCCGAATGCGCGGCAGCCGGTTTCGGCGGCCAGTGCTGCAGCCTTGGAGGACGTGCGGTTCCAGACGCCGGCGAGCAGGCCCGCGCGATGGAGGTTGCGGGCCATGTGCTGGCCCATCGCGCCGAGACCGATGAATCCGACTTTCATGGCGGGCCCCATTGTGCCCGCTTTGGGGAACTAGCTGCAGTATTCGTCGACCGCCTGCTTGGCGCGGGCGCGAGCTTCGGTGAGCTCCTGGTCAGACAGGTACACGCGCTTGCCGTTCTCTTCGCGGAACAGGCGGCGCGAATCGATATAGCGCTGATAACGATCCTGGGCCTGCTTGCACTGTTCGACTTTTGCGCGCGCGGCGTCGTTCCGCACTGCCGCCAACGCTTCTTGCGACACGGGCGGTTCCGGAGTGGTCGTGCCGGACGGAGCGGCCGAATCGTCGCCGTTCTCGTCGCTGTAACCGGCGTCGCCCGAGTCCTCCTCATCGCCCAGGTTGGACGGTCCATGAGAAATGCTGAGGATCTTCGCATCCGTCTGCTTCGGCGGCAGGTCGGTGTAATGAATCTGCCCGGCTCCATCGACCCACTTGTAAACGGTCTCCGCCGTGGCCACCAGCGTCAGGCCGGCCATCAGCAAACCGATCAGGATCTTGTGCAGCATCTCGACCTCCGGGTCAGGGCGAAGTTTGGCCTTTCCGGCGCTCTAAACCTTTGATCTCCGTCACATTGGGGCCCCGGCCCCCGGCGCGCAGTGTACCGGACTGCGCCGGGGATGCGGAAACCGGCCAGATTGGCGGGGGTGAAGTGCCTGTCCGGGGCCGGCTGCCGATGGGAGATCCTCAAGCGTTGTAGGCGCGCTCGTCGTGCAGGGCGAGGTCGAGACCCTCGATTTCCTGCTCCTTCGGGATGCGCAGGCCCAGCGTCGAATCCACGAGTTTCAGCATGATGAAACTGCCGAAACCGCCGAAGGCGAGTGTGAACAGCACGCTTTTGAACTGCACCCAGACCTGGCCGCCGATCGTCATGCCCTCGGCGAGCCCCGAGCCGCCCAGCGCGCCCGCGCAGAGGCCGGTCAGCAGCGCGCCGACGATGCCGCCCACCGCGTGCACGCCGAACACGTCGAGCGAATCGTCATAGCCGAAGGCGCGCTTGAGCCTGGTCGCGGCCAGAAAGCAGGACACGCCCGCACTGATGCCGATGAGGAGCGCGCCGGGCGGTCCGGCGGTTCCGGACGCTGGCGTGATCGCGACGAGGCCGGCGACCGCGCCGGAAACGATGCCGAGCGCGCTCGGTTTGCCGTGCGCGGCCCATTCGAAACCCATCCACGATAGCGCCGCCGCCGCGGTCGCGATCTGGGTCACGAGCATCGCCATGCCGGCCGTGCCATTCGCGGCGATGGCGCTGCCCGCATTGAAACCGAACCAGCCCACCCACAGCAGCGACGCGCCGACCACGGAGAGGGTCAGGCTGTGCGGCGCCATGGATGTCGCCGGATAGCCGTGGCGCCGGCCCATCACGAGCGCCGCGACGAGGCCGGCGATGCCCGCGTTGACATGCACGACCGTGCCGCCGGCGAAATCGAGCACGCCCCAGTCCCACATCAGGGCGCCGTCGCCGCCCCAGACCATGTGCGCCATCGGCACGTAGATGAACGTGAACCATAGCGCGGTGAACAGCAGCAGCGATCCGAACTTCATGCGTTCGGCGAAGGCCCCGACGATCAGCGCCGGCGTGATGATCGCGAACGTCAGCTGGAACGTCGCGAACACCGACTCGGGAATCGTCGCGACACGCGAGTCCACGCCGATTCCCGCCATGAACGCCTTGTCGAGCCCGCCGATGAAGGAATGCAGGCCGATCTCGCCCGCGACCATGCCGGTCGCGTCGAACGCGAGGCTGTAGCCGTAAACCATCCATAGCACGGAGACGAGCGCCGTGATCGCGAAGCACTGCATCAGCACCGAGAGCGCGTTCTTCACGCGCACGAGGCCTGCATAGAAGAGCGCAAGGCCGGGGATCGTCATCAGGAGAATCAGCGCGGTCGCCGTGATCATCCAGGCGGTGTCGCCGCTGTCGATGGCGGGCAGGGCGGGTTCCACGGTGACCTCCGGTGGCTCCGAAAAAATGCCGGCACGGGACAGATTCAGCGGGGCCGCCCGGCGCCGGATACGGGTAGCGTTTCAGCAGGCTTTGCAGTAACCGTGCCAGTGGAGGACTGCTTGGGAATCAACGGGTTGCGATTCGAATGCCATCGGCGTCGGTGGGCCGTTGCACCAGACTGGCGCAGCGCGATCCGGTGGCCGCGACATCGCGGGGCATCGCTTGACGCCACCGCAGGCGGCCCGGATGCTTCCGGTTTACCGGAGCATCCGCATGGCATTCGATCCCCGATCACTCGACGAACTCGCGCGCAAGCTCGCGGATTCAGTTCCGCCCGGCCTGACGGCGCTCAGGAACGATCTCGAGCAGAACTTCAAGGCGGTGCTGCAGAGCGGGCTCGCGAAGCTCGACCTGGTCACCCGCCAGGAATTCGACATCCAGGCCGGCGTCCTACGCAGGAGCCGCGAGCAGCTCGAGGAGTTCGAGCAACGCATCGCGGCACTCGAGCAGCGCGCGAAGAAGTAATCACCGCGGGCGCAGGCCCGTGACCCTCGCAACCGTCCACACGCGCGCGCAGTTCGGGCTCGACGCGCCGCAGGTCCGTGTCGAAGTCCATTGCGGAGCGGGTCTGCCGCAGTTCTGCGTCGTCGGGCTCGCCGAAACGGCCGTGCGCGAAAGCCGCGAACGGGTCCGCGCGGCACTCGCGCATTGCGGCTTCGAATTTCCCGCGGGCCGGGTCACCGTCAACCTGGCGCCAGCGGATCTCCCCAAGGAGGGCGGGCGCTTCGACCTGGCCGTGGCACTCGGCATCCTGGCCGCGTCGGAACAGCTCGTGCCGGCGGCTCTGGAGGGTACCGAGTTCTATGGCGAATTGTCGCTGTCGGGCGAACTGCGGCCGGTGCGCGGCGTGCTCGCCGCGGCGGTGCATGCCGTGCGGGATGGTTGCAGACTCGTCGTGCCAGCGGCGAATGCGGACGAGGCGCGCGTGGCGCAGGGCGCGCACGTGGCCGGCGGCGCCACGCTGACGACGGTCTGCCATGGCCTGCGCGGCGGCGCCGGTCTTGAGTTCCTGACCGGCGGTGCATTGCCGGCTGGCAGTGTTTCGGCGCCGGATCTCGCCGATGTGCGCGGCCAGGCAGCGGCGCGCCGCGTGCTCGAAATCGCCGCGGCGGGCGGCCACAGCCTGCTGCTGATCGGACCGCCGGGCGCCGGCAAGAGCATGCTCGCCCAGCGGCTGCCGGGCCTGCTGCCGCCGCTCGATGATGCCGAGGCGCTCGAGTGCGCGATGCTGCACTCGCTCGCGCGGGCCTTACCGCCGGTCGCGGAATGGAGGCGCCGTCCGTTCCGCGCGCCGCATCATGGCGCCTCCGCCGCCGCGGTGATCGGCGGCGGCGGACGCCTGAGGCCGGGTGAGATCTCGCTCGCGCACCACGGCGTGCTGTTCCTGGACGAACTGCCGGAATACCGCCGGGACGTGCTGGAAGCGCTTCGCGAGCCGCTCGAAACGGGAATCGTCAGCGTCGCGCGCGCGACCTGGCGCGGCCAGTTCCCCGCGCGTTTTCAGCTCGTCGCGGCGATGAACCCCTGTCAGTGCGGCTACGCGGGGGACCCGGGCGGCCGTTGCCGCTGCACGCAGCCGATGGTCCGGCGCTACCTATCAAAGCTCTCGGGCCCGCTGCTCGATCGGATCGACCTGCACGTCGAGGTGCCGCGGCTCGAGTACGCGGCGCTTGGACCTTCGGCGCCATCCACCGAAAGCAGCGCGGCCGTAGCCGCGCGGGTCGCGGCTGCGCGCGTACGGCAGGATCGCCGGGGTGCCTTGAATTCCGCGCTGGAGCCGAAGGCGCTGGCCGATGCCTGTGGACTCGGGCTGCGCGAACACGGGCTCCTCGATGCCGCGTCGCGCCGCCTGGGACTGTCCGCGCGGGCCTGTCACCGGATCCTGCGCGTTGCCCGGACCATTGCGGATCTCGGCGGGCGGCGGCAGGTGGAAGTCGCCGAACTCGCCGAAGCGATCGGCTACCGGCGGCTCGATCGCGAGCCGCAGGCTGCTGCCGGCTAGCGGCTCTGCGACACCATGTAATCGACGGCGGCCTTGACCGCGTCGTCCGACAGGTCCATGCGCCCGCCTTTCGCCGGCATGAAACCCGCGGAACCCTGGAAACCGGCGATCGCATGCTCTTCGAGGGTCGCCGCCCCCTGCGAGATGCGCGCGGCCCAGGCAGCCTTGTCGCCGAATTTCGGCGCCCCGGCGAGGCCCGCGCCGTGGCAGACCACGCAGGCCGATTCGTAGACCGACTTGCCGTCCGTCGCTGCCGGCGCGGCAGCTGATTCGCCTGCAGTCGGCACGCCAGCCGTGCCCGCCGGCGTCGCGGCTGCGGACGCGGCGATCGCAAGCGCCGCATTGTCCTGCCCGGCGACCGCCACCTGGCCGAAAGGCTTGATGCGCGCGTGCGCTTCCGCCTGCATCAGCGGATCGTCGATGTCGCGCGCGCCCTTCGGGCCGCTGTCCACGAGCCGCGACACGCCGATCAAGGCCAGCGCAATCGCGACCAGGATGCCGAGCACCGCGCTGAAAACGTTCATGAAATGCCGGTCGGGCTTGGCCATTCTGGGGTGCTCGCGGAAGCTGTTTCGGAGCCCTGAATTATAGCGGGGCGCATTCCAGCGGCGATAGACCGGCATTGGACGCTGGGGTACCGCGGCCGCTAAAATCGCGCTCCGGTTCGACCGGCGGCGGCCGCGAATGCCGCCGGGACCGTTCCACAACGCGCCCGTAGCTCAGCTGGATAGAGTGACGGTCTCCGAAGCCGTAGGTCGTGGGTTCGACTCCCGCCGGGCGCGCCAACTTGCTGCAGAATGGTTTCTCCCTCCGAAGAGCG
>Ga0209640_10001233_pt1 | contig 21353 bp, 12 predicted proteins | sample RifCSP10_1_FD_184018 | JGI IMG/M metagenome (GOLD analysis project Ga0209640, IMG submission 184018) | Soil microbial communities from Rifle, Colorado - Rifle CSP2_sed 10_1 (SPAdes) (version 2) | ecosystem: Environmental > Terrestrial > Deep subsurface > Rock core/Sediment | place: Rifle...
GACGGCCGAGCAGCGAGCCGCGCGGCGCAAGCGCGATCAGAGCATTCTCGACTCGCTGACATCCAGCCTGTCGCGTCTGCGCGGCAGCCTCGGGTCCTCCGATCGCGCGCGCCTCGACGACTACGAGGAGAACGTGCGCGCGATCGAGCGGCGGCTGCAGATCGCGATGAAAGCCTCGGTCGTCGCGCCCGAGAACATCCGTGTGCCGGTCGGCGTGCCGCAGACCTTCGACGAGCACATCAAGCTGCAGTTCGACCTGCTTGCGCTCGCGTTCGAGGCCGACATCACGCGCGTGGGAACGCTGCTCTTCGCCCGCGACCTCACGGGCCGAACCTACCCCGCCAGCGACGCGCCGACCTCAGGGTTCCACGGCGTCTCGCATCACGGCGAAGATCCGCGCCGCATCCTGGACCTGGCGAAGATCAACCAGTACCACATCAAGATGGTGGCGCATCTCGCGGGCAGGCTGGCCGAGAAGAAGGAGGGCGACGGGACGCTGCTCGATCACTCGCTGATCCTCTTCGGCAGCAACATGGGGAACTCCAATCAGCACGTGCACCACGACGTGCCGCACGTCCTGGTCGGCGGAGCCAACGGCAGGCTCAAGGGCGGACGCCACCTCGCCTATCCGAGCAAGACGGTGCCGACGGGCAACCTGCTCCTGAGCATCCTCGACACGTTCGACATGCACCAGGACAGCATCGGCGACAGCGAGGGAAGGGTGGTGGGGCTGTGAGAACTCCCAACTCCCAACTCCCAACTCCCAACGGGCCGCGCAGGCTGAAGCCTGCGCGCTACGGCGACTGTCGCGTCAACACCCACGGCGACTCTCGCGTCAACACCCGCGACCGTGGCGCCCACAACGGCGACTGTCGCGGGACGCCCCGCGATCGTAGAGCGCACGCTTTAGCGTGCGCGGTGAGTCTCGTGGCCTCCGTGATCGTCGTGAGCTTCGTGATGTCCGTCGGGGCCGCCGGCAAGAGCGAGGTCGCCGACGCCGCCGCGCGGGGAGACGTCGCGGCGGTGCGTGCGCTGCTGGCGAAGAGAGTCGACGTGAACGCGCCCCAGAACGACGGCGCCACCGCCCTGCACTGGGCCGTCTATCGCGGCAGCCGCGAGCTGGCATCGCTGCTGATGCGCGCGGGCGCCAGTCCGAAGGCCGCAAACCGCGAGGGCGTCACGCCGCTGTGGCTGGCGAGCGTGAACGGCGACGCCGCGATGATCCTCGCGCTCATCGAAGCCGGCGCCGATCCCAACGAGACGCTCCCGCTGGGCCGGACACCCCTCATGCTCGCGTCGCGCACGGGACAGGTGGAGGCGATGAAGGCGCTGCTCGACAACGGCGCCAATCCCAACGTGAAGGAGACCCTGCGCGGCACGACACCGCTGATGTGGGCCGCCGACGAAGGACACGAGGCCGCGATTCAGCTCCTCGTCGATCGCGGCGCGGACGTGAACGCGCGCTCGAACCCCGCGCCGCGCGGGCGTGGACCGGCGCTGGGCAAATCCAACGATCCCAGAAAGGCCGTGGCCGCGCAGGCGGCAGCCGTGGCCGCGCGGCAGGCGGCACCCGGCCTTGGCGAGTTGAGGGCACTGGAGAGTGGCGGTGATGGCGGGCGTGGCGGCGCTCCTGCCGCCGGCGGCCGCGGAGGCCGCGGAGGGCGCGGCGGTCGTGGAGGCCGTGGCACTGGCGGGGCGGATGATACCGCCTTCGATCAGGATGACGCGGCGGTCGCGGCCGGGATTGGACGTCGCGGGGCTGCGCCGGCCGACGGCGGCGCGTTGACGGCGTTGATCTACGCCGCCCGCTCGAACGATCTGGAGTCGGTCAAGACGCTCCTCGCAGCCGGCGTCGACGTCAATCAGCAGAGCGGCTACGGATGGAGCCCGCTGCTCGTTGCGACACAGAACCGCTACTACACGCTGGGGGCGTATCTGCTGGATCGCGGCGCCGACCCGAACCTGGCCAACAACGGCGGATGGGTGCCGTTGTACCTGGCGACCGACAACCGCAACATCGAGAACGGCGACTACCCGGTCCGCAAACCGGACATGGATCACCTCGACTTCATCACGCTGCTGCTGGACAGGGGCGCGAACGTCAACCACCGCGTCAGAGACAGCAGCGAAACGCGGACCGTGTTCACGAACCAGTGGCTCGACGAGAACGGCGCCACTGCGTTCCTCCGCGCATCGCAGTCGGGTGACGTCGAGCTGATGAAGCTGCTGCTCGCGCGCGGCGCCGATCCGAAGATCAACACGGTGTTGAACGTGTCGGCGCTCCACGTCGCGTCAGGGATCGGCTGGGTCGAGGGCATCACGTTCGAGTGGTCGCCGAAGGCGACGCTCGACGCAGTCAAGATGCTCCTCGAGCTGGGGCTCGATCCGAACCTCCAAGCCGATACCGGTCGTGTGGCGCTGCATGGCGCCGCTCACAAGGGGCGCGCGGACGTGATCCAGGTGCTCGCGGATGCGGGCGCGAAGCTCGACGTGCGTGACTACGGCAACACCGACAATCGCGGCGGGGCGCTCGCCGCGAAAACGTGGCTGGCCGTGGATTACGCCGACGGCCTGGTGCGTGTGGGCGTGCAATCGGCGATTGCGCACGAGGACGCGGGGCTGCTCCTGCGGAAGCTGATGGCGGCGCAGGGCATGCAGACGCCGCCGATGGGGCGCACGCTCGAATCGATCTGCATCACCGACGCGTGCGAATCACCGCAGTAGTCTCCGGTCTCCGGTCTTCGGTGTCAGCGCACCACCGGGGTGACGTCCACGTGGACGATGCGCTTCTGGAATCTCCAGCGGCCGTTCTCCCGGACGAGCGTGTCCTCGTAGCGGCCGGCACGCGTGACGACCGGGCGGTTCTCGGGGCCGAGCTGGATGCCCGTCCACCGGGCCATGCTCGCGGCCGTGTCGCCCGTCAGGGTGATGCTGACATTGGTCAGCAGGTCAGCGGCGGAGGGCGCAGGGCGCGCCGGATCACTGGGCGCGAGCTTCGTCATCGAGTCACGAATCACCTGCGACCCGATGAAGTGGTTCTCGTTGAAATGCAGCTCCCCGCTCGCCGCGAAGAGCTCCGCGTAGCCCACCCAGTCCCGCGCCTCCAGCCGGCGCATGTACTCGGTGAGGAGCTCCTGAATCTCCTGCCTGTCGAGCACCTGCTGCAGGAGCGGCCTGACCTCCGAGGTCCCCGGCTGCCGGCCTTGCTCTGTCTCGCGCGTGCAGCCCGCCGTGTGAACGCCTATCGCGATGAGGACGATGGTGATCGTCTGTTGAACACGTGATGCCGGCATGAGCACGCTCCAGTTGGACCGCTTATAACACAGTCGCCTGCCTCGTCATCGGTGAGAAGTGCGCCGATCTGATCGCCGAGCCAATCTTTCGGCCTACAATACAGGGCGCGCCCGCCGGAGCGGGGGCATCACAACCGGCAACGGGAGAACGAGCATGGTCCGATCAGCAGCAGTCATCGTGTTATTTGCGGCGCTTGCCGCGCCCGCGCTTGCCCATCACGGTCCCGGCACCTTCGAGCTGGGCAAGTCGGTGGCCTACACGGGCAAGCTCACGCGCATCGAGTTCGTCAACCCGCACTCGTGGCTCTACTTCGAGGTCACCGATGCCAGCGGGCGCGTCTCCAAGCACCGGTGCGAGATGCGTTCTGCCCACACGCTCCGTCGCTCGGGCTGGGCAAAGGAGCTGTTTCCAGTCGGCAGCAAGGTCACGATCGAGGCGGCGCCCGACAGAGCGGATCCGAATTCCTGCTACCTGAACACCATCCGGTTCGAGAACGGCAGCCACATGGACCGCTACGGCCAGTACGTCAAGGCGCCGGAAGGTGGGATCCGCGAAGTGCGCGGCGCGCTGCCGGTGGCGGCCAAGGCGCGAGAGCCCCGGCGCCCGAGCGGGGAGCCGAACATTTCGGGCGACTGGGCACCCGAGCAGGTCGTCATGGCCGATCCTCGCGGCACGGGCGGCGGACTCGTCCCGCTCAGCCAGTTGAGCACGGTCAAGCCAGGCGAACGGCGCGGGGGCGGGGGAGGGGCGCGCAGGGGCAGGGGCCCCGGAGCCGGGCCTCGGCAATACGGCGGAACCGAGCTGACCGCGCTCGGCGAGGAGGCCGCGGCGAAGTTCACGCGCGACGACAACCCGCGATTCAGTTGCCAGACGACGAGCATCATCTTCGACTGGACGTTCGACGGACCAGTCAACCGGATCACGCAGAACCGGGACACCATCGTCATCCAGTACGGCCAGATGGACCTCCGGCGGACGATTCACATGAACCTGAAGGCGCACCCGGCCACCATCCGGCCGAGCCGCGCGGGGCACTCCATCGGGCGCTGGGAGGGCGACGTGCTCGTCGTCGACACGGTCGGATTCCTGCCGGGCGTGCTCAACGCGCCGGTTCGCCACGGCGAGAAGCTCCATGTCGTCGAGCGCTTCTCGTTCGATCCGGCGACGATGAAGCTGACGCGCGCGTACGTGGCCGACGATCCTGACTACCTGAAGGGGCAGTACGCGGGGTCGGACACGATCGGCATCGCGGACCAGCCGTACGCGAAGGACAACTGCAAGGAGCAGACGCTCATCAACTACTCGAAGCAGGCGCAGCGCTGAGCTTCATCAGCTCCCGCCCACCTTGCGGGGCGTCCGCGGGCGAAAGGCGAAGCCGCGAGTCGCGGTCGCCCTCCAGGGCTGTTGCGTCTGGTGCTTCGGCGCCCGTGTGGGCGCCGGGGCAGCGGCCTCCGACGATGGAGCGGGCGCCTCGGCGGCGGTTTTCGCGCGTGCGGCCGCCGCCGCGGCATCATCCTTCTCGAGACAGCAGTGTTTGTACTTGCGGCCCGATCCGCAACGACAGGGCTCATTTCGCCCCGGTCGGGCGCTGGTCGGAGCAGTCATCGAAGAGAGTGTACTCTACCGGACCGGAGACGCCCTTCGACAACGACTAAGATGGGTTCATGCCCTTCTCGTCACTCAAGCTCCACCCTGCTCTTCTGAAGGCCGTTCGTGAGCTCGGCTTCGTGCGGCCCACGCCGATCCAGGACGATGCGATTCCTCCTGGGCTGGCGGGGCGCGACGTGCTCGCCTGCGCCATGACGGGGAGCGGGAAGACAGCCGCGTTCCTCCTGCCGATCATTCACACACTCATCGATCGCCCGCGACGGACGACGCGCGCGCTCGTGCTGACGCCGACGCGCGAGCTGGCCGCGCAGATTCTCGAGGACCTGAACGGGCTTGCGGTCCATACGCCGGTGACGGGGGCGGCCGTGTACGGCGGGGTCGGCATGGGACCGCAGGAGCACGCGTTCCGCAGCGGCGTGGACGTCATCATCGCCACGCCCGGCCGGCTGCTCGATCACTTCCGCTCGGCGTACGCGAAGCTGGACGGCATCGAGCACCTCGTCCTGGACGAGGCGGATCGCATGCTCGACATGGGCTTCCTGCCGGACATCCGCCGCGTGCTTCGCCACATTCCGGCCCGCCGCCAGACGATGTTCTTCAGCGCGACGATGCCGCCGCCCATCGGGAAGCTGGCGTCGGAGATGCTGAAGAATCCGGCGATGATCAATCAGCAGCGACAGGCGGCACCGGCCGTCGGCATCGCGCAGGCGGTGTACCCGGTGCCGCAGGACTTGAAGGGCCCGCTTCTGGTCCAGCTCCTGGAGCGGAACATCCTGCAGGAGGCGCTGGTGTTCACGCGCACCAAGCATCGCGCGAACCGGCTGGCGGACCTGCTGGTGCGGCATCGCCTCAACGCGGCGCGCATCCATGGCAACCGGTCGCAGGCGCAGCGGACCGAAGCGCTCGCAGGCTTCAAGAGCGGGAAGTACCGCGTGCTGGTCGCCACCGATATCGCGGCCCGCGGCATCGACGTGGAGGCGCTCAGCCACGTCGTCAATTTCGACGTGCCCGCCGTGCCCGACGACTACATCCATCGCGTGGGCCGTACCGGACGCGCCGAGCTCACCGGCGACGCGTTCACATTCGTGGCGCCGGAGGAGGAGGGCGACCTGAGGGCGATCGAGCGCGCGATCGGGAAGGCCTTGCCGCGCGTCACGCTTCCCGATTTCGATTACCGTGCCAGGCCGCAGGCGCGGCTCGAGATTCCATTGGCCGAGCGCATCGCCGCGATACGGACGCGAAAGGCCGAGGAACGCGCGCGCGGGAAGGCAAAGGCGCAGCGGCGGGCGGCATATGGGCAAGGACACACCGCTGCGCCCTCGCGCCCGTCGCGAGGCAGCCGCAGCCCGAGGCGCCGCCCCTTTTAGGAAAGTCCGCGCGCTGCGGCGTGAACGCCGACCCTCTTACCGTCCGGCCGCGGTTGCCGCGTCGGAGTCCTGGAGATTCCCCCAGGCGGTGTTCTCCGGCGTCATGTTGCCAGTGCTGCCCCAGATGACGGCGTCACCCTCAGTCGTACCGATGGAGTCGCTGCCCCAGATGACGGCATTCCCCCACGACTGCGGGTCGGTCCAGACGATATTGCTGCCCCAGATGACCGCGCTGCCCCACGTGGTGTTCGACCCCCAGATGACGGCCTGACCCCACGCAGTCTGGTTGATCTCGACGGTGCTGCCCCAGATGACCGCACTGCCCCAGATCACCGCCTGCTTCCAGGCCAGCTCGTCGCCGCCGATCGTGGTCCACGGCAGCGGCGGCGCCGTCAGCCAGAACTCGCCGGTCGGAGTGGCAGGGTCAATCGCCCGTGCAAGTTCGACGGCACCTTTGCCGTTCAGGCCGCCGGCACCCTGCCGCAGCGGGTCGTACTCGATGCCGAGATCGTTGCGGACGTCAAACGCCGTGTAGTGCAGGACGCCCTTGACGGCGTTCGGCGTGAGGTCCGGTGCCCCGCGCTCATCGTTGGCGTTCCGATTGGCCTCGAGCATCAGCGCCACGACGCCGCTCGTGACGGCGGTGGCCATGCTGGTGCCGCTCAGGCGAATGTAGTCCGGATCGGCGGCCCTCAATTGCGGATACGTCTTGTAGATCGTGCCGCGTTTGGCCCCGACCGAGATGATCTTGTGGCCGGGGGCGACGAAGTCAGGCTTGACGAGCGCGTCATACCACGTCGGACCCGCCGAGCTGTAGGCGGGAATGCGATCGTCGCTGCGCGTCACGGTATCGTCCGTGCGCAGGGCGCCCGCCGTGATCGCCGACGGCGCATTCCCTGGCGAGGTGATCCCCGCATAGCCGGGCAGACCCGTGGTCGGATTGGTGCCGAGATTGCCGGCGGCGGCGACGACGACGATCCCGGCGCCTGACGCTCGCTCGACGGCCTGCACGAGCGGGTCGGTGGAGGCCGGCTCGTAGATCGGATGGCCCAGCGACAGGTTGATGATGTCGATGCCGAGCCTCCGCCGGTTCTCCACGGCGAAATCGACCGCGCGAATCACGTCACTGGTGAACCCCGCTCCGTTCTCGTCGAGGACCTTGAATACGATGAACTGCACCTTGGGAGCCAGGCCGCGATAGTCGCGCGAGGCCGAGAGCGCGCCGGAGCCACCGATGGTTCCGGCCACGTGGGTGCCATGGCCGTAGTCGTCAAACGGAGCCGTCGCGACGCCGCCGCGGGTGAAGTCGTAGAACGCCCGGACCCTGCCGTCGAACTCGGCGGACATCTCCAGGCCGGAATCGATGACGGCAACGCCGACACCCCGGCCTGACCAGTCTGAGTCGAGCCCGAGCGTCTGGCGCAGAACACGCGGCGGCACCGGAGTGCCTGCCGGATCGGTGCCCGGGTCGAGAATGTACGCCACGGGTCCAAGGAGGCCGCTGATGGTGTCCGTGAGCGTGCCGACGGTGCCGAGGAGGCCGCCGAGAAGATCATTCGGCCGGAGGATGGCGTCCGCGGAGACGGAGAGCACGTCACCGCGCTCGGCGAGCCTCGCCAGGTCGTCGGCGTGCACGAACGCAGAGAGCGCCCCAATCGATTCGTGATCGGCGACGAGTGTGTCACCGTGCCGGGCGAGATCGCGGCGCAGCCCGGCGGCTGCCCCCGGACGCGTCCGAATGATGACGCGCTGCGGCTCCTCTGTGCCTCCCTCGACCAGGGCTCGAAGACGTGCGTCGAGACGCGACAGGTCAGGGGCGCGTGCGCCCGCGTCGAGGGCGCGGTCGGCCGTCGCCATGAGGGCCACGAGGGCCGCGCCGATCAGAACACGAGCCTTGAGGCGTCCCCGAACGGGTCCAATCATCGTCAACCTTTTCCGGCGCTGCGCGGAACGACAATTCTCCGGATAGACACGTCGGTCTGGCCGGAGTGAACAACGGTGACGACTGAGCAATTGGTCGGCCACCACATGGTCGGCAAGACCACAGCGCGCTAAGTGGCCGCTCGTAGGGCATTTGGCGGTCGCCCGCCGCTTCGAGTCGGGACGCGAACCCTGCCGCAGGCTGTTCCGTCCTCGAACGCCGGTATCGCGGCTTCCCCAGCGAACTATCAGGAAATTCAGGGGTTGTGAGCGGTGCTTCGGTCCGGCACACGCTGTGCCGTTCTGGAGCGCCTTCAGACCTACGCGCGGGTGAAAGCAGGCGCCAAGACCGGAATCAGGTGCCCTGCAGCCACGTGCGCGGCCGCTTCGGCGATCCGCCGGTGCCGTTCATCGAAGGCGCGGATAGGCTCCGCGTAGAAGGTCAGCACACCGGCTGCACGTCCGTTCGACACGACAGGAACAGACAGCGCGCTTCGCAGCGCGCTCTTCTCTCGTGCTCGCTCCTCGAGATCGAGCCGGGCTTCCGCGTTCACGACGGTATTCATGGTTGCCGCCACCCAGCCACTGAGTCGTTCGCCGAGCCGAATCATCTCCTCGCGACGATGGGGGCCGTTGCCCGCCTGATACGCGGGCACGATCGCGTCATTGTGCCTGTCGTAGACGAACAGCACGAACGCCGATGCCGGAATGTGGCGGCTCACGTGTGTCCAGATCAGCTCCGCCAGTTCCGAGACCATGAGCGGTTCGCGGACGGCGCGGCCGAGAGCGTAGAAGGTCTGCAAATCCTCTCCGTCCACTGCCGCCGTGATCGACGCGGGCGTGTGCGCCCCGGCGAGGATCGGAATCGTCGCCGAGACATCCGGCAGCGCGGCAGGCGGCGGTCGCCGCGCGTGCACGCCAGCAGCCTCCTCTTCGTACAGCTCGAGGAAGGTCTCGACGACGCGAGGATCGTACATGGTGCCCTTGCGCTCGCTCAGCACCTGTAGTGCCGCCGGATCGTCGATCCTCGGGCGATAAGGACGATCGGATGTCAGCGCATCGAAACAATCCACCACCATGAGAATCCTGGCGCCAATCGGGATCTGGTCACCGGCGAGGCCGTCCGGATAACCACTGCCATCCCAGTTCTCATGATGGTGCCTGACAATCGGAGCCACCGGGTAGGGAAAGCCGACTACCGAGAGAATGTCGCCGCCGACGGCTGCGTGACGTTTCATGATCTCGAATTCCGAGTCGTTGAGCCGGCCAGGCTTGTGCAGGATGTGTTCGGGAACCGCGAGCTTGCCCACGTCGTGCAGCAGTGATGCGGCCTTGATCGCCTGAACCACGGCCTCGTCTGCGACGTCCAGCTTGCGCGCCAGACGCACGGCGCGGTCTTGAACACGCCGGATGTGGTCGTGTGTGACCTGGTCCTTGGCATCGATGGCCTGAGCGAGCGCCTCGATCGTCGCGAAGTACACCTTGTTGATGCTGTCGAGATGGCGGATCCGATCCTCGGCGCGTCCGAGCGCGTGTTTGAAGGTCACGTGCAACAGCAGCGGCAGAGGCATGATCAGAATCAGCGCCTCCATCGTACCGAGGCTCGAGAGCACCATCATCAACATCGCCGCTATCACGCCGCCGAAGAACGTGACCCAGAGCCCGGAGAAATGCTGCTTCCAGGTGGACACGATCGACTGGCCACTCTCGAGGCCGACGGCGATCGCCACCAGGCCCGTGTTGAATGCGAAGTTGAGGAGGCCAAACAAGGTAAGCAGGGCAAGCAACCGAAGCGCGCCGAGCGCGCCGTCAATCGCCGGGCGCTCACCTGAGAAGGTGAAGAACACCTGGGCCGCGAGCCAGGTGGCGATCGCGGGCGTCGCCATGTTGAACAGCACGCGGAGCGGCGTTCGCCGCGTGCTTGCCATCCGGCACGACAGGACCAGGCCGTCCACTGCGGCGTTGACCGCTCCGGCGGAGGGCCCGACGAGCAGGGCGGCCACGATGTTGAACGTGTCCGAGATGGAGAAGCTGATCGGCATGGACGGGATGCGCAGCGTCGCCAAGCCGCTCACGACCGTCATGACCAGGAGGACGATCCACAGGGCATTCACCGGTCCCGTGAGCAGGTCCCACGCCGAGTACGCCACGATGGCCGCGCCGGCGACAATGGCCGCGCCCACGAATCTGACGGCGACTTGGCTCAGAACCTCCATGCGTGCCCTTCGGCGCCCTCCAGCCCGATGGGGCAGGAACGGGGCTGTTCCTTGTGTATCGGCCGAAAAGGGTTGGATCTTCTAGCCTCCTCGCCGCTGCGATCAGGCGATCTTCTTCAGCCTCAACACACACAGCGCGCCGACCAGGACCAGCGCGCACACGCTGACGATGGCCAACGCCGTGAAGGCCGCATAGGCGGCGCGCCCCATGACGTCGAACAGGCCGAGTCCGATGGTCACGGCCGCCAGGATGGCGGCGACTCTCGGGACGGCCGGAAGCCGGTCCTCGTAATTGGCGAGATACACGACGGCCGGCGCCGCGACGAGAAGCACGTAGTCCCAGCCTTGGGGAGACAAGAGCGGGATCAACATCAGAAGCAGGCTGCCTTCGAGCCCCTCTGGAAATGGCATGCTGCGGCGTCCGAGAAACACCCACGTGGCGGCCCCCAGCGAGGCCAGCGCGGTGACGAGCGCCAGCGACGTGGCCACCCAGCTCGGGCCGAGCCATTTCGCATACATGCTGGCCAGCGACACGTTATCCGGATTGAGCAGGTTGGGCACGGTGGTGGCGCTCACGGTGTCCCACCAGGCTCGATGGAGCGCCGCGTTTCCGTCGACGCCGTAGAGCACGGCAGGCAGGAAGAACACCACTGCGCCCGCGAGGCAGGCTGCCAGCACTGAGGCCCTCTCCCTGCGCGCGACGAGCCAGGGGACGAGAATGATGCCGTACGGCTTGATCGCGATCGTGAGCGCGATGAGGCTGCCGGCGAGTATCTCGCGGCGTGCCTTCATGGCCAGGAACGCGGAAGCCGCGATGACGGCAAACAACAGGTTCGCCTGACCGAGCAGCAGCTCGCGCGCGAAAAACCTGCCGAGCACCACGATCACGATGACGGAAAGAAGCGTCGTGGCTTTCCGCCGATCGGGGAGGAGCGCGAGGCTCGTGGCGACGAGCAGCACCAGCAGAGCGATGGAGCCCGCGAACCACACCCCCTTGGCAACAGGCAAGGGCATGAAGCTCAGAGGGATCGTCAAGACGGCGAACGCGGGCAGGTACTTGAACTGGTAATGCCCGTCCGCGGCCGGGTACAGAGGCTCTGCGAGGGCGGCTCGCCCGGCGCCCCTCCAGTAGACCTCGAAATCCGGCATGTTGCGGGAGACCCTCGAGAGGAACGCCGCGACTGCCAACGCGACGAGCACTCCAGTGATGAGGATGCGGGAGCGGGTCAAGGCCCCCTCAACGTCCGCTCGAGACGTGCCGGCGCCGCAGCCGCCACGGCAGGAGCAGCGATTCGAACACGACGGACCAGTTCAACTTGGAGCGACCATGCTGACGCTCCACGAACACGATGGGAACTTCGGCGATGCGCAGCCCGCGCCGAAAGGTCTCCCAGGCCATCTCGACCTGAAAGGCGTACCCATTCGACACGAGCGTCGTCAACGGGAGCTGCATCAGCGTCTCCCGCCGCCAACATCGATAGCCCGCCGTGCCATCCGCGACTGGAAGGCCGGTGATCGCTCGAACGTAGAGATTGGCCAACCGGCTGATCACGCGGCGTACCAGGGACCAGTTCGACACCCCTCCTCCGCGCACGTACCGAGAGCCGATGGCCAGGTCGGCTCGAGAAGCGGCCGCCATCAGATCCGGCAGGTAGCGAACATCGTGCGAGAGATCGGCGTCCATCTGCGCGACGAGCGCCGTGCCGTAGGTGAGCGCTCGCTGCATCCCTTCAACGTAGGCCGACCCCAGCCCGCCGCGCCCGGGGCGGTTCAGGACGTCCACTCGGCCCGGGAAAGCCGAGCCCAACTCCTCGGCAATCCGGCCGGTTCCATCCGGCGATCGATCATCGACGACGAGCACACGGACGCCGGCAATCGCCATCAGCTGGTTGACCAGCGTCGGCAGCGTATCCCGTTCGTTGAACGTGGGGATGACGACGGTGCACGTCGGGAGCCCGGCGGAGTCGCGTGGCACACTGGTCCCGCCGTTCTGGGTCGGTCGTGGAATGCCGAATTATGAGTTCAGGAGTGAGAACTGGTCAACGAATTCCTCGCGAGTGAGCTACTCCGCGCGCAACGCGACCGTGGGATCGACACGCGCGGCGCGGCGCGCGGGAACGGTTGCCGCGACGAGCGTCACCGCGAGGAGCAGCGGCACGCACGCAAGGACAGTCGTGGCCGTGTAGCGCTGGCCGATCGGCACCAGGGCTGGCAACCCTCGCGCGGTGAGAAGGCTCAGCACGAGCCCGGCGGCCAGCCCCACCCAGGCAGGCTGCATCCCCTCGCGCAGGATCATCGCCAGCACGCGCCAGGGGCTCGCGCCGACGGCGATCCGGACGCCGATCTCGCGCGTCCGCCGGCCGACGGCGTACGACACGAGCCCATACAGACCGACCATCGTCAGCGCCAGGCCCATGAGCCCGAGACCGCCGATGAGGGCGACCGCCAGGCCGTTGATGCTGGTCGCACGCACGTCGTAGAAATGCTCGATGGTCTGGACATCGGAGACCGGGACCTCCGCGTCCATTCTCCGCACCATCTCGCGCAGCGGGTCGAGGAGCGCGCCGGAGTCGCCGGCAGTCTGCGCCAGGAGCACCATGCTTCCGCGAGGCTCCTGGCGGAGGGGGAAGTACGCCACCTCGAAGGGCCGTTCACCGGTGTACACATACGTCGCCATTTTGGCGACGCCGACCACCTCGACCCAGGGCCCACGCGCGTCTCTCAAGTGAAAGCGTTGTCCAACCGCGTCCCGCCCGGGCCAATAACGCCGTGCGAGCGCTTCGTTCACGATCGCCACGCGTGGCGCCTCGTCCGTGTCGGTGGCGTGAAACGCCCGTCCCGACAGGATGGGAATGTCCATCGTCTCGAAGTACGCTTCGTCTATGCTGCTCGCGTAAATCCGGACCCCAGACTGACCGTCGGCCAGCCGATAGCCTTCCGGAACCATCGAACTCAGCTCCAGCCCCCACATCGGCATCTCGGATGTGACAGTGGCGGCACGCACGCCAGGAAGACGCCGCGCCTCGTCCACCGCGCGTTCGAAGAATCGCCGTGCCTCGTCCCCGGTGTATCGCGCCTGCGTCGGATCGATCCTGGCCAGCGCGACCTGAGAGACACGGAAACCTGGACCGGCCGTCAGCTCGCGCTGGAAGATCTGGAACACGAACGCGGCGATGGTGAGCACGGCAAGTGAGACGGCCACCTGGATGGCCACGAGAGTGTTTCGGCCGAGCAGCCGCTGCCGCCTCGATGGGCTCACGTCGCCGGTCTTCATCGCGCGGGCGAGATCGACACGGGCTGTCTGCACCGCCGGCCCGACGCCGAAGAGAAACACACTGCCCAGGGCCGCCAGGAGAGCGAACGTCAGCGTCCGCTCGTCGAGCTGAATCACGGGATAGACGATCAGTTCAGAGGGCCACTCGATCTGTCGAAGCACGGAGATCCCGGCGTAGCCGACCGCGATGCCGCCCGCGCCGCCCGCCAGCGCGATCGCGAGGCTCTCGGCGAGGAGTTGTGTGATGATCCGCCCGCGGCTGGCGCCGATCGACAGGCGAAGCGCGATCTCCCTGGCGCGTGCCGGCGCGCGGCTCGCGAGCAGGCCGGCGACGTTCGCACAGGCGACGCACAGGACAGCAACCGAGAGGATGCTGAGCAGAACCAGGGTATGTGTGTCGAGCGGCCGCCGCTCGAACCGCATCTGCAGCTCGGTCTGCGCCGTCACGGCCTGAGACCTGTTCGTCGCCGGATACGTCCGCTCGAGATCGTCGCCAATCGCGGCGAGCTCCGCCCGCGCCGCGCGCGGAGCAACCCCCTGTTTCAGGCGCCCCTCGACCGTGAGCACCCTGAGGCTTCGATCACCAAACGGGTTGAAGGGAAGCGCGGAGTTCACCACACGAGACCACATGGCGAGCGGTATGTACAGCCCGTGGTGGTTGTACGGATCGAGACCCGTAAACGTCTCGGGCGCGACGCCGACGATGGTGAAATCGATGCCGGCAACGCGAGCGGTGCGTCCGATGACCCCCCGGTCACGGGCGAATTCCTGTCGCCACACGTCGTCGCTGAGGATGACGACCGCATCACGGCCCGGCACGCGATCCTCGTCAGGGCGGAACGCTCGTCCGAGCTGCGGCTCGATCCCGAGCACCTGAAAGTAGTTGGCGCTGACGAGTACAGCGACCTTGACGCGGGCCGGCGTGCGTGGCTGTGCGGCAAAGCCCACCCAGCGGAACGTGTAGGCGAGGAGGCCGTTGAACGTGCGAGCGCGGTCGCGCACGTCCAGGTAGTCGGCATGCGACATGCGGAGCATGGTCCCGAGACCCCGCTCGACCCGCGAGCCGACGGTCATGAGCTCGTCCGGGCGATCGACAGGCGGCGGCCGCAGCAGCAGCGCGTCGACGGCGCTGAAGATCGCGACGTTGGCGCCCGTACCGAAGGCGACGGAGATCACGGCGATCGCCGTAAAGCCCGGCATCTTGACGAAGACGCGCCAGCCGTGACGGATGTCGTGCCAGATTCGGTCGAGGGTCCAGCTAACGCCGGACACTACGTGCGGGACATCCACGTGGGCCTCATTCACAGCGCAGCGCGACGGTCGGATTCACGCTGGTCGCGCGGCGGACAGGGAAGAAGGCGGCTGCCAGCGCGACCAGCGCGAGCAGAGCGATCACGCTGGCAAAGGTCAGCGGGTCGGTGGGCGTGACGCCCCAGAGCTGCGACTGCAGCAGGCGCGTGAGCACGAGCGATCCCGCCAGTCCGGCGGACAGCCCGAGCAGCACGAGTGAGAACGCGCGGCCGCCGACGAGCAGCACGACCTCGCGCGTCCGCGCGCCCAGCGCCACACGGATGCCGATCTCTCGCGTACGCTGAGCCACGGAGTACGCCGTGACGCCGTAGATGCCGATGGCGGCGAGCAGCGTGGCCAGGAGCGCAAACCCGGTGACAGCGAACACGAAGTAGCCGCGCTGCGGCACGACCGCGCCGAGCTGCTGCTCCATCGTTGCCACACTGGCCAGCGGCCGGCCTGGATCGACCTCGGCCATGACACGCCGCGCGGCGGGGAGAAGGCTCATCGGGTCGCCGGCACTGCGGATCATGAACGTCATCCGGCCGAACATGTTCGACCCCGGCTGCGGGTAGTACACAGGCTGCTGCAGGTAGGACGCATAGAGCACCGGCGTCGGATCGCCCTGGCGGCTCAGCGGTATGTCGCGGACCACTCCGACCACCTCGCGCGGCCGCTCGTCGGGCACGTGCGGAAGCCGAATCCGCTGACCGATCGGGTCCTGGCCAGGCCAGAACCGGCGGGCCGCGCTTTCGTTGACGATCGCCACCCACTGGGAGTTGGCTGAATCGCTCTCGGCGAAATCTCGCCCGACGAGCCGCGCCCTGATCGACGTGAAAAAGTCCGGCGTCACCAGGAAGTACGCCGCGCTGAGGAAGCGCCGGTCCGTGACGTGCGTCGCCCCCTCCATGGCGATGGCCATGCTTGGTACAGGCGCAGTCACGTAGGAGCCGCCGACGTCGTGTGGCGTGTCAATGCTGATCGTCGCGGAGTGCAGGACCACGCTGTTCAGCAGCGGCATGGAGACGCCCGCGACCGACTCCGCACCGGGCAGCGCCTGCAGTCCCCGGTACACCCGTTCCAGCGCCAGCGATGGGGGAGGGTCGATCTGGAAATACGGAATGCCTCCGACCGAGCCGCGCCGGTGCAGGTAGTCGCCAAGCGGCGTGTGGATCTCGAAGGTCAGCAGCCGATCCGGATCGAACTGCAGGTCGCGCGAGAGGATCTGTACAAAGCTCTTCATCAGCAGCCCGGAGCCGACGAGCAACACGACCGTCACGGCAATCTGTACGGCGACCAGAGCCGTGCGGAAGCGAGGCTGCACCCCTGTGCCGGGGCCATGCGCCGACTCCTTCAGCGGGTCGGTCGGGCCCGAGCGGGCGCTCATCAGCGCCGGTACGAGGCCGAACAGCAGGCCCGTGAGGATCGACAGCAGGGCGGTCACACCCAGCACGCGCGCATTCACGCTCACGTCGACGATGCGGATGCCGCCTTGAGGAGGGCTCATCGCGACCAGTGCCTCGATGCCACCCCACGCCACGAGCACACCCAGGACGCCGCCGGCAAGCGAGAGCACGAGGCTCTCGGTCATGAGCTGCCGGACGAGCCGCCCGCGCGCAGCGCCGAGGGCGGTCCGCACGGCAATCTCCGGCATGCGGACGAGACCCCGCGCCAGCAGCAGCCCGGCGAGGTTGGCGCACGCGACGAGCAGCACCAGCGCGACGGCCGCGCCCAGCGTGACAAACGGCGCTATCGTCCAGCCGAACATCGCTTCGCGAATCGGCTTGACGCGTACGCCCCAGCCCCCGTGCCGGTCCGGGTCTTCCTGCGCGAGCCGGGCGGCGATGATGTCCATGTCGGATTGCGCCTGTTCGATCGTCACGCCCGGCTTCAGGCGGGCCGTGACGACGAAGAAGCGCTGCGGACTCTGGAACTGCGATCGGTCCAGGCCAAGGGGGATCCAGTAGTCGGTCACCTCGCTGGGGTACCGAAAGCCCTCCGGCATCACGCCGACGACCGTCCGGTCCACGCGGTCCAGGCGTACCTGTTTCCCCAGGATGTCAGTGCGTCCGTCGAAGCGCCGCTGCCACAGCCGGTGGCTGATGACGATGACGCGTTCGGGCGCTTCGATTCGCGTGTCCTGTTCCGTGAAGAGGCGGCCGAGCCGCGGCCGGACGCTGAGGACGGTCAACGCGTCAGCCGTGATCGATTGGCCCGCGATCCGTTCGGCCGGAGTGCCGTCGACCTGCGCCCCGAAGTCGGCATTGTGGCCGAGCGACACGCCCATCAGGTCGAACGACCGGTTGTCGTCGCGCCATGCGAAGTAATCGGGCAGTGTCGCGTGGATTTCCCGTTGCGGGCTGTCGAGTGAGAACGTGCGCAGGACCACCAGCCGCTCGTCGCGCGGGATTGGCAGCGAGCCTCGGAACACGGCGTCCACCACGCTGAGGATGGCCGTGTTGGCGCCGATGCCCAGGGCGAGCGACAGCACGGCGACCGCGGTGAACACCGGGTTCCGGCGGAGCATCCGCAACCCGTAGGTCACGTCCTGACGAACGTCATGCAGCCAGGTGACCGCCCGATGGTCGCGACACTGCTCCTCGAGCAGCGGGATGTTGCCGATCGCCCTTCGTGCGGCAAGGCGTGCCCGCTCGAGCGACATGCCCTCGTCCACGAACTCCCGCACGAGGTGTTCGTAGTGAAAGGCCAGCTCCCGGCTCAGTTCGGCGTCGACCGCGTCCTTGCGGAACAGCGTGCGAAGCCGCTGGCGCACGATGCGGAACAGACGAGAGGGCGACATGGCAATCGCGAAACTCTTCTTATGGCGTCAACCGCCAACTCCCAAATCACCAACTCCCAAACACGGAGTCCCCAGTCCCGGATCCCGAGTCCCGAGTATTCACGCCCGCTCGAGCAGCAACCCGACGGCGGAAGACAGCCGCTTCCAGGTTTCCAGCTCGCGTTCGAGCTGACGCTTGCCCTCGCGCGTCAGCGTGTAGAACTTCCCGCTGCGGCCCTGCTCGGTGTCCTTCCACTCGGACGTGATCCATCCCTGCTGTTCGAGCCGGTGGACCGCGGGGTACAGCGATCCCTGCTGCACGGCCAGCACATCGTCAGAGAGCAGCCCGATGCGCTTCGAGATCGCCCAGCCGTGGAGCGATTCGCGCGCGAGCGTCTTGAGGATGAGCAGGTCGAGCGTGCCTTGAAGGAGGTCGGACGGTTTTGGCATTGGCGCCTCGTCTTGACAATGATACCTCGACTATCGACAATAGCATACCTAGATGGTCGACACTGGCCGGAGACAACCATGCGATTGACCCCCGTGCTGGCGTGGAGTTTCGTCCTGTGCGCTGGCGGAGCACTGGCGGCGGGCGATGGGATGACGGCCGTGCGCCTGCGAGGCGTCGACGGACGCGCCGTACGACCGTTCGTGGCAACCGGCAAGGCGAGCGTGGCCTTTTTCGTCGCGACGGATTGCCCCGTCTCGAACTCCTACGCCCCGGTCATCCAGCGGGTGTGCCAGGAGTACGCGCCGCGTGGAGTCACCTGCTCCCTGATCTACGAGGACGTGGATACGCACGCGTCGAACGCGCATCTGGACCTGCAGGTTCGCCGGCACCTCGAGGAGTACCGCTACGCCGGCCTGCCGGCCGCCATCGATCGCGACCGGACTGCCGCGACGGCCGCGAGGGCGACCGTTACTCCCCAGGCCGTAGTCGTGGACCGCGCCGGCGAGGTTCGCTATCGCGGCCGGATCGACAACCTCTACGCGGCGTTGGGCAAGACACGACAGCAGGTCACCAGTCACGACCTGCGTGACGGCCTGGACGCCGTCCTGTCGGGCAGACGGGTCCGGAACCCTGAGACCGACGCCGTGGGCTGCTACATCACCGATCCCGCTCTGTTGAGGAAGCACGATCATGAGTAGACGCATTCTGCTGTGCCTTCTTGCAACCCTTGCCCTGCGCCAGGCCATCGGCCTCTCGCAGGTCCCTGGCGCTCGAGGTGCCGCGCCGGCTGAGCGCGTCACGTTTACGGAGACGATCGCGCCGATCGTGTACGCCAATTGCGTGACGTGTCATCGTCCCGGGGAAGCGGCCCCCTTCTCGTTGATGTCGTACGAGGACGTCGCCAAGCGCGGGGCGCTCATCGCCAAGGTGACCGAAGCGCGCTACATGCCGCCGTGGCACGCGCAGCCGGGGTACGGTGAGTTCGTCGGCGAGCGCCGGCTGACCGACGCGCAGATTGCCTCCTTAGGCGCGTGGGTGAAGCAGGGGATGCCGCGCGGTGACGCGGCGAAGATGCCGAAGCTGCCGGACTTTCCGCCGGACGGCTGGCAGCTCGGGCAGCCGGACCTGGTCCTCGAGATGCCCGCCTTCGACATCCCCGCGAGCGGTCCCGACGTGTTCCGGAACTTCGTCATCCCGACGAAGCTGACCGACGACCAGTGGGTGCGCGGCATCGAATTTCGTCCGAGCGCGCGCAAGGTGGTCCACCACGCGCTCTTCGCGCACGTTCCCGGCGGAAGCCGGTCGACGCTCGACGGCGCGGACGGACGCCCAGGATTCGGTGGCCTCGGGGCCGTCGGAGCGGTGAGCGATCAGGCCAATACGCAGGGCCTCGGCGGCTGGGCCGTCGGCGCGACCCCGATGATGTTTCCCGAAGCGCTGACGGCGCGGCTGCCGAAGGGATCCGACTTCCTGCTGCAGATGCACTTCCACCCGAGCGGCAAGGTCGAGACGGAGCGGTCGCTCATCGGTCTCTACTTCGCAGACAAGGGCCCCGACAAGGATCTGCTCTCGGTAGAGTTGCCTGCGCTCTTCGGGTTTGGTGCGGGCATCAACATCCCGCCGGGCGAGAAGCGCTACACGATCCAGGACTCCTTCACGCTGCCAGGCGACGTGCGCGTCTACCTGGCGATCGCGCACGCCCACTATCTGGCCAAGGAGATGAAAGCCACGGCGACGCTGCCGGATGGATCGACGACGCCGCTGCTCTGGATCCACGACTGGGACTTCAACTGGCAGGACAACTACGTCTACAAGACACCCTTCGCATTGCCCAAGGGCACGCGTCTCGACGTGACGCTCACCTACGACAACTCCGCGGACAATCCGCGGAATCCGATCAGCCCGCCGCGGCGGGCGCTCTTCGGCGAGCAGTCGTTCGACGAGATGGGCACGATGGGCTTCACGTTCGAGGTGCTGAACAAGCAGGATCTCCCGGCGTTCCAGCAGGCGCTGGGGGAGCGGAACAAGATGGCCATTGCGGCGGCCGGCAAGGACGGCACGCTGGGGCGCTTCCTTGTGCGCGGTGCACGACAAGGGCTGCGGCAGCTCACCGTGTTCGATCGTCAGGGCAACGTCGTGAGCCGCATCGGGGACGTGGGTTCCTACTCGCAGGCGGCCTTCTCGCCAGACGGATCTCGTCTGGCGGTCGTCAAGAACGATCCGGGCACCAACGATCAGGACGTGTGGACGTTCGACGTGGCCACGGGTCGGGGAACCGCCATTACCTCCGATTCCACTCCGGACTCGGCGCCGATCTGGTCGCCGGACGGCAGTCAGATCGCCTACGTCTCCGTGCGCGAGAACATCTCCGGGCTATATCGACGGGCGTCGAACGGAACGGGGAGCGAAGAGCTGCTGTATCAGAACGCGGGTGCAGGCGCGCTGTTCCTCACGGATTGGTCGCCCGATGGCCGCTTCCTCTGCTACTGGTCCGGCACCTCGATGTTCATGCTGCCGCTCACCGGAGAACGCAGACCGATTCCGCTCGAGAAAGAGGGACGAGGCGGGCGGTTCTCACCTGATGGCCGTATGGTCGCTTTCAACTCGAACCAGTCAGGGCGGTTTCAGGTCTACGTGAAAGAGCTCGGCGCGGCGATGGGTCAGCCCGGTGCCTCCTCGTCTGCCGAACGCCTGCAGGTCTCTTCCGACGGCGGCGTTGGCGGGATCTTCTGGCGGCGCGACGGCAAGGAGTTGTTCTACCTCTCGCAGGGGACTCAGACGATCATGGCCGTCGAGGTGTCGAGTACCGCGCCATTTCGCGTTGGCGCCCCGCGAGCGCTCTTCCCGCTGCCGAATCCGCTCCTCGCTCCCGCGCAGCTCGGCAGCGTCGCGAGCCCCGACGGTCAGCGTTTCGTCTTTGCCGTGAACGTGACTCCGGCCTCGAGGCCCGCGTCGCGGCCGGCCGCCAACGTGGCACCCGGAGCGGCGACAACCTCGACGCCTGGTGCCGCCACGCCGGCGGGGGGAACGCAGGGTCGACTCGAGCCGCAGGTCGCCAGCGATTTCTTCAAGGGTTTCGCCGGTGATGTCGAGGCGCTCAAGCGAGGCATGGGTGCGACCGAGAAACGGCTCGCGGAGTCGCCGGACGATGCCA
>Ga0209640_10001234_pt1 | contig 21350 bp, 20 predicted proteins | sample RifCSP10_1_FD_184018 | JGI IMG/M metagenome (GOLD analysis project Ga0209640, IMG submission 184018) | Soil microbial communities from Rifle, Colorado - Rifle CSP2_sed 10_1 (SPAdes) (version 2) | ecosystem: Environmental > Terrestrial > Deep subsurface > Rock core/Sediment | place: Rifle...
CCTGCCGTCTCTCCCCACGAGCGAGAGGCAGGGGCCTGGCTGAAGCCAGGCCCCTCATGCGACCGCCACCCGCTTCTCTCGCCTACGGCTCGTACGACAGATTCGGCCGGAGCCAGCGCTCGGCTTCCTCGACCGCGACTCCTTTCCGTTCCGCGTAGTCGGCGACCTGGTCGCGCCCGACCCTGCCGACCGAGAAGTACCGCGCCTGCGGATGGCCGAGGTAGAGGCCGCTCACGCTCGGCGGCGGCGTCGTGGCGCACGACTCCGTGAGCGCGATCCCGGCCCGCTCGGCCCCGAGGAGCGTCAGGAGCGTGCGCTTCTCCGAGTGGTCGGGGCAGGCGGGATAGCCGAAGGCGGGGCGGATCCCGCGGAAGCGCTCGGCGATCAGCTCCTCCCCGGCGAGCTCCTCCCCGGGCGCGTACCACTCGCGGCGGGCCGTCTCGTGCAGCTTCTCCGCGAACGCTTCGGCGAGACGGTCCGCGAGGGCGCGGACCATGATCGCCCGGTAGTCGTCGAGCTCGGTGGAGAGGCGCTCTCCGAGCGCCTCTCCACCGTGGATCGCCACGGCGAACGCGCCGATGTAGTCGGTCAGACCGACCTCCGCAGGCGCGACGTAGTCGGCCAGCGAGCGGTTCGGGCGCGAGTCCCGGTGGTCCGCCTGCTGGCGCAGCATCGGGAAACGCACGCCCCCCTCGAGCACGACGTCGTCGCCCTCGGCCCACGCCGGCCAGATCCCGTAGACGCCCTGGGCCCGGAGCAAGCCGTCCGCCTCGATCTCGTCGAGGAGCTCGCCGCCCGCCTCGAAGAGCTCGCGCGCGGCCGGTCCCTTCAGGGGGTCGTCGAGGATCGCCGGGAAGCGGCCCTTCAGCTCCCAGGCGTGGAAGAAGAACTGCCAGTCCACGTAGGACCGGAGCTCCGAGACCGCCACCTCGACCAGGCGCGACCCCGTGAACGCGGGAACCGCGAGGTCCTCGGGATGCCAGTCGATCGGAGTGCGGTTCTCCCGCGCGGCGGCGAGCGGGAGGAGCGGCTTACGGCCCTTCTCGGCATGGAGCAGGCGCAGGCGCTCCTGCTCGGCCCGGTTCTCCTCGTCGAGACGGGATCTTCGGTCACCGTCGAGGAGAGCGCCCACGACCCCGACGACTCGTGAGGCGTCGAGCACGTGCACGGTGGGCGCCGAGTACTCCGGCGCGATCCGGACGGCGGTGTGCTGCTTCGAGGTAGTCGCTCCGCCGATCAGGAGCGGGAGCTCGAGCCCGCGGCGCTCCATCTCCTTGGCCACGTGCACCATCTCGTCCAGTGAGGGCGTGATCAGGCCGGAGAGGCCGACGAGGTCGCAGCCCTCCTCGAGCGCCGTGTCGAGGATCCGGTCGGCCGGGACCATGACTCCCAGGTCGACGACCTCGTAGCCGTTGCACCCGAGGACGACGCCCACGATGCTCTTGCCGATGTCGTGCACGTCGCCCTTGACCGTCGCGAGCACGACGCGAGCTGCCGAGGAGCGCTCGGTCTTCTCGGCCTCCATGAACGGCTCCAAATACGCGACCGCCCGCTTCATCGCCCGGGCGCTCTTGACGACCTGGGGCAGGAACATCTTCCCCGAGCCGAAGAGGTCGCCCACGATCTTCATCCCGTCCATGAGCGGCCCCTCGATGACGTCGAGGGGCCGCGCCGTCTGCGCGCGCGCCTCCTCCGTGTCCTCCTCGATGAAGTCCACGATCCCGTGGACGAGCGCGTGCGCGAGTCGCTCCTCGACCGGGGCGTCGCGCCAGGAGAGGTCGAGCTCCCGCTGCGTCGCGCCGCCCGTCACCGAGCCAGCATGCTCGACGAGCCGCTCGGTCGCGTCCGGCCGGCGGTCGAAGAGCACGTCCTCCACACGCTCCAGGAGGTCCGGCTCGATGTCCTCGTAGACGGCGAGCTGGCCCGCGTTGACGATCCCCATGTCCAGCCCCGCCCGGATCGCGTGGTAGAGGAAGGCGGCGTGCATCGCCTCGCGAACCGCGTCGTTCCCGCGGAATGCGAACGAGAGGTTCGAGATCCCGCCGGAGACGAGCGCGCCCGGACAGCGCGCCCTGAGGAGCGGGATCGCCTCGACGAACGCCTTCGCAAAGCGCTGGTGCTCCTCGATCCCGGTGGCGACGGCGAGCACGTTCGGGTCGAGGATCACGTCCTCGGGCGTGAACCCCGCCTCCCGCGTGAGGAGGTCGTAGGCCCGGCCGAGGATCTCGACCCTCCGCTCCACGGTCTCCGCCTGCCCGCGCTCGTCGAAGGCCATCACGACGGCTGCGGCGCCGTAGCGACGGATCGTGCGCGCCTGCTCGAGGAAGACGTCCTCACCCTCCTTCAGCGAGATCGAGTTCGCGATCCCCTTCCCCTGGAGGCACTTCAGGCCCGCCTCGAGCGCGGCGAACCGCGAGCTGTCGACCATGATCGGGAGGCGCGCGACCTCCGGCTCGGTCGCGATCAGGTTGAGGAACGTCGTCAGCGCCTGCTCGGCGTCGAGAAGGTCGGCGTCCATGTTGACGTCGAGGACGTTGGCGCCGCCGCGCACCTGCTCCAGCGCGACGTCGACCGCGGCCTGGAAGTCGTCCGCCTCGACCAGCCGCCGGAAGCGAGCGGAGCCGGTGACGTTCGTGCGCTCCCCGACGACGACGAAGCCCGTGTCCGGCCCGATCACGAAGGGCTCGAGCCCCGAGAACCGAGGCGAGCGCGACGGCTCGGGCACGCGGCGCGGCGGGAGCCCGGCGACGGCCCGCGCGATCTCGCGCGTGTGCTCCGGCGTCGTGCCGCAGCAGCCGCCGACGACGTTCACCAGGCCGTCCTCCGCGAACGCGCGCAGGAACCGGCTCGTGTCGGACGGCCGCTCGTCGTGCAGGCCCAGCTCGTTGGGGAGCCCCGCGTTCGGATGGCAGGACACGTAGGTGGGGGCCGCGCTCGCGAGCTCCTCGAGGAACGGCCGCATCTCGGTCGCTCCCAGCGAGCAGTTGACGCCGACCAGGAACGGCTCGGCGTGCTCGACCGAGATCCAGAAAGCCTCCGGAGTCTGCCCGGAGAGGTTGCGACCGCTCCGATCCACGGCAGTGAACGAGATCCAGAGCGGCAGCTCCGGCGCAACCTCGCGGACAGCCACGATCGCCGCCTTGGCGTTCAGCGTGTCGAAGACGGTCTCGATCATCAGCAGGTCGACACCACCGTCGCGGAGCGCCGCGACCTGCTCTTCGTAGGCGCCGCGTACGTGCTCGAACGTGACCGCGCGGTACGCGGCGTCGTCCACCTTCGGCGAGAGGGAGAGCGTGACGTTGAGCGGCCCGAGCGACCCGGCGACGAAGCGCGGCTTCTCGGGCGTCTGCCGAGTCCATTCGTCCGCCGCGGCGCGGGCGAGCCGCGCACCCTCGAGGCTCATCTCGCCCGCGACCTCCTGGAGCCCGTAGTCGGCCTGTCCGATGCGGGTCGCGGTGAACGTGTTCGTCGTGGCGATGTCCGCCCCGGCCGCGAAGTACGAATCGTGGATCTCGGCGACGATCTCGGGATGCGTGAGGTTCAGGAGGTCCGGGTCGCCTCGGAGGTCCCGCTCGTGCTCGAGGAAGCGCTCGCCCCGGTACTGCTCCTCGGAGAGCCCGCGCCGGTGGATGAGCACGCCCCAGGAGCCGTCGAGGACGAGGATCCTCTCCTGCATCAGCTCCGCCAGGCGTTCTGCCGCGTTCACGGTCCTCGCTTTCGTCGGCGGCGGCCTGACGCCTGGTGCACGCCGCCGGAGCGACGGGCTCTTTAGGCGTTTGGTGACCCGGTCGCCAAGCCGCCACAAAGCTCTCCGGGGTGCGCTCAGGCTAGCGGACGGCGACGGGGCGGTAGAGTCGCCGGTACACCTGACGACCGAGGGGAGAGGTCATGACGCGAAGAGCCCCATTCCGTCTCGCGCTCGCCGTCCTCGCAGTGCTCGTCCTGTCCGTTCCCGCCGCGGCGGCGACGGGCCGCTGGGCGCCCGGCACGGCGATCGAGCTCCAGGGCACGCTCGGCGACGCGCCGTACCGCGTGAAGGTCCCGGGCAACTGGAACGGGACGCTGCTCGTGTTCGCGCACGGCTACGGCCGCAGCGCGACGCAGCCCATCCCGATCACGCCGAACTACGGAAGCGCGGGCCAGGAGCAGTTCTTCCTCGACCGCGGCTACGCGCTCGCCGCCTCGGCGTACTCGCGGCCGGGCTGGGCCGTGAAGGAGGGAATCCAGGAGACGCTGGCCCTGGCCAACTGGTTCAAGGGACACGTGGGGATGCCGATGACGACGGTCCTTTGGGGACGCTCGATGGGATCGGTCGTGGCCATGGAGAGCCTCGAGCGCTTCCCGGGCGCCTACGACGGGGTGATCCCGATGTGCGCCGTCGGCGCAGGCTCTCCGCGCGCGTTCGACGGAGCCATGGCGGTCGCCGTCGCCTACGACGCCGCGTTCGGCTGGCCCGCCGCGTGGGGGCCGATCGACGACGTCCGCGACGACATCAGCTTCAACACCGACGTGGTGCCGCTGCTCGTCGGCCAGCTCATGAACCCCGCGAACATCGGCAGGTTCGAGTTCATCCGACTCGTCTCGAGGCTGCCGGCCAGCGGCTTCTACAGCCCGCCGACCGCGCTCGAGGCGCCGTTCCTCTTCCAGGTCATGTTCTTCGCGACGGAAGGAAGGGCGGAGCTCGAACGGCGCGCGGGTGGGAATCCCGTGCAGAACCTCGACCACTCCTACACGCTGGGCGCAGGCGAGCAGGCCTACCTGGGCGCCTTCGGGGTGGACGCCAACGCGCTTCTCGCCTCGATGAACGCGAAGCGGACGATCTCCGCCGAGCGGAATGCACGCAACTGGCTGGAGCACTACGCCACGTACACGGGAACGTTCAGGCGGCCGGCGATCGCGCTCTGGGGAATTCACGACGGGCTCGTGCCTGCGTTCCATGCGTCGGCGTACCGCGAGACGGTGAAGGACCCGGGCCTGTACCTCGACGGCTTCGCCGACTCGCCCGGGCACTGCAACTACTCCGACGTCCAGCTCCTCGAGATCGTCACCAAGATGGAGAGCTGGATCACCACCGGCGTGAAGCCGGCACCGCTCTCCGCACCGGGGATCGTCCCGGGCTACGTCCCGGCCCCGTTCCCGGTGCCGTGAGGTAGCAAGCGCCCGGAGGGCTGGCTTTGCCGGCCCTCCGGGCTATCCCGCGAACGCGGCGAGCGCCTCGCGGCCGGTGCCCACGAACGGCTCGCCGTGCGCGAGGAGCAGGTGCCGGAAGTCGAGCTCCTCGGCCAGACGGCGGTACGACTCGCGCAGCCCGGCCTTCGTTCCCGCGGGGTCGTCCAGGTAGCGATCCGGGACGAACACGAGCGAGCCGCCGGGCTCCCAGCGGACGGCGCCGTCGGCGAGCGCCAGCGCCTCGCGGGCGGGGACGTACAGGGCCGTCTCGTCCGGGCAGATCGCCCCGACCCGATGGGCGACGATCCCGCCGGGAAGCTCGTCGCCGAAGTCGAACGGCTCGACCAGCTCGCCGTGCGTGAACTCGTGCAGCCCGGCGCGGGAGCAGCGCACGGTCGCTCCGAACCGCTCGACGAACTGCGCGCTCGACCGGTAGTGGTGCCGGTTGGTCAGCAGGACGTGCTCGGGCGGCCCGAAAGGAGTACGCGGCCGCGAAGCGGACGCCTTCAGGGATCTTCGGGCGGCAGGGATCCGCTCGGCGGATCCCTGCCTTGCCGAAAGATCGGCGAACCAGTCGAGCCCCTCGGCCGGGGCGACGGGGTCGATGACGACCCGTTCCTCCGGCAAGAAGTAGGAGTGAACCTCGATCCCGATTCGCGGGTGTGGCGCGCTCCAGTGCCAGATGCCGGTCGCGATCTCGATGGGGCTAGCCCGTCGTTCGGCCACTGACGGCAAGCTGATTTTCGGCGTGCTTGATGCGCTGCTCGAGCTGCCAACGGTCGGCCGCGGACTCTCCCGCCTCGACCTTCTCCAGCTCTGCCTTCGCGGCCTCGAGCTGCGCACGGGCCCGCTCGTCGTCGATCTCCTTCACGTTGACCGCGTCGTCCACGAGGGCGAGGGCGCGGTCGAGCTCCACCTTGAAGAACCCGGGCCCGGTCGCGAACTCGATGATCTCGTTGTCGCCCAGGTGGATCCGCGTCGAGCCGGCCTTGAGCGTCGCGACGAGCGGCGCATGCCGCGCCAGGACACCGATCTCGCCCGCCGCCCCGGGGACGACGATCATCTCCGCCTCGCCGTCGAACGCCGACCCGTCCGGCGTGACGAGCGCGACGTCGAACTTGGGATGTGCATCCGCCATGTGGCCGGCTACGCGGCGACCGCTTCGGCTTGCCGCGCCTTCTCGACGGCGTCCTCGATCGTGCCGACCATGTAGAAGGCCGACTCGGGCAGCTCGTCGTGCTCGCCGTCGATGATCGCGCGGAAGCCGCGGATCGTGTCCTCGAGCTTCACGTACTTGCCGGGAGTCCCCGTGAACTGCTCGGCGACGAAGTTCGGCTGCGACAGGAACCGCTCGATGCGCCGGGCGCGGCCGACCACGAGCTTGTCCTCGTCGGTGAGCTCGTCCATGCCGAGGATGGCGATGATGTCCTGGAGGTCCTTGTAGCGCTGCAGGACCTGGAGCACCTCGGTCGCGGTGGCGTAGTGCTCCGGCGAGACGACGCCGGGCTGCAGCGCCCGCGAGTTCGAATCGAGCGGGTCCACCGCCGGGTAGATCCCCTTCTCGACGATCGCCCGCGAGAGCACGGTTGTCGAGTCGAGGTGGGCGAACGTGGCCGCGGGCGCCGGATCGGTGAGGTCGTCCGCCGGAACGTAGATGGCCTGCACCGACGTGACCGAGCCGGTCGTGGTCGACGTGATCCGCTCCTGCAGCTGCCCCATCTCCGTCGCGAGCGTCGGCTGGTAGCCGACCGCGCTCGGCATGCGCCCGAGGAGCGCCGAGACCTCCGACCCCGCCTGCACGAAGCGGAAGATGTTGTCGATGAAGAGGAGGACGTCCTGGCCTTCGTCGCGGAAGTACTCCGCCATCGTGAGGCCCGAGAGCCCCACCCGCAGCCGTGCGCCCGGCGGCTCGTTCATCTGCCCGTAGACGAGCGCCACCTTGTCGATGACGCCCGACTCGGTCATCTCGAGCCAGAGGTCGTTTCCCTCGCGCGTCCGCTCCCCCACGCCGGCGAACACGGACACGCCGCCGTGCTGCAGGGCGACGTTGTGGATCAGCTCCTGGATGAGCACCGTCTTGCCGACCCCTGCGCCGCCGAAGAGGCCGACCTTGCCGCCCTTGACGTACGGGGCGATCAGGTCGATGACCTTGATCCCCGTCTCGAAGATCTCCATCTTCGGGGAGAGGTCGCGGAATGACGGCGGGTCGCGGTGGATCGGCCACCGCTCCGCGTCCTCCGGCGCCGGCCCCTGCTCGTCGATCGGCTCGCCGATGACGTTCCAGAGGCGGCCCAGAGTGGGCGCGCCGACCGGGACCGAGATGGGCGCTCCCGTATCGACGCAGAGCGAACCGCGCGCGAGGCCGTCCGTCGAGTCCATCGCAACTGCGCGGATGCGGTCGTCGCCGAGATGCTGCTGCACCTCCGCGACGAGCGTGCGCGTCCCTCCGACCTCGGCGATCTCGATCTCGAGCGCCGTGTAGATCTCCGGGAGCCGCTCCGTGAAGACGGCGTCGATGACGACGCCCTTGATCTCGACGATCCTGCCGGTGTTCGCGGTTTCGGTTCCGTTCTCGGACATGTCTCTCCTGGGGCGAGATGAGGCGGCCGAAGTGGCCGGCCGGGCGCCGAGTCTACCGAAGGCCAGACCCCCTCCCGGCCTTAACAGTTCCCTTCAGAAGGCGCAGGCAGGCGGCAAAACGCGCCTGGCTATGCTGCGCCCGCCATGGACACGAAGCGGGGCATCATCGTGGCCGTCGTGGGTGCCGCTCTCGTCGGGCTCATGGCGTTCGCCGTCGGGAAGTGGGCCTCCGCCGAGGAGAAGACGGTCACGCCCGCGGAGTACCAGCAGGAGATCGTCAAGGTGCGCAACCGGGTCGACTACGCCCTCGAGCAGATGGCGGAATCGCAGTCGCTGGACGAGCTCACCCAGAATCTGGACGAGGCCGCCGAGGTCGCGCGCGAGGCCGCGGACGATCTCGACGGGATGGGCGTCCCGGACGGGCTCGACGACGCGAACGATCGTCTCGCCGAGGCCTTCGAGGGGCTCGCGGGCGAGCTCACCGGCACGGCGGCCACACTCAGGGATCCCAACTTCGAGGACGTCCTTCCGCAGCTCAACAGCCTGGCCTTCCCGCAGTGGGACGCGGCGAACGAGGCGCTCGCCGACCTGAAGGCCGCCGGGATCGAGGTCGAGCCCCTGTCCCGCTATTAACTGCGTCTGAAACCCGGCCCCGCGGGCACGGTGCCGGGGTGCCGCGCGTATCATTCGGCGCATACGCGACAGCGGGAGGAGTGCTGTGACCGCGCGGATTCGTGCAACGGGAGGACCGATCCCGGGGCGGCCGTCGTGAACGACCGCGTCGTCGGCCGCGCTGCGTTCCTCGGCATCCTCGGCGCCGGGCTCGCCGGGCTCGCCTGGGGCAAGCAGGTCTCGGCCTTCGCGGGCAGGTTCGTCCCCGACCAGCTCGAGGTCGTCCTGCCGACCAAGGGCTGGCGGATCTTCACCATCCGCGGCATCCCGCGCATCGACCTCGCGCGCTACCGGCTCCGGGTGACCGGTCTCGTCGAACGGCCGCTGTCCCTGTCGCTCGCCGATCTCCGCTCGCTCCCGCAGGTCGAGCAGGTCTCCGACTTCCACTGCGTCACGGGGTGGTCGGTGTACGACGTCCAGTGGAGGGGAATCCGGTTCGACGACCTGCTCGCGGAAGCCGGGCTCAAGCCGGAGGCGAGGTGGCTCCGCTTCATCTCCGCTGAAGCCCCCTACGTGGACACGCTCTCGCTCGAGCAGGCTCGGTTCCCGGACGCGATGCTCGCGCTGGACATGGACGGCAAGCCGCTGAGCAAGCCCCACGGGTCGCCGGCGCGCGTCGTGATGCCGCAGATGTACGGCTACAAGAACGTCAAGTGGGTGACGACGATCGAGGTCCGGAGCGACTTCGTCCCCGGCTACTGGGAGACCCACGGGTACGACTCGGACGCCTGGATCGGGAGGTCCAACTTCTTCATCCAGGAGAAGACGTCCGACCTCTACCGGCGCGGCAAAGAGTAGAGGTGACCGGGAGCGACCAGGCCCCCGCGACCTTACCGCGGCGCTACGTCCGACGGTTCGGCCGCACCGAACGAGGGCTCCACTGGATCCACGCCACCGCGTTCTTCGTGCTGCTCGGAACCGGGCTCGCGCTCTGGCTCCCGGAGCTCTCGGCACGGGTGGGAAACCGCGTGCTCGTGAAGGACGTCCACGTCTGGACGGCGGTGGCCTGGGCCGCGGCGATCGTGCTCGTGGTCGCACTCGGGGACCGGCGCGCGCTCAGGGCGGCCTGGCGCGAGATCGAGGCGATCGGCCGCGACGACCGCCGCTGGCTGACCGGGCACCGAGCGCCCCAGGGCCGCTTCAACGCCGGCCAGAAGCTGAACGCGATCGTCACGGCGGCGTTCGCGCTCCTCTTCGCCATCTCGGGCGTGCTCCTCTGGCTCTCGGCACGGGACAGCAGATTCCGCTGGGAGGGCCCCATCGTGGTGCACGACACGCTCACGATCCTGTCAGTGCTCCTCCTCGTCGGCCATCTCTACCTCGCGGTCGTCCACCCGACGACTCGCCATGCGCTCCGCGGCATGACCCTGGGCGACGTGCGGGAGGACTGGGCCCGGAAGCATCATCCGGAGTGGAGTGGGGAGCCGTCGCCGCCGGACGCCCAGGTTGCGTCGACGACGGCGGCCGATCCCGAGCCGGAACGGGCAGCTTCGTGACGGAGAGCGCCGCGTTCAGCGGCGAGCGTCAGAGCGGGAGCGTGGTGCCCTGGGTGTCGTCGCTCCGCGTTCCGCGCTGTGCGGCCGTTATGAGCTCGATCTCACGAGCGAGCTGAGCCGTCGTCTCGAAGCGGAGCGGCTGCTCGAGGGTCGGAGCGACCGCCGCCCGCTGGGCGTCGCCACCCGCGATCTGGCCGGCGGACGCGAGTACCGCGACCGCCAGCGCAGCGGCAACCCCGATCTGAGAGTGGACGAACGACACGCGCCGACGGCGTGTGACCATGACAGGGCGCTCCAGCACCTCGAGGGGTGCCGAGCGGATCGCTTTCGTGAAGCTGGCCACCGACGTCTCGAACTCGAGGCAGTCGGGGCAGCGCGCCATGTGGCTGGCGAGCATCCTCCGCTCGAGCTGCGACAGCTCTCGGTCGAGATCGAGAGAGACCTGAGCGCGGACGCGCTCACACGTCAGACGACGGGCCAGCCCCATGTCACTTCTGACGACAGGCACCCGAGAGAGTTAGGTGGGCGCCGGCTAGACCGTCCTGGTCGGGGCCTTGATCGCCGCCGCGGCGGGGTCGTCGGCGAGGGCGAGCGGCTTCATCTCCTCCGCGAAGTGGCACGCCACGGGATGTGCCCCACCGGCGCGTGGCACGAGCGCGGGGTCCTCCACGGCACAGATGTCCTGCGCCTTCCAGCAGCGGGTCCGGAACCGACACCCCGACGGCGGGTTTGCGGGACTGGGGACGTCCCCCTCGAGCACGATCCGCTTCCGCTTGCCTCGCTGCTCGGGCGAGTCGATCGGCACCGCCGACAGCAGCGCCTGCGTGTACGGGTGCATCGGAACACCGTAGATCTGCTCGCGCGTCCCGACCTCCATGATCTTCCCCAGGTACATCACGGCCACGCGGTCGGAGACGTGGCGAACGACGGAGAGGTCGTGGGCGATGAAGAGGTACGTGAGACCGAAGTCGTTCTGCAGCTGGGCGAGGAGGTTGACGACCTGCGCCTGGATCGAGACGTCGAGCGCGGAGACCGGTTCGTCGAGCACCATCATGCGAGGGTTGAGCGCGAGTGCCCGCGCGACTCCGATGCGCTGACGCTGTCCGCCCGAGAACTCGTGCGGGAACCGGTTCGCATGCTCGGGGCTGAGGCCGACGGTGCGCAGGAGCTCCTCGACACGGCGAGAGCCTTCTCTGCGCGTGTAGAGGCCGTGGATCCTGAGCGGCTCGGCGACGATCTCTCGAACGGTCATCCGCGGGTTCAGCGATGCGTAGGGATCCTGGAAGACGATCTGGATGTCGCGCCGGACGGGCCGCATCTGGCGACGCTTGAACTTCGTGATGTCGTGCCCGTCGAACACGACTTTCCCGGCGGTCGGCTCGACGAGCTTGATGATCGTCCGGCCCAGCGTCGTCTTCCCGCATCCGGACTCGCCGACGACGCCGAGGGTCTCTCCTCGACGGACAGTGAGGTCGACGCCGTCGACCGCGCGCACGTTCCCGACCGTGTGCTTGAAGACGCCTGACTTGATCGGGAAGTGCTTGACGAGGCCCTCAACGCGGAGGATGTCGTCGCTTCGCGCGGCCGCCGCTTCCTCGGAGAAGTTCGTCGCCGGAGCTTCGCTCACACGCCTTCCCCCGCCCCCACGCGCACGTGTGCGACCGACAGCTCCTCGGCGAAGTGACACGCCGAGACGTGGTCGCCACCTTCGCCGAACGATCTCAGCACGGGCACGTCGCTCCGACAGACGGCGCGCCCCTGGGACTGGGCGCAGCGTGGGTGGAACGCGCAACCGGGAGGCGGCGAGATCAAGCTCGGCGGCTGTCCTGGGATGGGCTCGAGCCACTCCTGCTCCGAGTCGAGCCGGGCCAGGCTCTTCATGAGTCCGACCGTGTAGGGGTGTCGAGGTTTGCGGAAGATGGTCATGACGTCGGCGAGCTCGACGACCCGCCCGGCGTACATGACGACGACTCGGTCGGCGAGCTCCGCGATGAGACCGAGGTCGTGCGTGATGAGAATGATCGCGGCGTGGGTCTCGCGCTGGGCCGCCTTCAGCACCTCGACGATCTGAGCCTGGATCGTGACGTCGAGCGCCGTCGTGGGCTCGTCCGCGACCAGAACCGTCGGGTCGTTGGCGATCGCCATGGCGATCATCGCCCTCTGCCGCATGCCCCCCGAGAACTCGTGCGGGTGCTGACGCACGCGCCGCTCTGCGAAGGGGACGCCCACGAGCTCGAGGAGCTCGACGGTACGGGCGCTGGCGGCGGCGTCGCCCATTCCCGGATTGTGCGCCCTGAGCGCCTCGGAGATCTGCTCGCCGATGGTGAGCACCGGGTTGAGCGACGTCATCGGGTCCTGGAAGATCATCGCCATCTCGCCGCCGCGGATGTCGCGAAGCTCGCTCTTCGACAGCGTGAGCAGGTCCCTTCCCTTGAAGAGCGCCTCACCCGAGGCGATGCGCCCCGGGGGCTGCGGGATCAGGCCGAGGACCGAGAGCACCGACACGCTCTTCCCCGAGCCGGACTCGCCGACGACCCCGAGCACCTCTCCGGGCTGGAGCTCGTAGCTGACGCCGGTGACGGCGCGAACGACCCCGTCCTCCGTGTGGAACTCGACCGTCAGATCGCGAATCGCGAGGACGGGCTCAGGCACGAACCCTCCGCTGAGTCGGATCGAGGGCGTCGCGGAGCCCGTCTCCGATGAAGTTGATCGCGAGGCAGATGACGACGATGACGAGCCCCGGGAACGTCACGAGCCACCAGACCTCGAAGCCCTCGGCCTGACCTTCTGCGATCAGCTTCCCGAGCGCAGGGTGCGGAGGCTGGATGCCGAACCCGAGGAAGGAGAGGGCGGCCTCGACGAGGATCGCCGTGGCGATGACGAGCGTCATCGTGACGACGATGGGACCGACGCAGTTGGGAAGGATGTGGCGCACGATGATCCGCATGTCGCTGGCGCCGGCGGCCTTCGCCGCCTCGACGAACTCCTTCTCACGAAGTGAGAGGAACAGGCCCCGCACGATCCGCGCGAGCTGGGTCCAGAACAGGAGCGCGAGGATGAGCCCGACCTTGACGGGCTGGGGTAGCGTGAACGGACCGACCGCCAGGTCGCCCGAGCCCAGGAACGCGGCTGCCGTAAGCAGGACCGCGAGTCCCGGAAGCGTCAGGATCAGGTCCGTGAAGCGCATGAGCAGGTTGTCGATCTGCCCGCCGTAGTACCCGGCGACCGCTCCGAGCGCCGTGCCGATCAGCGTCGACACGAGCGCGACGAGAAAAGCGATGAGGAGCGACGTCCGCGTCCCGTAGATGACCCGGCTCAGGTAGTCGCGGCCGAGCAGATCGGTGCCGAACCAGTGGGTTCCCTCGAGCGTCGGGGGCGAGGAGATGTTGGCGAGATCGAGCTCGTCGTACGAGTACGGAGCAACCTGGCTCGCGAGGAGCGCGATGGCCGTGAGGGCGAGGAGGACGATCGTGCTCGCCATCGCCAGCCGGTGCCGGACGAACCGCATGCGGACGTACGCCCACTGGCTGCGCGCCTCGAGCTCGACGCCGGCTTCGTAGTCGACGGCGAGGTCGTGCGGAAAACCGCCGGGCTCCTCGGGGATCGCGAACGGCCCGGAGGCCGAGGCTGCGGCCGGCCGGGCGGTGCCGCCCGCGGGGATGCCGACGGTCTCTCGATCCTCCGGCAGGATGTCCCCCCGAGGTTGCCCGTCAGTCATAGCGCACTCGCGGGTCGAGGTAGCCGTACATGATGTCCGCGACGAGGTTGAACACGATGATCACTGTCGCCGTGACCATGAGCCACGCCATGATCGGATAGGGGTCCCCGACCCCGAGGGCCTGGATGAAGTAGAAGCCCATGCCGTCGAGAGAGAAGACCGTCTCCGTCACCACGGCGCCGCCGAGCAGCGCGCCGAAGTTCAGCGCGACCACGGTCACGAGCGGGATGAGCGCGTTTCGGAACGCGTGCCTCATCGTCACCTGCCGCTCGCTGAGGCCCTTCGCCCGGGCGGTGCGGACGTAGTCCGAGTTCACGACCTCGAGCATCGACGCCCGCATGTACCGCGAGTACGAGGCGATGCTCGCGACCATGAGAACGATCACCGGGAGGGCGAGGTGCTGGGCACGGTCGAGCAGGAAATGGATCCCGCTTCCGGGGTCGACGGAGTTCAGGTTCGACGTGTAGAAGATTCGCACGTCGAACCACAGGTAGATGTTGACGAAGAACACCTGCAACATCAGTGCCAGCCAGAAGACGGGCGTCGCGAGCCCGACGAAGCTGAACGTCGTGGCCGTGTAGTCGAAGATCGAGTACTGCCGTAAGGCCGAGTACACACCTATCCCGACCGCGATCAGGACCGCGAGCAGCTCAGCCGTAACGACGAGCTGGATCGTGTTCTTCATCACCCGCCACAGGTCGGGGAGGATGGGACGGTCCTGGAGCGTGGTCGTCCCGAACTTGTGGAAGAGCGCATCCTTCACCCAGTATCCGTACTGCACGATGATCGGGTCGGTCAGGTGCTTGCGCTCCTCGAGGTTCTTGAGCGTCTGCTCCGAGACGTTGGGCGTCATCCTGAGGAACGCGAGCGGATCGCCCGCGTAGGCCACGAACGTGAAGATGATGAAGCTCGCCGCCACGAGGACGACGACGCTGTAGAGAAGCCTACGAACGATGTACGTCAGCATGGAAACGATCCTGTCTTACTAGGGGAAGTCCCGCCTCCCGCTCGCGGAAGCGGGAGGCGGGACTTCGGTGTGTGCTTCGGTCTGAACCTAGCACGCCGATGAGCACGCTCCTACTGCGCGATGCTCCAGTTCTCGGCGTTCCAGGTCACACCTTCCTGGGTCGGGTTGTTGGACGGGCCCTTGATGGTCTTGTAGAAGAGCTGGAACCGCGGCTGCGAGTACAGCGGGACGGTCGGGACGTCGTTCGCCATGATCGCCTCGGCCTGCAGAACCAGAGCGTTCCGCTTGGCCGTGTCGGTGGTCCTCTTCGCCTGATCCATCAGCTTCGTGTACTTCCGGTTGCAGTAGACCAGGTCGTTCTGGCCGCCACCGCACCCGTAGAGGTCACCCGCCGAGAACGAGTGGGTCGGCCCGCTCAGCCAGGTGAACATGATCAGGTCGTAGTCACGGCCGGTGAGCACCGGACCGAAGATGACTGACGCCGGACCGAAGTTCGCCCGAAGCTCGATCCCGACGCTCTTGAGCTGGGCCTGGATGATCTCGAACGTCAGCGCACGGCGCTGGTTTCCGGCGGTCGTCGCAAAGCGGAACGACAGCTTGCCGACGTTCGGGCACGAGAAGATGTCCGTGTTGCGGGCGGCCGGCTTGTCGGGCCCGCCGGTGCAGCCCGCCGCCTTGAGGGTGTTGATGACCTTCTGCTGGCCGAACGACCACTTCGAGAAGGCCGGCTTGTACGGCGCCTCGAAGGGCATGAAGTGAACGCTGTTCAGCACCGGCAGCGCCTTGGGCAGAACCGCCCCGTAGATCGCCTGGCTGATCTGCGCCCGGTTGATGCCCATTGCGATGGCCTTCCGGACGTACGGCTGCTTCAGGGCCGCATGACCCTTGGGGCCGAACTGGAAGTCGATGTGCTCGTAGAAGTAGCCGCCGCCGCTCTGGACGGTGATCTTCGGGTCGTTCAGGAAGTCCCTGATCTGCAGCTGGAACTGCGGCTCGGTCATCTGCACCTCACCCGAGCGAAGCGCCTGGAACTGCGTTGCGGTGTTCGGGATGAAGCGGAAGACGATCCGGTCGAGCTTCGCCGGGGTGCCCGACTTGTAGGCCGTGTTCTTCGCGATCGTGAGCTGCTGTCCCTTGACCCAGCTGACGAACTTGAAGGGGCCGCTGGCCGGGCCGATGTCGTTCAGCCACATCTTGTTGAAGTCCTGGCCCGCAAACACGTGCGTCGGAAGGGGTGCCCCGCCGTTGTACTCCTCCCACGCGGCGTAGGGGGCCTTCCAGACGATCGTGACCGTCTTGCCCTTCGCCTTGACGGACTTCATCTGGTCCCAGCCCTCGCGGGTGACGACGTTGTTCGCCGGGTTCATCTGCGCCCGGAACCTGGTCACGAAGTCCGCACCGGTGACCGGCTTGCCGTCGCTCCACGCGGCGTTCGCCTTGTACGTGTGCTGCGTGGTAAACGGGCTGGTCTTCAAGACCTTCGGCTTGCCGTCCAGAAGGTACGGGATGAGCTGCGCCTTCCCGTTGTAGATCGAGCCGGCGGCAATGATCTTGTTCGTGATGATGGACATCCAGTACATGGAGTCCGTCATCCAGTTGAGCGTGCCCGGCTCCTGGTCGGCACCGAAGACCACTGTCCCGGCCGACGTCGCCTGAGGCTTCGCCGTCGCGGCCGGGCCGACAACGAGGCTCGCGACCAGCGCAGCAGCGACGGCCACGAGCAAGAGTGAACGCTTACGCATGTACTCCCTCCATCCGAGTTACGTCCCGTTGACACCCGACGCGGCAGTGGTCGCACGGAGCCGGGTCGAGGCGGCCGTCAAGGGCCCGCGCCCGCCTGAAACCATCCCTGTGCCTCCAGCGCCATGGTCAAGTGCAGGATCATAGAGTGTGACGTACGCGATGCCATTTCGTTAGGAGGCGGTGAGATGCTGGTGCCGGGCAGTGGCAGGAGAAGGGATGCAGGCGACTTCGTCGTCGCCGCCGAGGATGCAGCACGCCTGGTGGACGAGGTCGCTCCCCTCGTCGAGCGCGCGCTCGGCGTCTCCTGGTACATGACCGGCGGCACCGAGGTCGACCGGGCAGCGCTGGAGCTCTGCCGTCTCCGGCGGACGCACGCGGGTGTGAAGGGCGGAATCGAGCACGGGGACGAGGCCGTGAGGGCCGTGCTATCGCAGGTGAGTCCCGAGGCCGCGGCCTGGATCGCGAGCCGAGCGATCTCGTACATGGACGAGAGCGGCTTCCCCGAGGCGGTCGAGCCCTGGTTCGACTGAGCGTAGGCCGCTACCGGTCTCGCCGCCAGAGCAGGAGCGCGAGCGGGAGGAACGCGGCGAGCGACAGGTAGGGAGCCAGCGCCAGCCGCTCACGGCGCGCTCCCTCCGCGATCGTAGGCCCGTCGCCGAGCACCGATCGAGCCTTCTCCGCTGCCGCGCCGACGCTCTTCTCACCGTACACCTCGCCGTCGACGGACGTGGCGATCTGCGCCAGCACGCCGGGAGCGGAGGGGTCGGGTTGGTACTGCGGCTCGGGCGCCCCCTCGGTGAAGACCCGCTCGTCCTCCTTCCAGAGCTGGACGAAGACGACGTCGATCACGGGAGGCCTCCGGAGCAGCGACCGCAGGCGCGCCTCGGCGACGGGCAGGGTCTCACCATCGGTGAGCACGACGAGGAGGCGGCGCTCCGCCGTCGGCGAGAAGAACCGGAGGCTCCGGGTGGCGCCGAGGGCGTCGAGCTTCGTCGCCGTGGTGAGGAACGTCCCGCGGGGAGGTGGACGGTCGACGCCGACCGCGCGGGCCAGCGTCGACTCGAAGACGTTCTCGTCCGCCGACGGAAAGAGATGCGGTAGCACACGGTCGGTCAGCGAGGCGATGCCGACCGGGACGTCCTCGAGCGACGCACGAACGAGACGCGCCACCGACTTGGCACGAGCGATTCGTGTCCTCGACCCGGGATTCGACTGGGCGAGCATCGAGCGCGAGACGTCGATCACGACGAACGCCTCGGCGTCCGTCCTCACCTCGCGTGAGCGCGTCCGCTCGAGGATCGGCTGCGCCGCCGCGAGCCCGAGCAGCACGGCGGCCACGAGCATCGACACGAGCGCAACCCGAGGGCCACGGCGAGACACGTCCGCCACGGCGAGCGCGGCGCGCAGGCTGCGGGCGCGCCCACGCATCACGAGCAGGACAACCAGGGGGACGAGGCCGCCGAGGGCGAGCAGGGCGCCGAGCGGCGTCAGAAACGTGACGCTGCCGTCCACCTCAGCGCTCCCGGACGGAGCTACGGTCCTGATCGGCCGGGCGAAGCGTCTTTTCGGCCGGAAGCACTAGTAGCCGCCCCCGGGCTCCCCGGCGCCCGCGCCCTTCTGTCCGGCGCCGCCCGGAGCCGCGTTCCGCCCGCCCGCACCCTCCGAGATGTCGAGTCCCCGAGCGCGCTGGAGAGCGAGCTCGAGGTTGTACTTGGCCTCCTCGTTCTCCGGATCGAGCTCGATCGCATCCCGAAGGGTGGAAACGATCGCCTCGAGCAGGACATCTCGATCCTGCGTCTCGGTGGCCAGGCGGGCCAGGCCGAGCACGCCGATGAGGCCCGCCGCTCTCGACTGCCGCGCGGGATCCGGGTCGCCGGTCGCGACCGCCTGCAGCAGCGCCTGGGCAACGTTCCGGAGGACGGCCGTCTGGGGGTCGGAGACGATCGCCTCCTCGAGCCGGGCGAGGCGGAGCGCGCGCACGGCGTCCCGGAGCGCCACGTCGTCCTCGACGCCGAGCAACTTGCCCGACTGCAGCCACGGAACCCGGGGCGAGGGCTCCCAGAGTCCCTCCTGCTCCGGGTCGGCTCGGTAGCGGACGTCGCCCGCTGGCAGCGTCGAGCGCCAGGCGGCGACGTCGGCCGCGAGCAGCGCAAGGGTCAGCGCGAGCCCGAGGCAGACGAGCGCTCCGACCGCCGGAGCTGCCTTCCTCGCCCAGCCCGGGACTCTCACGCCTCGCCCCCTCGGTGACGGGGGAGGCGTGGCAGCCCGAGCCGGGCGGTGAAGCGCTCGTGCGTTGCGAGCGCGAGGAAGAAGAGGCCTCCGAGGACGACGAGACCCAGAGGAACGACCTCGCCCGCGGTTCGGGGCTTGGGCGTGGACGGCTCCGCGCCGGTCCCCGGGAGGAACGCGTCGTCGCCGAGGAGCCCTCGGAAGATGACCTGCGACTCCGAAGACGGTGCGAGACCGACCACGCGGAGCCGGACTCCCGCGCGGTCGAGGTCCTCGACCGTGCTCGCCAACGGCGGAACGTCGTCGGGCGCGGTCTCGAGGTCGCTGATCAGGATGATCGAGCCGTTCTCGACCTCGTCCCGCTCGAGCATCCCCCGCGCGAGCTCGAGCGCCGTCGAGATCCTCGTGCCGGCGCGGAACGCCTGCACCCAGGGGTTTACCGGCGGCGCGTGGCTCCGGGGCACGAGGAGACGGAGGAGCGGCTCGAGCTCGGAGGCCGGCGATCCCGGTGGGAGCATCTCGTACGGCACGTCCGAGAAGACGACGAGCCCGAGCGGCGTGCCGTCCGCGATGAGGCGGCGCAGCGCCCGCCGCATGTCCAAGTAGTCCCGATCGGCGATGCTGAGCGAGAGGTCGAGCACGACGACCGCCGTCGCGTCTCCGGGCAGCAGGCCGCCGGGGTTCGTCTCGAGATCGCGGGAGGACGCGACCCCGGCCGCGAGAAGGCTGCACGCCGCGACGAGGAGCACGGCGTGCACGAGCCGCGTCCTGCGGACGACCGAGCCGAGCGTGCGGGCGTCGCTCGAGTCGATGCCGGTCGACGATCTAGTCCAGAGCCGCATCGTCTCCCTCCTCCGTCTCCTCCTCGACGTCACCGATCGCCTCGCGAACACGCGCGGCGAGACCGCTCGTCACCTCGACGCGCGGAACCTCCTCGGACCACGCGAGCGTGCGCGCGGCCCGCGCGATGTCGCGCTCGCCCCGATCCTCGAGCTCCTCGGCGACGAGCTCGAGAGCGCGCCGCTGGTCGGCGGCGCCGTTCAGCCGCACCGGGTCCTCGAGGAGCGCCAGCGCCTGCTCGAGCGGGGTCAGCAGGACCTGCGGCTCGGGCTCGGGCTCCGGCTCGGGCTCCGGCGGAGGAGGAGCTCGGCGCGGCCAGGCCACGTACGCGAGCGCGAGGGCCGCGACCGCGAACAGGCCGGCGGCTGTCAGGAGGAAGGCGAGAACGAACCCCGGGGCGACGCGGTACGACACGTCGGGCATCGAGACGAGGTCTGCGCGCCAAGGAATCGTCGATCCACCAGTGCCCTCGGAGAGGGTGATCGCGAACCGCGAGTAGAGGAGCACGACCGGCCACTGGACCCGTACGGACTCGCGCTCACGCGTCTCGCCACCCAGCTGCTCGTACGACACCCGGGCAGGATCGAATTCCGTAGGGAGCGAGAAGTTGTTGGGGATGCACGGGCTCGTCAGGCACCGGAGGACGTAGGTAGTGCGCAGGTAGGTCGTCGAGCCCGCGTCGCGGCGCGAGCGCTCGGGATCCCCGACGACCTCCCAGATCTGGAAGTCCGCGGCGACACGAACGGAGTCGACGTCAACGCGCTCGCGGTCGAGTGTCACGTCCACGCGGGCCCGCACCGTGTCGCCGAAGAGCACGATGCTCGGGACGATGACGCCGCGGGCCTCGATCGCCGGCGGCTCCTCCGCCGGCGGGATCTGCGCCAGGGCGCTGCCGCCGAGGGCGACGACCGTGGCCGCCGCGAGCGCAACGAGGATGCGTCGTCCGCGCACGGTCAGACGCCCACCACGCGCCGGGTCCGGCGCAGATCGGCCCAGGTGAGGAACGAGCCCAGGATCTCGCTCGGATCGCTCGAGGAGACGAGGATCAGGTCGATGTCCAGCTCGCGGAACGAGGCCAGCACGTCACGGAGGCGCGCCTCGTTCGCCGCACGGCGCGCGGCCGCCTCCTTGCGGCGGAGCCGCACCGGCCTGACGCGGCCCGTGCGGGGATCCCTCAAGGGGACGACGATCCCGCTGACGTCCGGGAAGCTCTGCTCCCAGGTCGGGTCCTGGATCACGATCGGAACGACGTCCCAGTGGTGCTCGACCGCCGTCAGCAGCACGCTGCTCGACGGGCTCGGGACGAAGTCCGAGAGCACGAAGACGAAGGTCCCGGGCGTGACGGAGCGCTGGTGCTCGGCCAGGTGCGAGACGGTGCGCTCGAGCCAGTCCTCGGGCCCCCCGAACTCGGTGGCCCAGAGCCGTGGGTCGCCCAGCTCGATCATCTTCCGCTCGCCCTTCGGCTGGCGCCAGTGCGCGTCGCCGTCGGCGTAGTCGAGGTAGCCCACGTACCCGCCCGCCATGCCGGCGCTCGCCAGGATGAGCTCGATGGTGGTGCGCATCGCGGCCGGCTTGTCGAGCCACGGAAGCGGCGGCCGGAAGCAGGCCATCTGGGGGCGCCGGTCGGAGGCGATGACGATCCGGGGCGCCTCCTCGGCGTAGCGCTCGCGGACGACGAACTCGTCGCTTCCCTTCGCGGTCGACAGGCGAGCCGAGGCGGCCCAGTCGATGCGGTCCATGTCGTCGCCCGGCACGTACGGCCGGGATCCGGCGACGTCCGAGCCGCCCCCTCGCCGCACGCTCCGCATCGTCCCGAACGAGATCCCCATCACCCGCCGGCGCGGGACGAGCGGGAACGCCAGCCGACCGCTCGGCACCGCGCGACCTAGTCAGGCGCGTCGGGCCGCCCGTCAGAGCCGGACGGCGCCGAGCGCTC
>Ga0209640_10001236_pt1 | contig 21335 bp, 19 predicted proteins | sample RifCSP10_1_FD_184018 | JGI IMG/M metagenome (GOLD analysis project Ga0209640, IMG submission 184018) | Soil microbial communities from Rifle, Colorado - Rifle CSP2_sed 10_1 (SPAdes) (version 2) | ecosystem: Environmental > Terrestrial > Deep subsurface > Rock core/Sediment | place: Rifle...
CACGCCGCTCACCGGATCGAGCCGCTCGGTGACCGCCGTCTCCTTGTTGATCTTGTTCGTGTCGCGATGAAGCTCGTCGACACTGGCCGCGATGAGCACGCCACCCGAGTTGTACCAGGGACCGGTTCCGATTCGGTCGCGCGCGTTCACGGCCGGCTGATTTGGCGTTGCCGAGGTGCTCAGATACGCGCGCCAGGTATGGTCTCCAGCGCCTTCGGCTTTTGCGAGCGCCTGGCAATGCGCGTCCGCTCCCGCCAAACCCCCTAAATCGCCTCCTTTGCCAAGTCCCCTACTGGTGACGAAGAACCTCGTCACCGATTTCGCGCCGCCCATTGGAATCGACTGCGGAGCGCTCTGCGGGCCCGCGGCGGGCGCCTCCGCCGTACCCGTCTGCACTTCGTCGGTCCGGCCGCACGCCGAAACAAGCAGGAGCGTGCCCAGCGCGGCGGACACTACGCTGATACGAACCATGTGTGCCATTCCTACCATGTCGATGTCCGTTCGCTACTTGATCGTCGATCGCCGGGCCTAATTACGTCTACCGTAAACGGTATACGAGTATAATCCCGGGACCATCGTGGAGCAAGGACGCACCCCGCACGCGTCCGGAAGGACAATGAAGCCATGTGGGAACAGCTCATTCGCAGTGATGCACCCGCCGTCGTCATCGTCATCCGTCTCATGGTGGGTGCGGTGTTCCTGTCCGAGGGCATCCAGAAGTTCCTGTTCCCGGATCAGCTCGGCCCTGGCCGGTTCCTGAAAATCGGCCTACCGATGCCCGAGCTGCTCGGGCCATTTGTCGGAACTTTCGAGATCGCGTGCGGCAGCCTGGTGCTGCTGGGCCTGCTCACCCGTCTTGCTGTCATACCGCTTCTCGTCATCATGGCCGTGGCGCTGGCAACGACGAAGTGGCCGATTCTCGTGAATCAGGGCTTCTGGGCGGCGGCGCACGAAGCGCGGACCGACTGGTCGATGTTTCTTGGTGCGCTCTTTCTCCTGATCGTTGGCGCGGGTCCGTGGTCACTGGATGCACTCATCGGCGGAATGAGAGGCAGTGACAAGCCCTGACCAAAGCGCCGGCCGTGACTGCGTCGGCGCGGTTCGATCGGAACGGAGCGCAGCGTTCGTGACAACAGAGACCCAACCACACAACAACCCTATCCCGACGCACTGGTGGAGCGACTCTCAGAATACTGCTCTGACCTCCTTGCAAGTCGATCCCGCTCGCGGGCTCTCCGACGAGCAGGTGCAGAGCCATCGCGCATCATTCGGTACGAACACCCTGGAAGAGATACGGCGCGCTGGCATCTGGGAACTGATCCTCGACGGCGTGAAAGAGCCGATGATGATCGTGCTGCTCTCGATCGCCGCGCTGTCATTGGCATTCGGAAGGCCAGTCGAAGCGTTCGTGATGGTCTTCGTTGTCGCGGCGTACATCGCGGTGGAGTTCATCAACAAGTTTCGCTCCGACCGGATCATGACGCGGCTGCGGGAACTGACGCAGCCGACCACCACTGTCCTCCGAAACGGCGCGTCGCAGGAGGTGGCCACCACGGATGTCGTCACGGGCGATATCGTCCTGCTCTCGGAGGGTATGCACGTTCCCGCCGACATCCGCCTCATCGAATCCCCCGGGCTGCTCGTGAACGAAGCGCCGCTGACTGGAGAAGCCCTCCCGGTGCAGAAGAACGCAAAGGCTGTTATTGGCTGCGCCTTCGCAGGGACGACTGTGGTCGCGGGGGAGGGCAAGGGCGTCGTGGTGGCCGTGGGGGGCGCCAGCGAGTTCGGACAAATCGCCAGGGCCGCGCAAGCCCAGCGAAAAGAGCGGACCTTCATTCAAGACGCGATGACACGGCTCGCCAAGACGCTGGCCGTACTCGCCGTCATCGTGAGCCTCATCATTCCCGCCGTTGGTTTCCTGCGGGGGCTCGATTCGCAGGAAATGATCCTCACGTGGCTCGCGCTGACGTTTCTCATGATCCCGGGGCAGCCTCCCGTGATCATCACGATGGCGCTCGCACTCGCGTCGTTCGAGCTGGCTCGGAAGCAGGTGGTAGTCAAGCGCCTTCGCGGCGCCGAAATCCTGGGACAGGTAACGGCGATCGTGGCGGACAAAACGGGCACGATTACCGAGAACAAGATGAGGGTCGAGCGCTTCATCCTGCCAGATCAGCAGGAGGTCAAGCCGCCCGATCTGCCACCGGACGTGCGGGACGGTATCAGTCTGTGCCTCCCGCGCTATTCAAACGATCCAACGGATACGGCGGTGCGCGACGCGGTGGACGGGAGCGCGCAGGCAGGGGAGTACAGCCTCCTCCAGGGCTTCTCCGAGGGACATCCCTGGCGCACGCTTGTGTACACGAGCGATGGGACATCGCGCTACGCGATTGCCGGACAGCCCGAGCGTCTGATCGGCGGGGCGGAGTTGCCTGATGATCGCAAGCAGGCGCTGATCGAACTCCTGCGGAGGGAAACCGACAAGGGCAGCCGGGTGGTCGCGTTTGCCGGCAAGAGCGACCGCACTGGCGACGACGTGTCGCTCGCTGGAGCGACCTTCCTCGCGCTCGCGGTATTGTCGGATCCAGTGCGTGAGGGAGTGGCGGAAGCCGTCGCTGCCCTGCGCGATGCCGGGATCGCCACGTACTTGGTGACGGGCGATCATCCGACGACGGCCCTCACCGTCGCGAGAACGGTCGGCATCGGCAGCGAGGTCGTACGGGGGGACGAGCTGGAGAAGATGGACGACCAAGCCCTCCTTCAGCGCCTTTCCGCCATCAGAGTGTTCGCCCGCATCTCTCCCTCCCAGAAGCAGCGATTGGTCGGGCTCCTGCAGAAGAACGGAGAAACGGTTGCCGTGATCGGGGACGGCATCAACGACGCACCTGCCCTGAAGGCCGCGAATGTCGGGATCGCGATGGGTGAGATCGGGACGGATCTGGCGAAGGAAACCGCCGATCTGGTGCTCACCGATGACAACTACGTCCATCTGCCCGCTGCGATCGGCATCGGCAGGAAGGCGGTCGACAACTTCCGCAAGGGGCTCACGTACTATCTTTCGGCCAAGGCCATCCTCCTCGCGATCTTTCTCGTGCCGCTTGGGCTGGGCATCCCGTTTCCGTTCGCGCCGATCCACATCATCTTGACCGAGCTCCTGATGGACCTGGCCTCGTCAACGATCTTCGTGACGGAAGCCGCCGAGCCTGATGTACTGCGGCGGCCCCCCGAGACCATCCCCCGTTTCCTGAACTGGTCCATCGCCGGGAGAATTGCCAAGAACGGTGCGCTCCTCGTGGCAGGGATCCTCGCCGTGTACCTCTGGCTCTACTATCGAACTGGCGACGTGACGTTAGCGCAGACCGCGGCGTTTGTGACGTGGCTCCTCGGGCACATCATGCTTGCCCTGAACCTGAAACAGGAACAGCTCCCGCTCCTCAGACAGGGCGTCTTCTCCAACCGCTTCGCTACGGCCTGGCTCCTCGGCATGATCGCCTTCTCTCTTGCGATGACAAGCATTCCGCCGCTGTACGCCTACCTCCACACCACGGCGCTTCCGCTGCGTGTGTGGGGTGTGATCCTGCTGGCGATCGTCGGCGCCACCTGGTGGATCGAGGCTGCAAAGACCCTCCGTGCGGCCTCCAGCGCCGTGAGAGCCTAGAGCGCACTGATCCGAAAATCGGGACAACGTGGTGCGGGTCAGGCAACTGGGTGGCGTGGTCGCCGGCGCCATCTCAGGCATGTTGGGGGGCCTGGTTGGCAATCAGGGCGGCATCCAACGAAGCGCACGCATACAGGCGAGTTCGCGCCTGATAGCCTGGATCATTCTGCTCGCGTCGCTCCCTCGGGTTCCCTTCTCGTCACGTTCTGCGGCTCCGAGCCCCACTTCTCGAGGAGCGCCAGCAGGCCAAGTGTCGGATCCTTGATCTGTGCATGACGCAGAACGTCCCAGTGGTCCCGGAGATAGCTGCGCAGGAAGTCGACGACGTGACCCATGGGAACGGTCGTCCAATGTCCGCTAGCGCTTGACTCCGGTACAGCGCCGAACGCGACCATCCGGATCGCATGGCCAGCCGGCGCGTCAACCCGGCCGCGAGATAGGAGCCGCGCTGTCAGGTCTTGCGCTTCCTCCGGCGCGCAGCAGCCGAACCGTGCCAGCGCGACCTCCAACACTGCAGGATCACGCGTGGCGGGGTTGAAGCGAGCGGCGCCCTCCTTCACCTCGCCCACGATCATGTCCGGACGGTCGGGAGGGCAGCCGAGCGCGGGGTCAGGTTCAAAGGCATGGCCGCCAAGAGGGCTGTGCCGGCGCCCCCGAACGATTTCGTGGCCCGCGCCCACGAACCGGAACGCCAGAACGTCGAGGTCGGTGACGGCCCGCGCCGGTGCGCCGCGGTAGGCCTCGAGGACCGGGTACTCCACGACGGTGAAATAGCCGTTGACGTTCAAGTACGCCTGCACGAGGGCAACGGCAGTATCCATGACCAGGTTCCTTACCGCGCGCTCGGGACTTCCACAACGCGCGCGGCATCGCTGAGTAAGTCCGACGGTTGGATCACGACGGCCTCACGCCGCGGCCTTGAAAGAGCCTCGCGATCGTCGTTCACTGCGGACCGCGAAGACGTTGTAGAGCGGCACCCAGATCAACGTCAGATACCAGCCGTATCCATAGCTTTCGACCAGGCCGAGGAAGAAGCTGCCCCAACTGATCCACGTGAAGCCTGGCAGCAACGCCTGCCACGATTCGTACATCCTGCGTGCAGGAAACAGCAGATCGAATCCCACGCAAAGCACGAAGGTCATGGCGAGAAACAAGCTGGTTGCATGCCCGAAGGCCGTCAGAGAGATTCCTCGATTCACCACACACCTCCTATGCCGCGTACTGCTGCGGGCGTGCGTCGAACTTGTCGAGGCAGGCACGCGAACAGAGGCGATACTCGCGCCCCGCATACATCTTCGTGTATCCCTTGTCCGGCGCGACCTCCATGCCGCAGACCGGGTCGATGGATCGGGATGCGGCGGGAGCGTGCTGGCCGTGACCGGCCTCTTCGCTCTTGCCATGCTCGCCGTGACCACCGTGCTCCCCGCGCCCGTGGACCATGTGCGCGCCGCAGCCGAACCGCATCATGAGATAGAAAAGCCCGGCATAGAGCAGTAACGTGAACAAACCTTCCATGACCGCCTCACTTTCGGATGTTGCTCATCTCCAACCGCATCGACCTTCCTCAGGCGTGCGCCTGGCGCTCACCGCGCGCCGTGCCGCTGTTCCACAGATGAGGGATGAAGGCCTGTGTTCGCGCCGCGTAGTCATCCCATGTGGCTCCAAATCGCACCCGTACCTCGCGCTCTTCGCGTCGCGCAAGCCGCACGTACACCGTCACGAGCACCGGGAACATGACGAGCGTCACGAGCGTTGGCCACTGCAGCAGGAAGCCGAACATGATCAGGATGAAGGCGACGTACTGAGGGTGCCGCACGTACTCGTACGCACCGGTCGTCGCCAGCGTCCCCTGTCGCTGCGCCCGAAACAGGACCCGCCACGCGGACGACAAGAAAATGAACCCTCCCAAGATCACCAGGTTGCTCGCGATGTGAATCGGGTTGAAGTGCGGATCTCCCTTGAACCCCAGGAGCGTGTACCAGAGGTGTGCGAAATCGTGGCCCAGCGGATCAACGCCGGGGAACGTGCGTGTCAACCACCCGGAGAGGAAATAGATGGTCAACGGGAACCCGTACATCTCGACGAAGAGCACGATGATGAACGCCGAGAATGTCCCGAACGTTCTCCAGTCGCGCCTCGTCTTTGGCTTGAAGAAGCTGAAGGCAAACAGGATGAAGATCGCGGAGTTGATGATCACGAGTGACCACAAGCCGTACGCCGACATGTCTTGGCCCTGGTTCATGAGACGCCTCCGCTGGCCTCCCCGCCACGTCCTCAGTGCATGAACCGGTGGATGAACAGGCAGAACAGCACCAGCGCGTACGGCAGCACACCGTAGATGTGAGCCCGGTGCTCTTCCCACAACAGGAAGATTGCGACAGCCAGGAAGAGCCACAGCCCGAGCGAAGCCGGGATGCGCAGATCCCAACGCTGGCGACGTCGCCCGCTCGCGATTTGCATACGGCTCCACAGAGGCACGCAACGTGCCACGTGCACCGAGCGTCGCCTTTCGCTCTGATCCCTCTCGGAAGCGAATCGAACCGGCGCGGAATTTCTCGCATCGCTACCAAGAATTCCCGGCTCGGTGCGTGCGGATTAAGGATTTTTGACCAACGGCAAGGTCGCGAAGAAATAGGGTTCCCGGCCTGCGCCGCTAGTCGAGCGAGCAGGCACCCCGCCCGCGCGGATCCCCGCACGTGCCACATGGGCCTGGTGCGCTCACACGAGTCGCAGATGCCCCCGTGTGCGCTGCGAACACCGAAAAACGGCGCTCCAGCACGTTCCCGTGACAAGCCGGACACTCCGGCGTTTCACCATTCCGCACCAGCACTTCGAACTGGTGCGCGCACGCTTTGCAGGAATATTCGTACAGCGGCATTGAGAGTTCCTCGATCACTTCAGCGAAAACATGGGCGGCTTGCTCAACAGATCATAGCCGAGCTGTGGATGGGTGCGCATCACTTCCCACTCCCTGTCGTCGAGCGGGGCCGAGTTCATCAGGATGGCCGACGCAAATGAGGCTCGACCATCTTGAGGAGGCGTCGCCTCGCCCGCACGGAGTGCGGGCAAGCAGATACCGTCGCTAGCGAGGCGGAGCCACATGCTTGGTGGTCTGAGGCGCAGCCTCGCTAGCTATACTGCTGAGGATGTCTCCCCACACGAAGGCTCGCCAGGTCGCAAATCCGCTCCGGCGCAACGTCGCCATCGTCGCTCACGTCGATCACGGAAAGACGACGCTCGTTGACGCGCTTCTGAGGCAGAGCGGCGCGTTTCGCGCCAACCAGCAGGTTGCCGAGCGCGTCATGGACAACACCGACCTCGAGCGCGAACGCGGGATTACCATCCTGGCGAAGAACACCGCCGTTCGGTACGGAGATCTCCTGATCAATATCGTAGACACTCCGGGCCACGCCGACTTTGGCGGAGAGGTGGAGCGCACGTTGTCGATGGTTGACGGTGTGATGCTCCTCGTCGACGCCTCGGAAGGGCCGCTGCCGCAAACGCGGTTCGTCCTTCGAAAGGCGCTCGAACGGGGCCTTCCACCGATCGTCGTGCTGAACAAGATCGATCGCACCGATGCACGTCCCAAGGAAGTGCTGAACGAGGTATACGACCTGTTCATCGATCTCGACGCCACGGAGGAGCAGATCGAATTTCCGGTGCTCTATACGAACGCCAGGACCGGGGTCGCGACCACGGATCCAGCAGTCGCAGGCAGCGATTTGGGCCCGCTGTTCAAGGCCATCGTGGAGCACGTGCCGCCACCGAGAGGCGACGCGGAGTCGCCGCTCCAGATGCTCGTCGCCAACCTCGATGCGAGCGATTACCTCGGACGGATCGCGATTGGCCGCGTCTTCAACGGAACCGTTCGCTTGAACGACCCCGTCGCGGTGCTCAAGCTCGATGGCACCGTGCAGGAGACGCGCGTCACCAAGCTGTTCATGTTTGACGGCCTCAAGCGAATGGAGATCGATCGGGCAGCTGCCGGCGACATCGTGTGTCTCGCAGGCATCGAGAGCATCACGATCGGCGAAACGATTGCCAGCCCTGAGCATCCCGTTGCGATTCCCCGGATCCCCGTGGACGAACCCACGGTATCCATGATCTTTGGGGTCAACACGTCTCCCATGGCCGGGCGGGATGGTCAGTACGTCACGTCACGAAACCTGCGCGACAGGCTGGCGCGCGAGCTCCTCGGCAACGTGTCGCTGCGGGTGGAGGACACCGAGACACCGGAGCAGGTGACGGTAATTGGCCGCGGGGAGCTGCATCTCTCGATTCTCATCGAGATGATGCGGCGAGAAGGCTACGAGCTGCAGGTCTCGCGGCCGGACATCGTGACGAAGGACGTCGACGGCGTGAAGATGGAGCCGGTGGAGGACCTGGTCATCGATGTCCCGGAAGAATTTCAGGGCATCGTCATTGCTCAGGCGGGCGCTCGGCGTGGCGTGCCGAGCAAGATGGTGAATCATGGCAGTGGGCGCGTGAGGCTCGAATTCCGCATCCCGGCCCGCGGGCTGATCGGCTTTCGCTCCCAGTTTCTGACCGACACCAAAGGGACCGGCATCATGAACCACCTGTTCGCCGGCTGGGAGCCGTGGCACGGTGCGATTGCCTCGCGCCCGACCGGCGCGCTCGTGGCCGATCGCGTGGGCGCCGCCACGGCCTACGCGATTTTCAACCTGCAGGAACGGGGTGAAATCTTCATCGAGCCTGGCACGCAGGTTTACGAAGGGATGATCATCGGCGAGAACGCCCGCATGAGCGACATGGACGTCAACGTGACGAAAGAGAAAAAGCAGACGAACATGCGGGCCTCGACCGCGGACGAGGCGATTCGGCTCGTCCCGCCGCGCATGCTCAGCCTCGAACAGGCGATTGAATTCATCAACGACGATGAGCTGGTCGAAGTGACGCCCAAGAGCATTCGCCTGCGAAAGCGCATCCTGGCGGGGAACCTGAGGCCAAAGCGGATCGACGCGTAGAAGCGAACCCTGCTCGCCCACGTTTACCCTTGTGACATTGGCGTGTCCAATTTGGAAGCGGGAGCTTCGGCGCAACCGCAGCGGCCGCGTGCAGCCGCGTGAGGTTCCGCGCAGGAAGGCGATCGCCCTACCGGGCACGGCAATTGCCCCCGGGGCCGGCGCCTGTACGGTCTGCAGGCGCTGAACCTGGAGGTTCCCGTGCTGCTCGGAGCGTTCGCCATATTCTCCAACGATCTCGCCATCGATCTCGGCACGGCCAACACGTGCGTCTTTGCCCGCGGTCAAGGCATCGTCCTGAGCGAGCCGTCAATTGTGGCCATGAACACGGTGAACGACCGGATCGAGGCGGTTGGCAACGAAGCAAAGGCGATGGTCGGTCGTACGCCGGGCTGCATCGCGGCCATCAAGCCGATGCGGGACGGCGTGATCGCCGATTTCAACGCCGCCGAGAAGATGCTCGACTATTTCATCAAGAAAGCACACGGGAAGCGTCGGTTCGTCCGTCCCCGCGTGGTGATCGGCGTCCCCTCGGAGATCACCCAGGTCGAGCGCCGCGCCGTCAGGGACAGCGCGCACCGCGCCCGGGCAAGCGAAGTGTTCCTGGTGGAGGAAGGCATGGCGGCGGCGATTGGCGCGGGTCTGCCGATCACCGAGGCATGCGGAAGCATGATCGTCGACATCGGCGGCGGCACGACCGATATTTGCGTGATTTCCCTTGCGGGGATTGTGTACAGCCGTTCCGTCCGCGTCGCCGGCAACACGATGGACGAGGCGATCGCGAACTACGTCAAGCGCGAGAAGGATCTCCTGATCGGCGAGCGGACTGCAGAACAGATCAAGATTGAGCTCGGGTCAGCCGCACCGCTTCGGGAGCGCAAAGAAATGGAAGTCAAGGGACGTCACGTTGTTCAGGGCAAGCCGATGACGGTGACCGTCAACGACCAGGAAATCCGAGGGGCACTGGAAGATCCGATCCGTCAGATCGTTCAGGCGGTGCTCAACGGCCTCGAGGCCACGCCGCCGGAGCTTGCCGCCGACATCTGCGATCGGGGCCTTGTGCTGAGCGGCGGCGGAGCGCTCATCCGCAACCTGGACGACCGGCTTCGGCTCGAAACGGGCGTTCCGGTGCAAATCGCGGCAGATCCCCTGTCGTCGGTCGTATTGGGCGCCGGCCAGATGCTGTCGGACTTCGGGTTGCTGCGAAAAATCTCGTTGGATTCGCACTAATCACGGCGTCGTCCATTCCGGTGGCGGCTGAATCGTGGGCTCCGGCGTTCGGCCGGGATCGGGGCGTCCACTCCCCGCGAGGCGGCTGATCGCTCGCACGGTCATGTCGTGGTCGGCCACGATTTGGCACGACAGGCGAACGCCGCTCAGTCCGCGCTCGGTCAGCCTCGTCTTTTCCGCCTGCGTCATCCGCTGCGGCTCACCGCTTATGAACTCCACACGACAGGTGGTGCAGCGGGCGTTGCCTCCACAGGCGTGAAGAATGTCCACGCCGACATCCTGTTCGATGGCGAGCACGAGCCGTTTTCCGTGATCGACGTCAACGGTGGGGAAGCCTTCGACCGTCAGCTTCGGCATGGCCCTATGTTACCTTTGACCTTCCCTTGGGTGTCCTTTTGCATTTTGCATTTTGAATCAACGATGACTGATCTGGCCGCAAACGCGCGTCCGTCGCGACTCTGGAAGCAGATGGACCCCGATCGCAAGCTGATGGCCGCTGACGCGTTCTGGCGCGATGAGAGCGCGATGGCCGAACGGGCGGAGGCGACCGGGCTGATTGCGCAGCGCATCAAGTTCCGCCTGAAAAGTGTGCAGGCCATGCCCGTTGAAAAAAAGACGCGGCACATCGTCTCGCTGCCGGCTGTCTCCGAGATCGTCGCGGCACGACTGCTCGTGTCGTACCACCTCGCGCATCAGCGGCCGATGATGGGTCGCTTTCTCGATGCGCTCGGAATCACACACGAAGAGGGACTGATCGCCGACGAAGAGCTCACGCCACCGTCGGCCGAGCGCCTCAACGAGGCCGCACGGCTGCTTGGCGAGTCATTTCCCGCCGAGGATGTGTCGCTGTACTTCTTCACGCTGCTGTGGCAGGACGCGGAGACGTGGCAGGGCCTGTCGGATGTGCCGCAGATGCGGAGCGAATCTCAGACCCCGTCCCCGCGCCCCGCGTAGGTCGTCGCGATGGAATGGATGACAACCGCCGAAGGCTGGATTGCTCTCGTTACGCTCACGGTTCTCGAGATCGTCCTCGGCATCGACAACATCGTCTTCATATCCATACTTGCCGGCAAGCTGCCCAGGGACATGCGCGCCCGCGCTCGCAGGGTGGGCCTGACGCTCGCCATGCTCATGCGCATTGCCCTGCTGCTGTCGATCACGTGGGTGATGCGATTGACGACGCCGATGTTCACCGCGATCGGGCACGAGATCTCGGGACGAGACCTCATTTTCATTGTCGGCGGGTTGTTTCTGCTGGCGAAGAGTACGCACGAGATTCACGAGAAGCTCGAGGGTGACGAGGGTCATGCCTCCGCGAAGGTCGTCACCTCGTTCGGCGCCGTCATCGTCCAGATACTGCTCCTCGACATCGTCTTTTCGCTTGATTCGGTGATCACAGCGGTGGGCATGGCCGAGGAGGTGGCGGTGATGATTCTGGCAGTGGTCATTGCCGTGGGCGTCATGCTCGTATCCGCGGGCGCCATCAGCGACTTCGTCGAACGGCACCCGACCGTGAAGATGCTCGCCCTGAGCTTCTTGCTGCTCATCGGCGTATCGCTCGTGGCCGAGGGGCTCGACCAGCACATTCCGAAGGGCTACATCTACTTCGCCATGAGCTTTTCAGTGTTTGTGGAGATGATCAACCTGCGGGTCCGCGCTCGTATGCCGCCGGTCCATTTGCACCAGCCGTACACGGACTAGCGCGCTTCTCATCCGTACGTAGTGTCCGGCTTCAGCCGGACCCGCAGCGCGTAGTCTCCGGCTTCAGCCGGACCGGCGCGGTGGCGCCGGGCGCGCCCATTTGACTATCAGCGCACTGAGCCAGTCGTAGAGTTCGTCCACAGGCCGCCCTCGAGTGCCGAGTGAATGGTCACCGCCCGGGACGATCTCCAGCGTCACCGGCGCCTTCATCGCGGCGATCACCGGCGCCAGCTCGGACGGTGTGCCGAACGCGTCGCGCTCACCTTGGATGATCAGCACCGGCACGGTGATCGCGGCAAGATGCGCTGAACGCAGTTGCTCCGGTTTTCCGGGCGGGTGCAGCGGGTAGCCGAGCGCGAAGACGCCGCTCACCCCGTCACCCTGAGCGGCGAGATGTGTGGCGATGCGACCTCCCATCGACTTGCCGCCGACGAACAGCGCACCCGGCGTGCCCGCAGATTCCTGAGCACATTCGATCACGCGACGAAGGCAGCGCTCCAGCGAGGCTGCGGTGTCTGGCGCCCTGCGCTTCTGCTCCATATACAGAAAGTTGAACGTCCACACGTCGATGCCGGCTTCTGCAAGGCGGCGGGCTATGCCAGCGATGAAGGGATGGCGCTGGCCGGCACCGGCGCCGTGGGCTAGAACGATCCGAAGACTCGTCGATGCCGACGCGGGCGCGGCGTACCGCATCGCCGTTGTGCGATGCCCTCGTTCGAGGCTGATGGCGACCGGGTCGGGAGTCATGGCCTTCCTTACACCATGTCAAGTGGCTATTATGACGTCACAATCGCTATTTGATATCATGTGGACATGAAACACCCTCCAGTCACGAGCCGTCATCGAAGGCGCACCCTCACCACGCGGACGGGTGGCAAGGCGACGACCTATCGCCTCAGCCCACACCTGCAGAAAGGGTTGGCGCTACTCGGCAAGGTGCGCAAGATGTCGGCGAACCAGATGGTAAACGAAGCGGTCGGCGAATACCTCGAGTCTCGCACCGCGGTAGTGGAGGCCGACCTTCAGGAGACGCTCCGCCGTGTCAGGGCATTTCGCGAGTCCGATCCGAATTTTGAGTCAGCGATCGCCAAGTTCGCCGAGGCTGAAGCCACTCTCGGTGAAGAAGACCCCGTAGAGGGCAGCACGACTCCCACAGCCGGACCGGTTCAGACGCGAGTACGCGAACTCATTCGTGGTTGATTGGGACGCGGACAGCGCCCGTTTGAACCGCAACCTTGCCGAAGTCTTGCGCAGCGCGCGCGACAGCGCTGTACGGAGAGATGTTCCATCCGTCGGGAATGCCCGTCGCTGGCATCGCGACACCATGGCCGGCCTCGACGTGCCTGCCGCCAAGTATGTGGGGCACTTTCGTGGGGAGCCCGGACTCGAAAACACACGCGTATGGGTGGGCAGTCGCGAAGCCGTGTCGCCTGGCCAGGTCGCCGAGGAGCTGGCTGAGTTCGAACGGACGCTGCAGAGCGCGGTTGCCACGTTGGACAAACAGTACCCCCGTGGCCGGGAACTTGACGAGGACGGTCTCGCAGCTGTCGTTGATTTGTGTGCATGGGCACACGCCGAGTGGATTCGCATCCACCCGTTCTCGAATGGGAACGGCCGCACGGCGAGGATCTGGGCCAACACCCTGCTGATGCGGTATGGACTCCCTCCGGTTGTTCGGTTACGTCCGCGACCTGACGGTGGCTATGGCCGGGCAGGTGCCGCAGCGATGGAGGGTGACTGGCGCCTCACTGCCGCGGTCTTTCGCTGGATGCTCTCCGAGCCGTTCCCATGATGGACTTGGGCTGGCCACGGCTGCCGGATCACATCGAGTACGGGGCGATTCCTCTGGCAAGGGTGCGCGTGTGACCTGGGCTGTCAGCGGTGTCCGCGATAGTGCAGTTGGGAGGATGGGTATCTCTTTCGCCAGAGCATTGACCGATGCGCAGGCTGCCCCTCGCCGCGGGATAATGCCGCAGCACTGATGCCCCTCCCCGACGCCCGTTGGCACGCTATCACGGAGTCCTCTTTCCCCTGGGAACAGGACGCGCTGGACTTCGTGCGAGAACAGCTGCCGGACCAGGAGCCGTATCACGCATGGGCGAACTTCGAATTCATCGCCGACCAGGGGAGCGTCAACGAAGTCGATCTGCTGGTGCTGGCGCCTGGCGGCTTCTTCCTCGTGGAGATCAAGAGCCGCCCTGGCGTACTGGAGGGCGACGCCAACACCTGGATGTGGCGCGATCAGGGCCGTGACGTCCTGACGGACAATCCCTTCCTCCTCGCCAATCGGAAGGCGAAGCGGTTGATCTCACTGCTGCGTCAGCAGCGCGCGGTCGCCAAGCTGCGACTGCCGTTTCTCGAGGCGCTCGTCTTCTGTTCCGCGCCCGGCTTGAAGGTGAAGCTGGAAGGCGCGGCCGCGAGCGGCGTCCGCGTGCGAGACAAGGATCGGGCGCACGCGAAGGACACCGAGCCGCAAGGCATCATGGCGACGCTCACGAGGCCGCCGTCGATGGATCGAGGGAGTGTCCGCGTCGAGCTTTCGCTCGCGCGTGCGATCGTTCGGGCGGTGGAGCAGGCCGGCATCAAGCGATCGCAGAAGGCGCGCCGGGTTGGAGACTATCAGCTCGGCGCGTTGCTGCTCGACGGCCCCGCGTTTCAGGACTACGAGGCAACGCACGTCGCGATGGCAAATGTCGTCCGCCGGGTGCGCCTCTACCAGATTCCGCGCGGCGCTCCAGCGGACTCGAGGCGCACGATCGTCCGGGCGGCGCAGCGCGAGTTTCAGATTCTCGAGGGGATCAGCCACCCGGCGATCCTCCGCGCGGTGGACTACAAGGACCACGAGCGCGGGCCCGCGCTCATCTTCGAGCACCGAGCCGACGCGCTGCGTCTCGATCACTTCCTGCGCCAGCACGGTACGCGACTGAGCATCGGCGAGCGCGTGACGTTGCTGCGCGAGCTGGCCGAGGCCGTGAAGTACGCGCACGACAAGCGCCTCGTCCATCGCGCCTTGAGTCCCCAGAGCATCCTGGTGCTCGACCCGACGTCTCCGCGCCGCCGGCTTCAGATCTTCAACTGGCAGGTTGGCGCCCGTGAGGGTGGCACCACCGGCGGGAAGGCTGTGACCGCTACGTCGCACCTCGAGCAGCTCGTGGAGGAGGAGACGACCGTCTACATGGCCCCGGAAGCGCTTGGCGCCCCGGGAGACACGGGCGAGTACCTCGACGTGTTCTCACTTGGCGCGATCGCCTATCACCTGTTCACCGGTCAGCCACCGGCCCGCTCCCTCGTCGAGCTTTCGGAAAAGCTCCGGCAGGATCGCGGGCTACAGCTTTCTGCTGTGATGGACGGGGCCGGCAACGCACTACACGACCTGGTGGCGTTTGCGACGCATCCGGACGTGTCCTCACGCCTGGCGTCGGTTGCCGACTTCCTCGAGCACCTCGAGCTCGTGGAGGACGAGCTGACACGACCCGAAGATCCCATCGTCACGAACCCGGCGGAAGCCCTGGCCGGCGACGTGCTGTCAGGTGACCTCGTCGTGCGGAAACGACTGGGCCAAGGTTCCTCGTCGGTCGCGCTGCTCGTTGCAAGGGCTGACGGTCGCGAGATGGTGCTGAAGGTGGCCGCCTCGCCCGAACACAACGATCGCCTTCGACAGGAAGCTGTCGTCCTCCGCGAGCTTCGTCACCAGCACATCGTCGGGTTGCACGACGTGCTCGAAATCGGGGGCCATGTCGCCCTCCTCATGGATCGGGCCGGGGAGACTACGCTGCGGGATCGCCTCAAGAACGAAGGCCCTCTTCATTTGGAGCTGTTGCAGCGGTTTGGTGAGGACCTCCTCACCACGGTGAGCTGGCTCGAGCAGAAGGGCATCCCTCATCGCGACATCAAGCCCGAGAACATCGGCGTCGCCGAGGTCGGATCCGGAAAGCGGCTTCACCTGCTGTTGTTCGACTTCTCGCTGGCAAGAACGCCGCTCGATGCCATCAGGGCGGGCACGGTGCCCTACCTGGATCCGTTCATGTCGCTGAGGAAGCCACCCCGCTGGGACACGGCGGCCGAGCGATTCGCTGCCGCCATGACACTGCACGAGATGGCCACGGCGCGGCTCCCGGTTTGGGGCGATGGGCGCAGTGACCCCGCGGTGCTGAACCAGGAGGTCACCCTCGAGCCCGCGCTCTTCGATCCGGACCTGCGCGTGGCTATGGCGGACTTCTTCGAGAAGGCGCTTCGACGCAGCGCAGCCGAGCGCTTCGACAACGCGGACGAGATGCTGACCGCCTGGCGCCGAATCTTCGCCGCTGTCGGTCAGGTGCAGGACGAGGTCGAACCTGCCGAGGGCGCGGATTTCACCGAAGCCGCCGCGCAAGCGATGCGAGAGACACCGCTGGCGCAGCTTGGCCTCAGCACGCGTGCGTTGAACGCGCTCGAGCGCCAGCGGGTGTCGACCGCGAGCGATCTGGTCACGCTTCCCTCCCGGCGCTTGTACGCCATGGCTGGCGTAGGCGCCAAGACACGGGCGGAGATTCGCTCGGCAAAAGACGCACTGGGGAAGCGATTCGCCGCGATTGACTCGAGCAGCTCGACGCAGGCGGCAAGTACCACGGGAGACGAAGCGACTGAGGTCGTGAGCATCGACCTCCTGATGGCACGCCTGATGCCACGGCGCCCGAGGACCGCAGATGCCGCGGAGATTCGAATCCTCGCCCGATTCCTGACGCCCAAGACCGATGCGGTGCCGGAGGCCCCTTGGCCAACGCAGTCCGACGTGGCGCTGGAGCTGGGGTTGACGAGGGCGCGCGTGAACCAGGTGGTGACGAAGGCACGTACGCGGTGGGCCAAGGACGCCTCGCTGACGCGGCTCAGGAACGATGTCGCCGATCTCGTGCAGGCGCATGGCGGCGTGATGACCACGAGAGAGCTGGCGCAGGCGCTGCTGACGATGCGCGGGTCGGAGGCGTTGGAGCCGCTTCGCGCCATCAGAGCGCTGGCCGTGACGCGTGCCGCCGTGGAGACCGAACGCGAACGGACCGAACCGCGCTTCAGCGACTTCCGGCGGGGTGTAGTGCTGGTGGCCGTGGGAGAGGAGGCTGCCGACTACGCCGAGCGCCTTGGGCGGCTGGCCGATGAGATGGCCTCGCAGGATCCGTTGCTGCCTCCGGCGCGGGCGCTCGAGGCGCTGCAGCAGATCGATTCCCCTGACGGGACGACCGGACTGACGCCTGCTCGCGTCGTGCAGCTGGCCGCGGTTGCCTCGAACGGCGCCGCCGCGTCGGGCCGGCTCGAAATCTATCCACGGCACATGCCTGCGGCGCGCGCCCTGCAACTTGCGCAGGGGGTGCTGCTTGGCGCTCAGTCCCTCACCGTGGACGATCTGCGGGGCCGGGTGGCCAGCCGGTATCCCGAGGCGGCGCCGCTGCCCGAGCGGCCAGAGCTGGACACCCTCGTCTGGCAGGCCGACGTCGGCTTCGAGTGGGATCCGCAGGCGCGCGATGGCCGCGGCGCGTACAAGCCTCGGCTGGCGGCTGCGCTGGTGACGTCGAGCACCACGATACGAACGCGTACGACGGATGCCGATCGCGTGACGCCACTGCCGGAGAACGTGCAGCGGTTCGAGGAGCGCCTGCGGTTTGCGGTACGTCAGGGCTCCTTTCTTGCGCTCGGCGTTGCGCCCAAGTACCTGCAATCGGCCGAACGGCGTCTCGTGCGGAAGTACGGCGTGACGCCCGTGAGCATCGAATCGCTGCTGATCGCCGAGATGAGGAAAGCGTCGGCCGCCGCCGGCGCAGACTGGGACGTCGTGCGGCAGGCCGATGCGGAAGGGCCAGAAGGCCCCCACTGGCGCAACCTGTTGATCATCGTCAGGCGGGCTGTGGCAGCCGTTGAGGACCTGCTCGTACGCTCGAATCGACCGCTTCTGCTCGGCTATCCAGGCCTCCTCGCGCGCTACGACCGGCTGGATCTGCTGGAGCGGTTGCGCGATTGCGCGGGGAGGCCGGATGGCCCGCCTGGCGCGTGGGTGTTGATTGCCGCGGACGAACAGCACGACCTTCCCGTCATCGACGGCCGGACCCTGCCGATCGTCGCTTCTGGCCAGTGGTCGCGCGTGCCCGACGCATGGGTGCAGGAGGCGTCCAGTGACGTGCGCTAGTGGCTGCGCGATCGGGCCTCAGCAAACAATGATAGTGGTGGGAACGAGCCTATGCCATCCCCTCGCGCCTTAGTCGACGGCAAGACGCTCGAGTGGGCTCGCCAGACGGCGGGCTTCGACATCGAGATTGCGGCCAAGAAGGTTGGCGTGTCAGCCGAGCGGCTGCGGGCATGGGAGCAGAACGATTTGGCGCCCACGATCAAGCAGTTGCGCAAGCTCGCGCACGTGCTCCACAGACCGATTGGGCTCTTCTTCCTGCCGTCTCTGCCAGCCGAAGCCGAGCAGATTCGCGACTTCCGACGGGTCGGTGCAGCCCAGGTCAGGGCGCTATCGGCCGCACTACGATTCGAGATCCGGCTGGCGAGGGAACGCAGACAAGAAGCGATCGAGCTGGCGCGCGATCTCGGACGTGACTTTCCGAGGTTCACGGACCGGTGCTCGCTCGACGATGATCCTGACCGGGCTGCAGAACGACTCCGGAACAGGCTCGGCGTCACCATTGACGATCAGCGCGGCTGGCAGAGCAAGTACGACGGGTTCAACGCCTGGCGCGCAGCCGTGGAACGCCTTGGCGTCCTGGTGTTTCAGACGGGGGCCACGCCCAGTCTGCGCGTGGACACGAACGAGGCCAGAGGCTTTTCTATCGCCGAGCACCCGTTTCCCGTCGTAGTCGCCAACGGCGGCGATCGGCCAACCGCGCGATCGTTCACGTTGCTCCACGAAGTGGCGCACATTCTGCTGAGAAACGGCGGTATCTGTGATTTTCATCACATGGAGGCGCCACGTTCGCAGGTAGATCTGGTCGAGGTCTTCTGCAACCGCGTCGCCGGAGCGGTGCTCGTACCTACGAACGCCCTGCTTAGTACGGACATCGTGCAAGAGCACGGACGGGATCCGGCGTGGTCCGACGAGGAACTGGCGGTGTTGGCACGTCGGTTCTGGGTGAGTTGGGAGGTCGCCCTCAGGCGGCTGCTCATCGTCGGTAGAACGAACCGCAAATTCTACGAAGGGTGGCGCCGTGAACAGGAGGACCGGTATCCAGAGCGAGAAGATCTTTCCGAGCCTCACCTGAAGACGCCGGTTCGTGTGGTGAGGCGACATGGGCGTCTATTCCCGTCCCTCGTTCTGGCGGGGTTTGATGAATCGATGCTCACGGCGCATGAGGCCTCGGTGTTCCTGGATGCCGGGCCCCAGCACTTGGATGACATCCGCCAGGAGGTCCTGGAGTCCAGGTACGCGATCTGATGCCGGCGCCGTACTGCATCGACGCATCGGCCATCATTCACGCCTGGCGGGATCTTTACAGGCCCGCTTCATTCCCGTCGTTCTGGCAGCGCATCGACGACCTTATTGGGGCTGGAAGCCTGATTGCCCCCGAGGACGTTCGTGAGGAGTTACTCGGGCCGCCAGAGCTTGTCGCGTGGGCCAACGATCGCGACGCCCTGTTTCGCGAGCTCGATGAGGAATTCCAAAGCGCCGTTCGAGAGGTGCTGGCGGACCTCGATGAGTTGATGCGTCAACGCAGACTTCAGTTCGTTGGGGCGGATCTGAAGGCCGACCCGTTCGTGGTGGCGCTGGGCAGACTCACCAGAAGCACCGTCGTGACTCAGGAGCGCCCACGCGGCCAGCAGGGTCGGCCAAAGATTCCGGACCTGTGCCGGCGTCATCGGGTGCAGTGCATTGGATTGGCCGATCTCATCGAAGAGCAGGGCTGGAGGTTCTGAGTCGAATGATTGACGGACGTCACCTTCTCTCGGAGCTTCAAACGCTCCGGGGGCGTCTAGAGGACGACCTTCGGGAGCGCAGCGACGTCGTGCCCGAGGTGGGTGGCACGCTTCGAGAGGAGTGGCAGCGGGCCCGGCAGCGGGAGCGGACCGCCCAGACGTACGAGGCCTGGCACGACGATTACCTGGCGCAGGCCGCCGTGATGTGGATCCTCGGGTGCGTGTTCGTCCGCTTCCTCGAGGACAACGGCCTGATCGAGCCACCGCGGCTCGCGGGGCCTGGCGATCGGCTTCGGCTGGCGCGCGATCAGCACACCCTGTACTTCCAGCAGCACCCGCTTGAGAGCGATCGCGACTACTTGTACTTCGTCTTCGAGACCGTGGCGGCGTTGCCCGCTGCAGCGTCTCTCTTCGATCGGCGGCACAACCCCGTGTGGATCGCGGGCATCTCAGGCGACGCAGCCACCGCCTTGATCGAGCTCTGGCAGCGCATTGACCCTGCGACCGGCGCGCTCGTGCATGACTTCACGGACACCGAGTGGCGCACCCGCTTCCTGGGCGATTTGTATCAGGACCTCTCCGAGTCGGCCCGGAAGAAGTACGCGCTGCTTCAGACGCCCGACTTCGTCCTGCAGTTCATCCTCGATCGCACGCTCTCGCCGGCCATCGACGAGTTCGGGTTCCGCGAAATTCGTCTGATCGATCCCGCGTGCGGCTCAGGGCACTTCCTGCTGGCTGCCTTCGAGCGGTTGTTCCGATTCTGGTCACAACAGGAGCCAGGCCGGAACGTGCGCGAGGTGGCTCAGCGCGCGCTCGATCGGGTGTCCGGAGTGGATCTCAATCCATTTGCCGTGGCCATCGCGCGATTCCGCCTGCTGCTGGCAGCCCTGCGCGAATCGGGAATTACCAAGCTGACCGACGCTCCGGCGTTCACGATCGATCTCGCCGTGGGTGACTCGCTGCTTCACGGTCCCCGGCCCGGACTCGAAGGCGCACGGCAGATGTATCTCGATTCGGACACCGACCCCGTCGGGCATGTCTACGACACCGAGGACGCCGCCGACCTCCGCCGGATCCTCGGCCGGCGCTATCACGTTGTCGTCGGGAATCCACCGTACATCACGCCGAAGGATGCCGCGCTGAACAAGGCGTATCGCGAGCGTTTCGAGTCGTGCCACATGAAGTACTCGCTCGCGGTCCCGTTCATGGAGCGGCTCTTCGATCTGGCGATTGAGCCGAAGAACGGCGACACGGCGCCCGCCGGCCACGTCGGGATGATCACTGCGAACTCCTTCATGAAGCGGGAATTCGGTAGGAAATTGATTGAGCAGTTCATCCCGCGATGGGATCTCACGCACGTCGTTGACACGTCAGGGGCGTACATCCCCGGGCATGGCACGCCCACCGTCATTCTGTTCGGTCGTCACCGGAAGCCGACATCAGAGGCGATCCGCGCCGTGCTTGGGATTCGCGGGGAACCGAATACGCCCGACGATGTGGCTCTGGGAAAGGTATGGACGGCGATTCTTCGACAAGTCGATCGGCCAGGGTCGACGAGCGAATTCATCAGCGTGTCCGACACCAGCCGCGAGACGTTCCACAAGCATCCGTGGAGCATTGGAGGCGGCGGTGCGGCCGAACTGAAGGAGCGGCTCGACTCGTACGCAGTGAAACGGCTTGGAGATCTGGCCGAGTCGATAGGCATCACATCTTTCACGCTAGAAGATGACATCTTTCTGCTCCCGCAAGCCGCAGCCGTTCGTCATCGTATTCCTGCGTCGCATTGGCGACCGATGGTCGAGGGTGACTCGATCCGAGACTGGCAACTCGGGCCTTGCGATGTCGCTGTGTTTCCCTACGATGAAGCGTTCAAGCCGATCCATGTAGAT
>Ga0209640_10001237_pt1 | contig 21329 bp, 21 predicted proteins | sample RifCSP10_1_FD_184018 | JGI IMG/M metagenome (GOLD analysis project Ga0209640, IMG submission 184018) | Soil microbial communities from Rifle, Colorado - Rifle CSP2_sed 10_1 (SPAdes) (version 2) | ecosystem: Environmental > Terrestrial > Deep subsurface > Rock core/Sediment | place: Rifle...
GTGGCGGTCGGCTCGGTGGCCGAGCCGCTGGTCGACGCCATCGCCGCCCGCCTGCCGAAGATCAAGGTCGGCCCCGGCAGCGACCCGCAGTCCGAGATGGGCCCGCTCATCACCCGCGAGCACCGCGACAAGGTGGCCTCGTACCTCGACAGCGGCCCGTCCCAGGGGGCCGAGCTGGTGGTCGACGGCCGCAAGGACCCGAACTACCAGGACGGCAAGGGCTTCTTCCTGGGCGTCTCGCTGCTCGACAAGGTGCGTCCGGAGATGGACTGCTATCGCAACGAGATCTTCGGACCGGTGATGGAGGTCGTGCGCGTGCCGACCTACGCCGATGCGGTAAGCGTCATCGACGACAACCCGTACGCCAACGGCACCGCCATCTTCACCCGCGACGGTGGGGCGGCGCGCCAGTTCCAGTTCGACGTCAACGTCGGGATGGTGGGCATCAACGTCCCGATCCCGGTGCCGGTGGCGTACTACAGCTTCGGCGGCTGGAAGGCGTCGCTCTTCGGCGATCTGCACATGTACGGCCCCGAGGGGGTGCAGTTCTACACCCGCGCCAAGGTGATCACCGCGCGCTGGCCCGATCCGGGGACGAGCAAGGTGGACCTGGGCTTCCCGCGTACCCGTTGAGCCTCAGCGCATCGCCCGGAGCCGCTGCTCCCATCTGAGCAGATGGACCACGATGTCCCCGAATCCTGGCCGAATACTCAGCATGTGAGCAGAAGCGCGACGATTCGCCGCCTGTTCCCTCAAATCCCGGTCGTTGTGCTCAGATCGTGAGCAGCACCTGCGCAACGTCCGTGGGAGGGCATGACGCGTGCCACAATGGCCTCCCATGACCGACCGAATCGAGACGCTGGCGGTGCACGCCGGCGCCGATCCCGACGAGATCAGCGGCGGCGTCTCGCCCTCGATCCAGATGAGCACGACCTTCCGCCAGGACGGCGTGGGGCGGCCGCGGCGCGGCTATGAGTACGGCCGCAGCGGCAACCCGACCCGCGAGGCGCTGGAGACGGTCATCGCGGCGCTCGAGGGGGGAACCCACGGGCTCGCCTACGCCTCCGGCCTGGCCGCCACCCAGAACCTCCTCTACCTGCTCGATCCCGGCGACCGGCTGATCCTCTCCGACGACGCCTACGGCGGCACCTGGCGCCTGGCCGACAAGGTCTGGAGCCGATACGGGGTCCGGACCGATGCGGTCGACCTCACCGACCTCGACGCCCTGGCCGCGGCCCTGGCGACGGCCACGGCAGTTCGGATGGTGTGGGTCGAGACCCCGACCAACCCGCTCCTCAAGGTCGTGGACATCAGTGCGGTCGCGCGGCTGGCGGCATCGGCGGGCGCGCTGTGCGTGGTCGACAGCACCTTCGCCACGCCGTTCATCCAGCGCCCGCTCGAGCTGGGTGCGGACATCGTCATGCACTCGGCCACGAAGTACCTGTCCGGCCACTCGGACGTGATCAGTGGCCTGCTGGCCACGCGGAGCGACGACCTCGCCGAGCGGCTGCGCTTCCACCAGAACGCCGCCGGCGCCGTGCCCTCACCCTTCGACTGCTGGCTGGTGATGCGCGGCATGCGGACGCTGGCCGTGCGGATGGAGCGCGCCTCCTCGAATGCGGCCGCCATCGCGGCGTGGCTGACGCAGCAGCCCGCCATCTCGCGTGTCTACTACCCCGGCCTGGCCGATCATCCGCAGCGCGCCCTGGTCGAGCGCCAGATGCGGCTGCCCGGAGCAATGCTCAGCTTCGAGCTGCGAGGAGGCGAGCCTGCGGCACGAGGCGTGGCCGAATCGACGCGCCTCTTCACGCTGGCCGAGTCGCTGGGTGCGGTCGAGTCGCTGATCGAGCTGCCGGCGGTCATGACCCACGCCTCGGTGGCTGGCTCGCCGCTGGAGGTGCCCGCCGGCCTCGTGCGCCTGTCGGTCGGGATCGAGGCTGCCGACGACCTGATCGCCGACCTGGCCGCCGCGCTGGCGGCTGCCGGCGGCTGACGTGGCGGAGGAGACACCGCCGACCGTCCCCGACGACGGGCCGACGCGCCTGGTCGAGGGCAGCGACGGCGAGCTGGTCGAGCGGCTCTCCGGCAGGACGGCCACGCTGCTGCTGGTGTGGCTGATCGGCGTCGGGGCGGGGAGCGCGCTGCTGGGGGCGTGGCTGCTGGCCGCGCTCGTGCTCCACGTGCGGCTCGGCGCCGCCGAGCTGTTCGGGGCTCCGGGCCTGTACATCGGCCTCTTCGGCGCCAGCGGCCCCACCGTGCTGTGGCTGACCGGGCGTGCGCAGGGGCGATCGCTGGGCTGGTTCGTGCTGACCGCGGCCAAGATCGGGCTGGTGATGGACGGGATCCTGCTCGGCGGGACGCTGCTCGTCACCGCCGTGATGGGGGCGGCTCTTGCCTCGGGCGCGCTGGTCGTGGCGGGCGCGCTGGTGGCCTTCACGCTGGCCGCGTCGGTCATCTGGGCGCTGGCGACCTGGTCCGCAGACCGCACCATCGCCGGCGCGCGGCTGGAGCTCGGGGAGAAGCCGAAGTAGGCTCGCCGTCGCCGAACGAACGCGCTTCAAGGACTCGTTGGGATCGCGTAGCAGACGATCCGGTCGCCGCCCAGGAGCCATAGCGACCCGCCGGCCGACAGCAGACGCCAGTCGCCTTGCCCCTTCGGATCGAGATGGAGATCTTCCAGCGGGAGCTGCCACGCGTCCCCCATGGCGTCGCCTGTCGTCGGATCAAGCCGCTGAATGACGCCGCGCTCGGTCGTGCTCCACACCGTGGGGCCGGCGAATTGCGTCGTCCCGACCGACCGGGTGACGACAAGGTCCCCACCTCCACCCGGCGCGATGCCGTACAGGTCGGAGTTCGCGCGAGTCCAACAGGTGCCCTCGATCTCAACGAGGCCAGATTCGATTCGGTCGGGCAACGCGAACTCCTCGACCACCTCGCCGGTCAACGGATCGAGCCGATCAAGAAGCCACCCCGGGTTCTGCTCGTCGGACGACGAATCCCAGCTCCAGAGCTCGCCGCAGGCAACCGCGACACCCATCGCGGACCATGGCAGGACGCGGATGACCGCACCGGACTCGGCGTCGAGCAACCGCAGTTCGCCATCGGCCACCCAGACGCCGCCGAGGCCGAACGCGAAGCCAGACGCAGAGGCCACCTCTGTCACAAAGCGCGGCTCGCCTGTCAACACATCAACGCGACCCAGGCTCACCGAGGGTGGGTTGGTTTGAAGCGCGCCCCATGGAGTCAAGATCCAGACTGCGCCGTTGTCGGTGTCAAGCCCCGCCAGGGAATCGAGTGCGACGTCGCTGACCCGGGCGGAGGCCACGTCGATGCGGGTCAGGTACGACAGGCCATCGGAGTAGCTGGCGATGAAGATAGCTTCGTCCGTCACGGCGGTCTCCCCGCTCATCGCGGTCTGGGCATACGGATGCGGCAACAGCACGCGCGCGATGACCTCAGCCTCGCGGTGGGCGGGAGTGGGCATCGAACTGGGGCTTGGCGTGACCCGCGCCGAGGCGCTGGCGAGCGGATCGCTGCTGGTGGTCGCGGTGGGCGCAGCCGCGCACGAACTGGCCAGCACGATCACGGCTCCAAGGGATGCGACCCGGGTCTTCGCGGACCTCACCCGTCGATGATCGCGGATGGGCTTGAGGTGTCGAGTGCCGCCTGGCCCGTCCTGCGAAGGCCGAGCCGCCTAGACCTCGTAGCTGCGCAGCGGCTCGGCGATCTCGACGATGCCGTCATACGCTGCGCGAGCCTCCGCCAGCGCCCATTCGCCGTCGTCGGGGACCGGGATGTGGGTCAGCAGCAGCCTGCGGGCGCCGGCGGCACGCGCCGTCTCGGCGGCCTCGCCGGGGAGGAGGTGGCCGCGGCTCTGCGGCTCCGGGTCGTCCTCCTTGAGCGAGCGCAGGGCGGCCTCGCACAGGAACAGATCGGCCTGGTCGGCGAGGCGCGGCAGCGCCTCGCACGGGCCGGAGTCAGCTGAGTAGGTCAGGATGCGGTCGGGATCCTCATCGGCTCCGTGGGCGGAGATGCGGAAGCCCCAGGTGCGGACGTAGTGCTGCGTCTCCTCGGGCTCCAGGCGCAGGTTGCCGACCTCGATCGGCCGTTTCCCGTCGTGCTCCACGAAGATGAAGCTCTTGTCGAAGAAGTTGGCGTAGCCCGCGCCCAGGGCAAGCTCGGCGAGCTGGCCCGTCGACCCGGGCGGGACGATCACGGTCAGCCGCTTCTTGGCGACGTCGATCCACGGGTAGCTGTAGCGCAGCGTGATCAGGTCGAGGCAGTGGTCGGTGTGCATGTGGCTGATGACCACCGCGTCGAGCTCGTCGGGCGTGTTGCGACGCAGCAGCTGCGCCACGACGCCGGGACCGACGTCCATCAGGATCCGCGAGCCGCCGCCCTCGACGAGGTAGCCGGCGCAGGCCTCACCGGGATTCGGGCGAGCGGGGCTGCGCCCCAGCACGGTCAGACGCACGGCGGCGGTGCCTCAGCGGTTCTCAACGGGGACGTAATCGCGCGCGGTGGCGCCGATGTAGACCTGGCGCGGTCGGCCGATCTTGGTCTCCGGATCCTCGATCATCTCCTTCCACTGGGCGATCCAGCCCGGCAGGCGACCGATGGCGAACATGGCGGTGTACATGTTCTTCGGGAACCCGATGGCCTGGTAGATGAGCCCTGAGTAGAAGTCGACGTTGGGGTAGAGGCGTCGCTCGATGAAGTAATCGTCGGCGAGGGCCGTCGCCTCGAGCTTCTTGGCGATCTCGAACAGCTCCCCGTCAGCCCCGAGGGCGGCGAGGACGCGGTCGGCGGTCGACTTGATGAGCGTCGCCCGCGGGTCGACGTTGCGGTAGACGGGGTGACCGAAACCGGGCAGCTTGAAGCGGTCCTCCGGGTCCTTGGCCTTGGCGACCCACTTCTCGACGTTGCCGCCGTCGGCGGCGATGCGCTCCAGGGTCTTGATCACCGATTCGTTCGCGCCGCCGTGCAGCGGCCCCCACAGCGCGCTCATGCCGGCGCTGATGCAGGCATACAGGTTGCCCTGCCCGCTGCCCACGTTGCGCACCGTCGAGGTCGACAGGTTCTGCTCGTGGTCGGCGTGCATGATGAAGAGCTGCTCGAGCGCGGCGGCCACCACGGAGCTGACCTCGTACGGCTCGGCCGGCACCGCGAACATCATGTTCAGGAAGTTGGGGACGTGGTCCAGGTCGTTGCGCGGGTAGACGTACGGCTGGCCGATGCTCTTCTTGAAGGCCCACGCGGCGAGGGTCGGCACCTTGGCGATGAGACGTCGGATGGTGATCTCGACGGCGCGCCGATCGAACGGATCGTGGCTGTCCTGGTAGAAGGTCGACAGGCCCACCGTGCCGGATGCCAGCACCGCCATCGGGTGGGCGTCGTACGGGAACGAGTCGAAGAAGCGCCGCATCTCCTCATGGATGAGGGTGTGGTGGGCGATGTCGTCGAGCCAGGCGCTCAGCTGGTCGGCGGTCGGCAGCTCGCCATAGATGAGCAGGTAGGCGGTCTCGAGGAACGTCGAGCGCGCGGCGACCTGCTCGATCGGGTAGCCCCGGTAGCGGAGGATGCCGGCCTCCCCGTCGAGGAAGGTGATGCGCGAGGTCGACGGGGCGGTGTTCTTGTAGCCGGCGTCGACGGTGATGAGGCCGGTCTCGGCACGGAGCTGGCCGATGTCGATCCCGTCGTCGCCATCGGTGCCGGGCACGATCGGCAGCTCGACGGATCGGCCCTTGAAGGTGATGGTGGCGGTCTCGGCGGCCGTCAGCGTCCTGTCCGTCATGCGATCAGCTCCATGACCGCCGCCCGCTCCTCGAGCAGCTCGGCGGTCGTTGCGTCCACCTTGCCCTGCGCCCATGCATTGTGGACGATCCCGGGCACGACCTCGACCTGCCCCGGCGCGGTGGCGCGCAGCGGGTAGCCGAAGACGAGGCCCTCGGGCACGCCGTAGCCGCCGGCGACGGGCGCCGGGACGGCGGCGCTGAAGGTCGCCCCGCTGGGCTGGGTGATGTTGCGCACCGTGTCGATCACCGCGTTCGCGGCGCTGGCGGCGGACGACTGGCCCCGCGCGGCGATGATCGCGGCTCCGCGCTGCTGGACGGTCGCGATGAAGTCGCCCTGCAGCCACGCCTCGTCGCCGATCACATCGAGGGCGGGGCGTCCGCCGATGGTGGCGTGGTAGAAGTCGGGGAACTGGGTCGAGGAGTGGTTGCCCCAGATGGCCAGGTCGCTGACCTCCTCGACGGCAACGCCGGCCCGCTGCGCCAGCTGCGAGCGGCCACGGTTCTCGTCGAGCATCGTCATCGCGAACCAGCGGTCGCCCGGCAGCTCGGGGGCGTTGGCCGCAGCGATGAGGCAGTTCGTGTTGCACGGGTTGCCGACGACCAGCACGCGTACGTCCTCGGCCGCGTTGCGGGCGATGGATCGCCCCTGCTCGGCGAAGATGCCGGCGTTGATGGTCAGCAGGTCCTTGCGCTCCATCCCCGCCTTGCGCGGCACGGCGCCGACCAGCAGCGCCCAGCTGGCCCCGGCGAAGGCCTCGTCGGCATTCGAGGTGCGGACGACGCGCCGCAGCAGCGGGAAGGCGCAGTCGTCGAGCTCCATGGCGACACCCTCGAGCGCCGGCAGCGCTGCCTCCAGCTCGAGCAGCTGGAGGTCGACGGTTGTCAGCGGCCCGAACATCTGCCCCGACGCGATGCGGTACAGCAGCGCATAGCCGATCTGACCGGCGGCACCGGTGACGGCCACCTTGACGTGGGGATCGGGTATCACGGCGGGAGTCTAGCGCAGCCCCGCGGAGCGGACCGGACGCTGGCGAGGCAGCGCCCGCTCAGGCAGCCGCCGTGTCGTCGATGAAGGCGCGGACCTGGGCCGCCAGCTCGTCGCGCACGCGCCGGAAGACGGCCAGCCGCTCCTCCGGCGTCCCGGTCGCCGCCGAGGGATCGTCGAACGACCAGCGCAGCACCGCCTTCGCGCCGGGGACGTAGGGGCACGCCTCGCAGGCCTCCTCGCAGACCGGCACAAGCCAGTCCCACGGCTGCCCGACGAAGCGCTCGATCGTCTTGCTGGTGTGGCCGCTGATGTCGATGCCGAGCTCACCCATGGCGGTGATCGCCTCGGGTCGGACGGCGCTGGCCTCGGTCCCGCCGCTGGCCACCTCGAACCGATCGCCGGCCCAGGCGCGCAGCATCCCCTCCGCCATCTGGGAGCGGGCGCTGTTGTGGGTGCACACGAACAGGACGCGTCGCTTCGTCATGGGGGACAGCCTAGCGCGTCCGTTCGGGGACGGCCTGTGGACAAGTTCGCAACCAACATGAAAAGTCGGGGATAAGTGGGGTTGCCGCTCCACCCGGCCGGCCCTACGCTTCGGTTGTCCCGAAGGGGCAGCCAACGGCACCCGAGATTGCATCAACGGACCGGCGGCGGTTCCTTCGGGACATTTCGTTTGCCCGCAGGACTGGTCTCGCGGACGGGCACCTATTCATCCGGTGGCTGGTACGACCGGAGTCAGGGCCCTTTCCGGTCGGCTCAGTCGGAGCGTGACTGGATCCGACCGATATCGCTGAGTTGACCTCGGTTCCGCGGTCGTACCAGCCAGCCAGTGACTGAACGCTGGCGGGCCCGCTACTCCTCGCCGGCCAGTGTCCGCTGCAGCCGGCGGACCACCTCGGCGGCCTCGTCGCCGGAGGCGTGGCCGGGCTCGGAGGACGGGCCGGCGAAGGTGCCGAACTGGCGATCCCCCGCATCCCCCAGGCCCGGCACGATGTAGCCGCGCTCGTTGAGCGCCCGGTCGACGGCGGCCACGTGGATGTCGACATCGGGGTGCGCCGCGGAGAGCGTGGCGACCCCCTCCGGCGCGGCGATCAGGCTGACCTGCTTGATCCGCGCCGCGCCCCAGTGCTTGAGGATGTCGACCGTGGCGGACGAGGAGCCGCCGGTGGCCAGCATCGGGTCCAGGATCAGGCAGACCTGCACCGTGGCCGCATCGGGCAGCTTGTTGTAGTACTCGACCGGCTTCAGGCTGCGCTCGTCGCGGTAGAGGCCGATGTGCCACACCTCGGCCGAGGGCATCAGCTCGAGCATGGCGTCGACCATGCCCAGACCGGCGCGCAGGACTGGGACCAGCCCGACCTTGGGCTCCAGCTCAGCGCCGGCGGTGGGCTCCAGCGGCGTCTCGACGGTGATCGGCTGGGTGGTCAGGTCAGCCATCGCCTCGTAGCCGAGCAGCCATGACAGCTCCCGGACGAGCTCGCGGAAGAGCTTCGGCTCGGTCGAGCGCGCGCGCAGCAGCGCGAGCTTGTGCGCCACCAGCGGGTGCTGCGAGACGTGCAGGTTGGGATATCGCCCGGCCAGGTCCATGGCGACGATTCTAGGCAGGCCCCGGCTTACCCACTACCTCGATTCGCATCGGGCTGCTAGGCTATCGATCCTTAACCTTGTTCGTCGCGCTTGTGCCGGCACCTTCCAGCCCGCGACGCAGAGGAAGGAGCACGCTGTGGTCTTCGGTACGAAGCGCGACCCAAAGGCTGACTCTGGCCTCCGCGAGGACGTGGTCGGCAACCTGTATCCAGACAGTTTTTCCGATGAGGCTGAGATGACACCGAACCCGATGGAGTATCGGCGCCCGGATCCCGGCAACGAGAGCGTCATCGATCCCCACGCCCGGTTCAATGGCAAGTACGTCTCGGACCGCGACCTGCGGATCGAGGGCGAGGCGAGCGGCGAGATCGAGTGCTCCGGCACGCTGATCATCAGCCCCCAGGCCAAGGTGCGCAGCGCCGTGACCGCCGCCAACGTGATCATCAATGGCGACTACGAGGGGGACGTCGACTGCGGCGGCCGCTTCGAGATCGGGTCGACCGGGCGGGTCAAGGGCAAGGTCAAGGCCCAGGTGCTGGTGGTCAAGGAGGGCGCCCACTTCGAGGGCCAGGTGATCATGACCCCGGAGGGTCGCACCGCCTCGGCTGCCGCCGCCGCTCCCGCCGCGCCCTCGCCTGCGCCTGCCAAGGGCGCTGCGTCCGCGTCCGCCGGCCAGGGCAGCATCTTCAGCAGCAAGGAGCGCGAGACCGCACCGGCCGCCGAGAGCGCGGCCACCGGCTCCGGCTCCAGCGGCAACTCCTGACCGCGTAGGTCACGCGCGCGCGTGGCCCGGCTGCTGGTCGAGGTCACCCGCGGCGCCCGCGTCGAGTCCCGGCACCGCGGCTCGATCGCCGTCGTCTCGCCCTCCGGCGAGCTGATCTGGTCGTTCGGCGACCCCGACGAGTTCGCCTTCATCCGCTCGTCGGCCAAGCCGTTCCAGCTGGCACCGTTCGTGGCCTCGGGGCGATTCGACGCCTACGACCTCCCCAACCCGACCGAGTCGCTGGCGGTCATGGCCGCCTCGCACTCGGGCGAGGACCGCCACGTCCGCACCGTGCAGGCCATCCTGCGCGCCGGCGGCCTCACCCGTGAGGTACTGGCCTGCGGCGTGCACGCCCCATTCGACGTCGAGACGGCGCAGCGCCTGATCCGCGACCGCGAGCCGCTCACCCCGCTGCGTCACAACTGCTCTGGCAAGCACGCCGGCATGGCGCTGCATGCCAAGGCGGCCGGCTGGCCGATCGACACCTACTGGCAGCCCGATCACCCGGTCCAGCAGCTGGCGCTCGACACGGTGGCGCTCATGAGCGGCGTGCCCCGGTCGGAGATCGCCACCGCCACCGACGGCTGCGGCGTCGTCTCGTTCGGGATGCCGATCCGTGGCCTGGGGCAGGCGTTCGCCCGCCTCGCCGACCCCTCCTCGGTCGCTGACGCGGCGCTGCGGTCCGCGTTCGAGCGCATCCGCGACGCGATGATGGCCCACCCCGAGCTGGTCGGCGGGGACCGGCGCCGCTTCGACACCGAGCTGATGCGCACCCGGCCCGGCCGGCTGGTGGCCAAGGCCGGCGCCGAGGGGGTCAAGGCGGTGGCGGTGCTCCGCGACGGTGCGCCGATGGCACCGTTCGGCCTGGCGCTCAAGATCGAGGATGGGGATGCTGCCCGACGTGCCGGCGACGTGGCCACCTGCGCCGCACTGGCGCGGCTCGGCGCCCTGGACGCCGACGGGCTGGCGCGCATGGGCGAGCACGCCGCGCCGCGCATCACCGACCCGCGCGGCGAGGTCGCCGGCGAGGTGCGCCCGGTCACCGACTTCGCGTCTGCGTCTCATTGACGCGCCAACGCCCGAGCGGCTAGCCTGCCGGTGGCGATGGTGTCCGCCGAGACCTCGAACGTCTGAACCGCCCGATTGGGCTGATGGCTCCTGACGCATCGTGCATCAGGGGCCTTCGCGCTTCCTGGAGGAGGTATCGGGCGTGGACAACGTGTATCTCATCGCTGCCGTGTGGGTTGGCCTGGCGCTGGTCGCCAGCCTGGTCTCCATCCGGCTGGGCGTCTCCGTCGCGCTGGTGGAGATCGCCCTGGGCGTGGTCGGCGGCAACTTCCTGGGGTTGGGCACCACCTCCTGGATCGACTTCCTGGCGCTCTTCGGTTCGGTGCTGCTCACCTTCCTCGCGGGGGCGGAGATCGACCCCGCCTCACTGCGACGCCACCTCCGGCCTGCCCTCGCCATCGGATCGGCATCATTCGCGCTGCCCGCAGCGGCCGCCTTCGCCTTCGCGTTCTTCGTAGCCGGCTGGGGTCTGCACGCGGCACAGATCGCGGGGATCGCGCTCTCCACCACATCGGTCGCCGTCGTCTACGCGGTGATGATCGAGTCGGGGCTGGCGAAGCAGGAGATCGGCAAGCTGATCCTGGCGGCCTGCTTTGTGACCGACCTCGGCACCGTCCTGGCGCTGGGCGCCCTCTTCGTCGATCCCGGCCCGGGGCTGCTCCTGTTCGTGGCGGTCACCGCGGTCTCCCTGGTGGTGCTGCCCCGGATCCTGGGCTGGCTCGTGCAGGCCGTGCCGGACCGCGTCTCGGAGCCCGAGATCAAGTTCGTGCTGATCGTTCTGCTCGCACTGGGCGGCCTGGCGACCGTGGCCAACAGCGAGGCCGTCCTGCCCGCCTACCTGGTCGGGCTGGCCTTCGCGGGCGTCTTCCTGCGCAGCCGCGTGATCGTGAACCGGATGCGGGCCATCGCCTTCTCGCTGTTGACGCCGTTCTATTTCATCAAGGCCGGGCTCCTCGTCACGCTGCCGGCCATCGCAGCGGGGGCGGGGCTGATCGCGGTCCTGCTGCTCATCAAGATCGGCGCCAAGATCGCCGGCGTCTGGCCCGTGGCGCGGCTATCCCGCCTGGCGGTGCGGGAGGCGAACTACACGACCCTGCTGATGTCGACCGGGCTGACCTTCGGGACGATTTCGGCGCTCTTCGGCCTGCGCAACGGGTTGATCGACCAGGCGCAATACACCGTGTTGGTGACGACGGTCATCCTGTCCGCGGTGGTGCCCACGGTCGTCGCGACCACCTTCTTCGAGCCTCACATCCGGGGGGCCGGGGAGCTCGACGAGGTCGAGGCGGCGGAGGAGATCGACGCCGGGCTCGTCCCGCACCCGCGGCTCGATGAGGCCGGCTAGGCCAGCCAGCCGCGGATCGCGTCGGCGAGGCGGATGAAGAGCGGCGCCAGCACCAGGGCGGGGAGGAAGTTGGCGACGCGCACCGCCTTGAGGTCGAGCAGGCGCAGCGCCACGCCCAGCAGGATGAGGCCGCCGGCCGCTGTGATGGCGAGGATCGTCGAGGCGTCCATCACATCGGCCAGCAGGAAGGCACCGGCGCTGATCCCACCCTGCACCACGAAGATGGTGAGCACCGACAGGAAGACGCCCGGCCCCAGCGCCGCGGCAAAGGCAATCGAGGTCACGCCGTCGAGCAGCGACTTGGTTGCGAGCAGCGTGGTGTCGCCGCGCAGGCCGTTGTCCAGCGAGCCGAGGATGGTCAGGGGGCCGACACAGAAGACCAGGCTGGCGGTGATGAATCCCTCGGCGATGCGGCTCGGACGCTCCTCGTCATGCGCCAGGCGCCGCTGGAACCACGCACCGAGCCACTCCAGCCCGTCATGCAGGCGCAGCAGCTCGCCGACCGCCACGCCAAGCAGCAGAGCGGCGAGCACGGCGAGGTCATGGCCGGGGAGCGCGGCCGGATCGGTGAAGATGCGGAGGGCCATCGAGACGCCGAGCACCACCGTGAAGAAGCCGGTCCCGGTGGTCAGGCTCTCCTGCATCCGTCCCGGTACGCGGGCGCCGGCGAGGAGGCCGATCGTGGTGCCGAGCAACACGGTCGCGACGTTCAACAGGGTGCCGCTCAGGAACACGGGTACATTGTGCGCACACATATGAGGACCAACTGAACCGATGAACGGGCAGAAGACCGTCGACGAGTACATCGCCGCCTTCGACGACTGGCGCACCGATGCCATGAAGCGCCTGCGCGAGGTCGTCAAGGAGGGCGCGCCGCACTCGGCGGTCGGGATCAAGTGGGCCCAACCGGTCTGGGAATGGAACGGACCGATGATCTGGATGAAGGCCGCCAAGGACCACGTCAGCATCGGCTTCTGGCGGGGAACCGAGATGGAGGATCCGGGCAAGGTGCTGGAGGGGGACGGCGACCGGATGCGCCACATCAAGGTCAAGTCGGTCGACGCCATCCCGGCCGATGCGTTGCGCGACCTGGTCCGCCAGGCGGTGAAGCTGAATACCGCGAAGGGCAACCCGACCCTCTCGAAGTGAGCCGCTGGCTCTCCGCCGCCATCCATATGCTCAGATCCCGAGCAGCTTGCCTGGTTGGCATCGGGATCGCGGTCTCGGCATGCGTCGCGCCGGCCAGTCCAGCCACGCAGGAGGAGGCGGTGCGTTACGTCGCGCTGGGGGACTCGTACACGATCGGCACCTCGGTCAGCGCGGCCGATGCCTGGCCGAGCCAGCTCGTGGCCCGAGTGCCGGACCTCGAGCTGGTCGCCAACCTGGGGGTCAACGGCTACACCTCGGCCGACACGATCGCCCACGAGCTTCCGCGCCTGGACGCCCTCGAGCCGGAATTCGTGACGCTCTTGATCGGCGTCAACGATGTCGTGCAGCACGTGCCGAGACCCGCCTACGAGGCCAACATCGAGACCATCCTGGATGCGCTGCTCGAGCGCCTCGAGCCGGACCGAGTCCTCTGCCTCGCCACACCCGACTACACCGTCACGCCGCAGGGCGGCGCCTTCGGGTCGCCGAAGCAGCAGCGGGCCGGGATCGAGCGCGTCAACGCCATCCTCGGCGCGGCGTGCGAGGCTCGGGGCGTCCGCTTCGTGCCGGAGATCTTCGCCATCTCGCAGGCGGCTGCCACCGACCGGTCGCTGGTGGCAGGCGACGGGCTCCATCCGTCAGGAGCGCAGTACGCGCTGTGGGCCGACGCCATCGCGCCGGTCGTGGCGGAGCTGCTCGCGGACTAGCGCCTGGTCCGGCGCGCGCGTCACGCTTGGTTGTGCGGCATAGCCGCACAGCCGCACAGCCGCATGACCAGCCGTGACGTGTGAATCGCCACGCCACGCTACCGTGCGCGTGGGCAGGCCCCTGCTACCATCGGCCGACCGATGAGCACGCCCGATCCGACCGCCATCCGCGTGCGGATGGCGCCCAGCCCCACCGGCCCGCTGCACATCGGGACGGCGCGGACGAGCCTCTACAACTACCTCTTCGCGAGGCATGTCGGTGGCGCCTACGTCCTGCGCGTCGAGGACACCGACGCCGAGCGCGGCTCCGACGCCTGGGAGAGCGACATCATCGATAACCTCCACTGGCTGGGCATCACCTGGGACGAGGGGCCGCAGGTGGCGGGCGGCGAGGACATCGGGCCGTACGCGCCCTATCGCCAGAGCCGGCGCATGGAGCGGTACTCGCGCGAGGCGGATCGGCTTGTGGCCAGTGGCAACGCGTACCACTGCTTCTGCACGCCGGAAGAGCTCGACGCCGTGCGCCACGAGCAGGAGCGCGACCACCAGGCGCCGCGCTACAACGGCCGCTGCCTGCGCCTGACCGATGCCGACCGCGTCGCCTTCGCCGCCGAGGGGCGCAGGCCGGCGCTGCGCCTGAAGGTCCCGCCGGAGCGCGTCCGCTTCGACGACCTGATCCGCGGCGAGGTCGAGTTCGACAACGCGCTGCTGGGCGACTTCGTGATCGTGCGCAGCAACGGGATGCCGCTCTACCACTTCGTGGTGGTGGTCGACGACGAGGCGATGGGGATCACCCACGTCGTGCGCGGCGAGGATCACCTGTCGAACACGCCCAAGCACATCGCCCTGATCCGGGCGCTCGGCTACCGCGAGCCGCGCTTCGGGCACATCCCGTTGATCCTGAACCCGGATCGGACCAAGATGAGCAAGCGCAAGTCGCAGACCGCCATCACCGCCTACCGCGAGCAGGGCTACCTGCCCGAGGCGATGGTCAACTTCCTCGCCTTCCTGGGCTGGTCGCCGGGCACCGAGGAGGAGATCTTCACGCTCGCCGAGCTGGCGGAGCGCTTCGACATCGGCGAGGTGCACAAGGCAGGGGCCGTCTTCGACAAGGACCGATTGGACTACCTCAACGGGGTCTACATCCGGGCCCTGACCGATTCGCAGCTGGCGCTGCGCCTGCGCCCGTTCATCCCGGCGGCGCTCGACGACAAGATGCTCGTGCGGCTGGTGCCACTCCTGCGCGAGCGCCTGGTGCGCCTGGGCGACGCCACCGAGCTGGCGGCCTTCCTGACCGAGGCCGATGCGCAGGTGGCCGCCCTCTACGAGGCGGAGCTGCTGCTTCCCAAGGGCCGCACCGCGGCCGAGGTCGGTGTGTCGCTGGCTGCCGCGCGCGAGACGATCGCGGCGCTGGGGGAGGCCGATTTCGCCGCCGACGAGCTCGAGGCACGCTGCCGTGTTGCCGCTGATGGGCACGGCTGGAAGGCCGGGGACTTCTTCCGGCCGATCCGGGTGGCGGTCACCGGCCGCGTCGTGTCGCCGCCGCTCTTCGGCTCGATGGAGCTGCTGGGGCGGGACCACACCCTGACCCGCCTTGACGCCGCACTGGGGCGCCTCGCCTAGCTCCCGGGGACGAGCACGATCCGGCCGCTGACGCGGCCCTCGGCCAGGCGGTCGTGCGCTGCGGCCGCCTCGGCCAGCGGCATCCGCTCCACGTGCCACTTCATGCGGCCTCGCCGCGCGAGGCGCACGACCTCGCGCAGGTCGGCCAGGGAGCCCCAGCCGGTGGTGGTCAGGCTGGCCTCGACGGGCATGTGGCGGAAGCTGAACTCGTAGCGGCCACCCGCCTCGCCGACCAGCGAGACGAGGCCGCCAGGCGCCACGTTGCGGACCGCGTATTCGAGGCTCTGGTCGTTGCCGACGAAGTCGAAGACGACGTCCGCCGGGCCGCCGAGGCCCAGCTCGACCAGCGCCTCGTCGCCCATCAGCAGCCCCAGGTCCGCGCCCAGATCCGCGGCGATCGCCAGCTTCTCGGGGCTCAGCTCGCGGACCGCGATGGTCAGCTCGGGCAGGCGACGGAGGTACTGGAGCGCGAACTGGCCGAGCCCTCCCAGGCCAATGAGCAGCACGCGCGAGCCCGGCTCCAGCCAGGTTGACGCGCGGCGCACGGCGCGCCAGGGGGTGACGCCGGCATCGGCCAGCGGTGCGGCATGGTCCGGCTGCAGGTCGCCGATCGAGACCAGGTGACGTGCGTGGGGCACCAGCATGTACTCGGCGTAACCGCCGTCGACCTGGAAGCCCGGCGAGGTGGATCGGTCGCAGCGCTGCTCCTCGCCCTCGGCGCATTGCGTGCAGGCGCCGCAGCCCCAGCCGCCGAAGACCACGACCGCGTCGCCTTCGTTCAGCCTCGCCTTGCGCAGCTCGGCCGCCGCCGCCGCCCCGGCGGCGTCGATCCAGCCGCCGACCTCGTGGCCCAGGGTCAGCGGCCGGGTCACCTTCATCCGGTCGGTGCGGGCGATGTGCAGGTCCGTGTGGCACACCCCGCAGCCGGCGACCTTGACCCGGATCTCGGCGCCCTTCGGCTTCGGGAGCGGGACCTCCTCGATGCGCAGCGGCTCGCCGGCGGCGTGGCTCCGGACGGCGAGCATCGGCCTAGCCCGGTGGGAAGATGGCCTCGAGCAGGCGGGCGACCAGACCCTTCGGCGCGGCCTGCTCGACGATGTCCAGGATCGTGCCGTCGACCGACACCGCGAAGGCGGTCGGTTCGGCATTGACGTTGCCGCGATCACTGCTGGTCGGGATGCCGAGCAGCTCGACCGCGATGCGGCGCTCGTCGCAGAAGAGGAGGTAGGGCAGCCCCAGCTCGGCGGCATAAACGGCCTGCTGGCGCTCCGAGTCGGTGGTGACCGCGACAACGGCCACGCCCGCCTTCAGCAGGCGCGCGTGCGCCTCCTTGAGGGCCACGGCCAGCGCGTCGCCGCGCTCGCGAGCCGCTCCCTTCAGCGACGGTCCGCCGAAGAAGAGCACGATCAGTGGCTGCTTGCCGACCAGGCTGCGCAGGTTCAGCAGGTAGCCGTCGGTGGCGCGCATCCCGACCGAGGGCATCGGGTCGCCGATCTTCACCTTCAGCCCGGCGGCGGCGGTCGTCATGGGCCGATTGTAGCGGCCGGGTCCGGCGGGCCGCCCAGACGCAGCCGGCCGGCGGAGCGGTGCACCAGCCCGTCACGCTCCAGGCCGGCCACGATCCGGTCGCGCCCCTCGGCGGGGACGAGGCGACGCACTGCGGCGAGACTCAGTCCGCGCGATGACGCAGCGTTCAGGGCGCGCACCAGCGCACCGCGATGCGCACGATCCGATCCGGCGAACGCCGGCTGGCGAGGGACCGGGAGGGTGGCCGCGATCCCGCGCGAGGGGCAGGCCTCCGCGATCGGGCAGGTCCCGCAGCGCGGCGCGCGGGAGGTGCAGACCGCCGCGCCGAACTCCATGGTGGCGTGCGTCCACGGCGCCGCGTCGGCCGGGTCGCCGGCGGCGGCCAGGGCATCGGCCAGCGGCTGGAGGTCGCGCGGGGCGGCATCAGGCGAGAGGCCGAAGCGGCGTACCAGCCAGCGGCGGACGTTGGTGTCGACCACGCCCACCGGCCGGCCGAAGGCCAGGCTGGCGACGGCCCGCGCCGTGTACGGCCCGATCCCCGGCAGGCGGGCCAGGCCCGCGACATCGGCCGGCCAGCCCTCGCGGACCACCGCCGCGGCCGCTCGGCGCAGCGCCAGGGCGCGGCGGTTGTAGCCGAGCCCCGACCAGGCCCCCAGCACATCGGCCTCGCTCGCGGCGGCCAGGGCGGGGGCCGTGGGGTATCGGGCCAGGAAGGCAGGGAGGCGCTCGGCGACGCGCGCGGCCTGGGTCTGCTGCAGCATCACCTCGCTGACCAGCACGGCGTACGGGTCGGCAGTGTGGCGCCAGGGGAAGTCGCGGTGATCGGTCCGGTACCAGGCCAGCAGCGCCGACCGCACGCGCGCCAGCGCGGCGGCATCGGTCAGGCGGTCGTCCACACGCGGAGGGTAGCGGCGAACTGTTCAGATGACTTGAACTCTCTGTCGCGATGCGCGCGCTACCGTAGGGTTCCGATGCGCTACCGCCTCGTCTGCCTGGATGCCGGATTCACCCTGCTCGCCCCGCGCCGCACGCTGTCGGAGGCGCTGCGCGGCGTGCTGGCCGACCACGGCCACGAGGTCAGCGGCGAGGAGCTGCACCGTGCCTGGGAGGTGGCCGACCGCTGGTTCTGGGACGACTACCACCGGCCTGCCAACGACACCTGGACCGATGACGCCCGCATCGACGCCGCCTGGCGCCAGTACCACGCGCTGATGCTCGGCGAGCTGGGGCTGGACGACCGTGACGGGCGGCTGATCGACCTGATCCTGACCGCCCAGTACGCGCCCGACTCGTGGGAGCTGTACCCCGACGTCCTGCCGGCGGTGACCGAGCTGCGGGCGGCGGGGCTGCGCCTGGGGATCATCTCCGACTGGGGCTCGAACCTGCTGCCGATCATCGAGGGGCTGGGCCTCGATGCCCAGCTCGACTTCGTGCTGGCCTCGGGTGCCGAGGGGCTGTCGAAGCCAGACCCCGCCTTCTTCCGCCTGGCGGCGGCGCGCGCCGGGGTGCCGCCCGGCGAGGCGCTGATGGTCGGCGACTCGTACCGCGCCGACGTCGAGGGGGCGCAGGCGGTGGGGATGGACGGCGTGCTGCTGCGGCGGCCGGAGTGGAAGGAACGCCGCGAGGCGGTGCCGCCGGGGACGCGCGTGGTCGCGTCGCTGGCGGAGGTGCCCGGGATCGTGCTTGGCGCGTCGTAGGCGCGTCGTAGGCGCGTCGCAGGCGCATCGCGGCCCCGCGCGGCTAGAGTGACGCACCGATGTCCGCCGCCCGAGCCGACCAACCCGCGCGCATCGTCGTCGACAAGTTCGGCGGCTCCGTCCTGCGCCGGCCGGAGGACATCGCCGCGGCGGTGGCCGCGGTGGCCGCGCAGCGCGAGGCCGGGGAGCAGCCGGTGGTGGTCGTCTCCGCCTTCGAGGGGGTGACCGACGCGATCCTGGCCGCCGCCGCCGTGCTGCTTCCCGACGGCGGGGCGGCGCTGCGGGGTCCCAGCCACGATCCCGACTCCGGACTGGCCCGCGAGACGGACCGCGCGCTGGGCACCGGCGAGGCGCTGTCGGCGGCGCTCTTCGCCCTGGGCCTCCAGGCGCGCGGCATCCGCGCCCGCTCGTTCAGCGGGGCGGAGGCGGGCATCCGCACCGCCGCCGCGCACCTGGGGGCGGAGGTGCGCCGCGTCCTGCCCCGTCGCGTGCGCGAGGCGATCGCCGACGAGATGGTGCCGGTGGTGGCCGGATTCCAGGGGATCGGCTCGCACGGCGAGCTCACCACGCTGGGTCGCGGCGGGACAGACCTCTCGGCGGTGGTGCTGGCGGTGGCGCTCCGGGCGGATCGCTGCGAGTTGTTCAAGGACACCGGCGGCATCCTGGAGGCCGATCCGCTGCTCGTCCCGGCGGCACGATTCCTGTCCGTGGTGGACGCGCTGCAGCTCGAGCTGCTGGCCGAGGCGGGCGCCGAGGTGGTCCACCCCGTCGCGGTCCGTCGCGCGCGCCGCGGGAGGCTGCGGCTGGTGGTGCGGGCCGTGGGCGAGGGGCCGAGCAGCGAGGTGTGGCCGCTGCGGCCCCGCGACGCGGAGGCCGCCCCGCTGCTGCTGGCGGTCGACCGCAAGGAGCGCATCGCGCGGATCAGCGTCATCGGCCCGGCGGCGCGCATGCCCGAGCTGCTGCCGATCCCGGCCCATGGCGCCGGGAGCTTCGACGAGGGCGGGATGCGGGTGGTGTGGGCCGAGGTGCCGATCGAGCAGGTCGAGCGCGCCGCGCAGGCGGTCCACGCGGCGCTGATGGCCTAGCCGGCGCCCTCCGGCTCGGGCACCGCCTCGTGCTCGGCGATCTCGCCGCGTGGCCGCAGCTGGAGCACGATCCCGGCCGCGATGATCAGCGCCCCGCCGGCGAACTGGAGCGGTGTGGGGATGGCCCCGAACAGGACCGCCGCCAGCGAGACGCCGACGACCGGCTCCAGGGTGGACAGGATGGTTGCGCGCGCCGGCCCCAGCATGCGAATGCCGGCGATGAAGCAGACCGTCGCCAGGCCGGCCCCGACCACGCCGGCGACGAGGACGGGCCACAGCGCGGCCAGGCTGGCCAGCGGCTGACCGACCTCCGGCAGGTGACCGATCAGCGCCGCGGCGACCAGGTACAGCACCGCGGCGCCGCCCATGGTGGACGCGGCCGCCTGCGCCCCCGGGACGCGGCGGAAGCCGTGGTTCGCGGCCAGCGCGTAGTAGGTCTGCGCCAGGGCGGCCAGCAGCGCCAGGCCGATGCCCAGCCCGTCGAGCGAGCCGAGGTCGCCGGCGCCGGCCACGACCAGGACCACGCCGGCCAGCGAGATGACCAGCGCCGCCCACCGCAGCCGGTCCAGCCGCTCCCCGAACCAGGCGGTGCTGGCCAGCGCCACGAAGGCGGGATAGATGTAGAAGATCAGGAGCGCCAGCGCGATCCCGATGCGCACGAAAGCCACGAACGCGGCCAGGTTGAGGGCCGCATTGGTGACCGCCGCCGACGCCATGAAGAGCCGGTCTCGCCGCGGAATCTCGCTCCATGGTCGTGACAGCCGCTTCCCCGAGGCGGCCCTCGCGGCCATGAACAGCAGCACCACGATCGCCCCGATCCCGGCGCGCCAGGTGACGAGGGTGAGGCTCGAGATCCCCGCGCGGTCGGCGTACTCGGCCATCGGTCCGAGCACCCCGAAGCTGCTGGCCGCGACGACGATCAGCAGCGCGCCGAGCGCGTTCGAGGATGGGCGCCCGGTCATCGGGGAGACGGGGTGAGGCTCTCCTCCGCCTCGGCCGCCTCCAGCTCGGTGGTCAGGCGCGCCCATTCGGCGGAGAGCTGGTCCGCGCGGTCGCGGGCGGCGTTGTGGCGGTCGATGAGCTCCCGGAAGGCGTGGTGGTCGGCGTAGGTGGCCGGGTCCGCCAGGCGCCCGCTCATCTCGGCCAGGGAGGCATCGGTCTCGAGGACGTCCTCTTCGACCCGCGCCAGGGCGTGGCGCAGGTCACGGGTCCGTCGGTAGCGGCGGTTTCGCGCCTCCGCCTCCGCTCGCTTGCGCGCCGCGGCCTCGACCGCCGACTCGCGCGGACGCGCTGGCACGGCCTCGATCCCGCGCGGCGTGGCCACCCCCTCCACCGCGCCCCGCGTCTCGATGTCCAGCCCGCGCTTGGCGGCGTAGTACTCGAAGTCGCCGGGGTAGAGCGTGGCCGCTCCCCCGTTGACCTCGATGATGGCGTTGGCGACGGAGCGGATCAGGTATCGGTCATGCGTGATCAGCACGATCGTGCCCGGGAAGGCATTCAGCGCGTCCTCCAGCACGTCGCGCGAGGCGATGTCGAGGTGGTTGGTCGGCTCGTCGAGGCACAGGAGGTTGGCCGGATCGGCCATCAGCTTGGCCAGGGCGAGGCGCGTCTGCTCCCCGCCGGAGAGGATCTCGACCTTCTTCTCGACCGCGTCGCCGGTGAACAGGAACGCGCCCAGCAGCCGGCGCATCTCGGCGCTGGTCATGCGTGCCGCCACGCCGGCCAGCTCCTCGAAGACGGTGTTGGCGGGGTTGAGCGCCTCGATCTGGTGCTGCGCGAAGTAGGCGACCCGCACGTTGCTGCCCAGCGTCCGCGTCCCGCCCTCGAACTCCAGCACCCCGGCCAGCATCTTCAGCAGGGTGCTCTTGCCGGCGCCGTTCGGACCGATGAGCGCCACCTTCTGGCCGCGCTCCAGCACCAGGTCGAGGCCGTCGTACACGGTGTGGGCGCCGTAGCGCTTGACGATGCCGCCAAGGGTGATCACCACTCGGCCGC
>Ga0209640_10001238_pt1 | contig 21318 bp, 20 predicted proteins | sample RifCSP10_1_FD_184018 | JGI IMG/M metagenome (GOLD analysis project Ga0209640, IMG submission 184018) | Soil microbial communities from Rifle, Colorado - Rifle CSP2_sed 10_1 (SPAdes) (version 2) | ecosystem: Environmental > Terrestrial > Deep subsurface > Rock core/Sediment | place: Rifle...
GAACCGCGTCAGGTCCGGAAGGAAGCAGCGCTAAGGACTCCCTCTCAGGTGCCGCGGTACCGCCCGATCCGAGCAGGCGACGCAGGTACCTCCGGTGACACCGATCTCGACGACGGAGCGCGTGGCCGGGCTCTGCGCCTCTCGGGCGCTACCCTCGACTGCCCCGTCTCGACGCGGTAGCTTGCTGAGTGCAGTGCTTCGATTCGGTCTGAAGAAAGGCGCACACCTAGAGGACGAGGTCGACTCGGTCATCGATGAAGTCCTGGCGCCGCCAACTGAGCTGTCCGACTATCTCGAGCGCAACCGTATAGTCTGGGATGAGTGGGCCGCGAAGTCCGCCGTAGGTGCGGCCAAGGCTTGGCGGGCCGACGAGCTTCGGTGGGGGCTCTGGAATACTCCGGAGTCTCATCTGCAGCTGCTGCGCGGGCTCGAGCCTGGTGCGAACGTCATCGAGCTCGGATGCGGCACGGCCGAAGTATCGGCATGGCTCCGCCGTAGCGGAATGCACCCCGTCGGAGTCGACTTGTCTCTGCAGCAGCTAAGGACGGCTGAGCACCTTCAGCATGCATTTGGCATCTCGTTTCCGCTGATTCAAGCGAACGCCGAGGATGTCCCTTTCGATGAGAACAGCTTCGATGCCGCGATTTCCGAGTACGGCGCGAGCACCTGGTGCAACCCACGTCGCTGGCTCCCGGAGGCGCACCGCTTGCTGCGGCCGGACGGGCTACTGATCTTCTTTACGAACGCAGCCATCTTAATGACGTGCACTCCACCCGACGGCGGTCCGGTGGGCGAGTCGTTGGTGCGCGACTACTTCTCTAGCTATCGCGTCGAGTTCGAGGAACACGCCGGTGTCGAGTTCCACCTCCCTCACGGACACTGGGTGCGGCTACTGCGGGCAACCGGCTTCGTCGTCGAGAACCTCGTTGAGCTCCGGCCTGCACCGAGAGCGAAACCTCGTTACGAGTTCGTCGCCTTCGACTGGGCGCGGCGCTGGCCGAGCGAGGAGATCTGGATCGCACGTAAGGTCTCCAATCCGGCATCCACCGAGCCGTAGATCCCGGTTTCGTGCGCGCGCCACCCCACCTGCTTGAATCCGCTGGATGACCGCGCTCTATCGCAAGCATCGCCCACAAGGCTTCGATGATGTCGTCGGGCAGGAGGCGATCGTCCGGACGCTGCAGAACGCCATCGAGCACGACCAAGTGCGCCAGGCCTATCTCTTCGCCGGGCCGCGTGGAACCGGGAAGACCTCGATGGCGAGGATCCTCGCGAAGGCGCTGAACTGCTCCGGGACGCTCGCGCCGTCGCCTGCTCCCGACAAGACATGCCACGTATGCGTGGCGATCGCGAACGGCACCTCTCTCGATGTCGTCGAGATGGACGCCGCCTCGCAGCGCGGGATCGACGACATCCGCGAGATCCGCGAGCGTGTCGTCCTGCAGCCGGTCGAGGGGCGCTACAAGGTCTACATCCTCGACGAGGCGCACCAGCTGACGGACGCGGCCTGGAACGCGCTCCTCAAACTCATTGAGGAACCTCCACCTCACCTTCTCTTCGTCTTCTGCACGACCGATCTCGGCAAGGTCATCCCGACCGTCCGTTCGCGGTGCCAGACATTCGTGTTCCAACGGCCGCGACTGCCCGAGCTCGTGACGTTGCTCCGGCGTGTCGCCGACGGGGAGGGGATCCAGGCCCAGGACTCGGCGCTGTCGTTGATCGCGCGCGGCGCGCGTGGCTCGTTCCGAGACGCAGTTTCGACGCTCGACCAGCTCGCAGCCGCGACGAACAACTCAGTCGACGCGCAAGCCGTTCTCCAGCTCATCGGTGCCGTCGAGGAGGAGTCGCTGCTACGGCTCTGCGACATGGTCGTCGACCATGACACGGCCGGAGCGCTCGTGTTCATCGAGGAGCTCGCCGAGCAGGGACAGGATCTCGGCCGGCTCGTCAACGACCTGCTCGAGCACCTGCGGCACCTTCTGCTTGTGCAGCACATGGGCCACGTGCCCGAGTCGCTTCCCGTGACCGAGGAGACGAAAGAGCTTCTGCGCCAGCAGGCGAACCAGCTTCCGGAGCCGACGGTGCTCCGGCTGATTGATCTGCTCGCGGTCGCAGTCGACGACATGCGCCAGGGCGGAGACCCGAGGCTGCCCCTCGAGCTCGCGATCGTGAAAGTGACGCGTCCGCACGCCGATCTCTCTCGCGAGTCGCTTGCGCACCGCGTCGAGTTGCTCGAGAGCAGACCTGCGCCTCAGGGGAACACCACGACCGATGCCGATTCGGTCGCAATCGCGCGTCCCGTCGCTCCGCCTGTCAACGTGCCGGAAGCGCAGGCCTCGGACCTCGAGCTCGAGCACGTCGCCGAAGCGTGGCAGCGCAGCATCGTCGAGGCGGTTCGCGAGCGCTCGATCCCCGTGGCAAGCCTCCTGACCGAAGCAACGCCCACCGAACTTGCCGGAGACACGCTGACGCTCGAGTTCCCGGCAGGTGCGGACTTCCACCGCCGCCAGATCGCCGAGCCACAGAACATCGGGCTACTCCGCGAAGCGCTCTACGAAGTCACGGGGCGCAAGCTCGCCGTCCTGCTCGAGACCGGTGAGAGCGACGCCGATGCCGATGAGGACGACGAGCCTCCGGGCGAAGACCGCTTCATCGAGGCGCTCAAGGACACCTTCGACGCGCGAGAGGTAGAGGACGAGTGAAGTTCGACATGAACAAGATGCTCCAGGAGGCCCAGCGCATGCAGGCCGAGCTCGCAAAGGCGCAGAAGGAGGCGGCGAACGAGGTCGTCGAGGCGTCGGCCGGCGGCGGCATGGTGACCGTGAGGGCGAACGGCGCAGGCGAGGTCATCTCCATCACGATCGACCCGCGTGCGATCGATCCGGAGGACCCCGAGCTTCTCGCCGACCTCGTGCTGGCGGCGGTGAACGAGGCGCTTCGCTCGGCGCGCGGTCTCATGGACTCGAAGATGTCCGGGCTCATCCCCGGCGACCTCGGAGATCTCGGAGGTCTGCTTTCGGGAGGTTAACGGCTCTCCGTTGCGGCCGGAACACGTCTCGAAGTCCCTGCTCGGGCATCGATCTTGTCGAGAAGCGGGAAGGGGTTCGACCTCCGCGGTCCTAGATGAAGATGTGCTGGGCCGGTCTCACGACGCAGAAAGATGACGCTTTGCCGAGGCGGCAAACGGCCTGAAGGTTGTTCATGGCCAGGCCGGTTTGTCGATCGATCAGCGCGGGCGGGAGTTTGCCAGCGGGAGACCGAACAACTAGGGCAAGGACTTTACGCTCGACCATTGCGCGGGTTTCCCCGAATACGGTCGACGACACCGTCCGGCGTCTCTTGGACCTCCGTGTCGACTGCGGTGATGTGCTCGAGCCCCCGACAGCGCTCGGACGAGCGGGTGCGCGCCCGGCGCTCCAGCGCCCGGCGATGACCCGCAAACGAGAGCCGCGGGCTCGAGCTGCTCTCGGCGCGCCATCCCGGACCTCTGCTTAATTGTGAGGTCTGTGAGTCCTGTACGCACTCTTACGGTGGTCGTCCCCGTCTACAACAGCGCCACCATCCTGCCCGAGCTCGTAGCGCGTCTGAAAGGCGTCCTCGAACACACCGTGGCCGAATACGAGCTCGTGCTCGTCAACGACTTCAGCACTGATGAGAGTTGGGCCCGCATCGTCGCCCTTGCAGAGGAGGATCCGCATGTCCGCGGGCTCGACCTCATGCGGAACTACGGACAGCATGCGGCTACGCTCGCAGGCATACGAACGGCGCGCGGAGATATCGTTGTCACTATTGACGACGATCTCCAGAACCCTCCCGAGGAGATCCCGAAGCTCCTCGCCAAGCTCGACGAGGGCCATGACGTCGTGTACGGCGTTGCGGTGACGGGCGACCGCGGCCTCGTACGCAATGTTCTAACCTGGCTCACGAAGCTTGCGCTCCGTATCGCTGTCGGCCGACAAGTCCCAACGAACGTGAGCGGATATCGCGCATTCCACACAGGACTGCGGCGCGCCTTCGACGACTTCCGCAGCCCGTACGTGAGCGTGGATGTCCTTCTGAGCTGGGGCGCGAGTGGCTTCGTTTCAGTGCCCGTACGGCACGAGCCGCGGCGCGATGGCCGCTCCGGATACACGTATGGTGCCCTCGCGACGCACGCGCTCAACGTCTTGACCGGCTTCACGACGCGGCCACTCCGTGCGGTGAGCCTGATCGGTCTTGCAACCATGCTGTTCGGCATCGGCGTGCTCGCCTACGTGCTCGGGTACTACTTCGTTCAGCAGGGAGACGTGCCAGGCTTTCCCTTCCTCGCGTCCATCATCGTGATCTTCGCGGGCGCACAGCTTCTCAGCCTCGGAACGATCGGCGAGTACATCGCACGCATGCACATGAGGCTCATGGGTCGCCCGCCGTTTACTGTGCGAGGCGAAGTGGAGGGACCCACCACGCACCTGCGTCCCGAGCTTGCCGCTGTGCCCGAAGACCACAGCCCGAGCTGAGGACGGAGCACGCGGCAGCCGGTGTCGGCTCACTGATGGCGTACGCGATCCCCTTCAACCGTGCGAGCATCGTGGGATCGGAGTTGGCGTATGTTCGCAAGGCGCTCGCGCAGGGCCACATCTCGGGCGACGGTCCCTTCTCACGACAGTGCGAGGAGCTGCTCGAGCAGACGCTCGGAGCACCCCGGGTTCTCATGACGACATCGTGCACTCACGCACTCGAGCTCTCTGCGCTGCTCCTTGAAATCGAGGCGGGAGACGAGGTGATCGTTCCTTCCTTCACATTCCCGTCAACGGCGGGCGCCTTCAGCTTGCGCGGCGCACGTGTTGTCTTCTGCGACGTGCACCCCACCACGCTCAACCTCGACGAGCGTCAACTCGAGTCGATCGTGACCGATCGCACGAAGGCGATTGTCCCCGTTCACTACGCCGGGGTTGGCTGCGAGATGGAGACGATTCTCGCCATCTCAGAGCGTGAGGGACTCGCTGTGGTCGAGGACAACGCGCACGGACTATTCGGTCGTCACCGTGGGCGACCGCTTGGAACGTTCGGGCAGCTGGCAGCCCAGAGCTTCCACGAGACGAAGAACTGCACGTGTGGCGAGGGAGGTGCGCTCGTCCTCAACGACGAGCGCCTCGTCGCGCGCAGCGAGGTTCTGAGGGAGAAGGGCACGAACCGCAAGGCGTTTTCCCGTGGCGAGGTCGACAAATACACGTGGGTCGACGAGGGGTCGAGCTACGTGCTCTCCGATCTCCTCGCGGCGTTCCTGGCAGCGCAGCTGGAGGCGAGCGGAACGATTCAGGCCGCTCGCAGAAACCTCTGGCTCGCGTACGCCGACGGTCTCCGCGACTGGGCCGCGTCGGTCGGCGCAAGCCTGCCGTACGTGCCCGAGCACTGCGAGCAGTCGTACCATATGTTCTATCTGCTGCTTCCGTCGCTCGAGTTTCGAACGGCGCTGATCGCGCATCTGAGACGGCGAGGCATCCTTGCCGTTTTCCACTTCTTACCGCTGCATCTGTCGCCGATGGGCCAACGTCACGGGGGACGGCGAGGGCAGTGCCCGGTGACGGAGGACGTCGCTGAGCGCCTGCTCAGGCTCCCGTTCTACGTCGGCCTTGGCCCGCTAGAGCACGAGCAAGTGATCGACGCGATCCTCGAGTTCGAGGGCGGCGGCGTCTAGTCGTCCATCAGGATGGTCGCTCTCCGAAGGTCGGCGGCTCGTACTCATCGGGCGTGCCGAACCATTTGTACCGGTCGTTCAACGTTGCAACGAATGGAATACGGAGGAGTATTTTCTTCACGATATCCTTCGCGGCGTTGACCCGCCTACGATGATCGTGAAACTCGAGCTTCGCGCGAGAAGGTCTCGAGTAATACGGGCTTCCAGCATGCCAGACCTGGAGTTCTTCGAGAATCGCCGTCCTGTATCCGTGTTTGCGAACACTTCGAACGTAAGCCGCGTCCTCGTGCCAGAAGACCAGCTTCTTGTGCTGCCCGAAGCCGCCAACTCGATCGTAGATCTGTCGAGACGTCATTGCACATCCGCTACCGGTCGGGCCCTCGAGGATCGTGACGCCATTGACCTCTCTTCGAGTATACACTTGTCGTACCTCTTTTGCATATTTCAGGTATTGATATGCAGAATCATTCGGGTCTTCTTTGAGATCGGCAACGAGATAACCGATGTTCGGAATCTTGAGAAATGCCTCGAGCAACGTCTTGTCCCATTCATACGGCGCTTCGATGACATCGTCGTCAATGCCAACTATGTAGGGGCACGAAGTCAACTCCACCGCATGCGCATACGCATTCGTCCCGATGTTCGTTTTGTGGTGAATGACTCGGATCTTGGAGCTCTCGACGCTCTCGAGGTACTCCTTGGTTTCGTCTCCGGACGCGTTGTTCCAGATGATGATCTCCCGAGTCGCATCCGACGTGCGCAACAAGACATCCTCGACGCAGCGCTCGAGAAGGTGAGCCCGGTTGTGTGTGAGAACGATGACGGAGATCACGGTTCCACTCGCGGTCAGCGTGGCGTTGGGCTCGACTCGCGTGCCACCGCGAGCTCACGAAACGTCGTGAGGGTTATTCCGAGCCGCTCGATCGCTTCGGAGACGCTCGGGTGGCAAAGCGTCCGAACCTCCTGAACCCGCTCTTCTCGGTACCAGTCCTTGAGTCCATCCGTGTAACCAGGATGGGAGCACAGCTCTGTCACGCCCAGCGGAAGGCCCTCGAGCAGCTCGATCAACGCACGTGGCGTAATCGCCTCGTGGTTCGGCCGTCCGTCTGCCTGTCCGTAGAAGTAGCCGCAGAATCGAATCAGCGGGTCGAACTGGCGGAGGGGGATCTGGAGCTCCTGCGCGAGCGACATGAAGACCGGTCGCAACGAATCGATGCGGTGCCGGTGGTGGTGAGAGTCGAGGTGCGTCGGATCGCGTCCGACGAGGCGCCGAAACCGATCGAGCTGCTCGGCGACGTCTCTGGTGACGGCCGCCGCCAACCTTCTCTCCGAGCCATTACTCGGCCAGGGTCGCCAGCGTACACGCCATCGCCGAAGCTCGACGTGCAATCCGAGATCGAGCTCGTCGTGCTGACGAGCGTAAACGGCAGCCTGAGTGGCGGCGCGACGATTCACCATGAGGCTGGCGCTGGTAACGATCCCGTGCTCATGCGCTTCCAGGATCCCTCGGTTGACGCCTTCGCTGTAGCCGAAGTCGTCGGCATTGACGATGAGCGTTGTCAGCGCGGCCACGGGTGCCGTCGGTCTATGCGATTGATGCGTCGTCCGACTTCTCGGCCGGCGGCTCGGCAGCGACTTCCACTCGTGTCACTACTCTAAGTCTAGTGCCGATCGAGCACGAGTATCTCCTCCCGGCGAAACCCGAGAGCGACTCTGTTGAGCGGGAGACGCCGCTCCGCAGGGCCCTTCATTCGCTCGCTCGCTCCGCCGACCTGCTTCGCGTCCTGACCGAATCAGATCTCCGGTTTCGCTATGGCCGTGGCCCGTGGAGATTCGTGCGCTGGCTCCTCGAGCCCGTCGCCCTTGTCGGCGTGTACCTGCTCCTGGTCACGTTCATCCTCGACCAGTCGGGCGAGGCAGTCGGACTCAGCTTGACCTGTGCAGTCATTCCGTTTCAGCTCGTAATGTTGACGATTGCCAATGCGATGACGACGCTCGAAGCGCGCAGACCGATTCTCCTCAACATGGCATTCAACCGAACGCTGCTTCCGGCCTCGTGTGCGTTGACCGAGTGCGTCGGCTTTGCATCGAGCTTCTTCTTGCTGATCTTCATGATGGGTGTCTACGGAGTCGCTCCGACGTGGAGCATCCTCTGGTTTCCTCCCGTCCTGCTCGTCAATCTTCTGCTGGCGATCGCGGCCGCCTACGGCGCGATCCTCCTCGGCATCTGGCTTCGTGAGCTCAAGGCATTCGTCCTGAGCTTCGTCCGAATTCTCTTCTTCCTTGCACCCGCTCTCGTACCACTGGAGCAGACCAGCGACTCTGTGAGAGACGCGTTGAAGTTGAACCCGTTGACAGGCCTCTTCGAGGCGTATCGGGATGTCTTTCTGTACGGGCAGAGGCCCGCGGCGTGGGAGCTGTTCTATCCGCTGATCGGCGCAGTGATCCTCTTCGTGGTCTTCGTGCCCATATATCGCGCTGAGCAGCGCCAATTCGCGAAGGTCGTCTGATGATCTCGGCCTACGGGATCGGGGTTCAGTTCTTGTTCAACCGCCACCTCCGTGTCGTTACACCCGGAGAGGCCAGGCTACGAGGGCGGCGGATGACGACGTGGGGCCTTCGGGATGTCACGTTTTCGATCGGACACGGCGAAGGAACGGCGCTCATCGGCCCGAGTGGATCGGGCAAGACAACCCTCCTCCGCGTCCTTGCCGGTGTCTTCGAGCCCGACCGCGGCAAGGTCGATATCTGTGGTCGCGTCGCGTCGCTTCTCTCGGTGGACGCCGGTCTTCTGCCGCTGCTCAGCGGTCGCGAGAATGCCTTGCTTCTCGGAGTCATCGCAGGACTCCCCAGGCGCGCGGCTGTGCGGGCTCTGGAGGAGGTGAAGGCTCGAAGCGGTTTCGAGGAGGCATTCGACCGTCCCGTCCTGACCTACTCCCAGGGTATGAAAGCTCGGCTGGGATTCGCAGTAGCCGAGGAGACCAATCCGCAGATCCTTCTCCTGGACGAAGTGCACGAGGCGCTGGACCACGAATTCAGGAGCTTCCTCCAAGAGCGAGCGCACGCCATCGTCGAGGCCGGGGGCATCGTCGTCGCCGCCGGTCACGACCACCCCATGCTGGCAACGATCTGCACTCGCGCGATCTGGCTGGAACACGGCTCGATCCGCGAAGATGGGGCTTTCGAGGACGTGCAGCCACGGTATCTCGATTCCGTCCAGACCCAGGGCGGGTGACTCGGAACGGCAGGCAGTCAGCCGTGATCACTCCTCCGGGGGGCTCGAACGAACGGCGCCGCAGGTTGCGACAGCGACTGCGTCGGCTTCGGCGGCCGGCCTTGCTCGGAACGATTCGCCGCACGACGCCGCTCAGCGATGACTGGGGGTTCGAGCGAGGGACCCCCGTCGACCGCTACTACATCGAGCACTTCCTGGATCAGGAAAGCCATCGCATCCGAGGGCGTGTGTTGGAAGTTGCCGATTCCGGCTACACAAGCCGCTTCGGGCACGGAGTCGAGAGGAGCGACGTCCTCGACATCGACGCGAAGAATCCCGCCGCAACTTTCGTCGCGGACCTCGCAGCGGCAGACGCCGTGCCCTCCGATGCCTTCGACTGCTTCATCCTCACGCAGACGCTCCAGTACGTCTTCGACCTGCGAGCTGCAGTTCGTCACGTGCACCGCGTCCTTCGGCCCGGCGGCACCGTCCTCTGCACCGTGCCCGCAGTCAGCCGCATCGGCCGCCGCTACCTCGACAACGAGTACTGGCGGTTCACCGCGGCCTCTTCCTCGCGCCTGTTCGAGGAAGCCTTCGGCGACGGAGCCGTCGAGGTGCGCGCTCGAGGCAATGTGCTGGCGTCCGTCGCATTCCTCGTGGGAATGGCGTGCGAGGAGCTTTCGGCACGAGAGCTCGAGTCGGACGATCACTTCTTTCCGCTCGTCGTCACCATCCGCGCGAGTAAGACCGCTTCTACGACCACGGCAGGCGGGCTGCAGTAGTTCAGTCCGCCCCAGAAATTCTGGCGATGCGCCTCGCATCGAGGTCTTGGAGAACTCGCTCGGCCATGAGCGGGATGGTGACGGCCGTTGCCAGCAGAAGGCCGTCCACCACCCGATACGCGGACGTCGACAGCCAGAAATCGAGTGGAGTCGCGCCTGCCCAGTACGTCCACACCCAGAACGCAACGCACGCTCCAAACACGCCTGCAGGCAGAAGCCACAGTGCACGTCGCTCGATGACGACGCCGAGGATCGTCAGCGCAAAGAAGACGGGCACGATCAGAGGCCAGTCGCGTCCCACGAGGTTCGTGACCACGGCCTGCGCCGAAGGACCGATGCGCCCCGCGCGGTCGGCAAGGTATCCGGGGTCGAAAGCGCTCCGAAGATCGAAGTCGGAGGGAACGTCGTGACGAGCCCGCCAGACAAGCCACGGCACGCTCGTCGCCCAGGCTGCAACAAGGGCAGCGATCAGGATGGCGCCGCGTCGGCGTACGATCGGCCACACGACGATCGTCGGAAGCACGACGAGGACGACGAGTTGCGGGGCGCCCTCTACCTTGATGTTCGCCGCCGCAGCCGCAGCCACTCCTGCAAGGGCGACGAAGAACCCTTCTCCGGAGGCCAGCCAGAGCAGTGAGGCGAGTACGGTGAGGGCCACGTAGACGGCAAGTGGGACATCGGCTCCGCCGCTTTGCGTCTCGTGCAGGAGCTCGGCGGAGACCACCAGAAAGGCCAAGGCCGTCCACAGAATCCATGTCCGAACGCGCCCCCAAAGCAGACGCGCGACCGAGGCCACGAAGGCGGCGAGCAGCACGGAAATCTGTGCGTTCACCGCACGCAGGTCGATCGTCCGCACGAAATCCATCTCGAGGCCGCCGATGACAGACCACCGGAGCGGGTAGTCGGGGCTAACGAAACCGACGTACTGGTCGTTCTGGGTGAACAAGCGGTCGTCGAGTCCATGGCTGCCGAGCACGAGCCCTTTTGGGAGCCAGAACGTGTACGTGTCGTTGAGCCAGGGAGACGAGCGAAACGCAGCGAAGACCGTCAGTGCGCATGCACAGGCCACGAACATTGCGGCCGCTGTTCCGAAGACTGCTCCCGCAAGCTGCGATCGCCGCGGCCTGGTGATGCGAAACCGAATCGTCTGCAAGCGTGGCTGCGGCGCGAGCAGCGCAGCCAAGCCCCCCGCAACGGCGAAGACGCCGGCGACCGATAGGAGCGTACGGAGGCCGGTTTGCAGCCCGAGAGCCGCGAGCACGCACAGTGCGACACCGATCGCAGCCGCACCCACGAGCAGTGCGATGCCCGCGAAGGTCGTCCAGACCAAGGCGGGGAGCTCTTTCAGAGCAGGAGCAAGCAGGCAATAGCCAACGGCAAGGAAGACGCCGTTGAGCGCTGCCACCGCGGCGATCACGGACAGCACGTCAGTCGCGGGCTACTCGGATGAGCGAAAGATCGCGGGACAGTGCGATCGACTCCACGTCCTTTACACCGCTCGGAAGAGATCGCGACCGAAAGGCAAGAATCCACTCCGCATCAGTTGCATGACGAACGGCCGCGGCAGGCAGAAAGTAGAGCTGCGCGACACGCCGGACATCCTCGGCGAACGGTTCGGGTGCCTCGACGTAGTAGAGCGCGTCGTCTGGCACGAACTCGGCAGCTCGACGGATGGCGGCAACGTCGATGCTCGCTTGGAGACGTCCGAGATCCGGATCACCCCTCTGTCCCTCGTAGCGGGGCAGCTTGCGGAGGATCGGCGCGTACTCGGGAAGCCGCGCAAGCACCGACTCGGTCACTGCTGTCGAGGAGGCGAGAAGCCCGAAGACCGAGATAACAAGAACGGCCGTGACGATGCGCGCGACGTGAAAGTTGTCTTGCCTGGTTGCCCGCACGTCCGGATCATCTCAAGAGTCGACTGGAACACCTTGGGAGTCGTGCTTGGGGCGGAAACGACGACGAGGATCTCAAAGAGGCTTCACGTCGCCCGAAGGCTGGTCGGTCAGCGCGCGCGCGAGCACCCACGCGGTCGCAGCGAACCCGAACAGGAAGAGCAACGCAGAGAAGACGCCCCAGTGCGAGACGAGCACCGGATACACGAGGACGTTGGCAAGCGTGCCGCCGAAGATGAGGAAACCAAATCCAAGCTCGTCGGTGCGACTCCGTGCCAGGAGAGATCCGCTCACCGCCCAGGCAGCGACGAACAGGACGAAGAACTGAGGGCTGTAGACCCGGTTCGTCAAGAGAAAGACGATGGGGCCGAGTCCAGCCACCGCAACGGCCGCGGTGCGGCTCTTCACGCGAGTGACAGCAAACGCAACTGCCAGCAGCGCAAGTGCCTGAACGGCGGTCGCCGCCGGGTTCGCCCAGGACGGCACTATGGCCTCGCTCCACACTTGACCGTCGGAGCTCGCCAAGCCGAGCGCGCGCAAGGGGATGTAGAAAATCGACTCGGGGGTAAGGCCGCGTCCCGACTGCAGCTCGTAGGCAGCGAGCACCTCCGTTGGCGAGAGCAGGAGAAACGGCAGATGGACAAGGAGGAACGTGCCAACCAGCACCGCGAGGTACTCGGTGGCACTCCGCCTTCGGCCGCTGGAATACAGCCAGATCGCAACGAGCAGACCGGCGAGCATGGGCGTCCATTTCAGCGCCGCACCCAAGCCAAGGGCAATTGCACTCCAACGCCAATGGCTGCGAGCCGCCAGCACGAGGCCGACGGCAAGTGCCGCCGCGGGAGCTGAGTCGAACTTGAACTCCCAGTAGAAAGCGTTCAACGGCCACAGCGCCACGATTGCGGCGAACCACTTACTCCAGCGGGTGTGCAGCATCCAGACAGCGAGCACGGTTACGAGTTGGAACGGGACCATGACGAACGCATGTGACACGCGGACCGCGCTGCCACCTCCCCCACTCAGCAGCGTCTCGAGCCCGAACAGCAGCACCGCTCCGACGGGATACTCGGCGTTCGGATAGTGGCCGGACAGCAACGCGTCCCCCAAGGCTGAATACGCGTCGCTCGAATCGCCGTCCGACTCGACGCCATTCGCGAGATGCACGCCGATCCACGCAAGCTGGAACGCGAGTGCCAAGACGAATAGAGGCACCATTCGCAGCCGATCCTGTTGTCGCCAGACAGCGACGAACGCGACCGTCGCGACGAGCGCCTGCAATGCGGGCACGGTCGGCGACGTCCAGAGAACCCTGGAGCCGCGCGCGCCCTCCAGAGAGAGCACGACGAAGGCCTCTAGCAGGAGAACGACGTGCGGATCGATTCGGATCCGCGTAGTTACCTTGCGGGCGTCGATTCGAACGCGCGACGGGGCTCTGTGACTGGGCGGCGCTTCGGATTCGATCCCCATGACCGCTCGCTCGGCTCTAGGCGAACGGGACCCATCGTGACGTGCGGATCCCCCAGGCGAAGCTTCGAGGCGGCGGGCATTCGATCCGCGGAGTTTTCCTCAGGTAGCTACGTGCTGCGTCCTGATCGGGAAGACGTGTGAGCGAGTCGCGGCGCCAGTTGTACACATGCAGACCCTCCCGATACGGGTAGACCCGTCGCTCGGTCGGGCCCACCCACGTTGTTCCGATGACGACGCCGGAGCTCGCCGCGTTCACATCGTCAGTAATTACGGCCGCTCTGATCGTCGGGTCTCGATACTTCGTCTTGAGAGCGCCGGCGAGGTCGTAGTGGCCGAGGAAGATGATCCCGGGGCCGATTTCCGGACAGATCTGGTCGAGGAGCACTGTCGTGTTGGACGGATCTCGCGGTAGTGCCCGCTCCAACCTATCCATGACCTCCTGTTGCCGGCTATACCCGGACCCCCAGTAGCCCGCGATCGTGTTCGTGACGAAGACCCCCACCGCGGCAAGTACGGCGATTCCGAGCGAGAACACGGCGCTTCGCCGGCGTACATCGACGAGCTCGGTCGCACGGAGGAGCAACCCGACGGCGAGTACGGCGACTCCCAGAGCGGGAACGATGTTCACGCGATTGTCGATTCCGGCACTGGTGACGTAGATCTGGCCGGTGACGACAAAGAGGCCGTAACCGGCCGCAAGCAACAGAACACCGGCCGCGGCGAGCTCGCGCCATACCGGCCAGCGGATTCCCACTCGCGACGACGACAGAGACTCGCGTTCGCGCACGCCACGCGTCAGGTACAGGAAGATCAGAGCGCCGACGAGGACGCTCGTCCCGAGAACGACCCAGCTGAAGCGGTTGTCGAGGATCCACCAGACCACGTACGGGAGCCCGATCCCATACGTGCCGAAGTTGATCTTGATCGCACCCGAGGTCACGTACGCGGTGTGGTGGAGCAGCCCACCCTGGTACCCGCCGATCGAGTAGCTCGTCTCGTCCTCGATATCCACCGACAGGACGATCTTCGCCGCTAGGACGAGCGCGAGTACCAACGCGTAGGAAGCGGCCGCAACGAAAGCCCCCCGCTCCCGACTGCGTCGACCGCGATACAGGAAGAAGAGGACAGTCAGCACGTAGAGGGGCAGCGTGACCTCGTAGATGAACAGGCTCACAAGCATCGTCGCGCTCGCGACGGCGACCCAACCCACGAGGCGCGGGCCCCGACTCTCGAGCGCGCGGAGGACGCAGTACAGGCTGATCAGGTACAGCGCCAACACCGCCGTCGGCGAGAAGGCGACAACCCAAAATCGAGCGCTCGAGTAGTGAGGCGCCATCGCGAAGAGAATCGATACGCCGAGCGCAACGTAACGGCGCTTCGTCAACCGAAAGAGGACGAGATACAGAAGCGCCGCGCACAAGGGAACGAGCGCAGCCTGAAAGACGTGGTAGGGGAGCGGATTCGTCCCGAAAAGCCAGTAGAAGGCGGCGAGAACGAAGTACTCGACGGGGCGAAGGTGCGATTTCGGATCTCCCGAGAGCAGCGCCGTGTAGATCCCCCAGAGCGACTGATCGTGCGACGTGCTCATCAGCTCGAGCTCGGCGTAGTCGTCGAGATAGAACCCGAGCGTGGAGACGTAAAACACGGCGGGAAGTGCGGACACGAGAACGACGAAGACCACATCCTTCGCGCGCTCCCGCAATGCGAGGGGCGCCATCGGTATCGTCGGCCTACTCTCCTGCATTCGAGCTTGGATGGATATGCCTGACAAACGACTACGTCGGTGGGGCCGCAGTAAGAGAGGTGCCCATCGTCCTATTCTCCACAGTGCCGCTTGAAACACGACCCCCGAGATCTCCCGGCGGTAGTTCCAGGAGCGCAATCGCGAGTCCTGCTGCACTCGATCGCAGCGCCTCTGGGTAGCGCGCTCGCCCAGAGACTCGAGCGAGCGCCGATCGCGTATGGCGACCTCAAACCGCTCGTCGGTCCGTTCTCGCGGCCGATCGTGCAGGTGTCCGGACCCCCTGACGCTCTCGAAGAGGCGGGTCGACTACTGCCCGACTGCGCGGCGAAGGCGGAAGCGGTCGCGGTGCGCCTGCGGCGAGCAGGGGTCGAGCTGGATTGGGGACCTCCTCACGTCGTTCCAGACCTGGCATCGCTCGTACGGCTCCATCGCGCGCGAGGCGCCTCTTCCGTCGAGGTCGTGCGGGCCGACCCCTCGCTGTTGGCCGAGATGGAGCTCGGCGCCTGCTACCACGCGTACTGGCGCAGACGAGTCATCCGCCGGGCACTCTGCCGACTCGGAATCCCGCGGTCGGGAAAGTGGACTCATCGCCTCTTCACAGCCGTCTCAGCGGATGCTGCCTTTTGGCTCGGCGTCCGCTCCGCTGCCACGGATCGCGAATGGGAGCGATTCGTGCGGAGCTCGTACGTCGTCTTCTACTACCACAGGATTGCCGGTGAGCGTAAGCCTGGGCACGAGCATATGGACGTGCATCCGCGGAGATTCGAAAGCCACTTGCGCCTGCTCCGGCTGCTCGGCTTTCGCCCCGTCGCACCGGACGAGATCCTCGCCTTTCACACGGACCCGACCGCGACGATTCCGGGTCGGCGTTACGTCCTCGCTGCCGACGACGCATTCACCGATGCGGTCGCTGCGCTCCATCGGCACGGGCACCTGAGTCCGCACGTCTTCGTCTGCACCTCGTTCGTGGGAACCGAGGCGTGGTGGGCCGACAACGAGCCGATCGCTAGCTGGGAGGAACTCCGGAAACTCGAGGTTGCGGGCGGCGTGATCGAGTCGCACTCGCGCGGCCACACGCGGCTGACGCAGCTCGATCCACAGGCTCTCGAGGAGGCGTTAAGCGGATCCCTACACGACCTCGAGTCCCACGTGTCTCGGCGCGCCGGTCTGCTCGCATACCCGCACGGAGATCACGATGAGCATGTTCGTGCCGCGGCGATCGAGGCAGGCTACCGTGCCGCCTTCACGACGGAACCGGGGCGCAACGGAGCGGGGACTGACATCTACTGTCTGCGCCGAATCGATCTCAAGGACTGGGACGGTCGCGTTGCTCTCACCTGGAAGGCGCTGACCGGCGAGCCTCTACCTTGGTTCTGGGAGCGCCGGCGGCCGCGCTTCAGGGCGGCGAGAGCGAGTCGTAGAGTCGCTCGAAGCCACCGACGGACTGCTCAACGCTGAGGTTCTCCACCGCCCACGCACGGGCACGCACGGCCAGCTCTCGACGCCGATCCGGGTCACGCAGAAGCACGGTGAGCGCGTCCACGAATTCCTCCTCGGTCGATGCGAGGACAAAGTGCTCGCCAGGCGACGCATCGACACCTTCGACTGCCCTGGGCGTCGCGACAAGCGCCTTGCCACCGCCCAGCGCCTCGAGAACCTTCCCGCGCATGCTCCCGCCTAGTCGTATGGGAGCGGCGACGACGGCAGCTCGGTTCAGATACGGATTGACGTCTGGGACGGAACCGTGGACCGTGACCGCACCTCCTCCCAGGCGACGGAGCTCCTCTCCCGGGCGATCGCCAACGAGCTCCAGGCGAGCGTCCGGAGCACGCTCGAGAACTCGAGGGAAGATCGAGCCGGCCAGCCAGCGCGCGGCATCGACGTTGGGGGGATGCCCGAAGCCCCCGACGAAGAGCACGACGGGCGGTGATTGCCCTAACGGGTCGAACGGCTTCTCCGGGATCTCCACTGCGAGAGGGATTCTCACGACGGGCACATTCCCGGCTGTCGAAGCGACCGCAGCGACGTCGCGCTCCGCGAACACGACGATCGCGTCGAACCGCTTCCTGGTCGTGCGCTCGTAACGGCGCCAGACGCCGAGCTCGACGCGGCGCGCCAGGCGCCGCAGTCCGACCGCCTCGCCTACGAGCTCGGCGACCCAAGCGGACGGCGGATCGTAGTCGACGAGGATTCGCTGCGCGGGGCAGTCCTCGAGCGCGGACGCGTACTGCGCCATGACTTGGAGATGAAACTCGACGAGATCTGGTCGCCAATCCGCGGCGAGTACCCGGAGCCTTTCGTCGTATCGTGAGCTACGACAGTCGGCGGCCCAAGGGGGCAAACCTCGGAGGAGGCCACGCGCCCAGTGGGCCCGGCGCGACCAGGACACGCGAGCCGGCGCCAAACCGGGAAGCGTGATCTCCTCGACCCGCTCGCAGCGTTCTGTGAAGACGCGATCCACCGGCCCGTCCGTCGGCGACCGCAGGCAGAGGATCGCAATATCGTGCCGCCCGGCAAGCCGGGCCAAGAGTTGAGCGGTCGCTCGCCCACCGTGCCTCGCATCGAGCCGTGGCGGGAAGGGCGTGCAGACCAGTAGGCGGCGCGGGACGTCACCGCGTCCTCGCACCCTCCGATCGGTTGTGATACTCGACTCCTCGATGGCCGACCTCTCGATCATTGTCGCAGCGCGCGATGCGCGCCCTTACATCGAGCGGACCCTCGGCGCGCTCAGCGCCACCGGCCATGAACTGATCGTCGTGGATTGTGCTTCCGCGGACGGGACTGCTGCGTTCGTACGCGATCGCTTCGCCGGAGTCCGGCTCGTCGAGCTCGACGTGAACCCGGGCTACGGCAGCGCGCTCAACGAGGGAGTGCGGTTCGCCTCGGGCGGCTACTTCCTGCTGATGAACGCTGACGCATGGCCTCTGTCCGGGGCCGTCGAGCAACTCGTCGCCTTCGCCGATGCCGAGCCCTCGGCAGGTGCGGTGGGGCCACGACTGCTGAATCCCGACAGATCGCTGCAGCGCTCGGTGCGCGGTTTTCCCACGCTCTGGCGACTTGCCACCGAATACTTCTTTCTTCGCTGGCTGGCGCCGCGCTCACGCCTGGTGAATGCTTATTACGGCGCCGGCTTCGACCACGACTCCGTCACGGATGCTGAATTCCTCGTCGGCGCGGTCCTCTTGATGCGTCGGCAAGCGTTCGAGGACGTCGGCGGCTTCGACCCGAGCTTCTTCATGTTCAACGAGGAGGTCGACCTTTGCTACCGGTTGCGTCGTCGGGGCTGGAGAGTTGTGTTCTTCCCAGGAGCGGAGTTCATCCACATGGGCGGTGCGTCGACCCGACTCGATTTGCCCCGGATGTATTGCGAGCAGCTTCGCTCACACGTTCGTTTCCTCCGCAAGCACTATGGTCTCCGCAGAGCGGACCAGGGGCGTCGACTGCTGCTCTGGGCGATGAGGCTTCGAGCGCTCGTCTTCCACGGCGAGCGGCGTCGACTATCGCGCGAGGCGGCCGAATGGCTGGCGGCGGGCGGCGACGTGGCTACGCTGCTCGACCCACCTATGGACAGGCTGCCCGACTGATGTCGCCTCGAGACGTTTGAACCAGACCGTGCGACATACTTCTCGTCGAGCAGCGGCGGCAGTTGCGGCCGCCGGAGTCGCCGTCCTGCTTGCCTCCTCTCTGCCGCCCCCGTCGCGCGTGTTCTCCCGCCCCGATCCCGGCGACGTCGAGGTGTACCTCGAGTACGCGCGGCGCACTTTCGAGGGGCAGGTGCCGTACCGCGACTTCTACCTGGAGTACCCGCCGGGAGCTCTGCCGGTTCTGCTCGCCGCCGCGCCCGCGGATCAAGGCTACGACGACCGCTTCCGCGCTCTCATGCTCGCCCTCGGCGCGGCGACGGTCGTTCTCCTCGTCGTCGCCATGTTCCTCGCGGGCGCAACCACAGCCGAGCTCGCCGCGGGGGTGCTCATCCTCGCGACGCTGCCGCTGACGTTCAACGCGGGGCTCGTCGTCGAGCGCTACGACCTCTGGCCGGCCGTTCTCGTGCTGCTCGCGGTCGTCGCCCTGCTGCGAGAACGTCGCACGCTCGGCCTCGCCGCCCTGGGTGTCGGCGCGGCTGCGAAGCTGTACCCGCTGGCTCTCGTCCCGCTCGCGCTCTTCGCACGGCCCGGTCGCGCTCACGTGCGCCGTGATCTCGCCATTGTCGCAGCGGCCGCGCTTGCGCTCGTCTTGCCATTCGCGCTCATCGCGCCGTACGGCATCGGCCACGTCGGCAAGCTGCTCGTCGAGCGCCCCCTCCACGTCGAGAGCCTGGGCGCCTCGATCCTGCTCGCCGCGCACCAGTTCGGTGTCTACGAGCCGACGATCTACTTCGGCATCGGCCAGTCATGGGATCTCGCGGGACCGGCCGCCAGGACGGTCGCGGTCGTGAGCTCGCTGGCTGAGGCGGCCGCACTCGTCGCGGTGTGGTTCTTCTTCGCTCGCGGGCCGCGCGGGCCCCGCGAGTTGCTGCTGGCGATCGCAGCAGCGGTCGTCGGCGTTGTCACGTTCGGGAAGATCCTCTCGCCCCAGTTCCTGGTGTGGGTCGTGGCGGCCGTGCCGCTCGCGCTCGGCCGGGTCAGGCCATTCGCCCTGGCGGCGACCCTCGCCGCAATCTTCCTGACGAAATACATCTACAACTACGGCTACTACGACCTGCTGGAGTCGGCCGGGCTGGCGACCTGGGTCCTGCTCGCGCGAAACCTCGTCTTGGTCGCGCTCTTCTGCGCGCTGGTCCTCGAGCTCGCTGCGCGGGGACGGGGCGCGCCGCCATGAAACGCGCAGAGGGCGCGTCTGAGGGAGACGCCCGCCGTATCGGCGCCGTACGTCCCGAGGCTCGTGACGCCCGCCAGTGACCAGGCGTGGCAGTGGCAAGCAGCGCTTCAACGCCTCGTGAAGCCGCCGACGAGACAGGATCCACTGGCGCGGGAATGGCAGGATTCGTTGCGTGGGGCTGACGGCGAACCTGCGCTATCGATTGATCGGACGCGTAGCGCCAACGCACGCCAAGCGGAGCGCAGAGCTCGCGTATTGGCAGGAACGGCGGGCCGAAGAGGGGGCGCTAGAGAACTACTGGTACCGCGACGGCTTCACGACTGCCTTCGGCATTGACGAGTCGTTCTACGTCGGGAAGCGACTGCTCGACATCGGGTGTGGGCCGCGCGGGAGCCTCGAGTGGGCAACGATGGCGAGCGAGCGGGTTGGAATCGATCCGCTGGCCAAGCAGTACGAGCGGCTGAACGGAGGGTTGCACAGCATGAGCTACGTGGTGGCACGATCGGAGGAGATCCCCTTTCCGGAAGGCCATTTCGACGTCATCAGCTCCTTCAACTCTCTTGACCATGTCGACGATCTAGACGCGACCATTCGTGAAATCACTCGAGTTACCACTCGGGGCGGAACGTTCCTGCTCATGGCGAACGTCAATCACTCGCCGACGCGCACCGAGCCTCAGTCATTTTCATGGGATGTGTTGCAGCAGTTCAGAGGCTTCGAGGTCGTCGAGGAACGGCGGCTTGAGAGGGGCGCAGGCGTCGTGTCGGACGCGATCCAGAACGTGCCATACGACGAAAATGGCCCGCTGCACGCTGGAAGTCTCGTGGCGCGCCTTGTGCGAACGCCCCAGGGCGGCACTGACCTCTCCGCCTAGACCACTCACTCGCGCGCCAGTGCAGCAAGAGTGGCGAGTACGCTCTCGAGCACAAGACGAATGCTTCGGCGCGGCGCGGCAACCGCAGACAGCTCAAGCACGGCGCCTACCCTCACGAAGTTCACGCGTGTCGAAATTGATGGAACCGCCAGCTCGAGGACGAGTTGCGCTCGCTGGCGCCGCTCTTCAGATCTCGACATCACGCATCGCGGCGCTGGGTGCGGCAAAGTTGGCCCGCTGCCTCGGCGTTCGCAGAGCTTGAGCAGCAGATCGCTGAGGCCAAGAACGGTTACCAGTCGCCACTCGCGGGGATCCCTCAACGACGCTAACTCGCGCCGCCGTCGGAGTGACATACGGGCATCGGAAGTCCGCTGCAATGTCGCTGCTGAAGGACTTCCGGTTCCAAGAGCGGGACGCGTACCACGAGCCGCCTTTAAGCTGCGGCCGACGACGACGCTCCCGAAAGCCGACCGGCCGCCGCCGGTCAGACCGCTCCTGCCCTCGCCCGCCCTCGGCAGACGAGCGGAAAGCTTGCCGGATTCGCTTCCGACGAGGCGCGCGATCACCTTGCCCTGCGAGATCCAGGCCGTCGCCAGAGCGAGTCCCTCGAGCGTGGAGCCGACACTCACTTCGACGGCGTTGTTCCAGACGAGCAGGTTGCCGCCGACGACGTCGAAGTTCCACTGGTGCAGGCCCCCGTAGCGCGTCTGCTCGCACTCGTTCCGCTTGTGCCTAAGAAACACGATCCCGGCCGTGCGCACGACGGCGACCATGTTGGAGATGATCCTGAACGGATCGGAGCTGTGGTCGAGGGAGTTGATCGCGCATGCGATGTCGAACCTGCGTGAGC